>ENA-UOYA01001086-UOYA01001086.1-activated-sludge-metagenome-genome-assembly--contig:-NODE-1086-length-30814-cov-31.320687_pt1 | contig 30814 bp, 24 predicted proteins | sample MGYA00238163_ERZ764804 | MGnify/ENA primary metagenome ERZ764804 (study PRJEB28919, sample SAMN05720223) | activated sludge metagenome | isolation source: Anaerobic digester | place: Hong Kong... | reverse complement strand
ACGCCGTCATCATTGGTGACAAGGATATGCATGGTATGGGTCCTTTTGACAGGGTTAATGAATCAGCCGGTTAAGCTCTGACTTGATGTGAGCCTTCAATTTAACTTTTTCTTCCAATGGAAGGAAGGCAGCATCCATGGCTGCCAGAACCCGGTCTGCCAGGACTGGAAGTGGAAGTCCCAAATCTTCCACAACCAGTTGATATTCATGACTCAATGTAATATCTGATATGCACGGGTCGTCCGTATTGATGGTGACGTTCAATCCCGCCATCAACATGCGGTTGAGCGGGTGGTTTGTCAGTGCGGAAACGACCCCTGTCTGGTAATTGCTGGTGACGCAAACCTCAAAAACGGTCTGGCGTTCCCGTGCAAGGCTGACAATCGATGGCTCCTCCATCACCCGAACACCATGACTGACGCGGGTTACTTCAAAATCTTCGATGGCTTCCCGAACATTTTTCGCGTTTCCCCATTCCCCGGCATGTACAGTTGTAAACAAACCTTCTGCGCGGGCATCCCGAAACATGGGCAGAAATGGCGCGGCAGGAAATTCCACCTCGTTCCCCGCCAGGTCCACACCAACGACGCCGCGGTTTTTGTAATCCGCGGCAAGCTGCAGCACCTGCCGGGCAGTCTCCACCGGCTCATGCCGGTTCACACTGACGATCAGGCTTGTCGGCAGGGAGAAATCTGCCGATGCCTGCTGTGCAGCAGTACAAACCCAATCCAGTACCTCGCTTGTTGGGAAACCTTCCAACCGGCTGAGTGCAACTGGTGTAAAGCGCAATTCCAAGTAACGCAAACCATCCCGGGATGCATCTTCAATTGCCTCACGGGTAATGCGGGTGATTACCTCTGGTGACCGGTAGAATAACCGAAGGGTTTGGAACTTGGATAAAAAGGTGGAAAAATTGAACGGGTCTTCCGGCTGCATTTGCACCAGCGCCCGAAGCCCGGGAGCGAGCGGCAGGGTGATTCCGTGCAGGCGGGCAATATCCAACAGGGTGTCCACCCGCAGGGACCCCTCCAGGTGCCGGTGGAGGTCCACTTTTGGGAGTTCCCGATAAAATGAGGAATTGGTTTTCATCCAGCTCCGCCCCTTTCCATGCCGGAATGGATTAATGCAATCTTTCACTCATTATATCGTGATATGGAATCCATCATGTTGGCAAAGTGAGCGAAAATTCCAACCCAGGGGTGGATGATATAATTTTCATATCATCCAACATGGAGGGCTGAATGCCGCGGGCTGTTTACCAATTTCCAAGAGGCTTTTTATGGGGCACTGCAACTGCCGCACACCAGGTGGAAGGGCGAAATACCAACAATAACTGGTACGCCTGGGAGCAGCAGGAAGGACGGATTCGGAATGGGGATCGATCCGGGCTTGCCTGTGATTGGTGGGGAGGGCGGTGGAAGGAGGACCTGGACAGGGCGGTGGAAACTGGACAAAATGCGCACCGCCTGTCCATTGAATGGAGCCGTATTCAACCAACTCCCGATCACTGGGATGAGGACGCGCTGGATCACTACCGGGAAATCCTGCAGGGCATGATGGACCGTGGATTGACCCCCATGGTAACCCTGCACCATTTCACAGACCCGCTCTGGTTGATGGAATTGGGAGGCTGGGAAAATCCTGATGTGGTCGGTTTATTTGACCGGTTTGTTGCCAGGTCGGTGGATGCTTTACAGGCGTATGCAAACCTCTGGGTAACGATTAATGAGCCAAATGTGTACTACCACGCCGGATACGTGGCAGGTGGATTTCCTCCGGGAAAGCACAACCTGCAATCAGCGGTCCTGGTGGCTCAACATATGATCAGGGCACATGCTGCAGCTTATCACACCATTCACAAAATTCAACCGACGGCACGGGTTGGATTTGCCCTTCATTACCGCCGTTTTCTTGCCAGGAGAACCTGGTCACCTCTTGACCGGGCAGTCCGTTGGATGGCGGATGCATTCATGAACCGGATGTTCCTTGACACACTATTAACCGGCAGGATGAACGTTTTTGGTCGCTTCACCCGCATCCCGGAAGCAAGGAATACCCAGGATTTCATTGGTCTGAATTACTACACAACCAGCCTGACAGCTTTTGACCTGCGGGCGGCAGGGAATGCATTTTTGCGGGAGAGCTATCCCAGGGAAGCACTGTTAAGCGAAACCGGATTTCTTGCCAATGTGCCGGAGGGTTTCTTCCACGCATTGAACTGGTTGCGGAAAATTGGAAAACCAATAATTGTCACCGAAAACGGTGTGGAGGACCCCTCAGACCGGATGCGCCCCCAATACCTGGTGGAACATATCCATCAGCTTTGGCGGGCTGTTAATGCAGCCTGGCAAATCAAGGGATATTTTCACTGGTCCCTGGTGGATAATTTTGAATGGGAACGCGGCTGGTCGCAACGGTTTGGGCTTTGGGGGCTGGATCCCGCGACACAGAAGCGGTTCCGCCGAACCAGCGTGGATCTGTATGCTGCCATCTGCCATGAAAACGCATTATCCTGGGATACAGTTCACCAATATGCTCCCCAGGTTCTATCCAGGTTATTCCCGGAATAAGTTGATATATTCCAGCGTGTCCGCAAGATCGCTTCGCTTTATTGGATTGTTCAGGCAAATTCTGGGGCTGGGTTTGTTTTTGATATCCCTTGCAGCCTGCAGCGCGGCTCCTTCCCAAACCATAACCCCAAATCCGCAGCCTGAATTTTCGGCGGTTCCGGGGACATCAACACCAGCACCGTGGATTGTGTATGCCAATCCTGTTTATGGATTGGAGATGGATGTGCCGGAGGATTGGGTAAGAATGGATATTCCTCCGGTTGATGGAAATGCCGGGTCCGTTCGTTTTGACTCAAGAACAGGCAGCCTGCATCTCTTTTTTATGTGGCAGGAGGATAACTTAACGATTAATTTGGAGCGTGGGGCGGGCAGGTTTGAACCGGAGGGAACTGTCCAGGTCAATGGAATCAGCCTGCCGCGCCAAGTGCTGTCCAGGGAAGGTCAGCCAATGGCTGTTTATTACAATGGAGGAGCTGCCATCCCTTTGGGAGATTTAAGGATAACGGTTATCTTAATCGGTAGGGACGATCAGCCGTTGGATGACCTGATTCAGCAGGTGGCGGATGATGTGGTGGAATCCATCCGGCGCATCCCTGTTATGCCAACCCCCACCCTGGCATCCTTACAACCGGGCTTGGAGAAGCTGGATGTTTCGCTCCGGCAGGGAGCCTGTCTTGACCTGGATATCGGTCAAACCGGTGGGGAAGGTTGTGATTTCATCATTCTGGAAAACCTTGCGGGGGAGGAAAATTCAATTGTATTTGTTCCAATCCCCCCAGCGATGTTTGGTTATGACGCTCCCTTGGAAGGGCTTCCCTTGTTGGTGGATTGCGAAAACCGCATGAGTGCATTTCGGAGTGATGCCATTGTTCTCCGCAAGGATCAGGCTGCCCGGTGGTGTTATCAGACTGGAAGTGGTGCTCTGGGTTATTTGCAGGTGGATGAAATCAGCCGCGCTGGAATTAGTTTGGATTTTCTAACCTCATCCCATTCAGTGGCAGTTGTAACTGTAGACACGGATTTGCTGGCTGCCCAATACTTGATGGACGTGACCATCCCGGATGGCTCGTATATCCAGGTGGGAAGCAAGTTCACAAAAACCTGGCGGTTGTTGAATTCCGGTCTTCAACCCTGGATGCCGAATTTTTCCCTGGTGTTTGATGGCGGAGAGAACCTGGCTCCAGGAACATCCTTTGGGCTGGGTCAAACGGTCCCTCCCGGGGGAACCGTGGATATTTCCGTGGAAATGTTTGCACCCGGTCAACCTGGATGGTATGTTAGCTATTGGAAACTCCAGAGTTCAACCGGCGAGAGATTCGGCATTGGAAGATATGGCAGCGAGCCTTTCTATGTGATTATTGAAGCCGTGGAGCAAGTCCCAACCCCTGTGGTTGGAACACCAGACGTGTTCTGGGGAAATTTAAAGGTGATGGATGTGGACCTGGCTGCTCCATTGGCTGATTACGAGGGCTCCTGCCCCATGACGTTGGATCTGGCAGGACTGATTCAGACCGATGGAGTGGGGGCGTTCACGTATGCATTGGAAGCCGAATCGGAAACCCCCAATTTTCAATTTATCCTGCCGCCGGAGGTGATTGCATCCAATTCTACCTGGGGATTGCAACGGCTGGATGTGACTTTTTCGCTGGATATTGCCAGTTCGGTTGAGGGATGGATTCATTTGCATGTTGTCAGCCAGATGGGCTCGATGGACAGCCCTGACATCCCCATCCGGATTCGCTGCCGATAATTGCGTGGATTGGCGTGTTAATTGCACCTGTTTTCATTGGGATCAAAGAAGAATGAACAGGGCTCGTATGATTTCTCTCCTCCGTGATACAATTGGTAACGATGCACTTTATCTCCAGCTTTCTCTGATTTTTACATTCTCCGGGGGATTTCACCCCCAAAGTATCATCAGACCATTCCCACCACCCAGGAGTTCTTAAAAGTATCATGGAAGAAGCCGAACTTGGTAAATTAACATTTGGCGCCCAACAATTGGTACGTGATGTTCTTGAAAAATACCAACCCGGTCAGCCTCAACCCGGTATTCATTATTGGATGCTTGCCTTGCTGGAACGTTTCGGTCCCATGGCGGAATCCATGGTTCCTGGTTTGGTACCGGCAGATCTCATCCGGTCTTACAAGGAAAAGGTGGGTAAGGGCGAGGTGGGCGCACCGTTGGATCCATCCGCCCTGGTACGCGAAGCCGTGGAACGTGCCCAGAAGCGGGGCAAAACCCAGGGAACCGAACGCGACACGGCAGCAATCATCCTGATCAAAGCCGGTTACAAACCCGCTGAAGTGCAAACATTCACTGCACCGGCATCCGACGGGGATTCCAGCAGCCAGCCGGAAGCACTGAGAAACACCACGCCTCAGGCAGCAGCATCCTCCACCCCTAATCTGGATAAATTTGGACGCGATTTGACGAAAGAAGCCCGGGAAGGAAAGTTTGCCGGAATCATCGGGCGACTGGATGAGATTGAACGAATGGTGGAAATTCTATGCCGCCGCACCAAGCGCAACCCGGTTTTGATCGGTCCGGCAGGCGTGGGTAAAACCGCCATTGTGGAAGGATTTGCCTACCAGATTGCAAATGGACAGGTTCCAAACCTGCTGAAGAACGCCCGCCTGGTTGCCATCCAGCCTTCTGTGTTGGTGGCTGGCGCGAATATTGCCGGGGAACTGGAGAAACGGGTGCAGGCTGTAATCAAGGAAGCCTCACAGCCCGGGATTATCCTGTTTATTGACGAGATCCACACAATCATGGGCAGCGGCGGGATGATGGGGTTGAGTGATGTTGGCAGCCTTCTGAAGCCATCCCTTGCCCGGGGTGAAATTGCCTGTATTGCCGCCACCACCAATGACGAATATCGCCGGTTCATTGAAAACGATGCTGCATTGGAACGGCGGTTTAATCCCATCCGGGTCAATGAACTGACGCCGGATGAAACGCTGCAGGTTCTGAAAGCTTTACGTGATATTTTCACCAAGACTAATGGAATTGATGCCTCAGATGATGTGCTTGGCTGGCTGGTGCAGTTTGGAGATCAATATATGCGCAACCGGCATTTTCCAGACAAGGCGGTTGATTTGCTGGAGCAGTGTGTGGCACACGCCGTGATGCAAAATAAAACCACTGTGGAGTTGGGGGATGCCCAGGAAGTAGCCCAGCGGATGGTTGGGATGCCGCTGGGATTGGAGGAGCGCCTGGCAAAGCTTCAAAAAGAATTGACTTCACAGGCATTATTGGGGCAGGGAGAAATCGATGCCCTGGTCAGCCGGTTGAAGGTCACCATGCGCGGGCTGGATATTCGATCCAACCGCCCCAATGCCATCCTCTTATTAACTGGCGAGGTGCGCAATAACAGTGATCAACTGGCGAGAACGATTGCAGATGCCATGTATGGGGATGAAGATCGCGTCATCACGATTGATTTCAGCAGGCTGGTTCATCCGGAAGATATCAACCTTCTTGTCGGTGCTCCCCCCGGTTATGTAGGTTACACGGACAGTCTGCCTCTCCACCGCCTGGCTCAGATCCCATGGTGCGTCCTGCGGTTTGAGAATATCGATTCCTGCCATCCATATATCCGCGAAGTGGTTACCCAGGGATTCCGCGATGGCTGGCTGATGGATGGACGTGGTAAATCCCTTTTTCTCAGCGATACCATCGTGTTGTTGAGTGCTGATATTACATTGGAGACACACCGCAGCCTGGGTTTCTTCCAGCCTGAAGAATCGCTGGATGCCCAGGATGTTCACGAGGCTGTTCGTGGAAGCGTGGGTGATGAACTGGTTGGCGTTTTGGACCTGTTGCTTTTTGGGGCTTCCGGGGCAGGTGCGGTATCCCAGGAGTGGCTGCAGGAAAATTTGCTGGAGGATGTGGAGAAACGCTATTCCAAGCAGGGATTGGTCCTGCATTGGGATGAATCCCTGGTCAAGTGGCTGCTGGAAGTACTCTCCGAAGGATTCAGTGAATCCGATTGGGTGCGCTGGGTGGATCATATCCTGACACCGGCAGTGATTGATCTCATACCGTCCAGCCGGTCTGCAAAAAAGGTGGTCGTTACCGTCGAGTGGGTGGACGGTGAATTATCTGTTAAACCAAAAGAATAGGAGTCAGTCATGGAATTTAAATCGCAAGCTCATCAGCAGGTATATGAAAAAATTGCCCCCTGGATCCGCGAATTGTTTGGGACATTTGCGTTTGCCCGGGAAGACGTGCCCTCCTTTGGACTGGCGGTTGGCTCTGCATTTGTCCAGGTGGGTGTCATTCCCTGGGGAGATGATGATGCCACCATTACTGCCCGCTCCTATGTGGTCACCGGGGTGGAGATGACCCAGGATTTGATGTATTTTCTCTTGCGGGAAAATGACAAGATGCGCTTTGGCGCTTTTGGGGTTGACCAGGATAATGATATTTTCTTCGAGCATACCATTGTGGGCTCCTCCTGCGATAAGGATGAATTGAAAGCCTCAATCCTTGCCGTGGTCTATACTGCCGATCAGTATGACGAGCAGATCACCCAGAAATGGGGCGGTCAGCGCGCTGTGGATCGACGCTAGCTGATGATTTTTTCTCCCCGGAGTGGTATTCCGCCCTCCGGGGAGAAAATACAAAGACGAACCCCGTGTTTGACTTATTTTCTTACACCCTCAACTACAGGTCTGGCAAAGACCAGGGCGAAGTGCCTGGTCTACTGGTGCAGGCTGCCCCGCGCAAAACTGCCCGCAACCGGGAAAAGGATTTCTTCTTCGCACTGCTGACCATTCCACAAGGGTTCCCCATTTCCGAACCGGAAAAGAAGGAACTTTTGCAAAAGGCGGCTCATACCTATTATGAAACCGGTGGATCCTTTACCACCGGGCTGCGCAGTGCTGCACTGGTCATTCATGAAGCACTCCTGGCTAAAAGCAGGCGCGTGTGGGCGGGTTCAGATGGACAGCGTGTATTATTGAACCTGGGGGTTGTACACCAGGATGTGGTATTCCTGGTGCATGCCGGGGCAACCAGTTCCCTGTTAATGCGCAAAATGGGTGTGGAAATATTTGCGGAACCCCAGGGAGATGAACCAACCTTTGGGGTTGCAGAAGCTCCGGACCTTCGCTACTACCAGGTGAGACTGGAAGCAGGGGAGACGGTTGTGTTTTCGCCGCGTCTGCCCGTAGGTTGGACACCACAAACACTGGCTGGATTGCCATCGGGCTCCGGGCGGGAGGCTTTGCGCCGCCGCCTGCTGGCTCAATCCAGCGGAGAGGTGCTGGCGGCAATTTTCCAGGTGCAGCCGGGCACTGGAACGATTCATCCGCTCATGTATCGTCCCGGGATTGCAGCGGAAACACCTGCGGAAGGTTCTGCGCCAGGGATTTCGCAACCGGCGGGGTCAGGCTCAACGCCCCGGCAGGAGGCAATCCGTCCGGCAGAAAATCCGGTCCTATCACCGGATATTCCTGTGTCCCGGCAAAGCAGGGCATCTGATGAAATTGAACCGGGAAACCACCGCGATCAAATGGTTGCCCCGGTTTTACGGCGGAAAGTCGCCCGGGCGGGGATTGGTGCTGCAGGTTTCCTGCAGACATTGGGACGGAAAATGCAAACCCTCCTGGGTCGGGTTCTTCCAACCCGGGAGGATGAGACACCCGGAATATCCACAGCAACGATGCTTTTTATTGCCATCGCTGTGCCGCTGGTGGTGATTGCCATCGCTGCAACTGTCTATGTGCGCACTGGGCGAACCAATATCCACTCCGCCTATATGGCGCGCGCCCAGGAAATCGCTTTACAGGCTGTCAGCCAGGTAGATCCTGCACTGCAGCGAACTGCCTGGGAGGAAGTCCTGATCTGGGTGGATAAGGCTGAAAAATATGGCGAAACCGATGAATCCACAGCGCTGCGCCAGCAGGCACAAACCACCCTGGATACGATGGATGCCATCCGCAGGTTGACTTACCAGCCCGCATTGGCGGTGCAATTGGACTCAAGTATTCAAGTGGTCAAGCTGGTCAGCACGAGGGAGGAAGACCTGTATGCGCTGGACTCCAGCGGACGGGTTCACCGGTTGATCTATTCGAACCCGGATTATGATGTGGACACCAAATTCAATTGTGCCTCCGGTGCGATTGGCATGGTGACTGTGGGTCCGCTGGTGGATATTGTCACCCTGCCGCAAAATAATCCGCACCGGGCAGCCATCATGGGAATTGATGGAGCCGGGAACCTGTTGTTCTGCAGTCCGGATAAAGGTCCGGAAGCAGCATCCCTGACGCCGCCTTCCAACCTGTGGGGGGAAATCAAATCCATTGCAATCTCAGCAGATGCACTTGATATCCTGGATACCCGTAACAATAATGTCCTGCGGTATGAAGGCATGCAGACGGATTTCCAGGGACAACCACGGGATTACTTTGACCAGGATCGCCCCGCAGATCTTTCCACGGTGATTGAGATTACTGCATCCGATGAATACCTGTTCCTGTTGCACCAGGATAGTCGAATGACAGTCTGCCAGTTTCGCACGGGAATGACCAAGACCCGCTGTGATGATCCCCTGCCTTACCATATGGTGATGACTGGACAGACGGACGCGGAAGTCACTGTCCCACCGGCACAATTCACGCAATTACAAATCACACAGCCCCCTGAGCCTTCGTTATATATATTGGATGTCAGTGGTGCGGCTGTTTATCATTTCAGCCATAAGTTGAACATGAAACAACAATTTCGCGCAGACCCACAGGACCCATGGCTGCCGGAGGATACCGTCAGTGCCTTTGTGGTGACTCCCGGAAGGCGCATTATCCTGGCATACGCCAACCGGCTTTATTTTGCCACATTGCCTTGATTTGCACCCGGGTTGTTGAGGGCTGATATCCGACTGGCGGCGGTCATCCAACCGAATAAGAGCCAGTAATAGGGCAGTGCGAAGGTATCCACACTGAACCCTTCGATGATCAGGGCAACCAGGCAGAGCAGCCCTGCCAATCCCCAGGCGGAAACTTTTCGCTCAGTCTTTTGGAAAGTATTGGTGGCTGTTTTCCAAAGGACAAACAGCCATGAAAAGAAAACAGAAAACCCCAGAACGCCCGTCTCACTGAGCAGCCGTGCCCAGAGAGCCTTGGTATTTGGTAGATCTCCTAGTGTGTGCAGGATACTGCTGATTTCAACCGTGGAGTAACCGTAGGGAGGCATTTTCTCCAGGAAGAAATAACCGGCATTTCCCAATCCAACCCCCAGCCAGGGATAGGTTTTAAATATTTCCCATCCAGTCTGCCAGTAAAATACCCTTTCTACAAATGCCAGCCGGTTGGCAATCTGTGCAAAGCTTCCTACGTAACTTGCCGGATTGAGGAAATCTTCCATGCGGGGGTCATATTTGCTGATCACCACTGCTGCAGTGGCGAAAATGGCGAAATAAATCACCCCCAGAAGCAAATACATGCCTACGGTAAGAAATACTTGGGAGGATCGCTTACGGGAGAGGTTTGTCCAGCGCTCATTGAGTTTTCGGCGCAGCCAGGCAATCAGCTGCTGGCTTGCCAGAAAGATGAGAAAGGCAACCGTGAGAAGGTATCCCAGCAGCCCCACCCTTGATATGGATAATACCAGTGTCGCCACGCCCCCTGCAAGTAAAATATTTTCGAAAGTGATTCCAAGGAACCGAAATCGATGGACAGTGGCGCGTTTGTATGTCATCGCCATCCAGAGGGGCAGGTAGAGCATATTTAACTGGTGGGCAAGCCAGGAAGGCTCGTATGCCAGCCCGGTCACCCGCTGGTTGTACAATCGGTGGCTGGCTGAGATCATTATCTGAACTTTATACATCCAGGCGGGGTAAGCCCCATAGATGGACCAATACACCATCTGGACGGCAGACCATGCCAGGATGATGAGCCCGCTCCAGTTGATCCACCGTAAACGGCGATCCAGTTTCGATTGCTCCAATGGGTATCCGGCAGCAACCAGGAAAAACAGGACGCCGATGAATAACGTAATGATTGCCCCAAGACTGTTTGTGAAAACTGGGATGCCCCGAAACGAGGGAATGGGGAGAAAAGCCGATGCGCTGGTGGCAATCAGCACAACAATCACAAATACCAGCAGAGGAACCACCTGTGCGGGGAATTGATGCCCCCGTAACACCCAGGGAACGAGCCACGCGAGGATGAGCAGGATCAGGATCAGGATGGCAGGGGGGGAGACCATTGTCCCGCCCATCAATTTGGAGACGAGGGGGAGGCTGGTGAACGGCAATGAAAAGATCAGCAGGAACCAGACAGCCTCTCCCCAGTACAAGCGTATTTTTTCAAGCACGCCGGGTAGCTCCTGTTATTTTTTCAACCAACCGGGTTTCCACCAGCAGGATTCCTGCAAGAAATCCAATCAGCATGCCTGCCAGGAGCAGGTTGCCCCGCTGGAAATTTGCTGGTTTTTCCGGGATGTCTGCAGGGTCGCCCAGGCTGTAAATCATCCCAGGAATGATGCCCATGCTGGCATTTTTTTCATCCTGGACCTTTGCGCTGATCAATTGGATGTTTTCCTGTAGGGCAGCAGGGGATTGTGTGCTACAGGCTGCCGTCACTGGATCTGTGCTGAGATTTAATAACAGGCACTCGGTCAGAGCATCCAGTTGTTTTTGGTAAGTTTCCGCCATCAATGCATGCACATACAGAGAATCAATTTTCTGGATTGCGGCTTGCGCCCAGTAATTGGCAAGGATTGCAGCAATTTCCGGGTTCGGGTGGCGGACTTTCAATTGCCAGGTATTGGATTTTCGTTCATTGGACGTGACCTCCACCAGCCTGGCTGAGTTGATATCAATGTCTGCTGATTCAGCCCGGGCTGCCACTTCATCGAACACTGGTTTTGCATTAACGTGTCCAATGACCATGAAAATGGCTTGATCCTGTTCGAGTTCGGTCAGCTTTCCGGTGCGGGTGAAATCAATGCTCACCAGGATTTTTGCGCTGGCTTCGTAGATTGGCGGCTGCAGGTGATGGAAAAGCTCACCAAAACATGCTCCCAGGATCATCATAACAGCTACAACCCACCAATAGCGGATTGTTTTCAGGAAGGTGTCTCGGGGGTTGAAATCATTCATCAGGTCACTTGGTAAAAGGATGCGGGGTGTTGTTTGAAGCCTATTGAAATTCAAATGTAATTATACCCAATCCAATTACAGATGGCGTACCGGTAATTCTTCATCACCGATGGAGGGATGATCAAATATATTGATGGATGGAAATCAAAGCCAATTAATGTATAATTAATATCAAATTTGACGGATCAGATTCGGGAAATGATATGAGCCATTTGAAATTCGTGCCCCATGGATTGCCAGGAATGGTTTTAATCGAGCCGTTCAAGGCTGGCGATTCCCGTGGTTTTTTCATGGAGACCTTCCAAAAAGTGGAGTTTGAACGGGCGGGTTTGCCAGTGGATTTTGTCCAGGACAACCACTCGGGGAGCCACGGGGGGATTTTGAGAGGATTGCACTACCAGATAAAACATCCCCAGGGGAAACTTGTCCGGGTTGTTATTGGGGAAGTATTTGATGTAGTTGTGGACTTGCGAAAATATTCACCCACATTTGGGCAATGGTCTGGAATCAGGCTATCGGCTCAATCACCCATGGTATTGTGGATTCCTCCCGGTTTTGCCCACGGATTTTATGTGGTGAGTGACTGGGCAGAATTTGTTTATAAAACTACTGACTACTATGCACCAGAATGGGAAAGAACCATTCTGTGGAACGATCCCACGCTGGCAATTGACTGGCACATCCCGGATGGGATTTCCCCGATATTATCAGCAAAAGATGCTGCCGGATCTGCCTTTCATGAAGCCGATGTGTATCAGGAAATCCTGGAGCAGCCATGAAAAATGTATTGGTAACAGGCGGGGCTGGTTTCATTGGTTCCAACTTTGTCCGTTTTCTACAGGCGCACGAGAAGGATGTTCAGGTCATCAACCTGGATGCCCTTACCTATGCAGGAAGCCTGTTGAATCTGGAAGATATCCCTGATTTGGACAGGCATATCTTTATCAGGGGTGATATCTGTGATCGGAGCCTGGTTGATGATATTTTGCATCAATATTCAATCGACACAATTGTCCACTTTGCAGCCGAAACCCACGTGGACAGGTCCATTCTTGGACCGGGACAATTCATTCAAACCAACGTGATTGGCACTTATACCCTGTTGGAAGCTGCCCGGCAATCCTGGATGGTGGACCATACGGTTCCCTTGGATATGGTGAGATTTCACCATGTATCCACAGATGAAGTTTTTGGCACTCTAAGCCCGGATGATCCTCCATTTAATGAAGAGACGGCTTACTCACCCCGTTCGCCTTATGCTGCTTCCAAGGCAGCCAGTGATCATCTCGTGAGGGCTTACCACCATACATACGGCTTGCCGGTCACCATTTCCAATTGCACAAATAATTACGGACCGTACCAGTTTCCAGAAAAGCTGATCCCGTTAATTATCCTGCATGCTCGTGATGGAAAACCCCTACCGGTATATGGGGATGGTCAACAGGTGCGGGACTGGTTGTTTGTAGATGATCATTGTGAAGCCATCTGGAAGATTCTGCGAGAGGGGAAAATTGGGCAAACCTATGCAATCGGGGGGGATAATCAACCCGCCAACCTGGTGATTGTGGAGACCATTTGTGAGATCATGGATGAGGTGAGTGGTAATTCTCCCCATGTGCCGCACAGGCAGTTGATTAAGTTTGTGGCTGATCGTCCTGGACATGATCGGCGCTATGATATGGACATTACTAAAATCCGTACGGAATTGGGTTGGGGACCCCGTCAAACCCTGACAACCGGCTTGGCGCAGACCGTTCAGTGGTACCTGGATCACCCGGATTGGGTTGAAAGCGTTTCCCGCCAGGCGGATTACCAGGGTTGGCTCCAGCAAAACTATGAATCCAGAGGGAGGCAGGGATGAAAGGAATCATCCTGGCAGGAGGAAAGGGGACGCGGCTGCACCCAATTACGATTGGGGTCAGCAAACAGATGCTGCCCGTGTATGACAAGCCAATGATCTATTATCCGCTATCCATGTTGATGCTGGCTGGAATCCGTGAAATTATGGTGATCAGCACTCCCGAAGACCTCCCAGCCTTTCAACGGTTGTTAAAATCTGGTGATCAATGGGGTTTGTCCTTTCAATATGCCGAACAGGCTGTACCCAGAGGACTGGCAGAGGCGTTCATTATTGGAGAATCATTTATTGACACAGATTCTGTGTGCATGATCCTGGGGGATAACTTATTCTATGGACACGGTCTTCCCGAACTGCTGCGCAAGGCAGCCCATCTCCAGGAAGGGGGAGTGATTTTTGCCTACCCTGTCCGAGACCCGGAGCGGTATGGTGTGGTTGAGTTTGATGAGAATCACCGTGCAGTCAGCATAGAAGAAAAACCCCGCCAGCCGCGCTCGAATTATGCGGTTCCCGGCATCTATTTCTATGATAACCAGGTCATCCATATGGCGAAAAACCTTCAACCGTCCACCAGGGGTGAGCTGGAAATTACCGATATTAACCTGCAATACCTTTCGCTTGGGAAACTGCAGGTCCAGGTGTTGGGCAGGGGAGTTGCCTGGCTGGATGCCGGCACCCACGAATCGTTGTTGCAGGCTTCCATGTATGTGCAAACCTTGGAAGAACGGCAGGGCATGATGATTTCCTGCCCGGAAGAAATTGCCTATCGGATGGGATATATTGATCAGGCAAAATTACATGAGCTATCCTCCAATATGGCGAACAATAATTATGGAGCATATCTGAAGCGGTTGGCAGAAGGCATGCTGGACTGATTGAGGTGCTGGTGAATATTTTATTGTTGGGTAAGACTGGTCAGTTGGGCTGGGAACTGGAACGGACCTTATCTCCATTGGGAAAGTTGACAGCCCTGGATTATCCGGATGTGGATTTTACAAAACCAGAAACGCTGTCTGATACGGTCCGTAATGTTGCGCCTGATTTTATTGTCAATGCAGTTGCATATACACAGGTGGATCAGGCAGAGCGGGAGCCTGAACGTGTTCGATTGATCAATGCAATTGCAACGGGAGTGCTGGCAGAGGAGGCATTCCATCTCAATGCAGGCTTAATTCATTATTCAACCGATTATGTTTTTGATGGATCGAAGGGTTCCGCCTATGTGGAAAGCGATTTTCCGAATCCGTTGAACATATACGGACAGACAAAACTGGATGGCGAGCGAGCGATACAACAGGTGGGGGGAAACTACCTGATTTTGCGGACCAGTTGGGTTTATTCAATACGGCAGGGTGGGTTTGTGACCAAGGTATTACAATGGGCTCGACAACAGACAACACTGAGGATGGTTACAGACCAGGTTGGCAGTCCCACATATGCCCGAATGCTTGCTGAAGTTACCGGACAACTGCTGGCATGCTCTCAAGGAAGTGTGGAATGGTTGGGAGCGCACCGTGGATTGTATCACCTGGCGGGGAGTGGGGCAGCCAGCCGTTTTGAATGGGCGCAGGAAATATTAAATTATGATAAGAACGCCCATGAACACGTGGTCAAAGAAATTCTTCCAGCGCTTACACCTGAATTTCCAACCCTGGCACAGCGTCCATTATTTTCAGCATTGAATTGCCAGCTATTCACCAAGACGTTTCAACTCACCTTGCCACACTGGACGACAGCGTTAAGAATGTGCATGGATGCTTAAGGACTGGTTTATACGGGTTCGGAGGGAAACAGGTACGCCAGCCCGATTGGGATCAGAACCGGGTATAGCGGCATTAATAGCCTTACTTCAAACCAGATCGCGTAGAACATGATCACCACCAGGTAAGCCGGGATCAGCCATGCCATCTTTCGTACGAAACTGGGGGCAGCCTTAAACCCCAGAGGAATAAACAGCCAAAAAATTCCCAAAAACAGGATCCACTGCCTCAGAGCCAATAATAGATTTTGCGGCTGTATACTGATTCCAAGGCTTTCTTTCACTGTGATAATGTGAGGTGCTTCTCCCAACACAAGCCGCAAGCCCCAAAATATCAGTGCCCAGATGAGCAATAATGCCAGCCCCACCAGCCAATCTCTCCATTTTTCCTTCCGGATCATCTTGAAGGGGTTTGGCAATACCCATGGGAAAAAATAGGCAGCAGCCAGAAAAATACCCGTTTCGCGGTTGAGGGTACTGATTGCAATCAATCCTGCCAGCCAGCCGAATTTTTTATGATAAATCAAGTGTAATCCCAAGGCAATTGTTGCAGGTTCCAGAAGGCTCCAGGGTTGATAATAATGATCTCGAAACCCGACCAGCATACTTACAGCTGCAATCAAAGCACCGATTAAACTTGCACTCTGGCTGAACCAATTCCGTAGATAATAAAACAAGGCAGTCAGGCTGGCAAAAATTGCCAATGTGTCATAAATTGCGTAAGCCAGTTTGAATGTATCTCCGGGCTTGATTAGCTTTAATGTGGCTTCAAGACCATGTGTAAGATAGGGCACCAGTACCCGGTACTGGTAGGGCGATTCAGCATTCCCATCCAGTATGCTTTGCTGGAGTTGACGGCGGGCTTCCACCGTGGGAATTTCGATGTGCTGCACATACTGGTAGGCAATCACCAGGGATATGGACAGCAGCATTGCCACAATTAACCACGGACGCCAGTCAGTTTTTCTATTCATGGTTGGGATAATCCGCTGTTTTATAAGAGAGGATCGTCAGACCAGTGGGATTTGTTTTCCGATTTTGCGCAACTACATCAAGGAAATCTGCTGAACAAAGGTCCAGTTTTGCGACATAAAACTGATCAATCCCCGTCTCTTTAGCGTGCTCCGCCCAACGATTTAACCCTGAACGGGTTGTGCTAACAAATTGTTGTTCCCAGTATAAATTGGGCAGGAGATACACGATATCGCACCATGCTGTGACAACCGGTCGATCGCTGAATTCCCGGAAGGCAGATTCACTTTGTTGATAATATTCCTGAATAGTGCGGACAGTGAGCGCACCACGAACCTGGAATCCCAAACCGATGAAAATTGCAAATAGATACAAAACGATGATGATGTTTTTTCTCGTTTTCGAGAATTGATCCCAGATCGAATGTAAACCCACCAAACCGGCAACAACCAGGATTGGATAAAAGGATAAAAGATACCTTGGTCCCCATTGCAGCCCTCCAGCCCCCACCCAGGACTTGTAAAGATATCCCAACATGGTTAACACCAGACCAGCAGCCAACATGCCCGGCAGTTGCGAGGATTGCCAGTTTTCCCGGCGAATGAACAACCAGATAGAAAACAGGATGCAGGGTCCGGCAGTTATCAATCCCTGGAGTGAACGGTAGCCCGATGGATTGACCAGGATCCAAACGGGAGTGATCAATGTCAGGGTGGCTCCAATGATTCCAATCCAATGCATGGGCTTGAAAATTGTACCAATCACAAAAATGAGAAAGCCCAGTGTGCCAACTACAACAAGCACATCAGGAATACTGAGTGTCCATACTGCCGGTGGATTATAGAGGAAATATGCAAGGAATTTACTTCCGTATGCTTCCGAGACCTGGAAGGATTTACCGGCTGTAACTGAAGCCAGAACCGGGGTAAATGCTGAACCGGTTATTTGGGCATGGACAAAGATCAGTGGTGCCAGAACAACCAATGTGCTGAAACCAAAACGGAGCCCATTGCGCCAATTTTTGATGAGAAGAACAACCCCAAAACCAGCCAGTAGCAGGATGACCTCCACCCGGAAAAAAACCGCCAGGGCAGCACTGATCCCGGCAAAGTAATACCAGCGTTGATCATTTGTGTACTGACCGCGCAGTAAAAAATAGGTGGCTGCCATTGCACCGCAGGTAGTCAGGGTGTGCTCCCAGAACATGGTGCTGTAAAAGGCGATCGGGGTGGCTAAACCAGTGACCAGCAGGACAAGGATTTTGAGAGAAGGTTGGTTGGGAATCATCAATCCGAAGGTGATTGCAGCAAGGTATGCTGTGGCAACTCCACAAATGGCTGGGATGATGTATAAACCCAGCCAGCCGATGATCTGATAGAAAATCCCTGCCAATAATGGAAAGCCAGCCTGCCACCACATGGTCACCTGGTTGCCACGGTGGTTGACGTAAGAAGAAGGATAAAATTCACCATTGGGGTCAAGGGCACGGGCAGGATAATCTAATGGAGATGCAGGATTTCCTGAGCGGATTGTATTTTGAATGTATATGAACTTCCCGCCTTCATCCACTGTCCAGAAAACAGATTGCGGACGGGCGGCAATCCATCCTATATAAAGGAAAAACAAAAAAATACTCAACCAAAGCAAGGTGCTGTTATTTGAAAATTTGGTTTTATCGAGGTGACGATTCATCGGATTATGGATTGGTTGATTGAATGGCTTTCAGAAAAGCATCATTGGATGCCTGCCAGGTATGTTGCAGAGCAAATTCGCGGGCGTGTTCTCCCAGTTTCTGCCTGAGGGTTGGATTATCCAGTAATGTTAATATTTTTTGTACAGCCTCGTCAAGCCTTGCAAGTGGGTAGGTTAATCCGCGGGTTTGTTCTCCCGCCAATTCAGCAAGCGAACCACCGTCTGGAACAACTACAGGACACGCGCGTCCCATAGCTTCCAAAATGCTCATTCCGAACGATTCAATTCGTGAAGTTGACACAACACAACCTCCCGAATTTCGAATTTCATCCAACATGGCAGGCATGTGTTCCGGATCCAGGCTTGGATACCAACGCATCTGCTGGAGCAGATTATTTTTGACCATTTGAATCCAGAGCGCGTTTTGTTCTTCCATTGGAGAATATAAACCGCCGATCAACCGAAATTCAACATCCTGCCGTTTGGAGGAGATTCTTGCAGCAATCTCGATGAATGAACGCCAGTTTTTCAAGTTGTCCAATCGCCCAACCCATGCAATGATCGGTTGATTTGCTTTGCCAATCGAAGGTTCGAGTGGAGAAAAATATCTCTCATCCAGGGGGTCCGGCACAATATCCATGGCGATATCAGGTCGGTTAATAATTTCCCGGACGAATTGGGCTTGAAATTTGGATGGTACGATGAAATGGTTGACTTGTTGGATAAATTTTTGATTTCTTAATGGACGAAGTGCTTGCGGATAGGTCGTATGGATTTCATAAAAAATGTTGATATTCGGCAGCAGCTTTCGTGCGGCACTGACAATAGATGGCGTATCCAATGACACCAGGATGTCAGGCTGGAAATCCAGCAAGGCGTCCATCTTCTGAATTGGGGATGCTGGGATGATGATTGAATCTTCCATGCCTTTAAAGAGCAGTCTTCCGCCAGCATCTTGCATAAACATGGCGCGGACCTGGTAATCTGATTTCATCAATGCGCGGAGGCGGGTTGCAAGAATAACTTCAACACCTCCCAAACCCAGATATTCATAATAGAATAAAATTTTTGTCATTTTGTCACTTCAACTGTTTCAGATAAATTGAGAAGACATTCCGCCCGGTATGTCCAGGTGTTTTTCTCCAGGAATGCGGAGATGATTTGCGGGTCGGGTTGGGTTTCGGCTGCCTGGAGAATTTGCTTTTCAAATTCCTCCATGGATTCCACATTGTGAACAAAGGGCATCTGGCTCAGGTGGGGCATACCACAGGTGACAACTGGCAGGTGCAACTCCAGGTACTCATAGACCTTGATTGGATTGACCCCCCGCGACAACCGGGAGGTTTTGAATGGAATCATTGCAACATCCCAGTTGGCGGCAAAATGCGGAAGATCATCGTGGGCAATTTTCCCCAATAAAAGAATGTTATCGGGCAGGGTCAGTTTGGCATCATATCCATAGCCAATGACATGGAATATCCATTCAGGATGACGACGGGCAACTCCCACAAGCAAATCCCAGTCGAACCATGAGGATGTCAGGTGTCCAAAATACCCAATGGTAATTCTTCCCCTCGGCAGATCGCGTGGTGTGCTGCTGATGGGTAAACTTCCAGCTTCAAATGCATTCTGAATCAGGTGAACCTTCCGTCCGCTCATCACCTCTGCGTGTTCCACCAGGGCTTCGGAGGTGGCTGAAACATGTTGGCTGGCGTGGTGAATATATGCATCAACATGGTCAAAGTACCAGTCTGCTTGCCCCACTTTTTTGAATTCACGCCAATCGTCGATGATTTCATAGACGGTGCTCCAGCCATGACATTGGAATAAATGGATCAGGCGGATTAATGCGGGATGGGGAAACTCCATTAAGAACAGCTTTTGCCCCTGGAGTGGTCGAATCGTGTTTAAGAATTGTTCCGGAAATGCCCAAAGTTGATCGATGGGGAATTGATAAACCATGGGAAAATCGGGATCCTGGGGTGCTTTGTCCTGTCCGCCAAAACGGAAATACGTAAAGATTACGGGGATCCCCATTTGGTTAAAAGCACGTGTCAACCAGGTTGCGCGTTGTCCTTCAGATTTTGTGAACAACACACCAGAAAAAATGATAACACAACCTGGTGTGGCTTGTTGATTGATCACAAAATCAGCAAGTTCAGTAAAAGCAATCTCATCTTTTGTTAAGTGATCCCACCATTCTGGAAGAATGGTTTCCTGTAAACTTCCCTTTCCTTGCCGATGAGGCGATATTTCCTTCTCCAATTTCCCCAACGTGCTCGTTGAATCCTTTTCTTCCCAGATTGGGTTGAGTGAACTATCGTAATCAGCATTCAGTGCAAGGAAGTATTCAAACCAGGGGCAGTACCAGCGCGCCAGCCCGCGCTTTTGTAACAATGCCCAGTCGTCTGTGGGCTCATAGAGGATAGACCATCCCATTTGGCGCGCCATGGAAAGCACCCGGAAGAGGGATGGGTGGGGAAAATCAATCAGGATTCTTCGTTTGCCTGTCCGGGGTGCATGGGGAGTATAGAAAATCCGGTCTGGATGTGCCCATAATCGGTCGAGGGGCAATTGAAAACCCTCATTGGTTTCGCCCTCTTTTTGAGAATCACGGCTCGAAAATCGATAATATACATGGATCAGGGACGCACCCTGGTTTTGGATTTCCCGCCCAATTCGAGCAGAATGAGAATTTGGTGATTGCTGGGGAGATGAGCTTGTTATGTAGATAACATGTTCCTGGCGATCTTTATGTTTCTCCCAATAAGCATCCAGTTGATCATACACATATGGACTCTTCAGCTTACTCCACCAACCTGGCATGATCATGCTTCTACGGCGAAACCCGGGTGTCCTTCCGGAACGCCGCAGGTAGGTGTCCGTCGCCAGGGTCATTTGTGGTGAAACCAGGTTCCAATAAATGATGTCTTTCAGTGACGATAAACGCCACATGTTCTCAGGAAGATAGTAAAAGGCTTTGCGCAGAAAAAGGCGAATCCGGTAATAAGCCTCTTCCCTGGACGAACCTTGTGGTATAACCGCCAGCCGGATGGGGTGGATAAACTTTACAAGATGAGAATGTAACGAGTCGATGATTGTTTTTATATTTGCATTCCCGGCGTTTACGGGCTCCTGATATATCAATATGTGATCTGATAACCTGGATTGTAAATCTACGGCTCCCAGGTTTGTTTGTTGTTCCATTAAAGCGAGATTGACGGGCTGATTTTCAATCAGTTCGTGCATTCCCGTAAAAACAAGAGGGGCACATGGCATTTGGTGAATTACTTCCGAAAGAAGTACTTTGATGAATGGGTGAACAGTTTGAGAATCGGCTGGAATAATTGCCCACACCTGGTCAATACCTTCCCAGATGTTCTGATCCGGGGTCGTTTTTTCCCAGGCGGATGAAGTCATTGTGCTGGGAGTGGATATTGTAACAAGTTGGATGGCATATATATCGCGTTTCTGATGGAGAAAATCGCGAATTGATTCCAATAAAGGCATCCTGGAGGGATCAATGACCAATATTATTTTTTGCATTTGCTGTTTGATAATCGAACAGAAGTTTAGATTGGTATCCTCAGTGCTTTCACCATCATGGTAACTGTATCTGCGCGGGAAATGGGTTCTTCAGGATAAAACAGGTTGTTTTTTACATCAAGGGCGGTGATGAATCCGTTTTCAACCGCCTTTTCAATATACGGGGCAGCCCAATAATTCGATGGTACATCTGGAAACACCCCTTTGCAATTGGGAGTGCTGCTTTCAGAAGGTTCAACGGCTTTCATGATGCTATAGACAGCGCTTGCGCGGGTGGCGCCCATCTCAGGCCAAAACTTCCCTCCCTTGGGCGCAGTGGTTAACCTGAAATGATAGTTCTCTTCCACGTAAGAAGAAAGCCATTGATCCCGTGGAATATCGGTATAAATTTCACCAGATGCCGGGCGCGGTTCATATTTGGGTCCCCATTTGCACCGGAGTGCAAAAATTGCCAGTTGGGCGCGCGATAAAATACCCTCCGGGGCAAAATAACCACCATCGTATGTGATTTCATATCCGGCATTGATGGCAGCGATTAGATATGGGTACGCGGGATGGGTTTTGGGTACATCATAAAGCAAGTGTTCAGAGGAGGTTTGTGCTTCCTGCTCTGTTGGGGTGGATATTTGACCATCCAGTCGGGTGTCTTGGTCCTGCATGGCTTTTTGATATGCAGCAACCACTTCGTCTGCGGGACCAATATCCAGAACACGTCCGTGATCCAGCCATAAAGCGCGTTTGCAAAAGGATCGGATTGTGTCCATACTATGGGACACAATCACGATGGTAGTGCCCTCTTTCTGGAATCCATTCATCCTTTCCAGGCATTTGTACTGAAAGCGTGTATCTCCAACGGACAGGAGTTCGTCCACCAGTAATATTTGCGGGCGTTTGGCAACCGCAACAGCAAAGCCCAGGCGCGCCTGCATACCGGTTGAATAGGTCCGTATGGGTGCGTCCATGAAATGTTCAAGTTCAGCGAAATCAACAATCCATGGATAAAGTTCTTCCATTTCATTACGGGAGCGTCCAAGAAGTGCACCGTTAAGATAGACATTTTCCCGCCCTGTTAATTCCGGGTGAAATCCCGCGCCCAGCTCAAGTAAGGGGGCAATTAATCCGCGCGATTTGATATGACCTTCCGTTGGGACCAATACCCGCGCCATGGCTTTCAGCATTGTGCTCTTACCGGCGCCGTTTTGCCCGATTACCCCAAAAATTTCACCTGAATAGATGTCAAAATCGACATGTTTTAATGCCCATAATTCTTCATATCGTATTCTTCGCTGCAACCAGCGAATGGTATATTCCTTGATGGTCGAAATTCGTTCCCGCGGGATTCGGTAACATACGCCAACATTAATAAACTGGATGACTGGTTGGTTTGATATTTTGGGGGTCTTTTCCAGACGGTTAAGCTCGGTAGGCATATTCACTGACCTTTCGCGTGAAGATGTACCACCCCACAATTAATGTAAATATGGCTATCAGAAAAGTGGTAATCCATGTTTCCAGGCTGGGGATTTGACCTTTGAAAATCGGTTCCTGGAAGCAACGGACAAAGTAATAAACTGGATTAAGCTTTGTAATAAACTGGAAGCGTTCGGGGATAATTTCTGGTGGATAAATGATAGGCGTGGCATACATTCCCATCATCAGAACAACTTCATAGATTGGCATAATATCCTGGAAATAGACGACAATTGTGGATAATATAAAACCAACCCCCATCGCAAAAATGGTCAGTGCGAGGATGGAAACCGGCAGGATGAGCATGCTGCTTGTGATGGGAGTGCGGGTGATTAACATGATGATCAGCAGAGGAACCATTGATAACCCTATATTCACCAATCCACTGCCCGTTGTCGAAACCACAAAGATTGCCTTGGGCAGGTAAATTCGTTTTAATAGGTCACCGCTCCATAGCATCTCGCCCATCGCCAGGTTTGTGGTACTTGCAAAAAAGTTCCATGCCAGTAAACCCGAAAGGATATAGACTGGATAATGTTCAATTTGAAACCGAAATAATGTTGAGAAGACAATGGTTAAGACCAGCATGGTCAGCAGGGGGTTGAGCATTGTCCAGATCACCCCAAGTGCCGACCGCTTGTACCGTGTTTTAATCGACCGGCTGATCATTTGCCGAGCCAGCTCGCGGTAATGAATTAATGCCAAAAATTCAGTGACAAATGAATTGGCATGACGGGCGGAATCATACAGGTAATCAGAATCAGCCATGGTGGATATCCCTGATGCAGCCCTAAAAATTCTCCTGCATCGATGTGTCTCCTGGTTCTGTAAAAGTGTTCGGCAGCGATGTCCTCATCGAAGCCATAGGATTTTCATGGTTCCATTATACCCCACGGGTTGTTGCCTGTTGGATGGTGATGCAGCTTCCCCGGTTATTCGCTCTGAACAAAAATCGGCAAATTTAATATTAATCATAGGGGATATTGGATAGGAGGAATGCATCTCTTATTCAGATCATTTTTGCAATGATCCTGAATGATTGGCAACAGAATGCTATAATTTGTTTTTCCAGCAAATCACCTCACGGACATCATTAAAACATCCATGGCATTTTCGAGCGTCACGTTTTTATTCCTATATCTCCCGATCTTCCTGATTGTTTATTTTATTATCCCGTTCAAATGGTGGCGGAATTTTATTCTTTTTGCGGGGTCCATCCTGTTTTATGCGTGGGCGGAACCACGCAACGTTATTCTGTTATTATTGGTGATTGCAGTCAATTTCAGCGCGGCTCTTGGGATTCAATTGTTCTTGGGGAAAAATAGAAGGAGGTGGGCAAAAGCATTCGTTGTTTTTGCTGTTTTCATAAATTTGGGTTTGTTGTTTTATTACAAATATGCTGATTTTGGTGTTCAGGTGCTGAATGATATCTTTTCTGTGCAATTGTCATCACAAGCCAGGTCCCTGCCAATCGGCATATCATTTTTTATATTTTCGGCGATCTCATATGTTGTGGATGTATATCAGGAATCCATTAAAGCACAACGCAATCCTCTAACCGTTGGGCTTTACATTGCCATGTTCCCAAAATTGCTGCAAGGTCCAATTACCCGGTTTGAACAGATGGAATCAGATATGAGGTATGGTCGCCCCTCATTGGATGATATTGCCGCCGGTATCAGACGCTTTATTATTGGTTTGTCAAAGAAAATCCTGCTTGCTGACCAACTGGCTATGGTTTCCAATAAAATAATGGGGTTAAATTTTATTGCCATTGGAGCAGACATGGCATGGTATGGTCTCATTGCTTTTACCCTGCAGATATATTTTGACTTTTCCGGATATATGGATATGGCAATTGGCTTGGGACGGATTTTAGGCTATCGCCTGCCGGAAAACTTTAATTATCCTTATATCAGCCGCAGCATCAGTGAATTCTGGCGGCGGTGGCATATGACGTTGACTGCATGGTTTCGAACTTATGTGTTTTTCCCGCTTGAATATGCTCGCAAGAAACAAAAATTTCTAAGACAGCAATCGAATTTGCTGATTGTGTTCCTGCTTACCGGTTTGTGGCATGGAGCTTCCTGGAATTTTGTCATCTGGGGCGGATACTTTGGTTTGATTCTTGCCATTGAGACGAGCTTCCTGGGCAAAATGTTGAAAAAGATACCCGCCTGGCTGCAACATGGCTATACAGTCATCCTCATCATGATTGGGTGGATCATTTTCAGGTTGGAGAATATTTCGCTCTGGAAAAATTATCTCAGGGCATTGTTGGGTTGGAATGGCTTTACCGGACAAGAAAATGCACATTCTTTGAATGTATTGGGCTACTTGCCGATTGTTTTGATTGCCATTATTGGTACTACACCTCTGATTCGTCAAGTTGTGCAAAAATATGCAACCAACCAAACCATGGCATGGATTGGTAATATTGTCATCATTCTACTGTTTGGTTTAAGTGTGGCATTTATGATCGCAAATGGATATCAATCTTTCCTGTATTTTCAGTTCTGATCATGGAATGAGGTGCTTGTGGATCATCGCCGGTTGAATTTCTTTCTTCTCATAATATGTTCAGTCGTATTAATAAGTGTTCCGGGGTACTGGCTGATTCGTAGCAATGAAGTTAATATGTCAATCCAGGAAGGCAGGTGGTTGAACACCTTTTGGGGGGTCAAGCCAAGTTTTCAGGATTTCAAGACGGACACAAAACGGATTTTGGATGGTCAATTTGATGTGGCAACCTCCATTTTTTATGGGAAATGGTTGACGCACTCCTACCAGACTGGACTTGAACAAGCAGGGATGGACCAGTTCCCTCTGCGAATTCCACTGATCAATGTAACCAAGTGGGTGGAGCGGAGAATTATTGATTTGGTTTCGCTTTTTCACAAGGACGCGGCGGTTTCAACCTGTTTAAGTTGCACAACATTGGTGTTGCGCGATGCCCCAATATTACTCAGTCCGCCTGGTTACTTTGCCGACACAATGGAAAATGCAATTGATTTGCGAATTGAAAACTTAAGCCAAATTATTGATGAAAATCCGGAAACCAACTTTTATGTTCTCTATATCGATGAAATTGGTCAGTCAACATTTCATCCGTTGAACTCTTATTTTCCGCATGCAGACCGGGGGCAGTCAATTCAGTATTTTGAACAAAATAAACCCGAGAAGTTGGTGTTGGAAAAATGGGTGATTGAGGATTTATCGGCGTACCAGGAGCTTTTTTATCACACAGATCACCATTGGAATACGTATGGAATGTGGAAAGCATACGAGCAGATCTATCATATGCTTGCAAGATCTTACCCGGATATTTCTCCCATGCTTGTTCCGCGTGAGTTGCCAGTTCTTCATGGCGTGGAGTTTTGTGGATCACATATCCGTTCTTCGTTTTATCCTTGTGTTCCTGACGAATTTCACTATGTTGATGTGGATTTACCTTCGTATACTGTGTATGTAAACGGAGAAGAGAAGCAGGTGGGACACCAGGACGAGTTTTTATCCGGTTCTTTTCCTTTGGAAAAATTCTCAAATGTGTATGGTGATTTCTGGGGTGATGATTATGCATTGATCCAGTACCATTTCGATATAAATTCAAACCGTAATTTATTACTGATCGGGGATTCTTATTCAAACTCATTGGATCCTTTTGTTGCCTCCCACTATCAAGATACATATGTGGTTGACTTGCGATTTTGGAAAGATTTTTCCATTCATGAGATGATTGAGACTTACCAAATAGATGACGTGATTATTCTTGGGTCGCCAGTTGTGCTTTATAATGAATCTTGGATTATCAATCCTTAATGCGGTTGGCAGGTAGTATCGATGAGCGATAATCACTTGGTGGAAAATATTGCATATCAATGTGTTGCGAAACATATCCACATGGGAGTGGGGGGTCAAACTGCCATTCGTTGGCTCACGACAAGTCATGAGCAGCAAGAAATCAGCTACCTGGAATTGGAGATGTTATCCAATCAAATTGCCAATCTACTAAGGTCCTTTGGGATCGGAGCGGGGGATTGTGTCAGCGTTTTCCTTCCCCGCACACCCGAATTGATCACATCGTTCCTGGGGATTTTAAAGGTCCAAGCAATATCCTGTGTATTATTTTCAACTTTTGGGGAAAATGCATTACTGGATCGATTGCTGGATAATAGTGCAAGGGTAATCATCACAAAAAAAAGCCTGCTGCGCCGGATTCAGAACATTCGAGATCTCCTTCCCAAACTTGAAAAAATATTGGTGATTGATCTCGATGAGCATATTGATGATCATGTGCTCAGCCTTCCTGTCCTGCTAAATGAAACACCAGATACGTTCGAATATCCAGTCTATTTACCTCCAGATACGCCTGCATTCCTCCAATATACATCCGGCTCTACTGGAAAACCAAAAGGGGTAATACATGTCCACGGTGGAACATCAGCCATGCTGGATTCCATGACCGAGGTCATGAATATACATAAAGGGGAATTATACTGGTGTACAGCGGATCCGGCATGGATCACCGGGTTGGTGTATGGCGTGATTGCTCCCCTAACGCTCGGGGTTGATCAGATTCAATATGGCGGTGCGTTTCACGCGGTTCAGTGGCTGGGGATTTTGCAGGATTATTCCGTCAATGTTTGGTACACAGCTCCAACGGCTCTGCGGATGCTGATGCAGGAGGATGAGCAGGTTCTTCGGGCTTATGATTATTCACAACTCCGAAAAATATATAGTGTTGGCGAACCGTTAAACGCTGAAATTTATCATTGGGGGAAAAGAATCTTTACTCGAGAAATCAATGATACATTCTTCCAGTCCGAAACTGGAAGCATCATGATTGCCAATCGACCGGGTATTCCCATTCGCCCTGGCTCGATGGGGAAACCGCTTTCCTATATCGCCGCGTATATATTGGATGAGTCCGGTCAACCTGTTCCCCCAAAGCAACAAGGGCATTTGTGTTTTCAGGCGGGATGGAATTCGATGTTTCGCGGATACTTAAATAAAGCCGAGGCGTATGGGGAAAAATTCAGGAACGGATACTATTTCACCGGAGATCTTGCATGGCAGGATGGGGATGGATATTTTTGGTATGTTGGTCGTGCAGATGATGTGATTAATACTGCCGGGCATCTGGTCGGTCCGTTTGAGGTGGAGAGCGCCTTGTTGGAAATTGATGAAATCATGGATGTTGCCGTAATTGGTGTTCCGGATCCGATTTTGCATGAAAAAATTATTGCATTTATTTGCCTGCCGAACGGGCGGGAATGGGATCGGGGATTGGAATTGAAATGCCGGGTGAATATTTCCAACCGTGTTTCCACAGTGGCAATTCCTCAGGAATATCATGTGGTGGAAAAAATTCCAAAAAATAAGAGTGGAAAAATCCTGCGGCGTGTGTTAAAAGCCTGGTATCAAGGTAAAGACCCTGGTGACCTTTCAACAATGGAGGACTGATGGAAGAAATTTACAGGAAGCTGGTCACGGTATTTCGGGAAGTGTTTGATGATGAGAAAATCCAAATATTTCCCCAAACAACATCCAATGATATTGAGGGATGGGACTCGTTATCTCACATGAACCTCATGATTGCGGTTGAATTAGCCTTTGGGATTGAATTCACCCAACGGGAGATGACCTCATTTGCAAATGTTGGAGAGCTGGTGGATTGCATCCATCGGAAAATGAATTGCTAAGGCGGTTGGAATTCAACAGTGAATAATAACGAGAAAAATTCCCTATGATTCACCAGATCTGAGATGATGTGCCATCCATGAAAAATCGAAATGGGTTGGTCTGGTTGAAACAAAAACTCCTTCCCCAAGGCAGCAGGCGGGAACAGATTTGGGTTGAACTTCGCCAGCTGGCGCGGTTGATTGGGCGCGAGGGTGTAAAAGGAATTCTTCAATATCTGCGTTTGAAGCGTCATGGAGAGCAACTTTTATTTCCAGCCTGGTGGCTCACGCATACCATTCGTCCGATGGATAATCAATTGCCAGTTTTTCTCCATGCATTGGATATTCCATCTATCCAGGGAATTGTGGTTATCTATGCTGCAACTCCTTATCAAACTTCCGAGGGGCAGCGGTCCACATGGCTGGCGCGTGCATTCCTAAGGGCAGGGTGGGCAGTCATATATGGTTCCTGGCGATGGTCACCTTCTTACAGGGAAGTGGAAATCCTGGAGCAGGGAAAACTCCTCCAATTACCACTGGATGAATTATGGGCTCAATCCCATGAGATATTTTCCGCCAGGGTCTTTGGTGACATTCCCCGACTTTTCCTGGTTGAATTTCCCCATCCGAGCCTGTTTAATATGATCAATCTCGCAAATGCCTTTGATTGGTTCACGATATATGACCGCATTGATGATTGGCTTGCCTTTTATCAAAAGGGTCAGGCTGCCTGGTATGACGTGGATTTTGAAAGATATCTTGTTAGGAATGTAACCCGCTGCAGTATTACGACAAAATCACTTGGGGAGGCAATTCAAGAATGGGGTATTGAATCTGCTCTCCTGATTCCAAATGCCTACGAACCCGGTGCTTTTTCCATTCTGCCTTCCGGGAGATTGGGCGAGCAGCCGTTCACTGTGGGTTACTTTGGACATTTAACATCTGCATGGTTTGATTGGGATTTGATCATTCAACTGGCGGAGAAAAGAACAGAATGGATTATTGAATTGATTGGTCCCGGTTTACCACCCCGATCAATTCCCGATAATATTCACCTGACAGGTCGTCTCCCCCATGCAGAGCTTGCGGATCATGCCGCTCATTGGAATGTTGCCATCATCCCCTTCCAGGAGGGAGATTTGTCCAGGGCGGTGGATCCAATAAAAGTCTATGAATACCTTGCGTTGGGAAAGCCCGTTGTTGTCACTGGCATGCCGCACTTAAGCCAGATGCCGTATGTTTATCCAGCCCAGTCTGCCGATGAATTTGAAGAGATGATCCTGGAAGCATCCGGGATGACCCTGGATGAACAGGTAATTGCCCGATTTTTGAGTGAAAACAATTGGGACCAGCGAATTAAGGTCATTCTTCAAGAAATTTCTCCATCATTTCGATTGTTTACAGACGGATCAGGCAGCAGTATGGGGGATCAACCATGACATCCCGTTTCTTGTTTGTCTATCAAACCCTCGCAGCAGGTGGGGTGGAAGCTGTGATTCGCGATCGGATGGAGATTTTGTTGGCTGATGGGCATGAAGTTATCGCTTTATTCCTGAAAGACCGCGGGGGATTGTCGTTATTTCAACCATTTATGGATCATGTCCGGTTATTCGATGATACTGAATCAGCCATTCAATATATATCGGAATTGCAGCCCGATTGGGTGTTCCATTTTGATACTCCAGACCTGGTTTCTGGAATAGCAAAAAGCAGCCCGCGAAGCCGGCAGGTTTATGAGGTACACACCACACTTCCTCACAGCCTCAAGCGGTTATCCCGGACAGGAATTAAAAAGCAGGTTGAAGCCATTGTCGTTCCATCCCAGGCTCAACGCAATCTTGTGCAATCCACGATAGGGACAGATCTGCCGATCCTGATTGTACCAAATGGCTTGCCGGACACCTTTTATCAAAAAATATCGATGGCATCAAAATCAGGTCCCCCCATTGTCTTGTGGATTGGTCGCCTGGAGGCGCATAAAAATTGGCGCACATATCTGAAGATATCAGCCATGACTGCAGGCAAGTCTGTCAATGCGCAGTTCTGGCTGATTGGCGGAAGGCATGCACTTCCAGAGCAGCACCTGATGTTGTGGAGCCAGTTGAAGAGTTTAAACCTTGTTTCAAATTTCCGCTGGTTCCCGGAGATTCCCCGCGCCA
>ENA-UOYA01001082-UOYA01001082.1-activated-sludge-metagenome-genome-assembly--contig:-NODE-1082-length-30864-cov-9.410205_pt1 | contig 30864 bp, 34 predicted proteins | sample MGYA00238163_ERZ764804 | MGnify/ENA primary metagenome ERZ764804 (study PRJEB28919, sample SAMN05720223) | activated sludge metagenome | isolation source: Anaerobic digester | place: Hong Kong... | reverse complement strand
GGATATACATACAATTCTGGATACGGGTATTGCGTGATGAACCCTGTATGTTCAGGGTCAAGCTATACTGCATCAAGGGATAGGTGTGAGGTAGGCATAACTCCATCCTGTGCATCAATCTCAGGAACAACATATAATTCAACCTACGGATTGTGTACGGGAAGTGCGTCCTGTCCGAACGGCACACTAAGCACTACTCGTGATCTCTGCGAGGCTTCAGCATCAAATAACTGTACCAGTACGGGTTATTCTCTGGATGCAGGGAACGGCGTGTGCTATATAGCACCCCCATGCACCAACGGTTCGTACCATACGGGAATAGACCAGTGTTATGCAACCCCTGGGCATGCTTGTTCTGCGTCTTACACATACAATGCATCAAGCAATATATGTCAGGCAAATCCAGTCTGTTCGACTCCAGGAACGTACCATACAGGGTATAACGTATGTACTACATCATCTACCCCGACATGCACATCACCCTATGCCTATGCAAGCGGGTACTGTACGGCAAGCGCATCATGTCAAACGGGCGGTTCGCTGAATATATCAACCGACCTTTGCGAAGGAACGGCTACCATAGGATGTAATTCGGGATACTCCTACAATGCAGGGTATGGATACTGCGTGATGAACCCCGTATGTTCGAGTTCAAGTTACACTGCATCGAGAGACAGATGCGAGGTAGGCATAACTCCATCTTGTGCATCTATTTCTGGAACAACATATAATGCAACCTACGGGTTATGCACAGCAGGCGCATCCTGCCCGAACGGTACACTAAGCACGTCCCGCGATCTCTGCGAAGCTCCGGCAACAAATAACTGCACAAGCACAGGGTATTCTCTGGATGCGGGGAACGGCGTGTGCTATCTTGCGCCCCCCTGTACAAATGGGTCATATCACACAGGGATAGACCAATGTTATGCAACGCCGGGACATGCCTGCTCTGCATCCTATACATACAACGCATCGAGCAATGTGTGCCAGGCAAATCCAGTCTGTGCTACTCCGGGAACATATAATACTGGATACAACGTATGTACCACATCATCAACTCCGACTTGCACATCTCCATATACCTACTCAAGCGGGTACTGTACGGCAGGCGCATCCTGTCAGGCAGGCGGTACTCTAAATACATCAACCGACCTTTGCGAAGGAACGGCTACGCCTACATGTTTTGAAGGCTATACTTACAATTCAACCGACGGTCAGTGCCAATCATCACCTGTGTGTAGTTATGGTGTATTTGATGGTGCTATTGACAAATGCCGCTTATCGGCAACAGCCGTTTGTTCATCGCCGTATGCATTCAACCAAGCAACAGACAAATGCGAATTATCTGCATCATCGGTATGCGCGTCAGGTAGCACTTACTCGACATCTATTGATAAATGCGTGATAGCCGCGATCCATGACTGCATAAGCGGTACAGCATATTCGCAGATGTCAAGGCTGTGTGAGGCAATACCTGCATGCAGTGTCGGTACATACGACGCAACAAAGGACAAGTGTTATGAAGGCAATAATGTATGTCCTATCGGGAATAGTTTCCCGTGCATAAGTGAAGATGGCGTTAATAAATGCTCTCCCAATGTATGTATCGATCTGGCAGTACCTTCAAACATTCAATTAGAGACTATTGACGACACAATGCTAACAAACGACGGCGCAAGAGATGATGCGGGCAATTGTCTTGGCGAAGTCTATTTATTTACCGGCAGAGGGATGAGGTGCAGAACAAGCGGTATAAGCACAGGGTGGCAAAACTGCTGCATTAGGGGAGAGGGAGCGCTTAAAGATTCAATAGGTAGTCTTATGGATATGGGTAGTGCAGTAAGCACAATCCAAAATGTATACCATTTAGGACAAGTAGCATATTATTCTAACATGGCAATAGCAAACGCTTGGACTGCGGCAGAAACAATGGCAGCACTTGAGGCGGCAGGGCACACGGCAACAGTGGTAGAAGCAGCAGGGGCAGCCGCAGGCGCGGGCAGTGTCGGTGTGGGAATGAACACATTCATAGCGGCAACAATAAACCCTTACACAATAGCGGCAAGTGTTGCAATAAAATTAGCCGTGGATACTTTTCTGTCGGGTAGTTGCGATCAGCAGGATTTAGAAACCGGCATGCTCGAATCATCCGGCAGATGTCACTATGTTGGCGAATGGTGTGAAAAGAAATGGCCGCTTGTTGGGTGTGTGCAAAAAGCAGAGGGGTACTGTTGTTTTAATAGCAAGCTTGCCAGAATTATTCATGAAAAAGGTAGACCTCAACTAAAGGCATTTCAACCTGCAGGTGCATGGGGAACAGAAAAACCGGCTGGCCCAAATTGCAGAGGCTTTACTTCTGCCGAATTTCAGATGCTTGATTTTTCGAAGATAGATTTATCCGAATATTTTGGCGAGATAACAGCAAAAGCACAAAGTTCGATAATCACTGGAACTCAAAATAAAATATCGGATTTTTATAACAAAATTCAGGGCAGATAAATAATTGCTCAAATAATTTTGCTCTAAACAGAAACAAAGTTATATTTATGAAAAAATTGCACAGGAGGATAATGTGAAAAAGGGAATCGTGGCGTTATTATTTGCAACAACAACAATTTTGGCAATATCGGCAAGCATATTGCACGCCGACAACATACCCGTAGAGGTAATTAAAACCATCACTGCAGAGTCAGCCGAAAATATTAAAACCGAAAAAGTAGCAAAAGTGACAATGCAACCAGGTGAGATAAACTTTCAGAAAACAAAAGGATGGAATATATTCCCGGTAGCTGTCAGCAAAAAAAACGATGAGGGCAAACTCATTATGACAGACAAAAACGCGGGCATGGTGTTTGCGGAATACGAAAAGGTAAAACCGCCATTGCCGATGTTTAATGTAAAGGCATTAAACAAGCATGCATACGTCGGAAAACCTAACTATGCCCTTGTGAAAGCATATGTAGCGCAGAGGCCTGACAATGCAGAGGAATATTTCGCCACACTTGCAAGCAAGTACGAGTTAATGATCTACACCAAAGACAAGCATACATATTTTGCCAACCTCGAAGGACTCGATATTAAGCTAATGCCTGCGCTGTTTTTCTCTTACGGTGAGGATAATGGCAAATACATCAATATCCTTGTAACAGACGAGGACGAGGTAAAAAACCTGCACACAGGCTCCGTCAAAACGGCTGTATTCAAATTCTACCCTGCCGAAATGAAGGTATCCGCAAAAGGCAGTATAAACGAAGAGAAAAACCTTTACCAGTGGAAAGGAAAAAGAGAGGACTTAAACACTAATTAATTTCATACGTGCTGATCAGAAGTAATACATATATAGGCAAGTAAGGTGGTGTAAAACCCCCTTGATATTTATTTGGAAGGGTAGGTAATACCATGGAAACCTTGCATGTGGATTTCTCGTACGAGAACTTACACGGGGGGGGGACTTGAAAAGCTAACTTATATGCGTTAATGGGGAAAATGTGAACAAAGATTTGGAAAAAGAAATAATGGACTACGGATTATCGCTTGTAGTGACAGGAAACAGCTATATCATTAAGGGCACAGATATAACATCGGGGGAATACCAAACCATATATACCGGTAATTTATCTGAAATCAAAGCGTTTTTACATGGCATGAATTATTTATCTTCAAAAACTGAGAGGTTACTCGAACAAAAATATCAGAATAAAGTTGACTGGCATGGAGGTTTATTTTTATTATGAGTAACATACTATCAGACATATACTGCAAATTGTCGGATATCGGCATTGTCGAGGCAGTAGCATATGACAAGCAGCACTTAAATACTTTTGATGGTGCAGTTAAGAATGTTTTAGCCGGTAAATGTGCGCATTCTCAAATAACAGTCGGCGATACAACCTATACATGTGAAACACGCAATAAGGTAACAACAAAACTTAGCAACCACAAACTCAACGAATATTTTCTATTAATTACAAAACATCAAAAAAAATATAAACACACAACAAGTGCAAAATTAACGGTGTTGGAATGTCAGCTCCTTAATGCGGTACTCACAGCGGCAATCGCCGACGATTAAGAAATAAAGTAATACTATTGATAGCAGTAACTATACATCAGGGGAAACAACGTGAAGGTAACACTGATAGTCGCATTGGTATTATTCACTACCTTGCAGGCGCATGCACTTTTTGCTAAAGACCTCGGTGTATTCGGTAAAACCTACAATATTGTTGAACCTGATGCCCTTGAAGAAATCAAAAAACAGGCTACTAAGGTTGACTGGAAAAAAGCAATTAACAAAAACAAAATTCTTAATTCCGCAAAATCTTTTAAACTGCCCGACTTAAAAAAAATAAGAACAGCAAAAAAGGAAAGAACGTTTACTGTTGACATGACCTATACATTAAATTTTGACATAACCGATGCGGGCGGGAACATAATTTATCCGAGAGGCTACAGGTTTAATCCTCTGGATCACATAAACTACAACAAAACACTCGTAATAATTAACGCTGCTGTGCCAAAACAAATTGAGTGGCTTGCATCATCATCATACGCAAAAGAAATAAACACAATGGTACTTATTACAGACGGCTCTTATTATGACATAATGAAACGGCTGAAACGACCCGTGTATTATGCCAACACTACTTTATTGGAAAGATTTCAGGTAGTCGCCGTACCTGCAGTTGTCCGTCAATATGGAAACACAATGCAAGTTAAGGAAATACCGCCGGAGAAAACAAGCAATGCAAAAAAAGGTTAACTATACAATAGCAATTGCCGTTATTGCAGTTGCGTTATCCGCTAATCCTGTGCTTGCAATATGTCAGTCTACGCTGTTTAACCCTATAAATGATGTGTGCTGGCAATGCATATTTCCATTCAGACTAGGCAACATCACGATAGCCAGTAGCGGTATAGATTCCCCATCCGACAATGTTGGGAACCCCCTTTGCATATGTGGCGCAGGCAAAGTGATAGGATTGAAGGCATCATTTTTTGAACCTGCAAGAGTTGAAGAAACGGTTAAAGACCCTTACTGCTTTAATCTTATAGGAGCAGAACTGACAAACCCTGCAGATGGGTTTCTCATGGGAACTTCAAGAGAAGGAGACACAGTTAAAGACATGACGTTTCAGCAGGTTCATCACTTTCTGTTCAATGTGTGGGCATTGCTCGAACTGTTTATGGATGTTCCATGTCTTGAACAGTCAGGCATAGATGTAGCTTACATAACTGAAATAGACCCAACATGGAACGACAACCTTCTTGCGTTTATTCTCAACCCGGAAGCATTGCTTTTCGGTAATCCGATAGCTCAAATGTCATGTATGATGGATAGCGTAGCAAGCACAATAGGCGTACCGCTAAGTCCTCTATTTTGGTGTGTTGGCAGTTGGGGGCCAGCTTATCCGCTCGCCGGCCATGTTAACAATGGCTATTATGTCCAGGATAATGCGCTCTTAGCGGGCAGAATGATATATAAAATGTCAAGAGAGGGTCTTATGTGGGATACCGCCGTTAATGAGTGTGCGCCCACACCTATGCCGATATGGATAAAAGAACACTACAGGATGCAGATGATGAAACCGGTGGCAGATTACACATGCCACCCGATAGGAAGAAGCGGTTTGATATGGGCAGCAGAAAAAAATCCGCCATACGGCACCGGAACAAATGCGAGCGGAAACTTTGATTGGCTTACGTTCAGAAAAAAACTCTGCTGTATAGGTTGGGATTGGTCAGGAGGTATAGGATATTGATTACAAACAACAAAGGCATAATCCATATGTTCACCTTATTAATACTTGCCCTTGCAGTAATTGCGGTGTGGTTCATCTTTAAAAGCCACAAACTCGGAAATGTGCCGCAGTTTACATCGGAAATAATATCGGATACCAAAAAAATGTTTGACGCAAAGGTTCAGGATACAGACAAAAAACGGGAAATAAACCGTATTCTTGATACAACCCAAGAATCGGTTGACAATTACTACAGGGATAGGCGTTAGCCATATGACAAGGTTATTTACTGCAATTACGCATATATTTGCAATCATTATTGTATTATCGCTGTCGGCAAGTAATGCATCTGCTAAAGAGATATATGTGGATATGCCCGATTCTTGCTATAAGGTGCAGGAAGTCAAAGATAACAAGGTATATCTTGTTGCGTCAATCGATAAGTGTATTGGTGTCCAGATAAAAGCAATCACAAGGGTTGATGATGCAATAACAAAGGTAGACATATTTGTAAACGGTGAATACTGGAAATCACAGGAATTAATAGGGTTTAGTACAGATGCGGTAAGTAAGGCAGTAGAAACAGCAAAAACATACGGCAATAAATACACTGTCCCACATAACATACATCAAAAAGAGGCAGATATAGCAGCAAAAAAGCTTGATGAATTCTATCGTTCACCTGAGTTCCAAAAAAAGATAGCTGCCGAAACCAAGCGGATCGAAGAAGCTTTACTTAATCCTGCTGCTGTTGGTAACAAAAAAAACGAGGATGATAACGACAAGGGATATTATCACGACAAAAAACAGGTTATAAAAAAAGGGAAGATACCGTCAAACGAAAGGCTGTATTTATTTATATCATCGTCCATGCCCGATGTAACATTGAGAAACTACATAGCGTCACTCAACAAGCTAAATGATCCCAATATAACGGCAGTCATGAGAGGGTTCATCGGGGGAGCAAAATATACAATACCAACAATGAAGTTTATAAAGGACATGCTTGTAAAGATGCCTGGATGCGAACCGCTTAAAGAAAAATGCGAAATGTTAAACGCAAATGTAAGCATAGACCCGATGCTGTTTGCAAGATATTCAATTACAAAAGTACCAGCCTTAGTCTATGTACCGCATACAAATGTGACAGACCAGTATATGAGCGAGGGCGATCCCAATAATGCAAAGCATCAAGAGTACCATGTGGTTTACGGGGATGCCTCACTCGATTATCTATTGGAAGTAATATATGAACATACGGGGCAAAAATCCCTTGAAAGCATAATTGCAACATTGCGTAAAGGATATTATTAACAAAAAAGGAGATATAACTTGGATAACAAAGCAATACCAGAATATGCTTTTGAAGAAAGTTTGTTTGACGGAAATAGTACAGTGGCAGATATAAAACCGGAAGATAAGGTTGTAGAAAACAAATGTTCCAACGGTGACAAAAAAATAACCGCCCAAATGAGCAAACTATTTGTCGTATGCCTGATTGTTGCTATAAGCACAATATCGTCTGCGTTATCAGTATTTGTCTACGATAAGTTTTTTGCAACGCATATAATGGCTGTGGATATTAAAGGATACCTCGCAACGCAAAGAGACCGCTATCTCGAAGGTAAAATAAATGATGAGCAACTTGCAAAATCTCTCGATTATCTTGAGTCGTATGTAAACACATTGCCAAAAAATAAAAAGATTATAATGGGCGATGTGGTGGTGAGGAATATAGATGTTGTTAAACCGTAAGAAATTAATCGCATATTTGGCTGTTTTGGTATTTGTTTTGGTTGGTACATTAATGCCTTCGCATCTTTCGTTTACAATGACGCCTTCGTTGAAGTATCGGTTATTCTGGCTCAACAACTATTCAGCAAAAAACAGCATAGGGAAAGGGGACTATGTGATGTTTGAATTTTCTACAAAATATATAAACAACGGCCAATCAATAAAGGCAATAAAGGAAGTGGTTTGTATTCCTGGTGACAATCTAAACGTAGACAACAAAAAAAACTACTATTGCAACGGACATTATATAGGAACAGCAAAAGACACGTCGCTGACAGGGGTAAAAGTAGATAATTTTAGGTACACCGGCACTGTACCTGAAGGAAGCTATTTTGTGATGGGTCACATAAAAGACAGCTTTGATTCAAAATACTACGGGTTTATACAAAGGAGTCGCATTGAAAAAATTGCTTATCCTATACTTTAGTATTTTGATAGGCATTACGATTTATCTGCCCGCTGCAGACTGTCAAGTTCTTACCAATGCGGAAGCTGACGATGTATATTCAGATAACAATACTGACTCTACTGCTGCGACTGTGACCAAAACACAAACAGAATATTACAAAGATCAAAAGAGGGGATGGTACTGGAACGAAAAGATACCTGAACCAGATAAGAAAAAAAAGAAAGAAAGAAAAAAGGTTGTGGATGAAAACAGCAAAAAACGTTTCATTCCAGATATGAAAGATTATACCACAGAACAATTATGGAATATGCACCCCGACGATTTCCAGGATTTGCTCTTGGCCTTTCACAAAAAATCTGTAATGGCTCCTACCGAATCAAATGTTAAAGACTACATATATATGCAAGACATAGCGAGGAGAAAATCACTTGCTGTAACTAATGTAACTGCCTATGTTACCCAAAAATACCCTGAATATAACATGGTTCAGGATTACCCAACAGCCTTACCCGGCAGAGGCGCAATGACAAGGCAACAAGTAGCAGAGGTGAAAGACGGTATATTCAGGGCAAAAGGTAAATACGGTATATTATATTTCTACTCGCCAGAATGCGAATATTGTAAGGAGCAAAGCGGGATACTCAAATATTTTATCGACAAATATGGTTGGGATATAAAGCAGGTAAATATAAATGAGAATCCGTCAGTGGCCGCAAGATTTAACGCACAAACAGTACCGTATGTGGTTCTTGTGTCAAGGGATAAACAAGATTATATGCCTATATCAGTAGGTGTAGTTGCTCTCGACGATATGGAATACAGGTTATATAAGGGCGTTAAGCTGCTATCGGGAGAGATAACGCCGGAAGAATACAGCATATACGATTACCAAAAAGGCGGCACTCTTGATATAACGGTTCCCATTAAACAAGGTAAGAAGGTAAGAGAAAGCAAAAAAGATTAAATATGTCGCAACGAGGAGATAATATCATGTCAGACAATAATACAATAAAACGTGCTGCAATATGCATGGCAGTAGCGACTGTAATAACTGCTGTACTGCCCGCATTGGCATTTGCCGGATGGATGGATGATTTCATTAATCAGCAATCCGTAACCGATGCCGGGTACTTTGAAGGGCAGAAAAGGGGATATATGACAGGGGGGAGCTTTTCGGCAAGGTGGAAAACAGGAAACGATTATCTCATGTCATTTGAACCACCAAGGGTCAAGTTCGGATGTGGGGGAGTAGATGCCTTCATGGGGGGGTTTAGTTTCCTGAATTTTGATTACCTCGTAACCAAGCTGCAAAGGGTATTGCAGGGAGCGCCTGCTGCCGCGTTCGACATGGCACTAAACACATTGTGTACACCGTGCTCCAATACAATAAAATCGATGGAGGCTATATCGAATGCGCTTAATGGCCTGCAGCTTGACGACTGTAAGGCAAGCAAGGTGTTGGTAACATCCGTAGCAAGTCAATTTAGTTCAAATTCAAGATTAAAGGCAGAGGCCGATGAAAACTGGAAAATGTACTCCGGTCTGTCTGACTTACCGGACAAGGTACGCTCAATATGGAAAGCAAACGATAATATCTCGGATAGCAAGGTAACAGAAACAATGGGGGGGTGTCCGGCTGTCCTCAAAACAGTATTTATGCCGGGGGATGACTCTACTGTGTTAGAAAAAATGGGTGCATTAAAAAATTTGCCATCAAGTCATGTAAGTTTTGTGCGGGGGATATTTGGCGATATTAAATTAGTAAAAAAAGGTGAACAACAAACATGGGTCCCCATACCAAAATGCGATGACAATAACAACTTAACAGTAGATAAATTTGTCAAGGGTGAGGTATACACAAGGGATGCGGCAGGTACAGACGTAGAATCAACTTGCGCTGCGGTAACAGACGCAAAGTCTAATCTTGTTCAGTGGGCATATAACACATTATCCAGCATAGCCACAAAAATTGAGGCAAAAACCGAATTAACAGTCGATGAAAAGAATTTCATAAACGCTATGCCTATACCTATACACCCTGCTCTCAAGGTTGCAATTGTGACAGGGCAGGTATCATCGATAATCTACCAAATGGCAGACTTGGTGGCCAAAGCTTATGCTTATAAAATGATGTCGGAAGCAACGCACACATTTGATAAAATACTCCAGGGAATCAAGGTAGTAATTGCAAAAGAAGGCCAATCGCCAAAAAAAGACTGCCAAGTTGATCAACTACTTGGGATTGAGGTGGAACTCGATAAAATGGTAAGAAATGCGCTGGCATACAACGACATGTTTTACAAATCTTATATTGCAGCGTTACAGGATAATAAGACCGTCCTTGCCGTTGCGGAACAGTTGGAAAAATTTAACAGAAAGGCTTCTGAAAAATTGTCTAAAGCGTTTAGTCCGTCACTGGCGGGTCGCGCATTGAGTGGTAGCGGGCTGTAGCCAAAGGAAATGCAAATGAGGAAAGTATCACAAATTGCAGTATGTTCAGTATTGTATGTCTTGTTTGCGGCGGCATTTAAAGCATATGCGCTCGATATGGAGTACATTACATACAATGGGTTTGATCCCATTGTGGCTGCATTTCAAAAAGTTGCTCTGATATTTTCCGATAACAGTTATAAAGCGCTATTTTTTAGTGTTATAGTGGCAGGGATGTTAGGTGGAGTCATATCTGTACTCGCTAAAGCTGCTGGCGGAGCAAAGACATCAGCAATAGCATGGGCTTTTCCTGTCGGCATAGGCGTTGTGCTTTACCTCGGTCTATTTATACCTCAAGGCACTTTGACTATCTATGACGAGGCCAAAAACAGGTCGCAAACAGTAACCTTGCCTGACGGCATAGTAGCAGTTGCGGGTTTGTTCAATACCATAGAACATGGCCTTGTTGAGATTGTCCAAACAGCAAGCGATCCGCTAAGTTACATGCAAAACGCAGGTGGCATCGGTTTTGACATGCTTGCAAACTTAGGCTCAAAAGGGGTTATGCTGTCGGACAAAAACATCATGGCAAATCTCAGGAGTTATACTGAGGACTGTATGCTGTTTGAGATGCAAAGGCCAGGTACTACACTTACAACTAACAATCTGGGAAATAATACAGATTTTATGGCTCTGTACGAACTTGCTGCCAATCCAAGTAATTACACAACAGTTTATAACGACACCCACCCGGAAGGTACTACCGCAACATGCACAGTAGCGTGGGAAGGTTTAAAGGCCGACTTAAACAACAACACAAAATACGATAATGTTACTAAATCGAAGTGTGCAGATGCGGGTTTCGACCCGGCTAACGCAACAGAGCTTAATCAATGCAAAACGTTATTCGGTAGTACAACAAACTGGCTTTATGGCGCTACATATACTTATGTACAGCTATTCAGGCAAACATTAATGGCAACTGCAATAAACGATGCACTTATGTCTGCCAGTCCTGATGCTGCGGCAATGGTGCTTGCCTCAAGGAACACCGGAGCGTCTATGGTGAGTTCAGGAATAGTCGCAAATCAGTGGATTCCGGTAATAAAAGGTGTCCTTACTGCTGTCGCAATAGGCATAATACCGATACTTGTAATATTTATCCCCACTCCGCTGTTTAGTAAAGCATTGAGCATAATCTGCGGCTTTTTTATATGGCTTGCCGTGTGGGGCGTAACAGATGCAATTATACATACATTCGGAATGGACTATGCAAAAAAGGTGTATGATGAAGTAGCACAACATCAGTTGGGTACAGTAGCGATAATGAATTTTGGTTCATCATCGCTTAAAGCGCTTGCTGCGTTTGGGGCAATCAGGTGGGCAGGGCTGATGCTTGCCACCGTTATCACTGGTATGCTTGTTAGATTCGGAGGCCATGCAGTAGCGCAACTTGCCGGGCAGCTAACTTCTTCGGTACAGCATGGAGGAGGCTCTGCAGGTATGGCTGCTGTCACACCGGAAGGCAGGGCGCAAGAGTTGCAGAAACTTGAAGGTGCACCCGCCGTCATGACAAATGCACACCGCTTTAGTTTCGGAGAAAGATCGGCCATAAAGACCGCAGAAATGACCGGAAGGACAAGCGGTATGGCAAGCCTGCTTAGAGAGCAAGGTCAGGCAGGGCTTGCGCAAATGATAGCGCAGTCTACAAAAGGTTCGATGATAAGAAACGCAGCACTCGGCAACGCTGCACAATACATGGGTACCGATGCATTTATAAGCAACGCAACAAAAGGTCAAATTACCGCCAATGCAACTGCGGGAGCACCCGGAAGCAAGCAAGCAGCAGAATCGCTTGGAATAACAAAAGGGAAAAAACAATTAGGGGACGCAGTTGCATTTAAAAAAATAGCAAACGAACATGGCATGGATGAAAAACAGTTTGCTGAACATATGGGTACTATGAGTTACGGCAAGGTTGCACAAATAATAGATAAGTATGCAAATCACAAAGGTATATCATTTCAGCAGGCGGCAACCGAACTTGGTGAGCTTATGGGCAGCAAAGAATTTGTCGGCAATACGTCTTATGGCAATGCAAGGGGTGTTGTAGGCGAAAACGGGATGATACAGAGCGAAACAGGGAAAATTCTTAATGAAGCGGCAAAAATGCGGCAGATATACGAATTTGCCAAGACATTGGGCTATGCCGGAACCGAAGATGATTTTGAAGGAATTTACAGATACAATCAGACGCATCATGCCACAGATACCATAATGATTGACAATGAAAAAATGAGAGATATAGTAAATGCAAAAATGAAGGAAATGGGCTACAGTACACAATTCAAAGTTGGCGACAAGGTTGCAATAGGGCGGCTGCAGGATGGCAGAATAACGCTTGCACGCGGTATGGCAGGGGCAGAATCAGATAACAAAGATATTTACAAAACAGAATATGGGCGCAAAAGTGACCATTACGATCTTACAACAAGTACAACAGGTACAAGAGGCAGTCACGGCAACAGAAACGAAAGATATGATATAAACTCTTTCGAAGGAAAACGCGAAATTATGGGACCGAATAATGAGAAAATGACAGTATATGGCAAATGGCAAGAAGACGGTAAAGGCAATGTCATTGCCGGTGAATATACAAATTCCCTTAACAACAGGGTAGTATACGAGCATGCAGTATTAACAGGGTACGAAGGTGGAGATCAGAATAAACCTATATACCACAAGCAATTTGCAGTGGCAGATCGAGTTATGACAGCAAAAGGACAGCTTGTTACCGCCCATACAAGAAATCTCAGTAAAGAGGAATTGTCTAAAAACGGCTTTGCCGTCAACACAACTATAGGGCCGAACGGCGAGCGCCTATATTCGTCTGCAGTAAGAGGTAATCAAGCTACAGATGTAAACAAAATTCTTATAGATCAACAGTCAGAAGCAAAATTTTCTTTTGCAAGCGGGCTTTTCAAACAGGGTCAAGACTTTACAAACATAAGTGATACACAAGCCCTTGCGCTGTTTACGGCTGAAGGAATGAAAAAAATTGCTGATACAGCACCAACAGCAATAAGTGTAAAAAGAGGTCTTGGCGATTTAATAAGCAAAACAAAAGGCATAAACAGCGACGGGGGAAGTGGCGGCAGCATAAGCAATGCTGACATCAAGGATATGCAAAAATATAATCAAAGGGTTGAGTCCACCAAAAAACCGGCGTATGAGTTATACAAAAATAAAAGCATAAACAACAATGTGGGTAACAGTAACACTCACACGCAAGGTAGCGGTAGTGGAACAAATAATAGTATGGGCGGCAACTACCCGAACGTAGAGCGGGTAACGTCACAAGAACTAAAACAAAGAAGACAGCAAAAACTAAACAATGCGAGCGGTACGAAGGGTGTTCCAAATCAGGGTACTGTAACGAATACAGGCAAGCAGACAGGCAATCACATAAGACAAGTGGGTATGCCACCAAATGCAGCAAATTCAGTAGTGAAAAACGAACAGCACTTATTACCCGGAAATAGTAATAATCGCTCATTGAATAATATGTTATTGCAAGCAGCAATACCATTAGCATCAAATAGTGTTATAAACAACGGAGAATGGTTTTTGCCGGCTCCCTCCGAGGCAAAAAACAATGTAAGTCCAAGCACGGTTAAACAACAATATCCAACCGCAAATGTGCAGGGTGCTGCTCAATCTTCGGGTGTAAACCATACAACAGGGCAGGGTAGCAATGCTGTGCCTAACCCGAATGTAAACCAAGCAAGGCAGACAGGGGGTACTCAACAAGAGGGAACGACTGAAAACAATGTGGTAAGTAAAAAACAAAAAAGCAGCAACAAAGAAAATAACACAGAAAAAACGGCACAAAACGATGGAATAAAAAGCATGTACGCAGCAACTATCGCAACAACAACCGGAGGCATCAATTATGCTACAGATGCCCAGGTTGCGGGCGGAAAGCAATACGAGAAACAAAAACCAATTGATATTCTAAAAGAATTTATTAATAACAATAAGATAGAGGGGCAACAAAATGCGGAACAATTCTATGAGCATCTTAGTAATAAATACGGAAATGATAAAGCAAACGAAATGATACAGTCTTATGCAGGTCATAACTATAATCAAGAGTTAATGCATGAATTACAATCATACGCACAACAAACAAATATTATGCAATCGGAAGCAAAACAAGCACATGATGGGTATGCATCAGCCGAAATAGAAAGCAATAGTAGCAACATGGATAACAAGAAAGAACAGCAAACAGCAGAACATAACATACCAAAAACTGATATGAATAGGGCAGATAGTGCTAATAATATAAGACAAGACGATTTAGAACACGCCCAAGAAACAAACAATGCTAATCCATCTACGGAAACACACAGCGAAGTTAAACAGCAAGGAAGTGTGAGTACAAAAAGCATGAACGATCAGGCTAATAATAATACGATAGATCAAATGATTTCAAATTATACATATGGGGCAAACGATATTGCAGCACCCGATGTAGCGCAATTCTTGGACGAACAAACACAGGCCATACCAAATCCTGATATGAATAGGTTAGATTCTGAAACACCATCGCAAGATACAAGACTATCACAAAATAGCATGCCAAACAGTTATGAAGAACCGCCGGTATATGCCACAGAAAATAAGACAGACACAATAACCGAAAGTACAAGTAATACCAATACACCCTACGATCTGTTCCAACCAAAAGCATCGTCAAGCAAAGCTGCAGATAATCATATTACACAACTTACACGAGAAATGCTTGAACGGGAAAAAACAAATACCTCTATGGCTAATATAGAACCAATACCAGGTGGTAGTGTTGGAGTTGAGTATAAGCAAACAGGGGATGTTAATAGAGAGGTAATACCGGGGGGCAATACAGAACCGATACCAGGTGGTAACAGTGACGGTATACAGGGTGTACCAGGTGGCAAAAAAATCTAAAATACAGAAGGAATAAATATATGATTGCAAACAAATGTTTCATGGTAGCCGACGGTATTATGGTTGTACTCGATATTGATGATAAAGAACTTGAAAATATTAGCGAAGAAGATATAGCGATTGAGTTTGCTGATTACGGACTGAACGTGATTGTGGGTGACAATATCGTGCCAATACCAGAAGTAATGTTTGACTATATTACCGAAAATAGAAATATTACAATATACACTGTCAATCCCGATAATTATATTTTCAGCCCAACATTACGTTTAGCGTTACCGAAGGAATCGCTGATTGAGGCTAAGGGTGCTTATCGTTTTTGGTTTGCGCAGAAACATTCAGTTGAGACCCAAGCATAGACACAGAAAAAATCGGGATACATTACTTATCGTCCTTTTCATGCCAGACGTTAATGTCAAAAAATCTATACATAGGATTAAATACCATGTTGTTAAGGCTCAGATAGTCTTCGCGGTTAACGGGTTCGCTATCATAGTACAACCCTTTCTGCACCTTTTCGCAATAGTTTGCAAAACCCGCAGTCAAACCATACAAGAAACCCCCCAATATACTCACAATAGACACACAAAGAACCCAGTCTACATTTGAAAAACGAAATAATAAAAAATACATCAAAAACAGTATGGCAATATATACGAACATTATGGTGATGATTTTTGGCGTAACACCTCGATCTGGTGGCAGTGGCGCTGGCCAGTAAAGATTAATGATCACCCACCAAATCAGAGACGCATCTATAAATAACACGCTTACAAGGTGAGCTATAACAAAAGCATTGCAGGCGGCAAAAAACAGCTTGAGAACAAAAAATAAGATACTATAAGAAAAGGCCATGCCTGCAAATAAGAAACAGTAAAACATAATTGTTCTTTTTCTGTAATCATCGTACCCATCGAGGCAAGCCACAACCGTATTTTGCTTTTTAAATGAATCCTTTGTGTACTTGTTCATAACATCCTCCCTGTTTTCATAGAAACAAATATGGCCGCAAATGTCAACAAATACAGCATTTGGCGCAATAAACACGATGTTTTTGCAAAAAAAAGGACAGGCTGTTAGACCTGTCCTTGCATATTAATTAGAGGTAGACGCTGTTGCAGTAGTCTTCGTAACGTGCATGTGCAAATTCCCCCGTTTTCCAGAAATAGCTCCAGTAGAGTTTGTATGCTTCGCTCAGTTCTATGTCCGGAATGACAACAACATAGCTTTTGTGTTTAATTATAAGCCTGCCCATGAAACCTCCTGAGTTTGTTTGTGTTTATTCTGCTGACAATGCCCCGGACATATTCAATAGCAATACACGCAGAAACAGCGAAAGCACTGAGTATGTCACGAAAGTATTCTTCGACAAGCGACAACGCCCCGCGTTCTGCATCGATCCGAAGGAAGCGTTTGCCTGTTCTGTAGTTGAATATCGCGAACTCAAGGCGGGTCATTCGCCTCACGGCGCTTGTCCCCTTCACCTCGAATAAGAACCCGCCAAGGACAACATCAGCAGGTTTTTTCATGTTGCTGTCGTCGTAGGCAAGGTCGATTTCTTTTTGGGAGAGAAACACTTTAACGTTCAACATCATGTTCGCCTCCGTTATTTTTTTTGCTTTCATTTTTGAGCATTGCGAGCCATGCCCGCGCAGCTTTCAGATTCTTCCCTTTCAACATAATTCCTCCATCGATGGAATATTATCCCCACTCCTGCCGATGTGGGGTGCTTATATAAACATCCCCCTTGCAGGATGGGGTGGTGCTTTGAAAAGGTATGTAATAATTTGTGTATCTGCCCTACGGAAAAGGGCAGGTATAATTCGGGCAGTTACCCTAAAGAAATTACTTCTGCTTATATATTACTTTATTTTCGGCGGTTACTGCTATTGCTGCCGAAATTAAAGTAATAACCATTATAAAAGGAGGAACGCATGCAGGACAACACACACGGCGATCACGACGAGAACAAAACCTACTATCTGCTCAAGGTTGTAAAGGGCAAGGAAAGGCGCGTAGCCGAATTTCTCAAGAACGTTTACGGCATAGATGCCCGCCGTTCTCCGTTAGGCGAATATCTTGTATGCGTATTGGACGGCGCTTTTTTGAAAATAAAAGAAAAGCCAGAATTCGTTAAAGAAATGAACGAAGTTCCTTCCGGAATAGCAGGGGCAATAATGAAGGAGTTCGTTCTTTCAAAAAAGAACGAAGGAAATGAACTTGAAGTAAACGGCATGATCAGGGTTATAAAAGGAGATTACGAAGGTCGCATGGGCATACTGAAAAAAATCAGGGAAGACAATACAGCAAGCGTACACTTGGGGTTATCAGGGAAGATGCGCCAGGTTATCCTGCCCGTAGAATGCATAGTTGCGAATCGCCTCGATGAACCGTGGGGGATATAGTGAAATTCAATCTTAGTCTTTTAACATACACTGTGCATGCCAACTACATGTCGATAAAGGCCGTTATTAATGGCCCGCCTGAAGGGGCAGTAAACGCTTTGCAGGAATTAAAAGGAAAAAAGAAAAAAGCGTGGCTCGATAATGTTTCCGTCATTTCGAAAGTAGAGTCCATAAACGTGACCAAGCGGATTTCTGTAACTATTCACATAGAAAAGGAAAGGTATGCTGCGATCAGGCTTTATGAGTTGTCCGAACAAAAAACACCGTTCAACTTCTACATAAAAAACTCTGTCGAAGAAAAACTGCAATCGCTACTGAAGCAGATATCCACAATAACAGGACAAACGCAAGAAGATATACTTGAACAGGTTTCAAGCTTTACCTGCAAAGACGGCAAAATAGTCAGAGGAAAGCGAAGCATCCACGAACTCACCGTGCCCTGGCAAAAGACAGTAGAAGGAAAGCTATCGAACATATTGAAGGAACAGGCGGTAACCGCGTGAGCAAATTGTCAGCGGGGCATACAATCGGCAATATATTCGGCAAAGTAACAGATATTATTATAAAAAGGATAGATAACTATTTCGACAACAAAACCATTATGGACTCTATTGTCGAAAAAATAGATAACGCACTTGACTGTAACGAAAAGAGCAGAAACGAAATAAAAATAAAGCTGGAAGATCTGAGCGCTATCTGGCTCAAGTACAACAATACATTCACATCCAATAATGAAGAACAACAAAAAAAGCAGAAAAGAGTCGAAAATGTCGCAGCAGCAGCACTTAATAACACCAATTCTGATAATGCAACAATAAATACAGTATCGAACAACGAAAACAATAACCAAAATGAAGATATGAATAAGCCTGCAGAAATAACACAAAAAGACAGCAGCAGCTATGAGCTATCCGCAGAGGCAAACAACTTCTATACAGACTGCATAGAACCGTACAGGACAATTCTTGAAACCCGTAATGTGCTTGGCAAGATAAAGGCACTTGTTGAGATAGTGGATCGCCACGGCAACTGCCCGTCTCTCGTAGTTATGAAAGACTTCAGGGACGAGGAAAGCGACGACCTTTTAAGCATTGCAGGACTGTTGGCAAGGGTAACCGCAAAAAACCATATTTTCAGGGTGGTAAGAATTGCGCTGAGACTTCTTAAAGACGAATACAAATTGCCGGATGCCTTCATACCAAACGTAATTGTTGCTGCGCTCGGACATGACATCGGCAAGTTTCCAGAGTACAGAAAGGACGACACCTATAGCAAACTGGATCATCCTGTAATCAGCGCAAAGGTTGTCGCAACCGTTATTCCGCAGACAGAAATTACATGGATAACTCCTGTGCTTGAAGCAATCAGGGCACATCACTCCAATATTAACAATAACAACGATATGGTGTTGATACTGCTCAAAGATGCTGACGGCAGGGCAAGGGAGGAAGAGGTTACAAAGCAAAGCCCGGCACTAAAGTCAAAACCGCTCAAAGAGTGGTTCGATGTCGGCGAATTTCTCGGGATGGTAAGGCCGCACATAAATGTTACCCAGACAAACAACAGGTGGGGGGCATTCTCTCACGACGGTGTAGTATACGTCAACCCTGAGTTCATGTTCCAGTTGGCAAATGAATATGCCATTAAAAAAGAAATCATTAACATACAGCTCATACAAAGAAAGAATCTTGAGAAGGTCGTTAAAGATGTAGTGAAAATACTTTATGACAGCAAAAAGCTTACACCGGACATGAAGGAAAACTGGCATTACAGAAGATACAGCATCGAAACACAAATGGGCAAAAAAGTTGCCAACATTAACCTTATCCCTATAGTGGAAAGCAATTTTGCCAACGTTGACGAGATTGAAAGGATAAAAGACTCGATCTCAGACAACATTGTAAAAGTCGAGGCAAAAACAAAATAAAGGAGGGCAAGATGTATTATAAAATACTGTCGGGCAGTTTTCTCGATGCAATAAATCCCATGAGCTACATGAGCCATGAGCAATACAATAGCTTCTGGCACATGATGTTCTCGACCTTACTGCAGGGTTTTTGGGCAAGGCTGCTTGCATGTGTGACACTTGCGCTTGCCTTGTTCTTCCTCATATATCTCAAAAGACCGGGTTTGAGTGTAGTGTTTATCGTGATTTCAACTATAGCGACATACTTTGGCGGTGTATTCGGCTTCATATTCACTGCATTGAAATAGGGGAGGACTGGCATGTCAAAAGACGGTGGTGCAAAAGGCGGGAAGGAAGATGTAATCCAGACTGGCAGCATGGTGCATCAAAAACCCAAAAACCTTCTCGATGCAATATCAAATATACAATGGTACTACGCTGTTGAATCCGGCGGTTCTGAAGTACCAACGGAATTTTTCACATTGAGAGACAACATGGAATATTACTGGATAGGTTTAAGGAGTGCGCTCGGTTCGGCAATCATCGGCATATTTATGACGCCTTTTTTCATGGGGGTGCTTGAGAAATACATACCCGTATTCGGTTCGACAACTCCCAGCAACTTCGATGTAACATTCACGATACTGCTTGCGTTGTCGTTCTCACTCGGCTACAGTCTGCTTCTTGCCTGCTATGTGGGAAGATATTATTACGGTACAGTCACAAAGCAGGCGATAAGGCAGTTGGTGGGCGGTTTTTCGCTGGCGAACATCGGAAAGATGTTCTTTGCCATAATCCTATATAACTTCATATATTTCAAGGTTCTTGAAAAAGGCTACCTTACAAAGCTGCTGCACAAGATGTATCCCGCTGTAAAGTACGAAACGCTCAATAAGATATATGTGTGGGCGCTTGAGTTCAGGGAGGTTTTCATAACGTCAACTGTGTTCGTTGTGCTTACAACAACTCTCGTTGTAGTTCTGCCCATTGTCGGCATATTCTACTTTTCAAGGAAAACAAGGAAAAGAATAGAAAAAAATAAAATATGGGATTAAGATCGTCTTTTTTGTGGCGCATCCCGGAAAGTTTGAAGTAATATATAAACAGTAAGTAATTTTTTTAGGCCGCTTGGCCGAACCATTGTCTCCCTCACGGGAGACCCAATCATACCTCTTTCACTTCGGTGATCGAGGAATTCCAAATATTAAAAAATCGGCAGCGATGCCGATAACAGACCCCACGGTCTGCGTTTAACGCCACCGTCGGGGAGCGAGAAGCAGGTTGGCCTGCAAGTAGGGTCCCGCCAGACATGAGAACCTTTGAGTTCCGTTTGGCTAACACAAGCGTACGACCCGAAATGGCAACCGACGCTATAGCGGCTTCTCAAAAACCAAACCTTAAAAAGGAAACCCACCCGGCAACCGCCGGGGTTAAAAAAACCTCAAAAGGAGGGAATATGACAAGAGTAATGTACCGTAACGGTACATACGACTATGTTCTGACCTCACAGGTCGCAAGGCTCGTAAGGGCCGGAATAGTCGTAGCGGTACTATAATATAAAGGGGGGGCGTTCATGCGCCCCCCCTTTTTTTTGCCTTAATCTCGCACCGCATAAAATAAAGTAATACTCATGTATGGAAAGAACACAAAACCACAAAGGAGGTTGTAAATATATGGAAGACAACAGCATGTGCATAGGCATCGACATAGGCTACGGCTTCACAAAAGTCCACAGCGATTACAAAAACGATAGTTTCCCAACTGCCGTGTCCGCGGTATCCAGAGACAGGGAGTTTTCTTATATGACCCCGATTAACGTCAACGGCAACGACTTCATTGTTGGCGAGGACGCAGAAACGTATGGCCGAGTCATGGACACAAGGACTTCATCTTTTGTGGCATCCGATCCGTGGATGGCAGTTCTCACATACGCATTAAACTCGCACAGTTTCAGAAACGGAACCATCGTGCTCGGACTTCCGCCGGGAATGTATTCGCAGCAGTACGGGCAGGCTATCCGGCAAGCTATGAAAAACGCTGCTGTCCACATAAACGGCATGGAAATGCAGTACCGCATAAACGGCAACGTCAAGATCATACCGCAGGGGGCGGGCATATATTTCAGCCACATTAAGGATAACCCTGAAGATGCCTATAAAAATGTGGCCGTCGTGGACTGCGGACACGAAACTCTCGACTTTGCGTTGTTTTCCAAAAACAAATACATAGAATCCGTAACGGGCAGCGAGCAGCTCGGCATATCCGTTGCCATAGACGAGATCAGAAGCGAATTTTACAAGCGCTACCACTTTCAGATTAAGCCGATGGCCGCAAGGACTGCTCTCATAAAAGGCAATGACGAAATTAATCATCTCAACAAAGGCTACCCTTTCGACATTAAAAAATGCCTTGCGGGTTATGCCATGCAGGTGTCGGCAGCCATAGACAGGTTCATCGAAAGTCTGCCTGTAACGCCCGATGTTGCTATAGTGGGGGGCGGACCTGCCGAGATCATAAAGAAGCATATCGCAACCGTCCATAATATAACCGCTGTCGCCGACCCAATGATGGCAAACGCCGTCGGCTACTGGTACTACGGAACAAGAACATCCGTAGCGGAAGGTTAAGGGGGGGCGGCTATGGCAACAACGAAGCAGGCGGCAAAAAACGTAGCTTTCCGTTTCTATCTTAACGATGTGAAGGATACGGAACTGATAGAAAAACTGCAGAATATGCCTTCGTACATGAGAAACGATTTTGTCCGGGATGCGCTGCGGCAGTTTGTGAGCAACTACCAAAAGCATTGTACTGAAAAAGCCGGGCTAACTGACGAAAACAAAAACATTGCAACCAGCTTCAAGCAAGGCAATGGCAATACAAAGTCGCCTGCGCCTAAAAGCAAAACAATCCACAATAAAAAAGGAGGAACCGGCGATGAAGTCCCAAAAAATAATGGTAAAATTGTATCTGCACGAGGCAAAAGACGGGGATCTAATAGACAGGCTCGACACTCTGCCGACTTACATGAGAAACGACCTAATTAAAGATTCACTCAGATACTACATTGCCAATGTTGTTGACAAGGGAAGGGAGGAGAGCGCTCATAAGACAAAGGCGCCAGCAAACAACAAGGCAAGAGGCGATAAATTCATCGACCCCATTGACAGGTCTAATATTAGCTTCAACCTTTAAGTGCAATAAGAGAAAAAAATTCACGACCCCGCGTATGCGGGGTTTTTTAATGCCAAGGGGCGGGTTATAATGGAAACGATAATCGATAGAAATAGACGCTTTTGACGATAATCGTCGCTTTTGACGCTAATCGGCAGTATTGACGATAATGTTCAAAACGCAATAACCGTGTATTCATAATTCTTTTTATAAATAACTGCACATTATCGTCAAAATCGTTAATTTGCGTCAACGAAAATGGAAACGATAATCGATAGAAATAGACGCTTTTGACGATAATCGTCGCTTTTGACGATAATAATCGATTTTGACCTGTTCCAAAATGGACTATTTTGGAAAAACTGTAAATTATCGATGTTTTTTGTCGATAACTGCACATTATCGTCAAAAAAGTTAACTTTCGACTACAAAAAAAGTAATATACAAGGCAGAAAGGAGCAATATTATGAGAACAGTTAAAATGTCAACATATCTGGTAAGGCAGGCAGACATGCACCGCAACCGGATGGTAATATTATTTTCATGCGGTGTGGTATCCGCGATAGTCGGCCCCTGCATTAATTTGCTTGCGGGGATTTTTGGCGGGTTAATAATGTTAATAGTGTTTTGTTATTTGGGTGCGGTAGAGCAGATAAAATGGACAAAATTTATGCAGGGCATTAGAGGGGAAGACCTTTTCAATGCCAGTTTGTCGGCAGCTATAGACAAAACCGACAACATTCTTTACCAGGGTGTGGCTACCGACTACGGCGACATCGATTACCTTCTCGTTGGTTCCAGCGGCGTCTATGCCTTTGAAATAAAAAACCATTCCGGCTTTATTAACTACAACGAAAACGGCTGGCAAAAAATCAAAATCAGCGGCAGCGGCGTCGCATACACTGGCGGTATCGGCAACCCTTCAGGGCAGTTGGGAAGAAACATAATGTGGCTGAAAAACTACCTGAAATCCGAAGGTATTGAAAATGTGTGGATTAAAGGCATTGTGGTATTTACGCATCCGAAGGCGAGACTGAGCGTAAAAGGCTTAAAAAACGTGATGGCAATAACGCCTGAAGGCATTCCGGAAGCGGTAAAGGGTGTAGAAATAGGCGCGGAAATGGCGGCAAGGGTAGCCAAAGCGGTAGATAAATTGACCGAGGAGGCAGAAGAAGAACAATAGCAACAAAAAAAATTTCAGATATTTTTTTTGTAAATAATGCCTCAAACTTAAATAAACAACGCCTATCTGTTTAATATCACTACTTTAATGAAGCAGTCGGGCAAAATAAAAATAAAGTAATATATAAGTAGTTAGTAATTTCTTTAGGGTGTCTGCCCGAACCATTGTCTCCCTTTGGGAGACCCAAACATACCTCCTGTCGCTCTCGGAGGAAATTCAAATTTATAAAAATAACCCGACATGGGGCACGGATTTTTACGTCCTTATGCCGGGAAAAGATACAAGATAAAGTGTCGCTATGGGGGTTGCCAATGCAGTGGCCACTGCAAGAACAGGCAGCTCTACGTTATTAGGTTCGACCGAAAGCGTGACGCACGTAAGGACTTCGTGCCATAGCGACACCTGAATAGAAGATATGCCCCCACTGCCGGCACCGAGGCGTCCTGAAAAGGATAGCTGTTCACTGCCGGCCCGGGGGCTAAAAAATACATACCCTCGCCGTAAGTCCATCGGCAGGCGCAGGGAAAAAATACAAACCGGCGGTGCCGGGATAAAAAAAGGAGAAAAAAATGAACACATTCAAAAAAAACGCAATTATGAAAGAATTCCCATTCATTAAGGACGCCCTGGAACAAGAGGGTACAACCATTGAAGATGTGGACAAGATTACAATCCATAGGGCTGATCGGGAATGGTTAAACTCCATTCCGGTCGATACCGCATGGGACGGTTCAGCGGGGAATGACTATGAATACCACACCCTGTTTGCGTACACCGGAACAGAGGTAGTTAGCGTCCCGCTGGAGTGCCGTTACCTGCGCGGTAGCAACTACGCGTATTCTCAAACAAAGGAAAAGGATGGCGACACAATACTGTCAGCGTTGAAGAAACATAACGTAACAGACGCAAAATGCTTCGTTATGTTCCATAGAAAATATAGCAACTGGAGCGGGAGCAAGTTTGTAGACATCTACAACGTCAAGATATATAAGTGCCCGAGAGGGTACACAATCGAAGACGTATGTAAAGAGGCAGAGGATATGGAGCGGATATCGCTGTCACGCGAACTCGACAAGATAGACGATGACCATGTGAGGGTGTTGACTCACATGTGGATGAAAACAAAAACGATTGAACAGATTAAAATAAAACACCCCCAGGCTAAAAACTTTAGGTTTGAAGCAGGTATTGCAGGTGGTGGCGGTGGCGGGTATCACCCGTATTTCACCTGCCATTTCGACGACGGGAATGAAGTGTTACTGGCAATCTGGTCCGAAGGAAAATTGTGCACAGAATACTGTGGCACAAAATAAGATAAGCGCCCCTATCGATAGGGGCGCTTTTTTTGTTGCAATAGAAAAAAAATAAAGTAATATATATGTAAGCAGTTAGTAATTTCTTTAGGACGCATGTCCGAAACAAAGGTCAATCCGACCACCAATTAGCGCAACAACAGTAATTTCTTTAGGACGCATGTCCGAATCATGCCGACCTGCAATGGTTAGTTAGTAATTTCTTTAGGACGCATGTCCGAAACCGGCGTATTTGAATCAACCTCGGAAACAACACGATTCTTATACGTCACCACGTCTGAAATTAAGGGGAAAATAGCAACGGATTTTTTTGTTAGAAATGGCGTGTCATTGAAAAATAAAAGACAATAATAAATTATACTTTAATAAATTATTCCAAAGTATCCCCCACAAAAAAAGGCAAATTGCAACAACAAAATAAACTGGAGGTGTCACATGAACGACGAAGCAAAAGCAAAAAAACAGGCGCAACAGATTGTAAAAATGCTACGGGAAGCATACGGAAGAACACTCGGGTATCAGAAATTGTTGGACATACTCATAAAGGAATGGGCGAGAGCAGACGGGAAAGGCTTTCTAAGGGTAGAACGCTATATGGAAACAAGCCTTGCAAATAACATGAAACTAACACCCCTCAAACTAAGCGAACAGTGCATAAACCACATGGGGATACCGGCAATAAGAAAAAAACTGCTAATGAGGATGGCACAAAAAGTAAAAAACAGGCTTGTACAAGAGGGTAGGCGTGCCCTAAAGAGAAAAGGACTCCCAGTTGTCCCCTGCTCCGAGATGGTATTCGATGCAAAAAACCGTCGGAAGCGCACCCTCCCTAAAGAGCCGATTGCCGATGCCGAAACTGCAGCCGCCCCCACAACGGCAATTACCGAAACCGCTGCCGAAGCCAAAACCTATACCGACTACAACAAATACATCGAACCCACTCACACTCACGAAGACTTCATGGAATTAATAAACCCCTACATGGCACACATAAAAAAGATGGGCTTTGAAGAAATCCTCGAAACCTGCCTGTTCCGCATAACCGAATACGGAAACCGGCCTTCATTGCTACCCCGAACTGCCGAAGACCTGGAAGCTCGCGAACTCTCCAGCTACCGCAAATACCACGGCGTATTCCGCAGGCTTGCCCTTGCCGACCACATCTACCTTGTCCTTAAACATGCCCTTGCCGAAATGAACGCAAGGATGCCTAAAGGGGTCAACTCTTATTCGCCATGGCTGATACCTATGTGTCTTACGATGGATCTCGGCAACGTTGACAGCTTCCGAACCGACATAGCCGGCAACAAAACAGACCACACCGTAATTTCTGCCGACCTTTTCAAAGACCTGGTAAAAGATAAAGTCCCCGCCGAATTTAAATTAGAACCGATGCTTGAAGCCATAAGAAACCACCACGTTCCCCCCGTTCACGATGAAGATGCCCTGTCGGAAATACTGAGAAACGCAACGGTAAAGGCGAGACAGGAAGAGGCAGCAACAGCGCTGAACCTCAAGATAGTAGATTTCGATAAGTGGTTTAACCCGAAAATAATAATAGACGCTTTCAAGCCGAACCTGAACCAATGCCCAAAATTGGGTGTATTCGAAGCGTTTTACCGTGAAGGAATAGTATGGACGCACCCCAATGCCATTTTCACTGCTGTGCGCAAATACGCCGAAAAGAATGGCATTGTTGACATGAGGCTGTACGTTACAACGGAAAGGTCGCAAATGATGGCAAACATATATGATACCATCCGCAGGGCAGGCTACCTTGACGACAGCATCAAACCTAACTACCTTGGCGACCACTATTACATTAACTTCAAAGGCTTCAAGGACAAAAACCGCAAAAGCATATCATCGATGTTCAAGTTCATGACCCCGATGAAGTCCGAGCCATTCGGTGAGCTTTCTCCATACTTGAAATACAATCAAAGCGGCTGGCTCAAGATGATCCATTCAATTAAAAGGGCAAAAAAGCTGCTAAGAAACGACAAGTAGGACAGGGGACATGGAAATCACAATCACCATAACCGCCGACACAATTACCGCCCTCGCCAAATCGGAAAACGCATCGGCATACAGGTTCGTCAGGGTAAGGGCAAACGATTGCGCAGCTCAAACTACGGAGGTCAAAAACTTCATCCGCGATTTTCTTTTCCCTAACGAGGTCAAAACGTAGGCTTTCTTCACAGCAAAAGCGAAAGGGGTAAGAGTAAAAACCTTGCCCTTTTTTTTGTTGCCGAGGCTGAAATTTCAATAAACATTAGTAACACAATCCACCAAGTCTATGGTATAATATACCAATATGAAAACTCAATTGGTAATGCACGAAAAGATCAACGATGATGATGGCAACACAGTTGAGATTAAAATATGGCGGCTACCGGGAAAAACGAAAGATAAGCCTCACGGTTTCAGATATTCGCTTGCATATATCGTAAAAGGCAAAAGGGTTGTAGGATATGACAACGGAGAAGGCAAGGGAGACCATAGACATTACAGCGGCAGCGAAGCTCCGTATGCATTTACAGACATCGACAGCCTTATCAATGACTTCTACGAAGATATAGGGAGGTATAAAAAGCTATGAAAGCTAAAAAGGTTAAAATAGGCGTAAAGAGCATTGAAGATGCATTGAGTGATGCGAAAGATGCAATGAAAAAGATTGAACGTGGGGAAAAGGTAAAAAAAGAGGTCGGCGTTTACTTCACCAGCTTTGAAACATTCAGGAAGGCGTTGACACCGAAAAGACTTGAGTTATTGCACACAGTCAAGATAGATAATCCTAAATCGATCAATGAACTTGCAAGGCTTCTTAAAAGAGATATAAAAAACGTGGCCGATGATCTAAAATACCTAATTCAGATAGGACTTGTCGAAAAAGAAACACAGGCAAGAGAGATCAGACCATCAATACGGTACGATAGCATATCCTTTGAAATAGCGATATGAATCTTATCCTGAAGTAAAAACCTTGCCCTTTTTTATTATTTGACCACATGCCGTAGCGAATTTCAAAGACCGCAAAAAACATCGTAAAAAACCGCTAACTTAATGAAAATATTGACTATGGACGCATTGACTGGTATTCTGGAAAAAAAGCATCGAAATAACAAAAACTCGGAGGTATATAATGGAGAAAAGGCACAGCAATCCTTTTGTGAATGCCACAAAGAGCGTAATTAAGGAAATGCTGAAAACTGATATTGTCCTCGTGGGACAGGAATTACTGAAGAGCAATACGAGATCCGGGGGTATAACGTGTATAATCGGCTTTTCCGGAGACGAGATTAAAGGCACTGTTGCGGTAACCTTTGCTGTGGACTATGCTACTACCACAGACAACCATACGGCGGAATTAATTGCCTTCATTAACGAGGTTGCCAGAAATATATTCGTGCAGGCAAAAAAGTTATATGAAATAAATAGCATAAATATTAACGCAGACACTCAAATAGTAGTGACGGGCAACAATGCACAACTGCATTTCATTACAGACTTACCGATTATATCATTGGCCTTCGCATATCTGGTCGAGAATGTTATAACGGCTGTGTATGTAGATTGCTTGTTTAATTAAATTAAACAAGGTAAAATCATGGAATACTATCACTTATTCAAAATCGTTCGAACCCTGCAGAACATAAAACAAGTTCACATTGCGGCCAAGGTTGGAATTAAGCAGCAATCCCTTGTGCCTTATGAATCCGGCAAGGCCAAACTCAGCGACAAAACGTTGTCGAAGATAGCGCTGCTGCTTAACCTGAACCCTGCTTACCTTACCGGCGAAAGCAGCAACCCTTTCAAATGCAACGACCTGATAAAATTCAATCTGCCCGATGGCATGGGCGGTATTGACTACTCGATAATATATTTTATCGCCGAACATAACAAGTATCTCAATCTCATATACTTCACCTCAATGTCGCCACGTTATGCGAAGTTTGCGGCAAACACGCTGTACGAATACCCTGTATGTGCCGTTGCGGTTAAAGACGACAGCGACAACATCTTTCTCATAAAGAGAAAAGCCGACAAGCCTCTAATCGGCGAAAAAGAACTCGATGCGAAGTTGTCTGAAACAGCAAAGGGCAGGGGGATAACTATTGAAAAAGCGCATATAAACTTGCTGGCAGGTGAAGAAAATGCGATCACGGATATGGCTGCCACAAAAGAGGAAATTGATGCATATTTTGCTAATTCGTTTTCTCAACAGGTACAACTTAAATGGAGAATGATAACAGATGAAGAGTGGGAGCTAATACAAAAAAACCGACGGCTTAAAAAGTAAAAAGGATCAATTAACGTGGAAACTAATAAAATTTAAATAGGAGGAAATCATGGTTAATAAAATTGTGTTTGTGAGCTTATGCATGCTTCTTTTTGTTGCCTGCAATAACTCTACCCCCTTACAGCCAAAACAGAAACTGGTTGGCGATTGCTTATTTTCGGCAGTAAATTTTTATGCACAGGGAGGCGAGATATTTAAGGAAAACGGTTGTAACGTGACAACTAATAGTTACGATGGTGTTTGTACGGCAAGAGAAACAGTTTACAAAATTACATCAACGACAAAAAATGCAGAAGAAAAATGCGCGGTGATCATATCGTATGATAGCACCAAAACCGCAGATAGAAGATTAAGCGCTGTATTTCCAGCAAAATGGTTAACAACCGACAGGGCAAAACTTGATACGCTGAAAGACGAATTTAATGCATTACTCTCTTGCTTGGAGTCCCCATCAAAAGATGAAGCAGCAAAGAACCCTGTTCTTAAAGAAAACGTAAAAGCAGAAACAGACCACTGTCATGCTATATCATTGCGTATAAATGATGTTCCGGGCTTTACTCAAGAGTCGTCGAAAGCTCCACACCTTTCTTTTAGAGCAATGAGAAAGGAACAAACGGATGCAGTAAATAAATGACCAAACAAGCGACGCATGCCCCCACTTTCGTAAAACAGAATAGCTACCGCAGCGGCTTTTTCGAAATCATCTGCCGTATCGCTTCCGCCATAACCCTGTCGAGCATCTCGGCTTCGTCGTCTTTCACGGAATGGCATTGCTTCATCTGCCGTATCGCCTGCCGTGTCAGCTTCAAAAGTCCCGCGACTTCATCGACCGTTATTCCCTTTTTTGCCATTGTAACCCCCTTCATAGAATTTGCCTTCTATAAGGTATATAAGCAAATTTGAAGACCAATTTTGCGGCTGCGGAATGCGGCAGTTGCATCGATGTTCAAAGAGGGTAGGGCAGCGCACTTTATTGCCGCAAAAAACATCGCAACAGCTATCTGAAACATCGAATAAATTGACCGTTATTTCCTCAAGAGATAAAATACTACCGACAAAATAACAACGGACAAAAAACACTGCACGAAAGGGCTTAAATAAGTGCCAAACAAAACGATAATAATAAAGGGGCAGAACATAAGTGGAAACAGACAAAAAAAAGAAAAAAAGTAAGTACACTGTCGAACAGGGTTTTGTCGCCGCAGCAAAGCACCTGATTA
>ENA-UOYA01001073-UOYA01001073.1-activated-sludge-metagenome-genome-assembly--contig:-NODE-1073-length-30988-cov-6.510878_pt1 | contig 30988 bp, 33 predicted proteins | sample MGYA00238163_ERZ764804 | MGnify/ENA primary metagenome ERZ764804 (study PRJEB28919, sample SAMN05720223) | activated sludge metagenome | isolation source: Anaerobic digester | place: Hong Kong... | reverse complement strand
GGTGGTCTGGTGGGAAGTCGGCCAGGGCCGGGATGTGCAGTGCCGTGTAGCCGTGGCCGGGCGGCTCGAAGCGCTCGGCGAGGTCGACCTGGGTCGCCATGGCGGCGCGCAGGGCCGAACCGGCGCCATCGCAGCCGAGCAGGACCGGGGCAGCGTGGTCGCGCCGCGTGCCATCGCCCTCGTCGATCAGGTGCAGCGTGCCCGTGGCCCAGTCCACCCGCTCCAGCCGCTGGCCGAAGTGCAGGCGCGCGCCGGCCGCCTCGGCGGCGTCGAGCAGCGTCATGTTGAGCGCGCCGCGGTTGACCGACCAGATCACCTCGGAATCGTCGCGGCCGTAGCGCTGCAGGTTGGTCGCGCCGTCGAGCGCATGCACCATGCGGCCACGCATCATCACCGCGATGGGGCGCATGCGCTCCTGCAGGCCGGCCAGGCGCAGGCCGTGCCAGCCGCGCTCGGCCAGGGCCAGATTGATCGAACGCCCGCCCTGGAATCCGGCGCGGCGCGGGTCGGGGCGTCGCTCGAACACCTCCACGCCGAAGCCGCGCTGGGCCAGCAAGGTGGCGAGCAGGGCGCCGACCAGGCCGGCGCCGACGAGGGTGAAGGAGGGCTGGGTCATGCGCATTCCGTTGGCATCGCCGCGGAACGCCCGCGGCCGCGGAACTCTTGCCAAGTCTGCGCCGGAACGCAAGGGCGCACACCCCGCCGCTGTCGCGCGCTCAGCCGCCGCGCGCCCCGCGCCAGGCCGCCACCGCGATCACGAAGCGCAGGGCGTCGCTGTAGCGGTTGTACAGCGGCGTCGGCGCGACACGGATCACGTCGGGCTCACGCCAGTCGCCGACGATGCCCTGTGCGGCGAGGTGCTCGAACAGCGCGCGGCCGGCGTCGCGCGGACCCTGCACGCGCAGCGAGAGCTGGCAGCCGCGGCGCTCGGGCGCTGCCGGGGTGAGGATGTCCAGCACGTCGCCGAGCTCGCGCTGGATGAGCTGCGCCAGCCAGCCGGTCAGATCGCGCGATTTCTCGCGCAGGCGTCCCAGCCCGGCGCGGTGGAAGATCTCCAGCGATACGCGCAGCGGCGCCAAGGCGAGAATGGGCGGGTTGGACAGCTGCCAGCCCTCGGCGCCGGGTGTGGGCGCGAACTGCGGCCCCATGTGGAAGCGCGTGGCCTGGTCGTGCCCCCACCAGCCGGCGAAGCGTGGGCGCGGCGTCAGCGCATGGCGCTCGTGCACGAAGCAGCCGGCCACGGCGCCGGGGCCGCTGTTGACGTACTTGTAGTGGCACCAGACGGCGAAGTCGGCGTGGCTGTCGTGCAGGTTCACCGGCACGTTGCCGACGGCGTGGGCGAGATCGAAACCGACCACGCAGCCCTTGCGGTGGGCGAGCTCGGTGATGGCGCGCAGGTCCAGCACCTGGCCGGTGAGGTATTGCACGCCGGGCAGCAGCACCAGGGCGATGCGCGGGCCGTGCGTATCGAGCGCGCGGGCAATCGCGTCGAAGGACAGGGTGCCGCCCGGTTCGTCCGGCGCCAGCTCGATCAGCGCCTCGGCCGGGTCGAAGCCGTGGAAACGGATCTGCGACTCGACGGCATAGCGGTCCGAAGGGAATGCGCCCTGTTCGATCAGGATCGCCGGCCGCTGTGCGGTCGGACGGTAGAAGCTCACCATCATCAGGTGCAGGTTGACGCTGAGCGAGTTCATTGCCACCACTTCGCCGGGCTGGGCGCCGACCAGCTCGGCGAGGTGGTCGCGCACCTCGGCGTGGTAGGGCATCCAGGGATGCCGGCCGCGGAAGTGCGCTTCCACGGCCAGATCGCGCCAGTCGTCCAGCTCGTCCAGCAGGGCCTGGCGCGTGGCGCGTGGCTGCAGGCCCAGCGAATTGCCGCAAAGGTAGACCTGCTCGCCCTTGCCGTGCGGTGGCACGAGGAATTCGCCGCGGAAGGGCGCCAGCGGATCGGCGGCGTCGCGCGCCAGCGCCTCGGCTTCGTCCTGACCGTTCAGCGCCATGGGCCTACTTCGCCAGCGAGGCGGCGATCTGGTCGCAGCCTTTCTCGAAGTCGGCCGTCCATTGCGGGCTGGTCTTGTCCAGCACCGGCCGCGTGCAGCGCAACTGCACGCCGATGCCGGCCTTGTAGTAGAAGTGTTCGCGGTAGTGGTAGCGCGCCTTGCCCTCGCTGGCGTAGAAGCGCAGGCTGGCGCTGTCCGCGTTGTCCTTGTCCTGCTCGTACCCGCTCTGCTGTCGCGCCTTGTCCAGGGCGCCGTTCACCAGGGCCTGGAAGGCGGCGGCGTCGTCCAGCCGGCGCGACGTGACCGACACGCGCGGACCCTCGTCGGTGCCCTCGGCCGCCGGATCGCGCACGGCGAAGGCGACCACCTGCGGATTGCCCTCGCTCATCTGCATGGCCACGGCCCAATCCGCCGGCGCGCTGAAGCGCACGATGCCGCCGTTGAGCTGATAATCGGCCGCGGCCGTGGGCAGCGCGGCGCCGGCGAGGGCGGCGAGGAACAGGGAACGCAGTGCGGACATGCAACCTCCGGGTCAGGCGAAACGGGTGGCGGGCAGGCCGAGCCAATCCAGCGCGGTGCCGTGGTAGAGGCGCTGCTGCTGCGGTGCGGCCAGGTCGAGTGCGGCAATGCCGCTGCCGGGCGATTGTTCGCCCAGCGGAAAGGGGTAGTCCGTGCCGAGCATCACGTGCTCGGCGCCCGCCACGTCGATGAGGTAGCGCAGCGCCTGTGGGTCGTGCACGCAGGAGTCGAAGAACAGGCGCTGGAAGTACTCGCGCGGGCTGCGCGCATTGTCGGTGGCGACCAGGTCCGGGCGCATGCGGAAACCGTGCTCGATGCGCCCGATGGTGTAGGGGAAGGAGCCGCCGCCGTGCGCCAGGCATACGCGCAGGCCGGGCAGGCGTTCCAGCACGCCGCCGAAGATCAGGCAGCAGGCGGCGCGGGACTGTTCCGCCGGCATGCCGACCAGCCAGGGCAGCCAGTACTTGGGCATGCTGTCCTTGCCCATCATGTCCCAGGGGTGCACCAGGATGGCGGCGCCAAGATCGGCGGCGGCCTGGAAAAAGGGAAACAGCTCGGGCGCGTCGAGATTCCAGTCCTCCACGTGCGAGCCGATCTGCACCCCGGCCAGGCCCAGCTGCTCCACGCAGCGCTCCATCTCCTGGATGGCCAGGGTCGGCGACTGCAGCGGCACGGTGCCGATGCCGGCGTAGTGGCGCGGATGGGCGCGGCAGACCTCGGCCGTGTGGTCGTTGAGATGTCGGTGCAGCTCCAGCGCCTGGTGCGGCTTGGCCCAGTAGGAGAACAGCACCGGCACGGTGGAGATCACCTGGGTCTGCACGCCGAAACGGGCGTAGTCGTCGATGCGCAGCTGCGGGTCCCAGGTATTGGGCCAGATCTCGCGGAAGAACTTGCCGTCCTTGTAGATGCGGTGGCGGCCGTCGGTGTGCACGATGACCGGGAAGCGGTCGTCGGCGTATTTCTCGGCGAGGTTGGGCCAGTCGCGCGGCAGGATGTGGGCGTGGGTATCGATCTTCAGCATGGCGGCGGAGTGTAGCCTGTCGGCCCCGCCGCCGCCGCCACTATCCTGCGCCGGCCGCGGCGCCCAACGGCGGCCGACGCAGGCGCCTACTGCGGCAGCTTCTCCGCCGCCAGGCTCACGCGCACCTCGTCGCGCGCCACGCCCTCGGCCTTGAGCACCACCGCCTCGACCTGCACGGCGCGATCGGCGCCGATGCCGATGCTGCAGCTGGTGCTGGCGCGGCCCTGCGCCATGCCCTGGTCGGCGTGCAGGCGCGCGCGCGCACCGGAACAGGGCTTGCCGTCGATGCGGATCTCGCCCTCGTACCAGCGCCCCTTGTCGTGCGCCTCGGCGCTGTCGCGCACGGGCAGATCGACGTCGAAGTGGGCGGACACGCGCAGCACCCCGCTGCGGCCGTCGGCCTGCAGGGCCAGCCTGGCCGCGCCGTCGCCGCCCGCGGACAGGCGCAGTCCCGCGTCCAGGGGTTGCGCGCGGGCGCCCGCACTGGCCAGGATGAGGGCTGAGGCGAGAAGGAACTTGTTCACGGGGATTCCCCTGGATGAGCGCGTCGGATGCGCCGATCGCAGGCTAGGCGCGGGCCGGCAACCCCAACTGAATCCGCCGCCGCGATGCGCGGAACGCGGCGCTGGGCGACACCCGTGGCGTGCGCCGGATCACGCTCCGGGCGGCGGCGGACCGGGCGATCGCCTCAGCGCGCCGCGTCCGTTGCCCGCACGATGTCGCCGTCCTTCATGACGAAACGCATCGCGCGCAGGGTGGCGATGTCCGCGGCGGGATCGGCGTCGACGGCGATGAGGTCGGCCAGCGCGCCCACGCGCAGGTGGCCGAGGTCGTCCCGTCCGAGCGCGGCCGCATTGCCGGCGGTGGCGGCGCGCAGGGCCTCCCGGGCGGGCACGCCGGCGGCGACGTACAGCGCCAGTTCGCGCGCGGTGGCGTCTGCTCCGAAGCTCGGGCCGGCGTCGGTGCCCAGGGCCAGGGGCACGCCGGCGCGCCAGGCGCGCAGCGGGGTGCGCTTGGCGTCCTCCACCCAGCGCCGCAGCTGTTCGCGGTCCTTGCCGTCGGGGCCACCGGCGAAGCGCTCGAGCTGGCTGCCGACGAAGTCGGCCACGAAAGCCGTGGGCACGATCCAGGCGTGCTGCTGCCGGAACAGGCGCACCGAGGTGGCATCGAAGTAGGTGCCGTGCTCGATGGTGCGCGCGCCCGCCTCCAGTGCGAGGTTGATCGAGGCGGTACCGTGTGCATGCGCGGCCACCGGCCGCTCGGCCTGGGTGGCGGCGGCGACCGCGGCGCGCACCTCGTCCTCGAACATGTCCGGCGGCGAGTCGGCCCGGCCGGCGGCAGCCCGTCCGGAGCCCGACACGGTCAGCTTGATCCAGTCCGATCCGGCCTCGACATCCTCGCGCACGGCGCGGCGGCAGGACTCCACGCCGTCGCAGCGCGCCGGCTCGAAAGGGATCTCGCCCGGTGCCGCCTGACGGGCGCCATGGCCGCCGCTGCGCGAGACGATGCGTCCGGCGGCGAAGATGCGCGGCCCCGGCACCTGGCCGGCGGCGATGGCATCGCGCAGTGCATAGGTGACGCCGCTGTTGTCGCCGACGTCGCGCACGCTGGTCACGCCGGCATCGAGCAGCTGGCGCGCATAGCCTGCAGCTAGCAGGACCAGGCGCGCCGGCGACGCCACCGTGGCGGTATCGGCATCCATGGCGATGGCCAGGTGCATGTGCAGGTCGATCAGACCCGGCAGCACGTAGTGACGCGACAGGTCGACCAGGCGTGCGTCGGAGCCGTAGCGCGCCGCGGGCACGAAGCCCGCATCGATCGCTGCGATGCGGTGGTCGCGCACGACCAGCGTATGCGGACCCAGGGTGGCCTCCCCCGGGTTGGCGATGAGGTGGCCGACGTGCAGGACCAGGGCCGGCGTCGGCGCCGTGGCGACGGCGTTGCTGCCGCGCGCGGGAGCGACCGCCAGGGCGAGCACGAGCAGGGCGGCATGGCCGACCACGCGGGACGCGCGCACCTCAGCGCGTCCCGTCCGGGACCTGCGGCGCCGTCTCGTAGCGCGCCGGGCGCGGATGGAGCGTGCCGCAGTGCGCGCAGGTGCGTAGCGCGTCGTCACGGTAGAAGCGCTCGAACACGCGCAGGAAATCGCGCTCGATGTCGACCAGGTGGAAGCGCTCCTCGTACAGGCGGTGGTTGCATGCAGCGCAGTACCACTGCAGTGCGTCCTGCTCGTGGGCCAGGCGCCGGCGCTCGATCACCAGGCCGACCGATCCGGCCATGCGCTGCGGGCTGTGCGGCACGCGCGGCGGCAGGTAGAAGACCTCCCCGGCGCGGATGGGGATGTCGCGCGCGCGGCCGTCCTCCTGCACGCGCAGCACCATCTCGCCCTCCAGTTGGTGGAAGAACTCCGGCCCTTCCTCGACGTGGTAGTCGGTGCGGGTGTTGGGGCCGCCGACGATCATCACGATGAAGTCGCCGTCGACGATGCACTTGTTGCCCACCGGCGGCTGCAGGAGGTGGCGGTGGGCGTCGATCCACTGCTGGAAATTGATGGGCGATGCGAGCATGGCGGCGCTCCTGGCGGGACGCTGCGATTCTACCCGTCCGCCCCGGCGCGTCGGCGGACGTGCGCTGCCGCGACTCAGCCCGGCAGGGCCGCCACGCACTTGAGCTCGATGGCGATCGGTGTGGGCAGGGCGGTGATGCCCAGGGTCGTGCGGCAGGGCTGGGCCGTGCTGAAGTGCTCGGCGTAGAGGCGATTGTATGCCGTGAAATCGCGCGCCATGTCGGTCAGGTACACGGTCACGTCGACGAGGTCCTCCCAGCGCGCGCCGGCGGCTTCGAGCACCGCGCGCACGTTGGCGAACACCTGGCGGCATTGCGCCTCGATGTCGTAGGCGAGGAGACGGCCCTCGGCGTCGTAGCGGTTGCCGGGAATGGAGTTGTCGCGCGGATCGCGCGGCCCCACGCCGGAGAGGAAGAGCAGGTTGCCCACGCGGCGCGCATGCGGGTAGGCGCCGACCGGGGCGGGTGCCAGGGAGGTGCGTACGGTGTCGTTCATGGCGTGGCGCCGCCGGGTTCGGTGACGGCGATCTTCTGCGTGGCGATGGTCTGGTTGTCGGCGTTGCTTACGGTGAGCCGGTAGCGTCCGGGGCGCAGGTACAGCTCGCTGTGCATCTCCGCCGCGCGGATGCGTGCGCGCTCGCGCAGGCCCAGGCGCGGATCAAGCAGACCGAACACGATGCGGTCGGCCGGCACGGCGGCCTCGCTCTCGGCGAGATAGCGCGCCTCGATCATGCAGGGCAGCTCGCCGCGGCACAGGTCGCCGGCCACGGCGTAGGGCTGGCGCTGGCCGTCCAGGGTGAGCCAGGCCGGCCGCTTGCCCTCGACCAGTTGCTCGGGCGGGAACAGCACGCTGATGTCGTAGCCCTTGGGACGCAGCGACCAGGCCTTGCCCGCCGCGTCCATGAACACCGTGGGCTTGTCCACGTGCGCGGCCTCGACCGCGGCCCGGTAGTAGGGGTGGTCCTCGGCGGCCAGTCCGTGCTCGATGAGCATGGTCTGCTCGACCGTGAGCGGATCCACGCCGGCGATCTCACGGAAGTGCTGCGCCATGCTGCGCCCGCCGAGGTAGGCGCCGCCCTCGACGATGTGCCCGTAGCCGGCGTTCACCACCAGCCGCGCCTTGGGGTCCTTCTTCAAGCTGCGCTCGTAGAGCAGGCGCGCCTGTTCCCTTTCGCGCGCGTCACCGGTGGCGTCGGACACGGCCTCGTAGGCGATCACCTTGTAGCCGAGGCGCAGCGCGGTGCGCACCATCTCGCCGTAGACCGGCTCCTGCGTGTAGAAGCCGCTGTCCACGGCCGGGTAGCCGCGCTGCTGCAGGTCCTTGTCGGTCTCGTAGAGCGTCTCGGCGGCGAAGGTGTCGAAGCCCTCGGCGCGCAGCCTGGCCAGCAGCGGCACGGTGAGACTGCGCGTGACCGGCGCATTGTGCGCTTCGTTGAGAAACACCGCGCGGGCGTCCTTCGCCAGGCGCGGTATGGCCTCGATGGCGGCCTGCGGCTTGTAGCCGTGGTCCAGCGGCGGTGGTGCGTCCTCCGGGCTGGGTTCCTGGGCGATCGAGAAGGATTTGCGCGCCTCGGCGTACAGACCGAGATAGGTTTGGTGCCAGGACAGATACTGGCCGAAGATCAGACGGAACGCGGTGCTGTTGTCCTGCAGATAGGCGGCCTGCATCACCTGATACTGGCCGAGCAGGCCGCGCACCTTCTCCGCCTCGCGCAGGATTTTCTCGGATTTCTCCGCGGCCGCGCGCTGCTGCGCTCGCCACTGCGCCGGTGACGTCTTGGCGGGCTGGGTGGTGCCGGCGCCCAGGGCCAGTGCGCAAAGCCAGGTCAACATCATCGCGGGCACCCCTCGGCAGTGGTCATGCGTGGACGGATTTCCGGCCGAGCCGGCGCACCGCTTCGACGTAGGCCGGAGCCAGTTCGTCGCGCGCGGAGACGTCCAGGCCAAAATCGCGTACCCGACCGTCGAGCAGGCTGTAGATCCAGCCGTGCACGGTCAGGTTCTGACCGCGCGCCCAGGCATCGTCCACCACTGTCGTCTGGCACACGTTGACCACCTGCTCGATCACATTGAGCTCGCACAGACGCGCGTGGCGCAGGCTGGCCAGATCGACGGCCGCCAGCGCGTCGTGGTGCTTGTTGGCGACATCGCCGACGTGGCGCAGCCAGTTGTCCACCAGACCCAGGCGGCCTCCCTCGAGCACCGCCTGCACGCCGCCGCAACCGTAGTGGCCGACCACCATGATGTGCTCGACCTTGAGCACGTCGACGGCGAACTGGATCACCGACAGGCAGTTGAGGTCGGCATGCACCACGACGTTGGCGACATTGCGGTGCACGAAGACTTCGCCCGGCGCCAGGCCGACGATCTGGTTGGCCGGCACGCGCGAATCCGAACAGCCGATCCAAAGGTGCTTGGGCGCCTGCTGCCGCGACAGGCGTTTGAAGAAGTCCGGGTCCTGCGCCCGCACCGCCTCGGCCCAGCGACGGTTGTTCTCCAGCAATTCGGCGAGCTTGCTCATGGGTTCTGCGGCGGAGAGGGGGCGGCTGGAACGACCAGTTCGCGTTCCGCGCGCAGTGTGCCATGCGCGTCGCTGGCGCGCAGGCGGTAGCGCCCCGGGGCGAGGTAGAGCGGCGCCGGATCCGGCTCGGCCTGCCACAGCCAGCGGTCCGCCGGTACGGCGTCGTCCGCTTCTCCCGCGTGGCGCGCTTCGACCAGGCAGGGGCGCACGGCGTCGCACAGCACGGGCGGCGGCACGGTGGCGTGGCGCGTGCCGTCGAGGTCGAGCCAGTCGGGCCGACCCTGGCGCAGCGCGCCACGCGGCAGGATCACACTGACGTCGTAGACGCGGGGCTGCAGACTCCAGGTGGCGCCGTCCCGGCGCGCGCGCAGCACCACTGGTGCCCGCGGCGCATAGGCGTCCAGCAGCAGCGCGTAGGCCCCGTACTCGGCGCCGTCGCGCGTCGCGCGCAGCACCGTCTGATCGATGCTCAGTGTGGGTTCTCCCAGGCGCATGCCGAGCTGCAGCGCCAGCGGATCGGTATCTCCCAGGTAGCCGCGGGCCTTGTGCACGTGCGCGTAGCCGGCATGCACGAACAGGCGCGCCTGAGGCTGGCCGGCGAAAACCCGGCGGTAGAGGTTGTCCGCCTGACCGGCCTCGCGCCGGTCGCGATCGTCCGCGCTGGCGGATTCGTAGGCCACCACGGTGTAGCCGAGCTGCAGCGCGCGGCGCAGGATCTCGCCGTAGAGGGGCTCGTCGGAGTAGTAGCCGCTGGCGCGCACCGGGTAGCCACGCGCGGCGAGCTGCGTCTCGCGCGGATCGAGCGTCTCGGCGGCGAAATGGGTGAAGCCCAGGGCGCGCAGGCGCGGCAGCAGTTCCAGCGTGAGCTGGCGCGTGTGGGCATCGTGGTGGGCCTCGTTCACCATCACCAGGCGCCGGCCGCGCGCGAGATCGGCGATGGCGGCCGCGGCGGGCTGGGCCTCGTAGTCCGCGGGGTCGGGGTAGGGCGCGACCTCGCCGCGCGTCAGCGGAGCGGCAGCGGGGAAGTCGCGCAGGGCCTCGGCATAGAGGCCGAGCTGCGCCTCGACAGCGGCCATGGCCTGGGCGAGGAAGTCGCGCAGCGGCTCGTCGGCGTGCTGCCAGGCCTCCCGGTACACGCCGTAGGCGCCGAGCGGTGTGCCGCTGCGGTCGGCCGCGGCGCGTACGCGGTTCAGGGCGGCAAAGGCCGCCAGGGCCTCGCCCTGCGCCGTGGGGCCAGGCGGCATGGCAGCTTCCGCCGCCGCGGCTGCGGCGGACGCGGGCGATGGCGCGCCGGAGCGCGCCGGTGCCGAGCCGGCGGCGCGGGTCGGGCCGGGAGACCGCGCAACGGGCGCGACGCAGGCCGACGTCAGCACGGCCAGCAGCAGCGCTGCCGCGCCGCCGCGCCAGGGCGGTCTGCCGGCAGTCACGTCAGGGCCAGGCAGACGTTCTTGGTTTCGGTGAAGAAGCGCAGCGCCTCCGCGCCGCCTTCGCGGCCGACGCCGGATTGCTTCACGCCGCCGAAGGGCGTGCGCAGATCGCGCAGCATCCAGCAGTTGATCCAGACGATACCGCTGTCCAGCCGGGCGGCGACGCGGTGCGCGCGGGTCAGGTCGCGGGTCCACACCGAGGCCGCAAGGCCGTAGCTGCTGGCGTTGGCCAGGGCCAGCGCCTGGTCTTCGTCGTCGAAGGGCTGCAGCGTCACCACCGGGCCGAAGATCTCCTCACGGTTGGTGCGGCAGTCGGGTCCCAGGTCCTCGATCACTGTCGGCGCGACGAACACGCCGTCGCGGCAGCGCCCTTCGAGTTGCACCGCCTCGCCACCGCACAGCACGCGGCCGCCTTCGGCGCGCGCCAGGGCGATGCAGGCCATGATCTTGTCGAAGTGTGCGCGCGACACCACGGCACCGAGATCGCTGGCGGCGTCGGCGGGATCGCCCACGCGCAGCGAGCGCACCCGCTCGACGAAGCGTGCCTTGAAGGCTTCGTAGATGGAGCGCTGCACCAGCAGGCGCGAGCCACACAGGCAGATCTGCCCCTGGTTGGCGAAGGCCGAGCGCACCAGGGTGTCGAGGTTGCCCTCGCTAGCATCGAAGTCGGCGAAGACCAGGGTCGGATTCTTGCCGCCGAGTTCCAGCGAGAGCTTCTTGAATCTGGGGGCCGCACTGGCGGCGATGGCGGCGCCCACGCGCGTGGAGCCGGTGAAGGAGATGGCCTTGATGGCCGCATGGTCGACGATGGCCTGACCCGCGCCGGCACCTTCGCCCTGCACGATGTTGAGCACGCCCGCTGGCAGGCCGGCCTCCTGCGTCAGCCGGCCCAACATCCAGGCCGTCAGCGGCGTGACCTCCGAGGGCTTGGCCACGACGGCATTGCCCGTGGCCAGGGCCGGGGCGATCTTCCAGGTGAACAGATACAGCGGCAGGTTCCACGGGCTGATGCAGCCCACCACGCCCAGCGGCGGGCGCAGCGTGTAGTTCAGCGCCGTGCCCTCCATGGCGTGCGCCTCGCTGCCCCAGGCGGTGACCGCCGCGGCGAAGAAGCGCAGGTTCGCCACCGCGCGCGGGATGTCCACGCGCCGCGCCAGGGTCTCGGGCTTGCCGCTGTCGCGCGATTCCGCCGCGACGAAGGCGTCCAGTTGCGCTTCGACGAGATCGGCCAGGTGCTGCAGGCAGCGCGCGCGTTCCGGCGCGGGCGTGGCCGCCCAGGCGGGAGCCGCCGCCGCCGCCGCGGCCACGGCGTCGGCCACGTCCTCGGCATCCGAGGCCGGGCAGCGCGCATACACGCGGCCGGTCGCCGGTTCGGTGACGTCGAGGTAGCGGCGCGCGCGCGGCGCTACGGCGCGTCCGCCGATCAGGTTGTCCAGCAGCAGGGGCTCGCTCATGCGCGGAAGCTTAGCCGCTCGGCTGCGGCCGCGGCATCCGTGCGCCGACTTCAGGTCTGGCAGCGCGCACAATCGAAGAAGGGCCGCGCCGCCACGGTGCGCCGGCGCAGGGGCGCGGCGCAGCGCGGGCAAGGCTGGCCCGCGCGCTCATAGGCGCGGAAGCGGAAGGGCGTGTCCTGCAGGTGCCCGGCGCCGCGCCTTCCGCGCGTGGCGTAGGAGCGCCGCGGCAGGTCGAGGATGGCTTCGGCCAGGGCCGCGCGCTCGTCCGCGGCGAGGTCGCGCGGGCGGCGCTCGGGCGCCAGGCGCGACTGCCACAGGATCTCCACGCGCAGGTAGTTGCCGAGCCCCGCGAGGAAGGCCTGGTCGAGCAGCAGCGCGCCCAGGGCGCGACCGGCAAAGGGTGCCTGCTGCAGGCGCGCGGCGACCGTGGCCGCGTCGAGGTTCGGGTCGAGCACGTCAGGCCCCAGCCGTGCGAGGAAGGGATGGGCGTGCAGCGCGTCGCTGCGCCAGATTTCGATGTCGGTCGCGCTGTAGAGCAGAATGGCGCGCTCGGCGGTCTCCAGCGCGACGCGCAGGCGGCGCGCGGTCTGCGGCCGCTGTCCCGCCGTGGCCACGCGCCAGAGGCCGTACAGCTGGTTGTGCGAGTACAGCGTCAGGCCGTTGTCGAAGTGTGTGAGCAGGGCCTTGCCATGGGGCGTGATGGCCTCGATGCGCCGGCCGCGCAGGCGGCACTCGTAGGGCTTGAGCGCCTCGGCATCGAACCAGACGGTGTTGAGCGGCGCGCCCACCACGGCGGCGGCGAGCGCATCGGCGGCGCGGCGGATTTCCGGACCTTCAGGCATGCGCGCAGTGTCGCAGCCGACGCCGTGAATGCCGCGTCAGGGGAACGGCGAGCGCACGGCCGGCGCCTGGGTGAGCGTCCGGTACAGCCGCGACCAGCGACCACGCGCGAGCGCCCCCCAGACGGCGCAGGCCGCGGCGCTCGTCACCAGCAGCAGGATGGCGCCGGTGAGCAGGACGAAGAGCGAGCCGCGGGAATCGTAGGGACTCGGCTGCGGGGTGGACCAGGCCAGCCCGGCCGTCCAGCCGCCTGCCGTGGCTGCCGCGCACAGGATCCAGCAGGCGACGCCGTCCGGCGCCGCGCCTGCGCAATCCATACGGTGCCGTCCCGGCAGGGCCGCGAGGGCCGCCAGGGGTATCGCGCTGGCCAGGGGCAGCAGGCCCATGCCGGCCACGGTGAGACCGAGCACCACGCCATAGGTCAGGCCGGCGACACTACCGTCGCGCCAGCTGATGGCGAGCACGCCGGCGGCCTGGGCAAAGGCGCTGTCGGCGAGCCGCGCGCCGCAGAAGACGACCGCCGCGAGGACGAGGGCAGCGAGGAGGGCGAAGGCCCGACTCATGTCGTGCCTACAGCGACTGCATGCGGCCACCATCCACCGGCAGGTTGATGCCGTTGATGTAGGCCGCAGCCGGCGAGGCGAGGAAGGCGATGGCCGCGGCGACCTCGTGCGGCTCGGCGAAGCGGCCGGCCGGCACGCTGGCCAGCATGCCGGCCTCGACGTCGGCCGCGGTCTTGCCGCTGGCGGCCACGCGGTCGCCGACGATCTGCGCCAGGCGCTGGGTGCGGGTGTAGCCGGGCAGGACGTTGTTGACGGTGATGCCGTAGGGACCAAGCTCGGTGGCGAGCGTCTTGGCCCAGCTGGCCACGGCGCCGCGCACGGTGTTGGACACGCCGAGGTTGCGGATCGGCTCCTTCACCGAGGTGGAGATCACGTTGACCACGCGGCCGTAGCCGGCGCCGCGCATGCCGGGCAGCACCGCCTGCAGCAGGGCGTGGTTGGCGAGCAGATGTTGTTCGAAGGCGGCGAGGAAGGCCGGCGCCGCCGCGGCGTGGGCGGGGCCAGCGGGTGGCCCGCCGCTGTTGTTGACGAGGATGTGCACGGGATGGGCCGTGGCGGCCGCCTCCACGCGTGCGCGCAGGTCGGCGCTGTCGGTCATGTCGACAGCGAGCCAGGCGTGCTCCTGCGCCGCGTGCACGCGGGGCAGGGCGGCGATGGTGGCTTCCAGGGCTTCGCGCGAGCGCGCCAGCACGGTGACATGGGCGCCGAGCCGCGCCAGTTCGATGGCCGCAGCGCGACCGATGCCCTGCGAGCCACCGCCGACCAGGGCGTGTTTGCCGGTGAGATCCAGGTCCATCAGCCGAGCCCCCGCGCGATCTTGTGCGCCAGCCGCGGCAGCAGCTCGGCATCGCTGTCGGCGCTCGGCGGTTGCACGCTGTCGAGATCGAAGCCGAGCTGGGCGGCATCCTGCTCGTCCAGGCCGTCGAAGGCGTAGTAGTCGGCGTCGAGCAGGGCCATGCGCGCGGCGGTCTCGTCGTCGTAGCGGTTCACCTCGCCGCTGGCGGTCAACACCTCGGCGGCCCCCGAGGTCATGACCGTCAGGCGCGCCCACATGAGGGTGTTGCCCAGACTGGCACACCACCACTGCGTATCCACCGGCGTGTGCGCCTCGTCCGGCGGCAGATCGGGGAGGAGGTCGTCGTCGCTCATCGTGGTCACACCCGGTTGCCGAGCACCACCGCCGCGCCGAAGCCCAGCGCCGCGATGCCGCCCAGGGTGATGGCCCAGGCGCCGATGCGTGCCGGCAGGGCCAGGAAGTCGAGGTGGCGGTCGCCGGCGTGGCGGAAGGCGCCGCGCAGCAGCCAGGCGAAGCTGGCCGGGGCGAAGGGGCCTCCGGCCAGGGCCGCAAGCAGCTGCGGCTGGCGGTCGCGCACCTGGGTGGTCACCAGCGGCCAGGTCATCGCGTAGGCGGTGAGGCCGGCAACCAGGGTGCCCAGGGCGAGGAGGAAGCAGAACAGCATCGCGGCGGACTCAGTACTCGGCGTGGCCGGGCGTGCGCGGGTAGGGAATGGCGTCGCGGATGTTGGACAGGCCGCAGGTGTAGACCACCAGGCGCTCGAAGCCGAGGCCGAAACCGGCGTGCGGCACCGTGCCGTAGCGGCGCAGGTCGCGGTACCACTGGTAGTGGGCGGGGTCGAGCTTGAACTTGGCCATGCGCGCGTCGAGGTAATCCAGGCGCTCCTCGCGCTGGCTGCCGCCGACGATCTCGCCAATGCCGGGGGCGAGAATGTCCATGGCCGCCACCGTACGGCCGTCGTCGTTGAGGCGCATGTAGAAGGCCTTGATCTCCTCGGGATAGTTCATCACTACCGCCGGGCGGCCCACGTGCTTCTCCACGAGGAAGCGCTCGTGTTCGGTCTGCAGGTCCATGCCCCACTGCACCGGGTAATCGAACTTCTGTCCGGACTTCTGCAGGATCTCCACGGCTTCGCTGTAGTCGATGCGCGCAAAGGGTGCCGCGATGAAGTTCTCCAGGCGGCTGACCGCGGTCTTCTCCACGCGCTCGGCGAAGAACGCCATGTCGTCGGCGCGCTCGTCCAGCACGGCCTTGAACACGTACTTCAGCAGCGCCTCGGCCAGGTCGGCGTCGGCCGCGAGGTCGGCGAAGGCGATCTCCGGCTCGATCATCCAGAACTCGGCCAGGTGACGCGCGGTGTTGGAGTTTTCGGCGCGGAAGGTCGGGCCGAAGGTGTAAACCTTGCTCAGCGCCAGGCAGTAGGCCTCCACGTTGAGCTGGCCGGAGACGGTGAGGAAGGCCTCCTTGCCGAAGAAGTCCTTGCTGAAGTCGACGGCGCCGCGCTCGGTGCGCGGCAGGTTCATCAGGTCCAGCGTGGAGATGCGGAACATCTGCCCAGCGCCCTCGGCGTCGGAGGTGCTGATGATCGGTGTGTTGACCCAGTAGTAGCCCTGCTCGTGGAAGAAACGGTGGATGGCCTGGGCCAGGGTGTGGCGCACGCGGGTGATGGCGCCGAAGATGTTGGTGCGCGGCCGCAGGTGCGCCACTTCGCGCAGGAACTCCATCGAGTGCGGCTTGGGCTGGATCGGGTACGTTTCCGGGTCGTCCACGAAGCCAGTGACCTCGATGCGCGTGGCCTGCAGCTCGTAGCTCTGGCCCTTGCCCTGGGACGGCACGAGCTGACCGGTGGCGATCGCGGCGCAGCCGGCGCCCAGGTGCAGCACCTCGGACTCGTAGTTGGGCAGCGTGTTCGGTGCCACCACCTGGATGCTGTCGAAGCAGGAACCGTCGGACAGGTTGACGAAGGAAAGCCCGGCCTTGGAATCGCGCCGCGTGCGCACCCAGCCGCGCACGCTGACCGCGCCGCCCGCGCCGGTGCCGGCCAGGGCCTGCTTGATGCTCAGAACCGCCATCTTGAAACTCCGTGTGGGACGACCCAGATCAGCCGCCGTGAAGAGGCGGCGATGATAGCGGAAGGCCGCCATCGCAGCGCGCGGCACCCCGCGCTAGACTTGCACTCGCGCCACGCGGCGCGGCACCACCGAGGTCGACGATTCCATGGCGATCCAGCTTTCTCCCGCGGCTGTGGGCCGCATGCGCGACTTCCTCGCCCAGCACCCGGGGGCGCTCGGCGTGCGCTTCGGCGTGAAGAAGACCGGCTGCTCCGGCTTCGGCTATACGGTGGACCTCGCCGACGCCATCGCCGAGAACGACCGCGTGTTCGAGCAGGACGGCCTGCGCCTGGTGGTAGACGCCAAGAGCCTGCCCTACGTCGACGGCACGCGCATCGACTTCCAGCGCCAGGGCCTCAATGCGGCCTTCGTGTTCGACAACCCCAACGCTACCGGCGGCTGCGGCTGCGGCGAGAGCTTCACCGTCGAACCGGCAGCCTGAAGGCCCGGACCAGGCACCCTCGGCGCGGCGGTCGATCCCCCTCCTGGCGCGCCTGCGCCTTCCCGCTCAGTGGTTTGCGCCCGGCGTATCTTGTGCCGTGGGCGGCCTTCGACTATGCTCCGCGCCCCTTCCCGCCCGGGAAGGCCTTGCCCCACCGCGCCGCGGGGGGCTGTCGCCGCGGAAATCCCTCCGTGCGATATCCACAAGGAGACACCATGCGTCACTATGAGATCGTGTTTCTGGTCCACCCTGACCAGAGCGAGCAGGTTCCCGCCATGATCGAGCGCTACAAGGCGCTGATCGAGGGCGACAAGGGCAGCATCCACCGCCTCGAGGACTGGGGCCGCCGCCAGCTCGCCTATCCGATCCAGAACCTCGCCAAGGCGCATTACGTGCTGATGAACATCGAATGTTCGCAGGGCGTGCTGGGCGAACTGGAGTCGGGCTTCCGCTTCAACGATGCCGTGCTGCGCCACCTCATCATCGCCCGCGACGAGGCGGTGACGGAGCAGAGCTTCATCATGAAGAACAAGGACGAGAAGAATGGCGAGCGTCGTCGCCGCGACGACGACGAGGGTGGTTTCGGCGGCGAACGCGCCGACACCAGCGAAGCCGAAGCCGCCTGAGGATAGGAGAACACCATGTCCAAGTTTTTCCGCCGCAAGAAGTTCTGCCGCTTCACTGCCGAGGGCGTGAAGGAGATCGACTACAAGGATCTCAACACCCTGCGCCAGTACATCACCGAGACCGGCAAGATCGTGCCGAGCCGCATCACCGGCACCAAGGCCAAGTACCAGCGCCAGCTCGGCAAGGCCGTGCAGCGCGCGCGCTTCCTCGCCCTGCTGCCGTACTGCGACAACCACTGAGCGCACCCCGGCGCCCCGCTCCCTGGTACACCCGGGAGCGCGGCGCGACCCCCGCATCGCGTTGTACTAGCGACCACGCCATTCGGACAGCCCACGCTGCGCCGCCTTGTACGGCGCTAACGAATCGGAGAGAAACATGGAACTCATCCTTCTGCAGAAAGTGAAGAACCTCGGCAGCCTCGGCGACAAGGTCAAGGTGAAGCCGGGCTATGGCCGCAACTTCCTCGTGCCGCAGGGCAAGGCCGTGCCGGCCACCGCCGAGAACGTGGCCCAGTTCGAGCAGCGCCGCGCCGAGTTCGAGGCCAAGGCGAATCAGCTGCTGACGGGCGCCGAAGCGCGCAAGGCTGCCCTGGAAGGCGCCAGCGTCACGATCAAGGCCAACGCATCGCCGGAAGGCAAGCTGTTCGGCTCGGTCGGTCCGCGCGACATCGCCGAGGCCTTCACCGCCGCCGGCAAGCCGCTGGAGAAGAGCGAAGTCGTGATGGGCGAAGGCCCCATCCGCCACATCGGCGAGTTCGAGGTGCAGGTGCACCTGCACGCCGACGTGCACACCTCGGTCAAGGTCACCGTGGTGGCCGAAGACTGATTCTCCGCACCGCCGCGTCACCGCAACGGGCGCCGCAGGGCGCCCGTTGCGTTTTCGGCCGCGACTCGCACGCAGGTCAGCGCGGCAGGCAGGTGCGCATCGCGGCGGCGCAACGGGTCGGTGCGACCGCCCCGGGCGGACCGCTGCGCCGCGGTCTCAGGCGGTGCGACGCGGCCGCCGTCGAATTGCACAAGCTATCCACAGCTTCTTGGCTTGAACCTCCGGGCGTGCGCTGCGCATGATGCGCGACGCTCGCTCACTGCCTGATCCCAATGTCCGTTCCCGCCGACCGCCGCACCATGGCGCGCATCGACGCCCTGCGCGTGCCGCCCCATTCGATCGACGCCGAGCAGGCCGTGCTCGGCGGTCTCATGCTGGCGCCCGAGGCCTGGGAGCGCGTGGCCGACAAGCTCAGCGAGGAAGACTTCTACCGGCGCGACCACCGCATCATCTTCCGCGCGATCGCCGAGCTGTCGGACAAATCGATGCCCTGCGATGCGGTGACCCTGGGCGAGTGGTTCGAGAGCAAGGGCCTGGCCGAGCAGGTGGGCGGCACGGGCTATGTGCTGCAGCTGGCCAATGCCACGCCGAGCGCGGCCAATATCCTCGCCTATGCCGAGATCGTGCGCGAGAAGTCGGTGCTGCGCCAACTCATCGACGCCGGCACGGAAATCGCCGGCGATGGCTACCAGCCCGAGGGGCGCAGCACCCAGGAGATCCTGGAAGGCGCCGAGCAGAAGGTCTTCCGCATCGCCGAGTCCGGCGCCCGCGGGCGCCGCGGCTTCGTGTCGATGCGCAGCGCGGTGAAGGACGCGTTCAAGATCCTGCAGGACCGCTACGAGAACCGTGGCGCGGTCACGGGCCTGCCCACGGGCTTCAAGGACCTCGACGAGATGACCGCGGGCCTGCAGCCCTCCGACCTCATCATCGTGGCGGCGCGCCCTTCCATGGGCAAGACCGCCTTCTCGGTCAACATGGCCGAGTACGCAGCGCTGAAAACCAGGAAGGCGGTGGCCATTTTCTCGATGGAAATGGCTGCGTCCCAGCTCGCCTTCCGCCTCATCTCCTCGATGGGGCGCATCAACCAGCAGCACCTGCGCACCGGCGACCTGGCCGAGGAGGAATGGCCGCGTGTCACCTCGGCCATCACCCTGCTCAGCGAAACCAAGATCTTCATCGACGATACGCCGGCGCTGTCGCCGTCGGAGCTGCGCGCGCGTTCGCGCCGGCTCAAGCGCGAGCATGACCTGGGACTGATCGTGATCGACTACCTGCAGCTGATGCAGGTGCCCGGAAACAAGGAGAACCGCGCCACGGAAATTTCAGAGATCTCGCGCAGCCTGAAGGCCCTGGCCAAGGAGCTGAATGTGCCCGTGATCGCCCTGTCGCAGCTCAACCGCTCGCTCGAGCAGCGCCAGGACAAGCGACCGGTCATGGCCGACCTGCGCGAGTCCGGCGCCATCGAGCAGGACGCCGACGTGATCATGTTCATCTACCGCGACGAGTACTACAACCCGGAATCGGCCGACAAGGGATTGGCCGAGATCATCATCGGCAAGCAGCGTAACGGCCCCACCGGCACGGTGAAGCTGGTGTTCCTGGGGCAGTACACCAAGTTCGAGAACCACGCGCCGGACTCCTATCTCGGGTCCTACGAGTGAGCGCAGGACGCGCCGCCGCGTGAGCCGCACCGCCGTCGCCACCATCCATCTGGCCGCGCTGCGCGCCAATCTGGCGCGCATCCGCGCGCTGGCCGGCGGCGCCAAGGTCATGGCCGTGGTGAAGGCCGACGGCTACGGCCACGGCCTGGAACGCGTCGCACGCGCCCTGGCGGACGCCGACGCCTTCGGCGTGGCGGCGATCGCCGACGGACAGCGCCTGCGCGCCGCCGGGTTCCGTCAGCGCATCGTCGTGTTGAGCGGCCCCGATGACGCCGCCGACCTGCCCGAGATGCGGCGCCTGCAGCTCGACGCGGTCATCCACCACGACGCCCAACTCGGCTGGCTGGAAGCCGACCGCGATCCGCGCCCGCTGCGCGCCTGGCTGAAGATCGACAGCGGCATGCACCGCCTGGGCTTTGCGCCGCAGCGCGCGCGCGAGGTGCATGCGCGCCTCGTCGCGCTGCCGTCGGTGCAGCGCGACATCGTGCTGATGACCCACTTCGCCGCCTCCGAGGAATTCGGCGGCACCACCACCACTGCGCAGATCGCGTGTTTTGAAGCGGCCGTGGCCGGTCTGCCGGGCGAGCGCTGCCTGTCCAACTCGGCCGGCGTGCTGGGTTGGCCCACGGCCCGAGGCCACTGGGTGCGGCCGGGCGGCATCCTCTATGGCCTGGCGCTCGGTGCCGGCCAGACCGGGGCGAACCTCGGCTTCCGGCCGGCCATGACGCTCACCACCAAGCTCATCGCGGTCAATGCGCTCGCACGCGGCGACGGCGTTGGCTACAACGCCACCTGGCGCTGCCCCGAGGACATGCCGGTCGGCGTGGCCGCCATCGGCTATGGCGACGGCTACCCGCGCAGCGCGGCGTCCGGTACGCCGGTGCTGGTCGACGGCGTGCGCGTGCCCCTGGTCGGCCGCGTGTCCATGGATCTGGTGACCCTGGACCTGCGCGCGGCGCCACAGGCGCGCGTCGGCGACCGCGTGACCCTGTGGGGGCCGTCACTGCCGGTGGAGGAAATCGCCGCCAGCGCCGGCACCATCAGCTACGACCTGACCTGCGGCATGACCAAGCGCGTGCTGTTCGTCGAAGACAACGACGCCATCGGAGGCGATTGAGCGTGGCCAAGGCCAGGACCGCCTACGTCTGCGCCCAGTGCGGTGCGGAACACAGCAAGTGGCAGGGGCAGTGCGCCGAGTGCGGGCAGTGGAACACCCTTGCGGAATTCACGGTGCAGCCGGCCGGCGGCTCGGTCGGCGCCCAGCGCGGCGGCTACGCCGGCGCGGCGGCGGGACGGGCGGCGGTGACGCCGCTGGCCGAAGTCGCCCTGACGGCGGAGGCGCGCACCACGGTCGGCATCGGTGAGTTCGATCGCGTGCTGGGCGGCGGTCTGGTCGATGGCTCGGTGGTGCTGGTAGGCGGCGATCCCGGCATCGGCAAGTCCACCCTGCTGCTGCAGACCCTGGGGGCGCTGGGCGAGCGCCTGCCGGGCCTGTACGTGACGGGCGAGGAATCCCTGGCCCAGGTGGCCGCGCGCGCGCAGCGTCTCGGCCTGCCGCTGGCGCCGCTGCGCGCACTGGCGGAAACCTGCATCGAGCGCATTCTGGAGCAGGCCGTCGCGGAACGGCCGCGCGTGCTCGTTGTGGACTCCATCCAGACGATCTGGACCGAACTGCTGACCGCGGCGCCGGGCTCGGTGTCGCAGGTGCGCGAGTCCGCGGCCAAGCTCACGCGCTATGCCAAGGAAAGCGGCACCAGCGTGTTCCTGGTCGGCCACGTCACCAAGGAGGGCGGCATCGCCGGCCCGCGCGTGCTCGAGCACATGGTCGACGCGGTGCTGTACTTCGAGGGCGAATCCGGCAGCCGCTTCCGCGTGCTGCGCGCCTTCAAGAACCGCTTCGGTGCGGTCAACGAGCTGGGCGTGTTCGCCATGGGCGACAAGGGCCTGCGTGAAGTGCCCAATCCGAGCGCAATTTTCCTGTCCGCGCACAGCGGGCCGACGCCGGGCAGCGCCGTCATGGTCACGCGCGAGGGCACGCGGCCGCTGCTGGTGGAAGTGCAGGCGCTGGTGGACCAGAGCTCGCTCGGCAACCCGCGCCGCGTGGCGCTGGGACTGGAGCAGAACCGCCTGGCCATGCTGCTGGCCGTGCTGCACCGCCACGGCGGCGCCGCGGTGTACGACCAGGACGTCTTCGTCAACGTGGTCGGCGGCATCCGCGTGCAGGAGACCGCCGCTGATCTGCCCGTGCTGCTGGCGGTGCTGAGTTCGCTGCGCGACCGCCCGTTGCCGGAAAAACTCGTTGCCTTCGGTGAGGTGGGCCTGTCCGGCGAGATACGCCCCGTGCCCAACGGCGAAGAGCGCCTGAAGGAGGCCGCCACGCACGGATTCCGCAAGGCCATCGTGCCCAAGGCGAACGCGCCAAAGAAAGGAAAGATTGGCGAAATGGAGATTGTTGCAGTGGAGCGCCTGGGCGAGGCGCTGGTGGCGGCGCAATAGGCGCGACCGCCGTCCGACGCCGCTGGCTTTGGTCGCGATCGTGCCGCCAGGCCGGCCCCGCGGCACGAATGAGCTCCGCCGTGCCCCCGGCGCCGATCGCCATCCGGCGCTCGACGCAGGACGCTGCATGGGACGAGCAGCGATCGCCGCTGTCGTGGCCGCAGGGTACTGTCCGCGACGGAGGCAGACGGCACCCCGATGGTGCCGCCGAAGGCGAGTGCCCCGCCGGGGGCTCGCGCAGCCGCTCAGCCCAGCGACGACAGCTCGCGATTAAGGAGTTCCGGGTCGCCCAGGTTCAATTCCACCAGACGCTTGAGCTGGGCGAAGCTGTCGAGGTCGATCTTTTCCCACTTGAAGCCCAGGCGGTGCGGCATGATGTGTGCGGTCGTCACGCCCATGCTGATGATCACGCTGTTGTTGATGCGCAGGTCCATGCGGTAAGTGCCGCCGACCTTGCCGTTCCAGTTGAGCGGCCGCTCGATCAGCACGCCCTTGAGCGAGATGTCGACCAGCTTGGTCTCCCACATGGCCGTGCCGGAGTACAGGCGCACCGTGCCCTCGAAGCTGAAGCGGTGGAAGCGGCGGCGCTCGGCGCCGGAGCCTTGGGGCTGGTTCATGGGCCAGAAGCCCTCTGAGGAAGTGCGGCCAAGTGGCCTTGGATACAGGATTTAGTGCTGTGGCGGCAGCCCTGTCAAGGGTCAGGTCGCACGGTGCAGCAAGAGTTCCAGCACGAACTTCGAGCCGAAGAAGGCCAGCAGCAGAACGGCCATGCCGGTGAGGGTGAGGCGCACCGCGCGCTTGCCGCGCCAGCCGTAGCGCCAGCGCCCGAACAGCAAGGCCCCGAAGACCAGCCAGGCCAGCACCGAGAGCACCGTCTTGTGGACCAGGTGCTGTGCCAGCAGGTTGTCGACGAACAGCACGCCGGTGACCAGGGTCAGGCTGAGCAGGACGAAACCGGCACCGATAAGGCGGAAGAGCAGCGCTTCGGTGAGCGTCAGCGGCGGCAGGATGCGCACGAGCGCATTGGCGTGGCGCTGGCGCAGGGCGCGTTCCTGCGCGGCGAGCAGGATGGCCACGAGGGCGGCGATGCTGAGCACGGCGTAGGCAAACAGGGCCACCAGCACGTGGAGCTGGATCTGCCAGTCCATGGTCTGCGGCCGCGTCGGCGGGCCCAGCAGGGTGTCCGTCAGCAACAATGCCGCCGCCAGGGGAAAGACGACGACGCCGAGGGCGGCGACCGGCCGGGCTAGGTTCACCAGCAGGGTGAGCGCCGCCACCAGCAGTGCCACCACGGACAGTGCGGCGAAGAAGTGCAGGTCGGGAACCCCGTGACCGCCAAACACCAGGATGGCATGCACGGCTACGGCGAGACCGGCCAGGCCCAGGTTGACGGCGCGCGGCAGGGTGCTCCGGCCGAGGCTGGGCAAGGCAAGAGCGACCGCCGCGGCGAGGTAGAGCACGGCCGCGTTGATGGCGAGCAGCAGGCTGGGCATTGCCCGAGTGTGACATAGCCCTATGGCCAGGTGAACGCGGCCGGCGGGATGGCGCTGATATACTCCAAGGCCTTTTCCCCGCGTGTTTGCGCTTCGCCCATGTTCGAATCCCTGAGCCAGCGACTGTCCTCCACCATCGAGCGGCTGCGCGGTCGCGCCCGCCTGACCGAAGCCAACATCCGCGAATCCCTGCGCGAGGTGCGCGTGGCCCTGCTGGAGGCCGACGTGGCGCTGCCGGTGGTGCAGGCGCTGATCCAGCGCGTGCAGGTCAAGGCGCTGGGGCAGGAAGTGCTCAAGAGCCTCACGCCGGGCCAGGCCCTGGTGAAGGTGGTACGTGACGAGCTCACGGCGGTGATGGGCACAGCCAACGCCGACCTCAACCTCGCCACGGCGCCGCCGGCGGTGGTGCTGATGGCCGGACTGCAGGGCGCGGGCAAGACCACCACGGTGGCCAAGCTGGCGCGCTTGCTGAAGGAGCGCAAGAAGAAGAAGGTGATGGTGGTGAGCTGCGACGTGTACCGTCCGGCGGCCATCGAGCAGTTGCGCACGCTGGCGGAACAGGTGGACGTGCTGTTCCATCCCAGCAGCGGCGACCAGCACCCAGTCGCCATCGCCCGCGCCGCCGTGGACGCGGCGCGCAGGAATTTCGCCGATGTGCTGCTGGTCGACACGGCCGGCCGCCTGCACATCGATGCGGAGATGATGGCCGAGATCAAGGCCCTGCACGCCGCGCTCAATCCGGTGGAAACCCTGTTCGTGGTGGATGCCATGACCGGCCAGGACGCGGCCAATACCGCCAAGGCCTTTGCTGAGGCGCTGCCGCTCACAGGCGTGGTCCTCACCAAGACCGACGGCGACGCCCGCGGTGGCGCGGCGCTTTCCGTGCGCTACATCACCGGCCGGCCGATCAAGTTCCTCGGTGCGGGCGAGAAGACCGACGCCCTGGAGCCCTTCCACCCCGATCGCCTGGCCCAGCGCATCCTGGGCATGGGCGACGTGCTCTCGCTGGTGGAGCAGGTGGAGCAGAAGGTCGATCAGGAGAAGGCAGCCAAGCTCGCCGAGAAGGTGATGAAGGGCAAGCGCTTCGACATGAACGACATGCGCGACCAACTGCAGCAGATGCTCAACATGGGCGGTCTGGCCTCGCTCATGGACAAGCTGCCGGGCGTGGCCACGCTGCCGGAGAGCGTCAAGTCCAAGGTGAACGACCGCGAGGTTCACCGCATGGTCGCGATCATCAACTCGATGACCAAGAAGGAGCGTCGCCACCCGGATCTGCTCAACGGCTCGCGTCGCGCCCGCGTCGCGCGTGGCTCTGGCACTCAGCCCGCGGACGTGAACAAGCTGCTCAAGCAGTATCAGCAGATGGAGAAAATGATGTCCAAGCTGTCCGGCGGCGGCATCAAGGGGCTGATGCGGCAGATGCAGGGCGCCGTGAAGGGCATGGGCGGCGGCGGGTTTCCGGGCGGCGGCATGGGCATGCGCTGAGCGCAGCGGCGGAACTTCCCGCCGGGGCTTTATTTTCCGCCAGGTTCGGCTACAATGCCGCGTTTCCCGGGGCCCGTTGCGTGCGCGGCCGGCCCGACTACCTCAGAGAAGATCGACATGGTCAAGATTCGCCTGTCCCGCGGCGGCGCCAAGGGGCGCCCGTTCTACCACATCGTCGTGGCCGACGAGCGCTACGCGCGTGACGGCCGCAGCATCGAGCGCCTGGGGTTCTTCAACCCCGTGGCTGCCGGCAAGGACGTACCGCTGGAGCTGAACGTGGCGCGCGCGCAGGAGTGGATCGCCAAGGGCGCGCAGCCGACCGACAAGGTCAAGCAGCTGATCAAGCAGGCGGCGAAGGCGGCGAAGGCCGCCTGAACGGATTGGACACGCGACCGGAGCGGCGGGTCCTGCTCGGCAGGATCGTCGGTCTCCACGGGGTGCAGGGCTGGGTCAAGCTGGAATCCTGGACCCAGCCGCGCGACCGGATCTTCCGCTACCAGCCCTGGCTGGTAGTGACTGCAGCCACCGAGCGCGAGCTCCGGGGCGTGCGCGGACAGGAGCAGGGCAAGGGGCTCATCGCCCAATTGCCCGGCGTCACGGACCGCGACCGGGCCCAGGCATGGGTGGGCAGCGAAATCTGGGTGCCGCGCTCGGCTCTGCCGGCGGCGGCGCCCGGCGAGTATTACTGGACCGACCTGGAAGGTCTGGCCGTGGTCACAACGCAGGGCGTGTCGCTGGGGACGGTATCGCACCTCTTCGGCACGGGCGCCAACGACGTGCTGGTGGCGAAGGATACGGAGCGCGAGCGGCTCATCCCCTTCGTGATCGGCGACTACGTGAAGGAAGTGGACCTTGCCGGCGGCCGCGTGATCGTCGACTGGGACCCGGAGTTCTGAGCGCCGCACCCGGCGTCGGCAGCCCGCGGGGCGCCGGGTCGGGTGGTCGGGCACCCTCCGTGGCGGGCGGCGCCATCCGGCGCGAAGTTGCCGGGCGAACCATGCGCATCGACGTCATCACGCTGTTTCCCGAGTTCGTCGCCCAGTGCGCCGGGCCGGGCGTGGTGGGACGGGCACAGGAACGCGGCTTGCTCAAGCTGGTGGCGTGGAATCCGCGGGATTTCACCCACGACAACTACCGTCGCGTGGACGACCGTACCTGTGGCGGTGGTCCGGGGATGGTGATGCTGATTCAACCCCTACGCGATGCGCTGCAGGCTGCGCGCGACGCGGCAGAGGGCAAGGCGAGAACGATATACCTGAGTCCGCAGGGAAGGCGGCTCACGCAGGGCAGGGTGGTCGAGTTGGCGAAGGCCGAGCGGCTGATCCTGCTGTGCGGACGCTATGAGGGCGTGGACGAGCGCCTGCTGGCGCACGAGGTCGACGAGGAGATATCCATCGGCGACTACGTGTTGTCCGGCGGCGAATTGGCTGCGGCAGTGCTGGTCGATGCGGTCGGGCGCCTGCAGGAGGGCGCCCTGGGCGACGCGGCCTCGGCCGAGCAGGATTCCTTCACGGACGGCCTGCTCGATTGCCCGCACTACGCGCGGCCCGTGCACGACGCGCTGGGCGCGGTGCCGGAGGTGCTGCTCGGCGGCAACCACCGGCTCATCGCGCGTTGGCGGCGCAAGCAGGCCCTGGGCCGCACCTGGCTGCGGCGCCCCGACCTGCTGGCGCGGGCGGCGCTGAACAGGGAAGATAGCGGACTGTTGGACGAATTCCGCCGCGAATGGCTTGCGGCGCAGGCAAGACTCCCAGGACCGGCATCCGGGCCGGATCGACAATCAGAACCCAAGTGGTGAGCGTTATGAGCAATCTCCTCCAGCAATTCGAAGCCGCGCAGATGACCCGCAAGCTGCCGGAATTCGGCCCGGGCGACACCGTCGTGGTGAATGTGAAGGTCAAGGAAGGCAACCGCGAGCGCGTGCAGGCCTACGAGGGCGTGTGCATCGCCAAGAAGAACGCCGGCCTCAACTCCGCCTTCACCGTGCGCAAGATCTCCCACGGTACCGGCGTGGAGCGCGTGTTCCAGACCCACAGCCCGGCCATCGACTCGGTGTCGGTGAAGCGCCGCGGCAAGGTGCGCGGCGCCAAGCTGTACTATCTGCGTGGCCTCGAAGGCAAGGCGGCGCGCATCCAGGAAGACCTCAGCAAGAGCGGCGGCGCCGACTGAGCAACGCCGTCGCCGCGCCCAACGGCCGCCCTCGGGCGGCCGTTTGCGTTTGCGGCCGCCGGTCCGCATTTCGCGCCCGCCCTGGCCGCCATCGGTTGGCGGCCCCCGTGTCACCCGGCCGATTGAAATCGGCGAGCGCGCCTCCATCACGCCGCCACCCGTCCTCATCGACAACCACGCCATGAGCACGACCACCGAAACCCGCAAGTTCGAAGCCGAAGTGGCCCAGGTGCTGCACCTGGTCACGCACTCGCTGTACTCGCACAAGGAAATCTTCCTGCGCGAGCTGGTCTCCAACGCCTCCGACGCCTGCGACAAGCTGCGCTTCGCCGCCCTGGCCGATGCCTCCCTGCTGGGCGACGATGCCGAACTGCGCATCGAGCTGTCCTTCGACAAGGACGCGCGCACGCTGACGATCCGCGACAACGGCATCGGCATGAGCCGCGAGGAGGTGATCGAGAACATCGGCACCATCGCGCGTTCGGGCACGAGAAAGTTTCTAGAGGCCTTGTCGGGCGACGCGCGCCGCGACACCCAGCTCATCGGCCAGTTCGGCGTCGGCTTCTATTCCGCCTTCATCGTGGCCGACAAGGTGACCCTGGTGTCGCGCCGGGCGGACGCCACCCAGGCCGTGCGCTGGACCTCCGACGGCACCGGCGAGTACAGCCTGGAGACGCTGGACGCGGCGCCCCGCGGCACCGCGGTCACGCTGCACCTGAAGGCCGATGAGGACGAGTTCCTCAGTGCCTGGAAGCTGCGCGAGCTGGTGCACAAGTACTCCGAGCACATCGCCTTCCCGATCCGGCTGCCCAAGGACGGCGCCGACGGCGAGTGGGAGACGGTCAACGACGCCAAGGCGCTGTGGACCCGGCCAAAGGCCGAGCTGAAGGACGAGGACTACCAGGGCTTCTACAAGTCCATCGCCCACGACTTCAACGACGCCGCCGCGTGGACGCACAACCGCGTGGAGGGCAACCAGAGCTATACGCTGCTGCTCTACCTGCCGTCCAAGCCGCCCTTCGACGCCCTGTTCAGCGGGCGCGAGGAGCGCAAGGGCCTGAAGCTGTACATCCGCCGCGTGTTCATCATGGACGCGAGTGAGCAGCTGCTGCCCGCCTACCTGCGCTTCGTGCGCGGCGTGGTGGACTCCGACGACCTGCCGCTCAACGTCAGCCGCGAGATCCTGCAGGACAACCGCCTGCTGCAGCAGATCCGCGCCGCGTGCGTGAAGCGCGTACTCGACCTCATCGAAAAGCTGGCCAAGGACGAGCCGGAGAAGTCTCAGGCCTTCATCGACGCCTTCGGCAACACGCTCAAGGAAGGCGTCGCCGAGGACGCGGCCAACCGCGAACGCATCGCCAGGCTGCTGCGTTTTGCCTCCACACGCTCGGACGGCCCGGCCCGCACGGTCGCGCTGGACGACTACCTCGGTCGCATGGTCGTGGGACAGGAGGCGATCTACTACGTGACGGCCGAATCCTACGCTGCCGCCAAGGGCAGTCCGCAGATCGAAGCCCTGCGAGCCCGAGGCGTGGAAGTGCTGCTGATGTTCGACCGCATCGACGAATGGATGCTCGGCTATCTCGGCGAATACGCCGGCAAGAAGTTGAAGAACGTCGCCAAGGGCGAGCTCGATCTGGACAAGCTGCCGCTGCCCGAAGGCCAGGATGCGGCCGCGCGGCAGGCGGCTGCCCAGGCCGCCGCGGGCGTACTGGCGCGCGTCAAGGAGCTGCTGGGCGAGCGCGTGAAGGACGTGCGCGTGAGCCAGCGCCTGACCGATTCGCCGGCCTGCCTGGTGCTGGACGACTACGACATGGCCCTGCACCTGCAGCGCGTCTTGCGCGAGGCCGGTCACGATGTGCCTGCGGCCAGTCCCGTGCTGGAGATCAACCCCTCCCACGCGCTGGTGCGGCGCCTGGAGGCGGAAGCCGATGCCGGTCGCGCCGCGGAGCTGGCCCTGCTGCTGTTGGAGCAGGCGCAGCTGCTGGAAGGCGCCCAGCTGGAGGATCCCGCCGCCTTCGTACGCCGCCTCAATGCCCTGCTGGCCGGCTGAGCCCCGGCCCCGAGCATGAGCGAGCAGCCGGCAGGTGGCCTGCGCGCCGATGTCTGGTTGTGGGCCGCGCGCTTCTTCAGGACGCGCGCCCTGGCCAAGCAGGCGATCGAGGGCGGCAAGGTGGTGGTCAACCAGGCCGCGATCGCGAAGTGTGCCAAGACCCTGCACGTCGGCGACGTGTTGGTGGTGCAGCGTGGCGAGGAGCGCTTGGAGGTGACCGTGCTGGGTCTCAGCGACCAGCGCGGACCCGCCAGCGTCGCGCAGGGGCTGTACGCCGAGACGGCGGCCAGCCATGCGGCGCGCGAGGTCGCCCGCGAGCAGCGGCGCCTGGATCGCGCCGGCTTCCAGCCACCGCAGGGCAAGCCGGACAAGCGCGCGCGGCGTCTGATCCGCGCCTTGGGCGACATCGAGATGCTCTGAACGTGCCGCTGCGCCGGGTGCGCCGGCATGGCGGCACAGCGTCGCCGCGCGGTCGCGGCCAGCATGCTGCGGCCGCGCGGCGATGCGTCAGGTCAGATCGAAGCGGTCGGCGTTCATCACCTTGTTCCAGGCGGCGACGAAGTCGTGCACGAATTTCTCCTGGGCATCGGCGCTGGCGTACACCTCCGCCAGGGCGCGCAGCTGCGAATGCGAGCCGAACACCAGGTCGTTGCGCGTGGCGGTCCACTTCGGCGCGCCACTCGCCCGGTCCCGACCCTCGTACACGCCGCGGCTGGCGGCCGGTTGCCACTGCGTGCCCATGTCGAGCAGGTTGACGAAGAAGTCGTTGCTCAACGTGCCCGGTCGCGTGGTGAACACGCCGTGGCGGGACTGGCCGTGGTTCGCGCCGAGCACGCGCAGCCCGCCGAGCAGCACGGTCATTTCCGGGGCGGTGAGGCCAAGCAGCTGCGCCTTGTCCACCATCAGCGCAGTCGGTTCTGCGGCCGCTGCGTCCCCGACGTAGTTGCGGAAGGCATCGGCGCGGGGCTCGAGCACGGCGAATGAGGCGATGTCGGTCTGCTCCTGTGTGGCATCGCTGCGCCCCGGCGCAAAGGGCACCGTCACGTGGACGCCGGCCAGGCGTGCCGCCTGCTCCACGCCGGCGTTGCCGCCCAGCACGATGAGGTCGGCCAGCGACACCCGCCGGGCGCCGGTCTGTGCGGAGTTGAACTCGTCCTGCACGCGCTCGAGTGTCGCCAGCACGCGTGCCAGCTGCGCAGGCTGGTTGACTTCCCACCCCTTCTGCGGCGCCAGGCGGATGCGCGCGCCGTTGGCGCCGCCGCGCTTGTCCGAACCGCGGAACGTGGAGGCCGCAGCCCAGGCGGTCGAGACGAGTTCGGCCACCGTCAGGCCCGTGCCCAGGACCCTCGCCTTGAGGGCCGCGGCATCGGCGGGCGTGATCAGCTCGTGATCGACGGCAGGCAGGGGATCCTGCCAGATCAGCACTTCCCCAGGCACTTCCGGCCCGAGATAGCGCGCGCGCGGCCCCATGTCACGATGGGTCAACTTGAACCAGGCGCGGGCGAACGCCGCAGCAAATTGCTCGGGGTGCTGCAGGAAGCGCCGCGAGATCTTCTCGTAGGCGGGATCCAAGCGCAGTGCAAGATCGGTGGTGAGCATCGTCGGCAGGTGTTTCCTGCCCGCGTCGTAGGCGTCCGGGATGGTCGCAGCGGCGCCTTTCGCCACCCACTGGTGGGCGCCGGCGGGGCTGGTGCTCGGTTCCCACTCGTGGCCGAACAGATTCTCGAAGAAGTTGTTGCTCCAGCGTGTCGGTGTCGTCGTCCAGGTCACTTCGAGACCGCTGGTGATGGCGTCGGCCCCCTTGCCGCTGCCAAAGCTGCTGGCCCAGCCCAGGCCCTGCGCCTCGATCGGCGCGGCTTCCGGCTCGGCGCCGACATGGGTGGCCGGGCCAGCGCCATGGGTCTTGCCGAAGGTGTG
>ENA-UOYA01001066-UOYA01001066.1-activated-sludge-metagenome-genome-assembly--contig:-NODE-1066-length-31158-cov-17.920040_pt1 | contig 31158 bp, 45 predicted proteins | sample MGYA00238163_ERZ764804 | MGnify/ENA primary metagenome ERZ764804 (study PRJEB28919, sample SAMN05720223) | activated sludge metagenome | isolation source: Anaerobic digester | place: Hong Kong... | reverse complement strand
CCTTGTGATTGCCGGCCCAGGCGGTATCGGTAAATCTTTTGAGGTTTTTGAATACCTTGAAAAACATGGTCACCCTTTTAAACTTGTGAAGGGTTACTCATCGCCACGAGCGCTGTTTAATACTCTGCGCAATAATGCAGATTCAACTGTGATTTTTGATGACTGCGATGCAATCTGGGAAGCCCCCGAGTCCCTTAACATTCTTAAATCCGCAATGGAAACTAACCGTAAAGGTAAGCGCATTGTATGCTGGAATCTTGCTGACCAAGATGAAGAGTTTGAATTTAATGGTCAGGTGGTATTTCTTTCAAACAAAGACTTCTTCAAAGCAGCTCAGAAAAACAAACATATTGCTGCCGTACTGACTCGTGTTCTGTTTGTGCAAATCACAAACAACGCTGAACAAGTGATGCGTCGAATTGAACATGTTGCCGCTAAACAGCATCCCAACAATGCCGAAATGCGTAAAGCTTGTCTTGAATTTATGAAGCAAGAAAAGTATACTCGTGTTTCTAAATCAATTCGCCTGTACGAACATCTTGCCAATATCTTCATCAAGTTTGGTAAAGAAAAATTCGAACTGCTTGCGAAAGAAACGATGAGGGGAGCGAGGTTGAATTAATTTGAGGTAACTAACTTGCATGTCTAAAATATATGGCATGCAAGTTTATAAAGTTACCAATCTAATTAATAATAAAATTTATATAGGTCAAAACAAAAACAACAATAATGATTATTTTGGAAGTGGCAAAAAATTTTATTAGCAATTAAAAAATACGGAAAAGAAAATTTTAAGAAAGAAATAATAGAGGAATGTTCTTCTTTAGAAGAATTAAATCAAAGAGAAGTTTATTGGATTGATTTTTATAATTCAACAAACAAAGAAATAGGTTATAATATAACTCCAGGTGGTTCAGGCACATCTTTAAAAGGTAAATTAAATGGCATGTACGGTAAAAAGCATTCTGCCGAAACATTAGATAAAATGAGAAAAATTAAATTAGGTAAAAAACTATCTGATGAAACTAAAAAGAAAATGTCTTTGCAAAGAAAAGGTAAACAATGCGGAGCAGATAATCCAATGTACGGCAAAAAACCTTCGGCTGAAACATTAGAAAAATTAAGAATAGCTTCGTTAGGCAAAACTCATTCTGAAAAAAACAAAAGAAATATTACGACAAAAATCTACCGGAAGAAAACATTCCGATGAAATAAGAAAAAAAATTTCTCAAAAGGCCAAAGGTAGAATACCCTGGAATAAAGGATTAAGCAAATATGAAAAAAACAATTGAACAAATAAAGCAAGAAGCCAACGAGAAACTGGCGGTTCAGACCTATATCGAATTAAGAATTGGATGAATCAAACCAATATTAAAGGAAATAAAAATGTGGCATGATCTTAAAGAATGGTTTTTATCGTTTCTAATAGAGGCGATAATTGTTGTTATCGCTTCTGGTTGGGTTAGTCTTTTTCAAGAGATTGTATGAGACTAAATAATATTTATATATTAAAAACAAAAAGCCAGGTTGACGGTAAGTGGACCTACTGGAATGGTTCTTTTTGGGGATTTTTTAATGAGGCTTTTGGATTTGAACAAGGACTCGCAATAAAACAAAAAGAAATGCTACAAAATTTAATCAACAAAGAAATAATAATAATGCCTTTAATTCAAGAAATTGCAGAAGTGATTATAATTTAAAATGTTTGTACGCAATCCTAAACAAGCTACTCCTGAAGAAATTATAGCCCATAATCGATTGGTTAGAGCTCATAAAAATCTTCTTCATGAAGAGTACACAAAAAAATTAAATGAATTGCCCGAGGTAATTGCTCCTTGTAAGACATGTAATTACGATGGCTTATATCGTTGCGAGGCCTGCGAGAATAACGATTATGAAGGATATAATATCCGAGATTATCCTAATTAACTTTTAATTTAACCTTACTTCAGTATAAACATTAAGGGATGCCGTTAGGCATCCCTTTTTTTTGCCTTTTCGAACTTGCTCAATTTGTATTTAATCCAAGCGGCCTAGTTTTTGCCGATAGGGCTCAAATGGGAGTAAATGGTGCATTCTGGAGGCTTGTTTTCTATAATATATATTATGGATAACACTATTAAACCAGAAGACTTTAAACCTATTAAAGCTAAAAGATTAGCAAAACCTAAAACTACTATCGAAGATCTTTCTAAAGAATCTGAACCTAAAGAAAAAGGAATATTAAAAACTTTGAAAGATTTTTTATTCGGATGGATTTTAACAAAAAAATCTTCCCAAGAAAATCTTTTTCAATATTTATTTAGACAAATACTATTAGTGGATTCTAAAGGGGTGCCCTCGGTGACAAATACAATGACATGGCTATCAATTGCAATGACATATTTTTGGTTCAAATATGAAACTCAAATTGCATTAAGTCCTGTCACAACTACTACCGAAAATGGTTCTATGACTCACCTAAAAGGATATAATGATTATGTTTATGGCATTTTGATTCTTATCATTTCCGCTGTATTAGCTATGTACTATAAACGCGATCGCAGAAAATCGGGAGAAGAAGAAAACCAAGCGGGTTCTATTATTTCTGCCGCTAAAGACTTTATTACTTCTAAATTAAAATGAAAAAATATTTATTATTATTGCTCTTTGCTGTTAATTGCTCATCCTTTAAAGACAATATCAAGGATGAACTATCTATAAACAAAGGGCAAATAATGAATATTACCTATGATAATTCTCAGGCTTTAAGTGAAATAACTTTTTCCCAGGATGATGAAAAGGAAACAATAGTCCTTAAGAATAAAGATAAGACCTGGAAAATTACCTATAAAGATTTTAAAATACTTACTCTTGGATATAAAAATTGGAGAGTAGTAGAAAACGAAAAGCCTGAGATAAGCAAGATAACAGAAGACAGTAATTGGGTTAATTTTACTTTTAATTATTATAAAACAATGCAAGCCGAGAATAATACTAAAGTAAAAGTTTCTATTCTTTCTGGGACAGTTTCAATTAATAAAAAAGTAGTTCGTACTAACGAAGAAGAGAATGCTAAAAAGAATATGAAATGGTGGATAGTAGGATTAGGCTCTTATAGCACAGTTATTACAATTGTTTTATTTGCAGTTATTTTATAACGATTTTTATTTGTTTTTTTACTTCTTTAAGAAATATAAATTTATAGGACTATTACTACTTAAGAGGTAAAATGATTTCAAAACTTGAAAAAATTAAAACTAGCATCGACACTTTTAACGATGCAGAATTCGTTTCTCTAGGCGAAAATGCAAACGAAATTATCATAAAATCTTTGATTGACCAATCTTTATGGAAAATCAATTATATTGAAGAAAATGATGAATTGATCTTCGATACGGAAAACGCAGAAAAAATTAAAGAAGGTGTTCCTTCCGAAAAAGAACAATATAAGGAAAATGTTTCTAATCTTTTTAAATCATTAAAAAATGTATTTAGCGAAGATTTCGAAGAGGCCCTTGAAGATGTAAAAACTTATCTTCATTTTATTCCTAAAGATGTCCCTGTTTTTGAAGAAGAAACAACAGAAGAAGAATACCAATTTGAGGGTGAATATTTTACTTCCCTTAAATCTGGTATTGAAAAGTATTATGAAGCCAAAAAAGATTTTGCCGAATTAGGCAATTTGTTTGAAGACGAAGAAATTAAAAGAGATAAGTTTTTTGATCCTTTGACATTAATTGAATCTTTACATAATAAGAATGAAGCCTCTGAAAAATTTTTAGAAAATGTTGAATTGATTGTAAACTTCAATAACAAAGTAACCGAAATATTTGAAAACGAAGAAATAGCAAAATTTGTTGCTTCCAAAATTGATTTGGCTAATCCTAAAATTTCAGTGCCTAAGGCTTTGGTATTAGCAAAGAAACAATTTGAAGAAGACTTTAATATTGTTGAAAAACAAAAAGAAGTTTTAACAGCTTTCTCCGAAACGTTTGAAGGCTCTGATATTGAATCTTTTATGGAAGGAGGCGGAACTATGTCAAGCGGAACTCCTGTTCCTTTTGTATATAACCAAACTCCTGGAATGCCTCAGATGCGCTTTCTTAAATTTAGAACCGGAGCCTTTTCAGAAGAAGATTTAAATACTCTTCAAAAAGAAATCCAGCATGTAATGAGCCGTTACTCTGAGCTATCTCCTGATGAATTAAAAATAGTCAATGAGATGTCTACTCGTGTTACTTATATGCAAATGACCGGACAAATTAATGACCAACTCGTCGTTAGCATGATTGAAAATTTCAATCGTACATTTAAAAAATCAGATGATTATTCTAATGCAAATCTTCAGTTAGGCTTCAAAGGAGCTTCAGAAAGAGATGCTAGAAATTTTAATAAAGGTACATCTAACGTATCTATAAAATAATATGGAAAATTTTGTATACCTTAGCGAAGCCTTAGTACCTTCTTCTTTCGGATTTAAAGAGGTGGTAATCAATGAAGATGCTAATGGTCCTATTAAAAAAATTATTGTAGAAGGCGAATACCAAACCGCCGGAGCTACCAATAAAAATAATCGCGTTTATTCCGAAGAACTTCTTAAAAGAGAAACGGGAAAAATGTTGGTTCAAATCAAAGAAAGAGGTGGAATCCCTCAAGAATTAGATCATCCTATTCCAGGTGAAACTAAAGAAGCATTACATTTGGCTCAACGCGTTTCTTTAAAAGAAGCGGCTGGTCTTATTATTGCTCTTGAAATGCAAGGCAATAGAGTTTATGGTCGCAGTGAAATAGTCGAAGAAAGTAAAGATGGCACAACTCTTGCCGGCCTTATTAGACGAAACTGGAAACCAGCTGTTAGTTCTCGAGGATTAGGAGGGAAACCTATTCAAGATCCAAGAGGCTTTTTAGTTATTCCTGAAAGTTATCAAATGGTAACTTATGATTTCGTTTCTAATCCCTCTAATTACAACTCGGTTTTAAATAGATTTATGGAAGAACAAATGTTCCAGATTAGTGAAGCTAATAAATATAAAAGAAAATTTTGGAGCGTGATGCTTGAATCTATGGAGAAGGTAAAATGAAAAAAATGTATGATACTCGTGAAGTAATTAACGAATCTTTTAATATTGTTTTTCCTAAGAAGACTAATAATATTTCATTTAAAAAGAAAGTTGATTACTCTGAAGATACTAAAGAGAAGCTGGTTCAATTAGAATGTGGCATTGCTGCTGTACAAGATATGGTTGCAGCTAATCCTAATATAGCCGTTGGCAATTCTCATTTAGATGCTATATTAGATAGACTCTACTCTTTGATAAGAGAAGTAGAAATGATTAAACAAAATGGGAGATAATTTTTTTATAATTTAAATATTTTTATAAATATAAATTATAAGGTTGCGGAGGAATATGGATAGATTAAAAGAACTCACTAAGGTCTTCGATGACATCGAAGTAACTGAAGAGCAAGAAAACGCAATCAGAGAATTCTTTTCATTATTCGCGGAAAACGTTAAGGAAAAAGTTAGTTCAGAACTTCAAGAACAAATTGAAAGTCTTAATGAAGAAATCGAAGAATTGAAAAATGGTTCTGGTGAAGCCTCATTAGCTGATGCCGAAAAAGCATTTAACGCTTTTCAAGAAGATGCCGAAAAAGCATTTAACGCTTTTCAAGAAGATGCCGAAAAAGCGTTTGAACTTTTTAAGCAAAATGCGGAAAAAGCTGCTGAGTTAATGTTGGAAGATGTTAAAGAAGAACATGCTAAGCAATTAGCAGAAGCAATTGACAAACTTTACGAAGATATTGAAGCACGTGTTCAAGAAGATTTTAAATCTTCAAAAGAATTTGCTGCTTTGAAAAATGTTGTTAAGGCTGTTAGTTCAGTTGTTTCGACCGATGATACGAAATCATTATTAGAAGAAATTGAAACACTTCGCAAAGAAAACGAAGAGTTAAAAAACAATAATGTTGATTTAAGCAAAAAAGAAATTATTGCTTCTTTGGTTGAAGGTTTTTCAGAAGAACACAAGAAAACCATGGTAGAATTCTTGGAAGGCGCAAAATCTGAAGAAGAAATTTACGAAAGATTTAACGCTATTGCAAGCATTATTGAGGGAGACGCATCTGCTGGCGAAACTCCTAAGAAAAATAAATTTAAAAGAAAAAAAGCAGAAGATGATAAGTCTAAAGAAAAAGACAAAGAGGTAGCCGAAGAAGGTACATCTTTGCTAGGTTCTCAGACTCAAGAAGAACAAGTTGTTGTTAATGAGGATTCAAACCTTCATTCAAAAATCATGGGAACTAATATTCCTGGATTAAATAAAATGCAACAGCAAGGTTTGGCTTTCTTGCTTCATGCAAGACAAGCAAGATAATTTGGAGGAAATTATAAATGTCAAAAGAAATGTCAGAAAGAGAACGCCTTGAATCAGAGCTTTATGAGCGTTGGGCTCCCGCTCTTGAATCAGATGGCGGTATTGCAGATGAACACGCTGCGTATACTACAGCTATTGTTCTCGAAAACTATTTTAATTATTTGTCGCGGCACCCAATTCTTATTGCTGAAGACAAAATGCAAACAGACGCTTTTACCGGGGTTAACTTAGCTCTTATCGGTATTATCCGTCGTGTTATCCCAGAAATTTTAGCTGCTAACGAACTCGTTGGTATGCAAGCGATGCCAACTCCTAAGTCGCCAATCTTCACAATGCAATTCTATCGTGATGATGCGAAAGGAAACACATTACAAGGCCAAGAAATTTGGAAACCTTATACTCAACAACCTACTGAAATTGGTGAAACATTTGATTACTCAAGTGGAGCCATCAAAGAAGTATTTGACGTTGCCGCTGGCATGGCGGGCTTAGTTTCTGGCGTAGGTTCAAACGCTCAGCAATCAAATGGTACATTCCAAATTGGAACTGGCGGTGTAATTAAACTTAACTGGGCATTACGTGGTAACCAAAACCGCGATAAAGCTTCAGGTTTTATTCCTGACCAAACAGCTTTCGTACTTCCCGGTTCTATTAATATAGTTGCAAAGGATGGTTCAGGCAATGTTACTTACCGTGGATACTTTGCTGGTTCGCCTTATGGCTCTGGTTCTGAAAACGCTGTAGAAACTCCTGTAGCTCCAGTAACAGTTACTACACCTGCTGTTTTAACTTATGGTGCTAACAATAGCGCCATCACTATTACTCCACCAGTATTGAGTGTTGCTCCAGCCTCTCTTGAAGTTTCTTACGAAATTTCTTTCGAAGGTGACGCAAACCAGCCAGAGATGACATTCAAAATTACAGATCAAACAATTGGTCTTATCAAGAGAATGTTACGTGGCCGTTACACATTAGACTCTGCGTTTGATGTTAACGTATTACATGGTATCAATCTTGAAAACGAGATGACCAACATGATTAAGCTTGACTTAACTAATGGTATCTCTCGTGAGATTATTGATGACCTTCGTAAGATGGCAGGTATCCGCAAGAACCTCGACATGAACGCTTATGTTTCTGGTACACCTGGTATGTCTACATATGATAACTACAATGATGCATACTTAGTGATGCTTGATTGGATTAACCGTCTTTCAGCAGAAATCGCAAACAGAACACGTCTTTCTCGTGGTAACTGGGTAGTTGCAAACCCTGTAACTATTTCGTTCCTTGATCGCGTTCCTGGTTTCGTAGGTTCTGGTGTTAATGGTAATGAGCGTGGAATTGGTTATGTTGGTCACCTTGGCGGTCGCTTAAAATTCTATGCAGATCCTCAGTATCCAATCGGTGAATTCTTGATTGGTCGCAAAGGAACTACTCCCTCTGAGAATGGTTACTTACACTGCCCATACTTACCGATTACTGCATCACCTACAATGCATAATCAGTTAACCGGAGATCCAATTAAAATCTTCTACACACGTTATGGTAAAACATTCCGTGCGTTTAACAAAGAAACGAAGAAGTTTAATGATAACGTGATTCTTAATGGTGAAAACCACTATGCACGTTTAGTTGTAACTAGCAACACTCCTAACTTTACTGCTCAAGCTTTAACTCCTGCTAACCCAGCTTAATAGCTAATTGACAGTAAGTCGAACAAAGGTGGTCCTTGTGGCCACCTTTTTTATTACCTATATAATTCTTATGGTATAATAAAATATAATATATGAGATATGAAAGGTAATCCGTTTGATTTTGAGCAAGTTAAAAATAAAATACAAGGGGACTCTGGGCTTCTAGTTATAGAACAACTAGAACCTTATAAAAATGTAAAAAGCAAATTGCTTTTGTTATGTACTTGTAATAGAGAATTTGTTTCTTGTTACTATGATTTTACTCGTCAAAAACATAAGTGTTGTTTTTCTTGCGCTAAAAAAGCTGCGGGTAAAACGAAAGTATTAACTCAAAAAGAATGCGAGGCTAAAGCTAGCCTATATAATATAAAATTAATTTCTCAATATGTTGACTCAAGAAGCGATCTGACTTTCGAATGTCATTGTGGCAATGAATTTAAAAAAAGTTGGAATACATTTATTAATTCTAAAAGCAAATCCTGTCCTTCTTGTGGTATTGCAAAAAGAGGTAATTTAAAAAGAAATCCTTATGAATTAATAAAAAAACGGGCCTCAATGTATGGTGCAAAATTATTAACAACTAAGGCTCAATGGGATAATAAAGACCATATCATTCCTTATTTTAATTGCATCAAGTGCAATCAAGAATATTCTAGACATATAAAATATTTAGGTAAATATAGCAACCTGTGTAATAATTGTTCCTCTGGAATGCCTACTTCTAAAACAGAGAGAAAACTTAGTTCATGGTTAGAAGAATTAAATATTAATATAGAAAAAAATAATAGAAAACTAATAAAACCAAAAGAAATAGATATATTGTTGCCCGATTATAATTTGGCTATTGAAGTAAACGGTTTATATTATCATTCTGATTCTAGATTAAATAATAAAAATTATCACTTAAATAAAACAAAAATGATCGAGCAAAAGGGATACTCATTATTACATTTTTGGGATATAGAAATTGATAACAAGTTAGACATCGTAAAATCTATGATATTATCCAAAATAGGCATGATTAAGTCATCTATCTATGCTAGAAAATGTTTAATTAAACAAGTTGATTCTAAAGAGGCTAGAATATTTTTAGAAAATAATCATCTTGCCGGGTTTGCCTCTGCAAAATATCATTATGGTTTATATTATAATAAATCTTTGGTATCATTAATTTCCATAGGATCTTCTCGTTTTAAAAGAAATGAATTTGAAATTATTAGATATGCCAATAAAACTTTTACTAATGTTGTCGGTGGTTTTTCAAGGTTGTTTAAATATGTTCTTAAAACCCACGATATACAAGAGATAGCATCTTATGCCGATCGTAGATATAGCTCCGGCAAAGTATACGAAAGTAATGGATTTAAATTAGTTTCATCAACTCCTCCTTCCTATTGGTATTTTAAAGATGGAGAATTTTCTCACAGAAGTAAATATCAAAAACATAAAATTTGCAACAACTCGAATAAACATTTGACAGAAAAAGAAATTATGATAAATAATGGTTATGATCTAGTTTATGATTGTGGGAATCTAAAATATATATATAATGAAGTTCCAAAGACTCTTACTAGAAATGGAGTTAATCTCCGATAAACAAACCGATGTTATACGACAAGCTTCAGCTGTTCAACCTGTTAAAGCCGTTAATCCAGCGGCCTTACAAGTTTTAAAAAAAATTAAATATCCTACTTCAGATAAATCTAAACTAAAATTAGAAATTGATGAAGACCATGAACAATATGTACTATATGATTCTAAAATGTGGTATGGACTCCGTAAAATAGGAAGTACGTATGATATTAGCTTCGGATTAACAAAAGGCCATGACAGTTTTAAATTAAAGTCTATAGTTCCAAAAGAAACTATTTTCACTAATTTAAAAACTCTTATATATATTGTTCTATCATTTACTAATAAAAAGAATTTAGTTTGTACTTTTAAAGCCGCTTTATCAGATAAAGATGGAGAAATTATTGATAATAATACTTTACTTTATTTGACATTTACTCCGGAGTTTCAAAAGCTAGCTAAAATTTATAAACCTAAAAATCATATTTCTTTATATGCAATGTTTAATGATATGTTTTTAGACAAATACAAACAAGGAAAAAACCTTACGCTGGAACTAAACAACTTTTTTAACGAACTACCAGACAAAGCTCAAAAATATAAGCAACCTATTATAGATTGGTTTAACAAGGCCAGAAAAGATCTCAAGATAGCTTCTATACGTTCAAAGATGTATATAGGATTATTAAACAAATTGGGTAAAAACGTTAAATACAACAATGATAAGGAAGAGTATTCTTTTACGGTATCTAAATCAGATTTAACATAAATATATTATATGGAAAAATCATTATTTAGAACCTACTTAGAAGATATTCAAAGAAACGAAGTTCGTATTACCTGTAGAGAAGAAGTGGATGGCAAAAGACAACCATATAAAAGATGGGACATTGTTTACAATGGTTTAGAAGGTGAGCTTAAATTTAATCGTAAGGGCTCTGAAGTAGATCAATTTGAAATTGAATGGGATAATGATGTGCCTGAGGATTGGGAAAATGTCGAAGAGGCTATTAATGAATACGCCGACAAGGTACAAGCTTTGAAAGATGGAAAAAGATTATATATTAGGGTATAATACATGAACACTATTTTTTTAGAAGAAATTATTAATTCTTATTTCGAAGGCAGATTAGGCAAAAAAGAAGCGTTAAAAAATAAAACAGAAGAAGCAGGTTTTGATAAAATCTATTCTCAAGCCGCTCAATTAATAATGGAACGCACAAAAAGAAATTCGGGAAAAGCTATTCCTGGAGGCCTTCCATTTACATCAGAAGATATTATTTTTATTCTTGATAAAGTAAAAGCAGATGCTGAATTTACAGCAGGTATTAAAACAGCAAAACAATTGGCGGACAAGGTTATAAATCTTTGTTTTGAAATTCTTGAAATTGCAAATGGCTTTGTTGAAAGTAGCAGAATAAAACAAAATTATAAAGGTAAACTTGCTTATGAAATATCTGATTCTCAAAGAAGAAATTTAGCTGATTCTATTAAGGTGGCCTTACAAACTATTTGGTTATTGCAGAAAAAAAGAATTAAAGTTGAAAGTAAGTCTGATGCACAAACACTTGTAATGCGTAAGGTTCTTAATTATATTGTTGGCAAGAGCCCCGAAATTGAAATGGATTTACAATCGATTGAAAAAGACTTACAGTCTACCAATGCTAAAACAAAAGCTGAAGCTACGGCTAATTTAAAAAATTTAGGTAAGCATCTTAATTCTAAAAATGTATTAACATTTATTCGTAATGCTTTTGATACTGTTAAAAAATATTCTGGTTCCGACTCTTTAATTTGGCCTACTCTGCCTATTAAAGTACAACCTGGTGATGAATATGCTTCCTTGTTTAAATATATCGATGCTTATAAAGAAGGCAAAGATATTAAGCATGCTCAGAGGTGGGTTTCTCAATTTAAGAATAAAACAAAAGAACAAATAAAAAGAAAGATAATTATAGAACAAGGTTTTCGTAAATTACTTAAAGCGACTGTGAAAGCACATGATATTAATAAGATTCCTGGTGGTTCTCAGACGATTAAGAATTTGCAAGAAATTGCTTCTAAATTAATGAAAGCTAATCCAGAATATGTAAAATATCTTCAAACAAAAGAAGGTATTAAAGAAACAACTATCGATGAAATAGTAAGTATGCTAGCAGGATTTATTCGTGTAGGGGCTTTAGAAGTAAAAGATGAATAATAATGCCAGAAAATGAAAACGATTTAGTCGACTTTATTTGGAATTCCTTGCCTCAAAAATATTTTGAATCTTGCTCAGATGAAGAATTTGAATTATGGTTAAAAGAAGATGATGACAAGGAAATTGATATAGAAACGGTTAATTTTAAAATATAAATTATGCCTGTTATAAATCAAGATCCTACACATCCAGATTATAAACGTTATTTTCAAAATATTCAAAACTTTATTCTTTATAGTTTAGGTTGGCCAGTAATTCGTGTTGAATTACATGAGACACAAATTACAAATAATATTCTTCAGGCTTTACATAAATATCTTACTTATGAAGCTTTAGAATATAATGTTCGTATTTTAACTCCTTATGAAGAAGGCAAATTTGCTATTCCTGCGGATATAGATAAAATACATATTGTCGATGTATTATTTGACAGGGATGCTCTATTCTCTGGGTTTGGATCGGTAGATGGAATGGGTTCTTTATTGCCTGGATATTCTTACGCTTATTTAGATACCTTTATGGCTAATTTTGATATAGCTCAATACTATTTATACTTACAGCAAATTACCGATTTTAAGGCTATGTTACAAATTCAAAAGCATTGGGATATAATTGGAAATGATATTATTACTCATCCTACTCAAGCTTATATAAAACAAATAGGTTTACTTTATGGAGAAATACCTCCTTTAGCAGAGATAGAAAATATTGTATGGATTAAAGAATATTCTTTAGCTCTTTGTAAAGTTACTCTAGGCCTAATCCGCAGAAAGTACTCTGGTATGCAAATGCCTGGTGGTGGATTATCATTAGATGGTAATGAATTAATTAATGAAGGTAATGCCTCAATAGAAAAATTAGAAGCTGATTTAATGAAACGTATGAGACCTCTTCCTTTCTTAAAATCTACTCCTGATTAATAAAATATAATATATGTTTGAACATACTCATTGGGTAAATAGGTATAGAGAAAAATTATCTCCTAAAGGAATCCCATATTATAAACAATTAGGTTTATTTGAACAGGATGAAAAGGCTCAAACTGTTGGCGATCAACAGGTTAAGGCAAATCCTGCGCCTACTCCAATTAATTCGCCGGCGCCAATTACACCTAATGAGGCCGCAAAGAATACTCCGCCCAATCCTAACCCCAATGTGATTCCAAAAAATGCTCCTCAAGGGCAAGCGGCCAAGATGGAGACTCAAAAAAATAATCCTCGAGTGCAAGAAATATTTGCCGTATTTATACAACGTTTAAGAGAGATTGATGATACGGTTGATGCTTATATAAAATCAGCTATTAAAAATTTTGAGCAAATAGATCCTGAGAATTATTTAAGAGTTAGAGAAGAAGAAAAATCTGAACGTTATGAAAAAGTTTTTCTTAAGACTTTAAAAACGTTGAAAGAAAAAGAAAAAGAAAAATTAGAAATAGAAGGAAAACTAACCGAAAAAGAAATTAACGAAAAAATAGAGCAATCTTTGGATGAATTCAAAAACAAAGCAAGAGAAGCCGCCGCCGCTGCCGAATCAAATACCAGAGATAGCGAAGAAGGTTCCAGAAGTGACCAAGAAGGAGAACCTCTAAAGAAAGGTTTAGGTATATTTGGCAAAAATGCTCAAGCTGTGCGTATGGCGAAACATGTAATGTTAAGAATTATTTGTTTTGAATTACTCGGAGTTATCCTAGGCGAAAGCTCTCCGATGCAAGTGCAATTTTTTAATAGCGTAAATAAATCTATTAAACCCGAGGAACCTTCCGATAAAGAAGAGCAAACGACTAAAGACGAAGAAGATAAACAATTAGATTTGCCTTTTCCTGAAGAAGCTTTTGAAGAATATTTGCAAACTTTTATAGAAAATGAATTTAATGAAATAGTAGTGAAAATTAATGATGAACTAACTATTGTAATGGAAGCTGAGCCCATGATGGGGACTTTACGTACTCTTGGTAATATTTTTGCTAAAGGCGGGATGGGTTTACAAGACTCAATGGTTAAACTATCCTCTGGAGATCCTAAAAAATTAATAGGATTAATGATTAAATGGTTCTTTACAAAGCAATCATTTTCTACGCGCATTTTTGGTGGAACTAATGCGATGGCAATAGTAGACAGCCTTACCAATGGCTACCTGCGTGATGGTATGAGAGATAGCAAATATAAATTAATTAAAGACTATTTATTCACAAACATTCCTCAAAACTTTAAAGTAATGGATGAAGAAGAGTTTAGTAAAACTATAAAAGGAAATGCTAAAAAGTTTCAAGTAGTTCAAGGTGTAATTAACAGCGCAATGAAAGATATATTGCAAGCTTTTATTAAAGCGGAAAGATTAAATGTTTAAAGAACGTCCATCCGAATTAAAGCTATTTGATGCATTAAATCCAGAATATGAATTAGCCAATTCGTATGTGGATGAAATTAATGAAATAGGAAGTCCTCTTATATTATACTTTAGTATGAACGATCCTGAGACTAAAAGTTCAATGGATAATGTGGATCTTATTTATGGCGAAACGAAACAAAGAATAAAGTATTTTCCTCCAAAGAGAATAAATGCTATTCCAGAAATAAATCCTGTATTAGAAGAGCTAACCAGTTTGGGTTTATCACAAATTGAAGAAATTAATTTTTCTGTCGGTATCCCTTATATATTATCAACTTTAGGACAAGAACCTAAAGGTGGAGATATTTTACGTATTAGTTATGTCGAACAAGGTAAACCTTTGCGCGATGTTTTTTATACTGTTGTTAATGTACTTCCGTCGAATCTATTCAATTTCCAATATTTAAATTATACTGTGCATGCCGAGCAAACAAGAATGGCGGATGTGCCTACGGAAGTAAAAAATTATTTAAATTTAGAATAATAACGCAAATATATTTTATATATTATTTCGAGAGATCAAAGGAGAAAAAATGTTTACAACTGCAAAAAAGGCTGGATGGATTAATGAATTAGGTACTAAGCTTTCTGTTTTTTCTGAAGAAGCAGAAGGCGCTGAGGCGGAAGAAAAAGAAGAAAAAGAACCTGCTGCCGCATCTACTAGTTCTAAAAAAACTGAAATGAATTTAGATGATATGTCATCTGCTCAAAAAATTGCTTTAATTAAGTCTATACTTAAACACTGCAATGATAAAATGGAAGATGAAGACTTTGGCGATTTTATGGAAAAAGTTTCTGCTGCTGTAGATGAATACGCGGATGAAGCAGAAGAAGATGAAGAAGAACAGGAAGATTAAATAAAAAATTTAGAATTAAACCTTGATCTTAAGAAGCTAGAACAAAGCATCCTATCCGATCTGGATAGGATTGCTAAGTCTAGAATAGATTCGATTATAGAATCTAATAAAACTATGTTAGATGAAAAAAATGATATAGTTGTCCATATTGAAACCCCAGATAAAGAAACTGGCGAAATCAAAAAACAAAGCGTTAAAGTTAAAATTAATCCAGTTATTAAAACTCGTGAACCAAAAAAGCGAAATACAAATTGATATAGAATTTAATTCTATTGAAGAATTTGAATTATTCAAAGCTTCTCAGGTTGGTGCGGGGATAACAGGAGATATGTCTCAAGAGCTGAAAGATAAAATTAAAAAATTATATAAAGAACAAACAGGCGAGGATTTGCCTGATGGAACTTATTATATAGATCCTAATTATTCCGATATAATATTTAAAAATATATTCGTGTCTAATCCTGATTTTAAGAAAAATATAGGATAGATGTCTGTAACTAATGAAGCACCTTATTTTCTTTTTCAAAATTATGTAGTTGAAATTGTAAAATATTTTAGAACTATAAAATCGCATATTGCCGACGACCAGGAATATTTTTATCCTGCTGATGGTTCTGCGCCTATTCCTAACCCTAATTATGGATTGCCTTTACCTTTATATGTTACATTCGGTAATCCTCGAGCTGCATTCAAAAGAATGATTGAACGTTTTAATGGCAAGACAAGACTTCCATATATGAATATTAATATGGCGGCTCATCTTAGAAGAGTGGAAAAAGAACCTGTTGGAGTACGATATTTTAATACTGAATTTGTACAACCGGGAGATACAACTATTACTACGCATAAACCTCCTATGCAATTTGATGTTACATATAAAATAACATTATTAACCTCTTCTGCACAAGAAAGAGATCATATTCTTTATAATGTTTATTGTATGTTTCCTCGTAATGAGATTTCATTAATTTTAAAAGATCCGGGAGGAAAAGGCTTTGTATTCATACCTTTAAAATTAGAATATAATGTAGATGATGCTACTCAATGGGAATCTACTGATAATAAAGATTCTAGAGAGTTTATTCGTACAGAAATGACATTACAAGGGCAACATACCGTTCCTTATCCTCATAAAGAGGTTCCATTAATAACAAATGTTCATTTCGTATTAAATACAGAAGGTTATCCTTCCGCTGGAATATTAAATTATTCAGAGAATGTTTCTTATGATATGATTAAAAAAGCTGATGGAGCTATTGAAGTTACAATACGGTAAATATTTTTTTGAGAATTTTTATTTAAAGGAAATATAAATTATAGAGGAAATAATCAAAAATGTTAGAAATAAAAAACAATATGTATCAACCTTTTAAGGTTATCAGCAATGGTGTAACAGTAGTTATTCCTGCTAAAGGAAAAATGCAGTTTAATACAGATAAGATCACAGATCAAATTCAAACTGCGTCAGAGAGAAATTTTATTTCGTATAGAATAATTTAATGGAGATAAAGGAATAATAATATGCCAGCAACAGTATCAGATATTTTAGGTAAAGGTTTTGTTTACGAACAAACCGCAGAACTTCAAAGACTTCCAGCCGCGACAGGAACTATTCTTGCGGGTATTGGTTCAGCTAATTGGGGTCCTGTAGGATTACCTGTATTTATTCAAAACGGTCTTCAAGGTTTTGAAAAAGCTTTCGGAGGAGTAATTGATGCAACTGAATCAAAAGACTCTTCTTATTTAATGATGGCTTATCATTTTCTTTCTTCTTCTCGTGGTTGGTTTACACGTACCGCCGAAGGAGCTACAAAAGCTGCGTTAGAATGGTTTATTCCAGATGCTGCTCCACAATTACTTGGTTCTAAAGTAGTTAAAAATAAAGATTTTCTTCTTTATGATTCAACTGATGGCATAATAAAAGAAAATAACAAAATGACTATCCGCGCGGAAGTAGATGACGCCGGAACTCCTATGCAAATCGACATTGACATTCTTTTAGATGCTTCTAAGAAGGCCTTACTTCTTACTGAATCTCAAAGCCTTTCCGGTAGCGCAATTAAACCTTCTTATACCCGCAATACAATTATTAAAATTCAAGATGGTAACGATGTACTTACTAACGAATATAACTATACAACCGTTACTGGTGATGATTTTTTAACTCTTAAATCAGATATAGAAAATGAAAAGTATGCTAACTTTTCTATCGCCTGGATTCGCTCAGCTTTAAAATATCTTCTTAAAACTACTGATAGTTCGGCAATTCCCGCTTCTATTTTTAAGTTCGCTAACTTTCAGAATAGAGTAAATGATGGTAAGCTTCATGGTCCATTAAAGCTTACAGAAGTTAAAGCTATTGCTAAAGAAGCAAAAGCTGTTTTAACTTATCGCGCAAAAGAAATTATTGAGGTTGCATATGATACTACATCAGCGTCCTCTACTGATCTTAGCTCATTTAATGGTAAATATATTTTACTTAAGACTGGGTCTTATACTAATGCTAATTTTACAGGATTAACCGCCGACGTTTCTCCTGTTCAAAATTCAATTTATTTAGTAAGTGTGACTGGTTCTTCTGTAACTTTAACATTAGTTTCTTTACCAACTTCTGGTATATATATTGTTAAATCTGATACTACTACCGGCCCTACTCTTGTTGGAGATGATTCAAAATTTGAAATGACCAACGCAGGTGTAATATCCTTACCGGTTGCATTAACAGTAGGACAAAAATTCTTAGTTGAAGGTTTTCAAAATCAAAAAAGAGACATTGTTAACTACTCTGCCGCTTCTACTTATACTGCTTATGCTAATTCTCCTAAAATAATTGTAGGTGCATCCTATATCGATCGCACTGGGACCAACGATCAAATTTTAAAATTTGATGGCTCAGCATATACTAATACTGCCGCTGGTTCTACAAATTATTATGTTAAGGGGGAAGGTAATTACTTCAAGCTTAATCCTACTCAATGGGATAACGGAATAGCTCTTGCGGATGGAGATAAACTCGTCGAGCAGGATTTAGGACTTATTCTTGAATGGGATACAACCACTACTTCTTTCTTAATCGTGACGGATTATAAAACCTTAAATCCTTATATTGATGACGCCGGTGGTTTAGCGGCAAATATTTATTATAAATATAAAAATTCTACCTCACAATTTATTCCTGTTGTAGTTTCTATAGGAGAATATGGATTGGCCGCGGCAGGATTCGGAGGAGCTTTAGCTAGCGATACTTCCGTTAAAGCTTTTACTATTGCTAAGCAATTTGCTGGTTCTAGCCCTACAGAAGCCGAAGGTGATGTTTGGATTTCTGAAAACACTGGTTTATTAGTTTATAAAACATCAACTGGTTACGAAACTCGTTACAATAACTATGATACAACTAATGGTAACTATGTTGCCTTTGAATCTTCTGACCGTGGGTCTAAAGCATTTGTACGTGTTATTGAATCTGTGGCTAATCTTTTTGCCTTAGGCGATGTATCAAAAGCCTACGGATTAAATACTCCGATTACTACTATTATTGATAATATTAATTATCAAGCATCTAGAACTTACCAGGATTATTTAACAGCTAACGCTCTACCTTCTAATATTAATCCTAATGCGATTCCTGCAGAACTTGATCGTTTAGTAGTAGCAACTATTGATGCTTCAAACGTATTAATGTTGACTACTGTTCAAGCTGGTTCAAATATTAAGTTAAGACTTAATAAATTAAGCGGAGCGAACTTTGGAGATATTTCAAATAAAAATCCTTATGCTTTACTTGGATTACCTAACGTAGGAAATGTAACTCAGTATCCTACAGGCTTTGTAGAAGTCGTTGGTAAAGACCAAGAGTTAGTAGGTTCTTTTGAAGCCTTCTACTCTGGAAAAGATGGTAACACAATTCGTTTTATCAATTCTTTAGGACAAGATGGAACAACATTACGCGTATTCTTCCGTGGCTCATTAATAGCTGTGTTTACAAATTATAGCTATAATCCAGGTGATGCAAATTATATTGGAACCTTAATTGCTAATGATCCTAATACTAGAGAAGTTATTGTTATGAATAATCTTGTTCCTAACAAAACATTCCCTTATGGGACATTTACATTTAGTGGCGGTTCATCCGGCGGTTTTGCAGCAGATGATATTTATGCTGCGGAGGTAACTAAATATCAAAACATTGATCTTTATGATATTGATGTTCTTTGTGTATCTGGTATTAGTTCAAATACAGTAATATCTAAAGTTAAAGAAGTTTGTGAAAAACGCCAAGACTGCTTAGGTATTATAGATCCGCCTCAGTCGTTGTCAGTAGCTGGTGTATTGAACTGGTCTAACGGATTAGGCGACGGAAATGATCTTACTACGGATGATTCCGTAAAATTAGATTCGTACTATACTGCAACTTATTATCCTTGGGTAAATATTCCAATACAAAAAAATGGAACTACTATTTATCAGTGGCACGCTCCTTCGGTTCGTGTAGCTGGCTCTATCGCGAAAAATGATAATGCTCAAGGACATAAAGTTGGAGCTCCAGCTGGTATCCGTACTACATTCACTGATGTGGCAGCTCTTGAAGTTTATCTTGAAGATGATGATAAAACAAGACTTTACGCAGATGTTTATGATGCAAATATTAACCCAATTGTTTTCACAACTGTTGATGGTTATTTTATTGATGGCCAGAAAACAACATGGAGACGTAAAGATGCTTTACGTAGAATCAACGTAGCGCGTTCCGGAATGTATATTAAAAAGCGTGTAGCTGAAGCTGCAAAACTTTACTTCTGGAATCCTACTGACCCTGCGGCATGGTCTGATTATCGTGTTCTTCTTCAAGCGATCCTTCGTCAATTAGTAGCATGGAGAGCAGCAGAGGAAAATTACCTTATTACAACAGATGCTTCTGTCAATACAGAAGAGGTTGTTAACAATAATGGTATGGTTGGTGTTATCGACTGGACTCCTACAAAAGTAGTAGAAAGATTGAAGACCATTTCAAATATAAAAGAAAGCACATCAGGAGTTACTACTCAAGTAGTTTAAATAGAGGAAAAACATGGCATATAACATATTTCAAACAAGAAACGTTGTAAACTCTCAGACAAAAAACCTTAACCGATTTATCATTAAATTTAATGGTATTCAAGAGGTTCTTAAGAGAGCTCAGAATCACCGTCTGCAAGCCGTTAGGGACCGTTATAACGGCCTTATAGAGGCCGCAGGAGGTTTGGATGGAGTTCAACGTACATTAGAATTAGGATTGCTTTCTTGTTCAATGCCTAACGTAACCGTTGAAAAACAGGAAATTCCAAAATTCAACGATGTTACAAAAGCGACCACTAAGTTTACTCCCACGGAAGACTTGACTGTTTCTTTCGTAGATTATGTAAATGGTTCTGCTTCAGCTATTATGCTGATTTGGCAATCTTTAGTAGGTGACAAACGTTCTGGAGCAATGGGTTTTAAAGAAGACTATGTTCTTCAGCAAGCTTATATTTATGCTTATGGTCCTGATGCTCCAGGTTATACTGAAGCTGAAGTTGAAGATAAATGGCTTGAAAAACACCGTGTAGTTAATCTTTGGCCTTCTTCAATTAACCTTCAAAACTTTGATTATGGACAAGGTGAATACCGCAAAGTAGATGTTACATTTGTAATTGACAACATTTATCCTGTTGAATATCGCGGATATGATTCAGCTACTACATCTATCAAAAAACCTTCTAATCCGGTAAATGATACCTAAAAAAGTATAATAAAATTATGAAGAGAAAAATAACTTCTTCTGATTTACATAAATATCTCCTTTCTTATTTTGAGGAAGGAGATAATAAAGATTCTAAGGCTGACGAAGATATGAAGCCTCAGGATATTAAAACCGGGGAAGAAATTAATGGAGATTCTCCTGAAGAACTCAGCGCTCCTTTAATTTATTCAAATATTGCTAAAGCTTTATTACGCGCAGATATTTCACCTAAAAAAGCTGTTGCTATATTGCAAGATATTGGTGAAGCCAATGATGATAAAATATCAGAAAAATTAGCCAAGGAAATAATACAGAACAATGCGTAAATTTTCAAATTATTTAGAAGAAGTTATTACATCTAGGATTGAAGAATCTTCCAATTTTGAAAAGGGTAAACCTTATAATATTCAATTGAAAGAATTAGAATCGGAAAAAGCAGAAGTCGAAAAAAAACTTGAAGAAGCTAAAGAAGCTCTTGATAGAATGCCTAGAAAACAACGTAACGAAGATATTTCGGAAGAATCAAAAGTAGTTAATTCTCTTAAAAAGAAACTAGCCTCAATAAATAGTCAAATCAATTATATAAATGGGCAAAGAGAAATAAATTCAAATATTTATGATGCTCGTATGGAACGTTAATGACTAATAAAAAAGAATTATTAGAAACGGTTTCTTCTTATATGGAGACCCATTTTCAAAAAGAAAGCGACAATAAAAAAGCCTCCTTTCTTTTCGAGCGAGGACTTTATTATTTAAAAGAATCATATCTTTTTCTTGATGGAGCCGCCGACAAAAATTATTTAACAGATAATGATTTGCCGGAAGAAACAGTAAAAGAAATATCTCAAGTAAGTCTAGAGTTAAGAAAAATTTACGATAAGTTAAAAGCTAAACAAAAATAATTTCACTTTCTCTATCTTTACGCTGAATTTTAATTATTTCATCGGCATCTAAATTTTCTTCCACTCCTTTAGAGTGACTTACAATATGCACTAAACTGTTTTTAGCATACTTATTCTTAATCATATTTATAAATTTATTAATCGAATAAACATCCATCGAATTAAATACTTCATCCATAAAAATAAGATTAGAAGCATTAAGATTAATCCTGGTTAATTCATAAGCTGTTAGATTAATGCACAAATTAATTCTAGTTCTTTCTCCTGTGCTTAATTCTGAAATTTGAGCTTCTTCACCTTCATAAATAATTTTTTCATTAAGCTGAGAATCAAAAGAGATATGTATTAAACCATTATAAATATCATCTAATATGATTTGTAATATAGAATTAAACGCTGGAACAATTTTACTAATTACTAATTGTTTAATTGATGTTTCTTCCCTTACATCTAATACCTTAATCCATATTAAGCAAATATTTAATTGTTTTGAATTTGCCGCTAAATCTTTTTTAAGAATTATATTTTCGTGAACCAAATTTCTAACACTCTTTGTTAATTCCTTGATTCTATCTTTTGACTCAATTGTGCTTTTTAATTGGTTCAATTCATTATTTATTTCTATGACTTCGGCATGAAGAGCTACTTCTTTGCCTTGTTTTATTTCAGAATAAATAATTTTTTTAATATTTTCGCTTAATGATGAAGCTTTTATTTTTGTATTAATATCTAATATAGTCTGCTTGGCCTCATCTTTTAACGACTTATAATTTTCTATTTCTGATTGAATTTTTTCTATATTATCAATTAACTTTTGTAAAGCTTGAGTCTGTATATTAATAAATTTTTCTATACTTTGCTTATGTTCTAAGTAGTGATCTTTGTCTTGAATTTCGCCGCAGGCTTTACATTTTTTAGGTTCAGCGCTTAAATCTTTTTTATAGTTTTCAATTAATTTAAACGTTGAATCTTTTTGTTTTTTTTCTATATCGACGTCTTTTTGTAAGACCTTAATTTTTGTTTCGTATTGCAAGAAATCTGAAGCAACATTAATTTGTTCTTTATACAAATCTATTATATTCTTTATTTCTTGTTCAATAGTATCTACGTCACCTAAAGAAGAAAGCCGTTGTTCTAATTCAGTAATTCTATTTTTGTTTCTTTCTCTATTTGATTTAATTGCGTTTTTTTCTGTTTTAAACCAGGTCAAAGCTTGAGACTTTACACGGTTGTTAACTTCAATAGAATTATTTATTTGTACTATTTTTTTCTCGAGATCTAACTTACGCTTATAAACAATATCATATTTTTCTTTAAACTTATTTAATTGAACTATGTTTTCAATTACTTTGAAACGATCGGCAATAGGTAAATCTAAATAGTCTTGAACATCATCTCTCGAAAAGAGAATAACCTTCATTGCTGTTTGAAAATTATAGCCTACGATTTTATTGATTAATTCTTGAGTTTCATTAGAATCCGACCGAGATAAGTCTGTCCAAGTCTTAGTGGATTTATCCCACTTGTAAAGATAAACAGTATTACCGTGAGGTTTAAAAGCACGGTATCTCTTAACAAGATACCTATCTTTATTATCAATATTAAACGTAGTTGTTACTTCTACATTTTTCTTATACTTTTTATTTGCCACCCTAGTTAAGGGTATTTTATTTTTCTTTTTAACCTCGCCGTAAATAGCAAATAATAATGCTATTGGCAGAGAAGATTTTCCTGATCCTGAAGAAACATCCCTTTCATCTATTTCCTCATCTCCAGAAGTATCAGCGGCAAGTATATCCAAGTTTTCACCATAGATATATCTTACCCCTGTTTTATCAAACTTTATTGTTTGCTTCTTACCAAAGATAAGAAAATTTTGAATAGTTAATTCTTCAAAATTTAGCATTAGAAAATTTTATGTACTATCCCTGTTTCTTTCGCCTGGTCTGCGCTAATATAAAAATCTGCCGCCATCTTTTTTATTTCATCTAATTTAGCTTTCTTAAGTTTTGATTTTTTAAGAACAATATTATCCAACATCTTTTGAAGACGAATCAATTCCGTCATTGTTCTTTTTTGTTCTTCAAGTTTTTCCGACATAGTACTTGAAAGTTCATGATACATAATTGTCGCATATTTATGCATCGTTCTGTATTCACCACAGAGAGCAATAATAAACCCCATAGACATAGCTTGTCCCCATATTGCTGTGTGCACAGGAGTATCTGAAGCTTCCATAGCGGCAACTATTGCAAATCCATCATAAATAGATCCGCCAACGGAATTAATAATTAATTGAATTGGTTCTCTTTCTATTTGCTGATTTTTTCTAGTCCTTGCTGCTCTTTCATCGTCATAATGATTAACTAAATTAATAGCATCAACGACTTCTTTAGCAGATACTTCATCTACCTCGCCGGTTAACATTATTTTTCTAAAAGAGCCATAAGTAATATCCACTGCACTGCTCCTATCGTTTTTTGCAAATATATCCATTTACACCCACTTATTTTTATGCCAGAATTTTTTAGAAAAAATTCCACCATATTTTTTACTATTTTTTGCAATCTTAGCCTTAGAAAAAGTTGTCCCCAACGGATAATATTTTTCTAATTTTATTTCTCCGCATTCAGGACACTTTTTATCAAATTCTTCGTTTTCTTTAAACGTGTGATTAAAATTAAATGTTTTACCACACGCCTTACATTCATAATCATAATAAGGCATAATTAATTATATATCTCCTTTCAACTGGACTCATTTGAAAATTGCAAACATTTCTTCTTCGCTATAAGGAATAGTATCCTTATTTAAAATATACCATTCTAATAAAATATCATCTGTTTCCTTATGAACTATATCTTGCCATTCTTCTACAACAGGAATTTTATACGACTGGTTTGTATTGGTTTCTAACGCTTTAAATTTTACATCATAATTTGTTTCCAATAACTTTTTACCAAGGTTATTCAATATTTCTTTATTCATTCCTGATGGATGATAAATTCGCCAAAAATGATTTTTAGATGACAAAATTTGTTTTACACTATCTTTATCTAATACAATAGTTTTAAATTTAGGTGAAAACGGATTCTCTATAAATTCATGTTCATTTTTTTCTGTATCATAAAAAACATATCCATGTTTACCTTGCTCATCTCCATGTTTAGATTCAAAAGGCGAACTGATATACATGCAATTTGCTTGTTCCTGGTGAAAATGAAAATGACCAAAAAACGCTCTTTTAAATTTAGAAAACATATTTTTGGTAATAGTAGAATATTGGTCGGTATAATTATCCTGTTGCATTACAAATCCATGTAACCCAAAATGGCCAAAAAAGAAATCTCTATTATTGCCTAAATAATTTATTTTTAATAATCCTTCTTTTATTTCTTCTTCTTTCACATAAGGCATAAAATGAAATCTATATCCATTAATATCAAACATTTCATACTTTAAATCTACTATAGAAGCTAATGGTTTAAAAGATTCTAACAAATGAATGGAATGGTTATCCTTCATATAAGAATCATGATTACCTACTAAATAAATATTCTTCGCTAATGCAGATATTTTACTTACAAACTTATAAGCTTTAGTATAAGCTTCAGTTGCAATCTTTTCCTTTACATGAAAAAAATCACCTAAATGAATAATCAAATCGACATTTCTTTTTTTGCATTCATTATAAAAAAATTCAAATGATGGCGAAATATGGTTGTCATAAAAAGAAGAATTTTTTTTGTACACCTTAACATGGGTGTCACTCCACATTGCTATTTTCATTTATAGTAAAATACCTCGCACCAATGTTTAGTATCAGTAAAATCACCTGGGACAGGAAATTTTATCCATTTAATATCAACATACAATTGATTTAATTTAATCTGTAAATCAATCAAATCTGTATAAGCTATTTTTTTACTATGTGAAGTTACACCCAACATATTTTACTGTTAATAAATTTTACTCACTTAAATATCTTGAGCAATATAAAAGTTAATCCGCTTTTTTTGTTGATCTTGTTTTGAGGCTAATATAATGAAGTTGTACGGCTTTTGATTAGGATTTAATTTCTAAATTTAAATAATTTAATGCCCAGATTTTTTTAAATCTATCTTGTTGTTTATAATGTTATAATTTATTATGAAGCAAAAATTGTATATCTCATTGGGTGGAGCAGGTAATAACTTACTTGACACATTAATCAATGAAACAAATCTTATAACTGATCCTAATAAACAAGCAGTTTATATTAATTTCGCTATTAATGATGTAACTGATAAATTTAAAGGTTCTAAATGTATTATTGATGCTGGTGGTACAGGTAGAGACCCTAAAGTTGGTAAAGAACTTACTATTAAGAATCTTGATAAAATTAAAAATTTTATTGATATTATGATGACTAAATATAAGGATCAATATGATTCTGTTATTATTCTTTCTTCATTAGGTGGTGGAACTGGAGCTTCTTTAACTCCTTTTATTGTTGAATTTTTTGCTTCTAAAATAGATACCTCTGTTGTAGCTATTTTACCCTCTAATAAAGAGGGTGTTTCTACAATGCCTAATGCGATCAAATCGTTCCAATATCTTTATAACGAATATGTATTAAGTAATAAACTTAATTCTTTATTGCTAATCGATAATGAGTTTTATGAGAAAGTTGGTGGATATGATACCTTTAATTTTAAAGCAATGAATCGTGAAATTGCTTTAGTGTTAAATGAAATTTTTGATGATGAAAAAATGTCTAAATCTTCTGAAGGATATTCCTCATTGGATGCTAATGAAAAGAAAAGAGTATTATTTTGGGGTAAAGGTATTTTAGATTATGGTAAATTAGCTTTTAACGGTAAAGATACAATTGACGATATTAAATATACTTCTTTTGTATATGCCAATAAGTATAAATTGAATACTGCTAAGGCTGTGGCTCTACAGGTTATTTTTAAGAACAAAGTAGATAAAGCTAAAAACGAAATCCAAAAAGCTACTGAACTTATTTCCGAATTTAGAAAACAATTTAAAAATTCTGTATTTTATTTTGGATATATATTTGACAATCCTGAAATTGAAACAGATGTTGAACTTAGGTTTATTGTTAATGGTTTAGCTGTACCCAATGCATTTACTTCCGATACAAAACAAGCAACTAAGGCTGTAACTAAGCTTAAGGTAAGAAATTCTGATTTTGAAACAGGTAATGCTGATTTGGAATTCTAATGAATAGCTCGTTAAAATTATTATTCGAAAATAGAATAAATAATTTTTATGAATTCATGAAAAACTTTCTCACCACCAGAGGCGAGGAGATAAGTGAATTTCATCAGGATTTTAAAAAATTTCTTTCTTCAAAAAAAGATATAAATAGCTATACTAGTGATAGCTATTTGTCTTTATATAGAGCTCCTGTAGAACTATTAGTTTCTTCAAAATCATTTATTGTTTATTGGTCTCAGCTTGATTCCGATTTAAAACAAGATTTGCTTCCAGAAGAAACATTCAAAAAGCAACATATACAACTTTTATCACAACCCGACTTACAAAAGTTAATTAAAGAATATCTAAAAACGGATTGTATATGGTAAATGATCTTTATATCAGACTAACGGATAATTGTTTTTTCAGAGATGAAAATAATAAAAAATTATTTATAAAAAAAAGAAAGAATAATATAGTTAAAAAATTTAAACTTATTGATGGTAGAATCGAATTCTTTAATGAAGAAATCGAATTCAAAATGATTCCTAAAAAGGAAAAACAAACATTAGAAGATATTAAAATAACTATTCTTGTATATGATGAAGCAATTATATTCCAGGATATTATTGGTAATTTAAAGGTTCTGGACTCTAACCTAGAAAAGGTGGAAATATCTTCCTTGCAGGAGGGAGATACTATTACAACTTATGAAGATGATTCTTATGTGTTTGAGGTTTTAAAGGATAAAATTGTTGTCGAAAATAACGCAGCTGATATAAAAACTTTATCGCATGTCAGTGAAGAACCTCCGGAAGAATTAGACAAGATAGAGAAATTTAGTAATTATATTCTTAAATCAGAACATGGTATTGTAATAAATGATTTGTTAGTGGGGGTTTAATGGCTAAAATAGATAAAATATTTGATCTTTTAAAGTATGATGAAACAAAAATTAATGATGGAATTATGTTCGCACAATGGGCCGAGTGGGAAGGAGAAATTGTTACCCTTTCTCGAGAAGATACCAGATGGGTTTATAAACAACTAAGAAAGCTGCAAATAGTAGAAAACGAATTTAATAAAATTGCAAAAATGATTGATGATATTAATGGAGTAGTAAGATGATTAAAGATAAAAAAGGTATAAATTTTTTTAATGCTATAGAAACACGTAATCATCCACGGTATAAAAATAGAAGAAAAAAATATTTTGGTCATACTTGGTTAGGATGGTTAAATTATATCGTGTTTCAATGGTTTTGCGTTCGATTAACTGAAGTTGTTGATTATAATATTTTAGATGAGGAAATAAGTTCAAAATGGGAATTTACTTATTGGATAGTTCCTCTTTCTGGTTGGAAGGGTGATTTTAAATATATAGGCAGGAATAAATGAAAGTAACAGTATTGGGGGCGCATGGAGCCTTTTCGACGGGTAAGCATAGTGATGTAGTCGATATTAGTGATTTGGCTAAATTATTACAAGAACTTAAAAATCCTAATTCGGAAGTAGAAGAAATTATTCGACGTTACATTCGTCGAGCATATTATCCTACTTGGCAATCAAATTTTTTAATTGAATTACCTCAACCAGATGGTAAGATTCTTCGTATAGTAATTGATTTCGGAGGCGATGTTAGACATGCTCTACAAAATATTGGATTGACCATTAATGATATTGATATTTGGTATTGTTCACATCCTCATCAAGACCATATTGGTGGAATTGAAGGTGTAGCACTTAGTACATTTTTTAATCCAGGATTTAGAAAAGAAAAATTGGCATTCTTAGAAGGCAAACCAATTTCAATGGTTGTTGATACCAAACCTCTTCCAGATAATTGCAAACCAGTATTAATGGCTCATGAAGATGTTTTAAAAGATGTTTGGCCGGCAGCAAGGCCAGGACTTGAAACTCTTGAAGGAATAGAAAATGTAAGTCTTGAAACATATTTTAAAGTAACTTCCTTAACAAAAGATTCTGCAATCGAATTTAAAGATGGTGATAGAATCTGGATCATGAAGCCTATTCGAAGTTTACATGTTGTTAATGATCGGGATTTTATGAATTCATGGGGGTTAACCTTTGAAGAAAAAGGTGGAACACATAGGATTTACTTTCCAACTGATTCGCAATTTATGTCTCCAAAACAAATTCGTACGACTTATAACAAATCAACCGTGATTTATCAGGATTGTGAAACCTCTCCGTTTCCGTCTGACGTTCATGCTCATATTAATGACCTCAGAACATTACCGGCGGATATTAAAAAGAAAATGTTACTGTATCATTACCAAGAAATGCCAACTGTAGCCAAACACATTGATGATGGCGAATTTGGCGGAGTTCTGAAAATGGGTGATGTTCAGGAGTATTAAAAATGGGCTGGTGTAGTGGCTCAATGATTGCCAACAAGATTTATAATAAAATTCGTAAATATCTTCCAAAAGAAGTAAGGCTTCAAGTTGCTTACGAAATGTATGAAATCTTTTCTGAAAATGATGCTGATTGTTGGAGTGATGATATGCCAATTTATCAAGATTGGTTAGAATATAAACGTCAAAAGAGAAAGGAGAAAAAATGAGAAAAATAATTTTATTTAGTTTGTTTGCTTTAATTGGCTCATTGTGGGCATGTACGCAAAATCAACGAGCTAGAGTGTTTGGAGGAACCGCCAATATTAAGTTTCCTTGTGGTAAAAAATTAGTTAATGTAACTTTTAAAAAAGATAATCTTTGGTTACTTACCAGGGATCTAAGATTGGATGATAAAATTGAATCTTATGAATTTAATGAGGATTCATCCTGGGGAATTTTTGAAGGAACAGTAAAAATTCAAGAATGTGAAAAACAAGTAACAAATAATATTCCTCATGGAGAATTTGTTATTAAAGAAAAAAGTTGAAATATTAATCTTGTTTAATTAGGATATATAATTTAAAAGCGTTTACTAAAACTTGAAGGTGTCGTATAATATTATACGAAGGAAAGTTTGAGGCTCTCCTGAATAGGTTTGTCCTCAACACTCCTCTTAAATACATCAAATCGATTGACTAGAAACGGAATAAAGTTTGATGTATTTAAGAGGGTTTACAGCCAAGAGAAAAGTTCGTGCTACGTCGCTAAGGCATGAGCCTCTCTTATGATACATAAACATTTTGTTATATCAAACATGTAACATTATCCTTGTGTATCATAAGAGGGATTTAGATAGCTTATATATCGCCTCTAAGAGCATCGGTTATGTCAGCCGAAATAGAGTCGGAGAGGGTGAACGACAATAAATCTCGATAATTAAAATGGGTCGATAAGGCTCGTTTTAAATTTACATGTGAGTTAGGATTCGCGGTCCGTGCGGAGGTCTCATTGAACAAATACCTCCAGCTTTATAAACTGGTCTTCGGACTGGTGGAACATTGGTTTAACAGGAAGAATTTCTCCTTGTCTGGAGAAGGTGTGGGTTCGATTCCCGTATGTTCCAAATGTTTAAATTTGAATTAGGACAATTGGTCTATTATATCAATTTGAATAAGTTACATTCAGCAAAAATAATTGCTAGAAAGTATGTTGATAAGATTAAAACGGATTTCGAGGTTTTTAATAACGATAAGCCTTGTAAATTATATGCAACTATTCATGGCTCTTTTGACGAAGAAAATCTCTTTTCGTCAAAAGAAGAATTAGCTAAAAATTTAATTGGAGAATAATAATGGAAAATTATGCTGAGTTTGGAACAGCGCTTGCGGGTAAAGGTGTTACAGTATATTATTGTGGTATTTCGCATACAGGAAAATATGTAAGAATTATTACTGATGATTCAAAAGAAACTCAAAAGATTTTGATGTCTACTTGCAAAGAAGTAGCAACTAAAAACGATTGGAATTTTGATTTTTATAAAAAGAAAACAAATCATATCGATAAGAATATTTTTGAGGGAAAAACACTTATTCATGTAAGGAACTTGTTTTTGCCGTTTAAAGAATAAAATGTTACAAGTACAAAAAGAAATAAACGAAATAGGAATAGAAAAAGTAATAGAGAAATACTCTCTTAATTCTCGTACACATAAAACTTTTCCCAATCTACGACTTTTAAAATATGATATTTTTTCTCCTATGGGGGAAAGGGTGTCTCAAGAATGTCGTGGAATTATATTAGACGAGAATAATAATTGGGAAGTAGTTGCCCGGCCTTTTGATAAATTTTTTAATTTGACAGAAGG
>ENA-UOYA01001062-UOYA01001062.1-activated-sludge-metagenome-genome-assembly--contig:-NODE-1062-length-31229-cov-14.784211_pt1 | contig 31229 bp, 22 predicted proteins | sample MGYA00238163_ERZ764804 | MGnify/ENA primary metagenome ERZ764804 (study PRJEB28919, sample SAMN05720223) | activated sludge metagenome | isolation source: Anaerobic digester | place: Hong Kong... | reverse complement strand
CAATAGTAAACAAACTTCGCAAAGCATAAAGAAAAGCGACAATTCTAAAACTTTTTAAAGTAGAACTTTTAAATTTATAGATAAATGACCTACATTCTTATTTTTATCAGTGCAGTTTTTGTGAACAATATCGTGTTGTCGCAATTTTTGGGCATTTGTCCTTTTTTGGGAGTATCCAAAAAAATTAATACGGCTCTGGGAATGAGTGGCGCGGTAGTTTTTGTAATGACCATTTCCACAATATTTACTTATGTCATTCAAAAATCAATACTGGAACCTTATCATATAGCTTTTTTGCAAACCATTACTTATATTCTGGTTATTGCGGCATTGGTGCAATTGGTGGAAATTATTCTCAAAAAAATTTCCCCGGCACTTTATCAGGCGCTGGGTGTGTTTCTTCCGCTGATAACAACCAATTGCACGATTCTTGGCGTAGCCATCATGGTGATTCAGAAAAATTTCAATTTACTGGAAAGTGTGGTTTTTGCAGTTTCTACAGCCATTGGCTTTGGTTTGGCTTTGATTTTGTTTTCGGGAATCAGAGAACAACTAAGTATGGCAAAATTGCCCAAAGGAATGGAAGGTACTCCCATAGCTTTGCTTACGGCTGGGTTGCTGGCTTTGGCATTTATGGGTTTTGCCGGAATAGTAAAATAAAAACTGCTTTCTTTTATCAGCTAATTATTCCAGAAATAGTATAATTGCTAAAAAACAGCAATTTTTACGTGTCTGAACTTGCAGGTAGAGAAATTTGAATTATTTTTGTACTTTGAATTGCGGCAGTAGCTCAGTTGGTAGAGCTTTAGCTTCCCAAGCTAAAGGTCGCGGGTTCGAGTCCCGTTTGCCGCTCCATCACAGGAGGCTATTCTTTTTAAACGAGTAGTCTCTTTTTTATTCGGCCGCTATTTCCTTTTTTCTTTTCAACAGAATATATACAATTGGTAAAATTCCTATTGTGTTGAAAATCAGCAGGCAGATAAACCAAGCCAAATGATTGTTTCGGGCAGCTTTCCATAAAGCTATCGCTTTCCATGTCAATTCCCAAAGCATCAGCAATATTATAAGCCACTGATATTGCTGTGTTGCAGCTCCAAATAAATTGTTTGTTAAGCACATAAATAATTGTTTTTTTGTAGTGAGTGTTTACTGGAAAATTTTACGATATTTAAAAAGCAAATAATTCACCGGTAAAAATACAAATTTTATGTGGTAAAACGATATTATTGTTATCTTTTTGACTTCAGTAGTATTTTTAATTTTCTACTTCCTTATGATTTCTATTGGCATAGCCTCAATTTTCCCCACTTTTGTCTCAATTTCAATCTGATAAGGAATTTTTTCATTCTGCGCAATGTAAAATTTCAAGCCGGAAGAGCTTTTCAACAATTTCCCTTTTTTCACTTCTGGAGCAATGACATAACAAAGACTGTTTCCTATGTCTGTTTGTACAATTTCATTATTTACATATTTTACTTTCATCTTTTGTATATCGTGTCCGTTGATAGTGGGCAACACTAAACTGTACCCTTCCTTTAGTGTGTCCATATCATAAACATTTACCATATAAAAAAAGGCAGATAATATATCAATCAGCTGCGGCGGCACTTTCATTCCTCCGGTTCGTTCACTGAAAATAGAATCTTTTTGATGATAAAAAAATACCTTGTTGTAATAACGGTAAGATTTTTCTTTCGCATTTCTCACCGCCACGTAAGGGAGATGAGTATGCGCATCGACTATGCTTTCGTAAGTGTCGTGCACCTTGAAAATTTTATCCGTTAATCCGGTTGTGTTGCCTTCTAATCGGTAATAAATACATTTTTTCCCGCCAAATACCGTATCTCTCTTTTCAACCATTGCTTTCCCGCCATTGACAAGTCCGTATTTTATGTTGTAAATGATTTTCACATTATTGTCTGCATGCAATTGAATGCAGAATAATTGAGAAAGCAATCCCAAAAATAGTATTGAAATTTTATTTATATTGCTCATATAGAATGTTTTATAGAAATTTTTTTAAGATGAAATGTGCTTATTTTAGTTCATATTTTTTAATGCGTTTTTCAAAAAATTCTTTTGCTTTTTTGTCTTTTTCAAGCTATGAGTTTCAAACCTACTATTTCAGGATAAAAATAAAAAAGTTTGTCCATAATTGTTATATAATATCATTTTGAAAAATATTTAAGTTAAAATGAAACAATATGATATTATTTTGTTAATGTATAAAACATTTTGTAATAAGAAAAATATTTTTTGAAATAAAATGTATTTTATTTTGAATTTAATTTATCATTATGATTAATTTTGCCATGTAAATAAAACATTTTGATTGTATTTTATTTGAAAAATAAACATTATGTATATATAAACTCTAAATTACGGAAAAATGAAAAATTCTACAATTAAAATTTGAAAGTTATGAAAGCAACAAAGTTATTGATTATTTGTTCCCTTACAATTTCTATTCCAATTATAACGAAATCTCAAAACTTTACAGTATCTACCGATATTGTTAGTTCGTACGTTTGGCGTGGTGTTAAATACTCCGATGCTTCCATTCAACCTACGCTGACTTTCAGCCATCAAAATTTTTCTGTCGGTTCGTGGGGCTCGGCAGGTATTGATGGTTTCATGGAAATGGACTTGTTTGTCAATTATGCTTTTCCGTTTGGTTTATCATTGGGAATGACAAACTATTATTTTCCGCCATCCAAATTTTTTGATCATTCCGCGAGTACCGGTTCACATGCCTATGAATTCAATGCTTCATATAAAATTTCAGGATTTTATGCTGCTGGAAATTACATTTTCAATGAAGCCGGAAGTGCAGGGTCTAAAGGCGACGACAAGTATTTTGAAGCCGGATATGACTTTAAAAACATAAGATTATTTGCTGGTGCAGGCGACGGTTGGCACACTCCCGATGGAAGTTTTCAGGCAGTAAATATCGGATTGAGCGTTACAAGAGATATTCAAATAACCGATTCGTTCAAACTTCCACTGAAAGGTTCTGCAATTTTAAATCCGGCAACGGAACAATATTATTTAACTATTGGCTTATCATTATAATTATTTATAATTCAACATTTTATTAAAATCATACGATTATGAAGAAAATTGAAGCAGTGATCAGAAAATCTAAATTTGAAGATGTAAAGATGGCACTTTATGAGGCCGGCATCGAGTGGTTTTCCTATTGGGACATTACCGGACTTGGCAAATCGAAAGAGGATCAGGTGGTAAGAGGACAAATTTTTCAGTCGAGTTATATTCAGCGGCGTATGTTGTCGATTGTGGTGCGCGACATCAATCTCGAAAAAACGGTGAATGCCATTTTGGATTCGGCATGGACTGGCGATCCCGGAGACGGAAAAATTTTTGTTTCCGATATTGAGCAGACTTACCGCATTCGTACTCGTGAATCGGGACCGGAAGCTTTGTACAATAAAGATTCAAATGAGATGTAAGTTTCTGTTTTTAAAGGATTTATTTGTAAGGTATTAATTTTTAAAGGTATAAAAAAATGAAAAAATATATAGTTTCCTTGTTAGCCCTATTGGTAATGGGCAGTATTAAAATATCGGCCGCAACGGTAGTTGCCGAACCGAAAATAGATGCCGGAGATACGGCGTGGATGATTACGGCAACAGCGCTTGTATTATTTATGAGCATTCCGGCACTTGCTCTTTTTTACGGTGGCTTGGTACGCAGAAAGAATGTACTCAACATATTCATGCAATGTATGATTATTGTGGCCGTAATCAGCATTGAATGGATTGTTTGCGGATATAGCATGTCATTCGGAAAATCTGAAGGATTTCTTTCTCCTTTTATTGGCGGATTGGATGGGGCGTTTTTAAGAAATATCGGCATTCATGATTTAAGTCCCTACTTTATTTCTCATTCGCAAATCGCAGCAGACGGCACTTTGGTTGGAACTATTCCTCATTTGGTTTTTGTGATGTTCCAATGTATGTTTGCGGTAATTACACCCGCACTTATCATTGGTGCTTTCGCTGAACGTATTAATTTCAAAGGTTTCTTGCTTTTTACCGTTTTGTGGTCGCTATTTGTTTACAATCCTGTGGCTCATTGGGTTTGGTCGTCTGATGGGTGGTTGTATAAGCTGGGAGCTCTTGATTTTGCAGGTGGAACAGTGGTACATATCAATGCGGGTATTGCAGCCATAGTTACGGCAATCATGCTGGGAAAAAGACGTGATTACAAGGGTCATGCTTTACCTCCTCACAACATTACTTACGTTGTAATGGGTGCTGCCATGCTGTGGATAGGATGGTTTGGCTTCAATGCCGGAAGTGGGCTGGCAGCAGATGGATTGGCTGCAAATGCCTTTATGGTTACCCATATTGCTGCTGCAGCTGCAGCTTTGACATGGGCAATTCTCGACTGGTTTAACGACGGAAAACCAACCATTGTCGGAACCAGTACGGGAGCAGTTGCAGGATTGGTAGCCATTACGCCGGCTGCCGGATTCGTAAATGTTGGCGGAGCATTGGCTATTGGTGTATTGGTTTCTTTGATTTGTTTTGCAATGGTGGCTTTCGTAAAACCAAAAATGGGTTACGACGATTCACTGGATGCTTTTGGTGTACATGGAATTGGCGGGATTACCGGCTCGATACTGACCGGACTGTTGGCGACTCCAACAATTCAATCTGCCTACAGTGGCGCTATAGCAGGAAATTGGCATCAACTTTTGGTACAGTTAATTGCAGTTATTGCCGTACTGCTCTATTCGGGTGTCGTTACGGTTGTGCTGTTTAAAGTTTCGGATAAGATTTTGGGAGTTCGGGTGCCCGACAAATTGGAAGCCATAGGTTTGGATGAAACGCAGCATGGCGAAACCGCTTATACATCATTCGATTAATTTTTTCACATAAGCTGAACATGAGCGCATATTCAGCTTTTTCACGAGATTTCAAACGTATTCACCAAAACGCGGACAAAACCGTGTTGTTTTTTAGTTTTATAGTTTTGGTAGACAGACTACTTCGAGATGAAATAGTCTGTCTTTTTAAAACAAGTTTTTTAGAAACGGTGAAATGAAGTTTTCTACGAAAAAATTTCATTAAGAAACAATAATTCGAATTTTAACAACAAAATGTCAGATAGAAGAATTGAATAAATAAAATTCTATAATCCGAATAGAGATCGTTCGATGCAGAGTTGAAATTTTTTGATGCTTACACCTTTTATCAATCAATCAGTAAACAATATGAATCAAAGTCTTAAAGAAAAATAAGAAAACTTTTATCTATCTTTGTTCAAATTTTTTCAGTATTGGCTTCAACTCAATTTATTCGGAGAAGAAAATCTTAAACTTTTAATATATAACTTTTTCTATTGATTCTCTTATAATTCTTCTTTTTATTATAACTAATCGTTTCAAACAGTAAGTATTAGAAATATTTTTTCAAAAAAACATGAATTTCACATATTGAGATTATCATTTTATTTAATTTTGCAGAGAAATAATAACATTAAGTTAGCAATAAGAATATTTTTAAGATAAAAATTACAGAATAAATTCAAAATAATAAATTTATGTCATCACTTAGATTTAAAGCAGTTGAGGAAGCTTTCAAGAAAAAAGCCGCTGCAGTGGAAGTACCTTCCGAATTAACCTCCGAGTATTTTGGAAAGTATGTTTTTACAAGATCCACAATGGCCAGATTCCTTTCGGAACAAACTATAAAAGAAATTGATGAAGCCATTGAAAAAGGAACCACGCTCGATCGCAGTATTGCCGACAAAGTTGCCGAAGGGATGAAAAAATGGGCAATGGAACTTGGTGCAACTCATTATACACATTGGTTTCAGCCGCTTACAGATAAAACGGCAGAAAAGCACGATTCATTTATTGATTATTTGGATGACAAACCCGGAGAGAACATCATTGAAAAATTTTCCGGAAAGTTGTTGGCGCAACAGGAACCTGATGCTTCGTCTTTTCCGAGCGGAGGAATCAGAAGCACTTTTGAAGCGCGCGGTTATACGGCGTGGGATCCTTCATCGCCTGCTTTTATAGTTGACGATACGTTGTGTATCCCTACCATTTTCATTTCTTACACCGGCGAATCGCTCGATTACAAAGCTCCTTTATTAAAATCGCTCAACTCGGTGGATAAGGCAGCTACAGCGGTTTGTAAATTGTTTGATCCAAAAGTGAAAAAAGTTTTTTCTTATCTGGGTTGGGAACAGGAATATTTTCTGGTAGATGAAAATCTGTATGTTACCCGTCCCGATTTATTGCTAACCGGTCGAACCTTGCTGGGACACGAGTCGGCAAAAAATCAGCAGTTGGAAGACCATTATTTTGGTTCAATTCCTACTCGGGTGGTAGCTTATATGAAAGATTTGGAATTTGAAGCCTACAAATATGGCATACCTTTGAAGACCCGACACAATGAGGTAGCACCCAATCAGTTTGAATTGGCACCCATTTACGGAGAATGCAATTTGGCAGTGGATCAGAATCTGTTAATTATGTCCATTATGAAAAAAGTTGCTCGTCGACACGGTTTCCGTTTGTTGCTTCACGAAAAGCCTTTTGCCGGAATAAACGGTTCGGGAAAACACAACAATTGGTCGCTGGGAACCGACACGGGAGTTGGCTTGCTTACTCCTGGTAAAACTCCTGAAGAAAATCTTCAATTTATCACTTTTGTAGTAAATATTTTGATGGCCGTTTACAAACACAATGCGTTGTTGAAAGCTTCCATTATGTCGGCTCAAAATGCCCATCGCTTGGGAGCGAACGAAGCACCACCGGCCATTATTTCTGTTTTTCTTGGTACACAGGTGAGCAGTGTGCTGGATAAACTTGAGAATAGCAGCAGCGATGAAGCCATTGTGGTGGACAGCAAGAAAAAATTGAGTTTGGGTATTGCCCATATTCCCGAAGTGTTACTCGACAATACCGACAGAAACAGAACTTCGCCTTTTGCATTTACAGGCAACAGGTTTGAGTTCCGCGCTGTAGGTTCTTCAGCCAATTGCTCTTCGGCAATGACAGCCTTAAATACAGCTGTAGCTGCTCAATTAATTGAATTTAAAGCTGAAGTGGATAAAAAGATTGCTTCCGGAACCAGCAAGCAAACTGCAATTTTTGAAGTGTTGAAAGAATACATAAAAATATCAAAACCCATCCGTTTTGATGGCAACAACTATAGCGACGAATGGAAGGAAGAAGCAAAACGTCGCGGATTGGATTGTGAAACGAGTGTGCCAAAAATTTTGAAAGCTTATACTAACGAAGAGAGTATCAAAATTTTCACTTCTACCAATGTGATGTCCGAAAAGGAACTTCATGCACGAAATGAAGTTAAATGGGATATGTACACAAAGAAAATTCAGATTGAATCTCGTGTGTTGGGCGACTTGGCCATCAATCACATCATTCCGATTGCTACACGTTATCAATCTATTTTGCTGGATAATGTCAACAAAATGAAAACGGTATTTTCAAAAGAAGAAGCCGAGAAAATGTGCCAGCTCGATTTGCAGTTGATAAAGGAAATTGCCCAAAGAGTGAACACTATCAAGTCGGATGTAGATAATATGATTGAGGCCAGAAAAAAAGCCAATGTAATTGAATGTGAAGAAGAAAAGGCCAATGCTTATCACGATACCGTCTTACCATTTTTCGACAAAATTCGTTATCAGGTGGACAAACTCGAAATGATTATTGATGACGAGATGTGGCCTTTACCAAAATATAGAGAATTGCTTTTCATTCGCTAAGTCTTACCCGAAAAATCCTTTATTAATAAGCTTCTCAGGTTTTTTATTGCACACAGTTTTTTCTAACTTCAAAATTTGTCAACTGTTATTTTGCAGTTGACAAATTTTGAACCCATCTCTATAAAATTAAAAAATTGATTATGAATTATTTAAATTTATACGAGCAGCAATCATTGTATTCTTTTCAGAATGAGCATGATGCATGCGGAGTCGGTTTAGTGGTAAATATTTCCGGTGAAAAATCCCACGAAATCATTGAAAATGGATTACAAGTGCTCGAGAATATGGTTCATCGCGGAGCAGAAAGTGCCGATAACAAGACCGGCGATGGTGCCGGTATGCTGCTGCAAATTCCACACGAATTTATTTTGCTACAAGGCATTCCAGTCCCTGCAATCGGAAAATATGGCACCGGTCTTATATTTCTGCCACGCGAAAAAGAGGAATCAGAACTTTGTTTACGTATTATTAAGGAAAATGTTGAAGAAGAAAATCTTCATTTGTTGGCAGTCCGTGATATGCCGGTCAACAGCAAAATTTTGGGTGAAATTTCTGCATCCAACGAACCGCTGATAAAGCAAATATTTGTTACCGGTAATCTTCGTCAGGAAGAGTTGGAAAGGAAACTTTATCTGGTGAGGAAAAAAATTGAAAATTCGATAGCAAAATCCAATCTTTCCAACAGAAGAAGTTTTTATATAGTAAGTCTTTCTTCCAAAGTACTGATTTATAAAGGAATGCTCACATCACTTCAATTGCGTGACTATTATCCCGATTTGACCAATCCCAATTTTACCAGTGCCATTGCTTTGGTTCATTCACGTTTCAGTACCAACACTTTCCCGACCTGGGATTTGGCTCAACCTTTCAGGATGTTGGCTCATAACGGTGAAATTAATACAGTGAGAGGCAACCGATTATGGATGGAAGCGCGTGAAAGTGTATTGAAATCGGAGTTGCTGGGCGATCTGAAACCTTTGTTTCCCATCGTTCAGCCTGCAATGAGCGACAGTGCTTCTCTCGACAATGTTTTAGAATTTCTCGTTATGGCAGGAAAAAGTCTGCCTCACGCATTGGCCATGTTGGTGCCAGAAAGTTGGAATCAAAAGAATCCTATTTCCGAAGAACTGAGAGGTTTTTATGAATACCACAGCATGTTTATGGAACCTTGGGATGGTCCGGCAACGCTTCTTTTCAGTGATGGACGCTTCGCCGGTGGCATGCTCGACCGAAACGGTCTGCGACCAGCACGCTATCTTATTACCAATGATGGTATGATGATTATTGCCTCCGAAACCGGCACCATAGAATTTGAACCGGAAAATATTAAAGAAAAGGGACGATTAAAACCCGGTAAAATTCTGATGGTGGATACTGAAGAAGGCAAAATTTATTATGACGAAGAGTTAAAGGAACAAATTGCCAAAGCATTTCCTTACAACGAATGGTTGGAAAGGAACAGAATCAATCTGGAGGAAATTTCGTCGGGCAGAAGTGTAAAGCCGGAAATAAAAAATTATCAGAATTTGCTTATCGCTTTCGGTTATTCAAAGGAAGATGTCGATTTGCTGATGCTACCTATGACCGCTGAAGGGAAAGAACCTACTTCATCGATGGGAAATGATACCCCTTTGGCTGTTTTTTCCGAGAAACCCCAACGGTTATTCAATTATTTCCGTCAGCAATTCGCTCAAGTAACCAATCCACCCATTGATCCGATTCGTGAAGAATTGGTCATGTCTTTAACCGGTTACGTTGGCTCGATTCATAAAAATTTGCTCGAACCTGTTCCGGATCTTTGTAAAATGGTAAAGCTGAAAAGTCCGGTTCTGACCAATACTCAGTTCGATATTTTGCTTAATTTACGTTACAAAGGTTTTTCTACTGCAGTGTTACCGATGCTTTTTAATCCGAAAAAAGGAGCTGATGGTTTAGTGAAGGCAGTAGATGAACTTTGCCTTTTGGTAGAAAAAGCAGTGGATGAAGGAAAAAATTATATTGTGTTGAGCGACAGAGGTGTAGATGAGGAACATGCTCCCATTCCTTCGCTGCTTGCGGTTTCTGCTGTACATCATTATCTCATCGACAAGCGGAAACGAATGCAAACCGATATTATTGTCGAAAGTGGAGAACCGCGTGAAGTGATGCATTTTGCCTTGCTGTTTGGTTTTGGAGCCAATGCAATCAATCCTTATATGGCTTTTGCCGTTATCAGCGAGCGCATCAAATCGGACGATATCAAACTCGATTTCCATACGGCCGAATCGAATTATGTAAAAGCTGTGAACAAGGGGCTTTTGAAAATCCTTTCGAAAATGGGAATTTCTACCTTAAGAAGTTATCGCGGCGCTCAGATATTTGAAGCTGTAGGTATTTCATCATCTGTGCTGAACAAATATTTCAAAGGAGTCATTTCCAAAATTGAAGGAATAGATATGACCGATTTGGCCAATGAGACTTTATTTCCTTATTGGAAAGCTTTTTATCCTGAAATTGATGAAGAAAATCGTTTGAAGAATCTTGGTTTTTATTCATTTCGCGTAGAAGGAGAAAAACATGCGTGGAATCCGGAAACCATTGCCCGTTTGCGCATTGCTACGCGAACCGGAGATTATGCAAAATTCAAAGAGTATTCGAGAATTATAGACAACAAACCGGAAGCCATTTTTATTCGCGATTTACTCGATTATAAGTGCAATCCCATTGATGTAAATGAAGTTGAACCGGTAGAAAACATTATGAAGCGATTTGTAACGGGAGCCATGTCCTATGGTTCTATTAGTAAGGAAGCACATGAAGCATTGGCAATGGCAATGAATAAAATCGGAGGAAGAAGCAATACCGGTGAAGGAGGCGAAGATCCTGAACGTTATAAACAGCGACCTGACGGTTTAAGTACGCGCAGCGCCATCAAGCAGGTTGCTTCCGGCAGATTCGGAGTTACGGCCGAATATTTGGTAAATGCCGACGAAATTCAAATTAAAATTGCTCAAGGTGCAAAACCCGGTGAGGGAGGACAACTTCCCGGATACAAAGTCGATAATGTTATTGCAAAGACCCGACATTCCATACCCGGAATTTCTTTAATTTCTCCGCCGCCGCATCACGATATTTATTCGATTGAGGATCTTGCCCAATTGATTTTTGACTTAAAAAATATCAATCCTGCTGCCATGATTAGCGTAAAACTTGTTTCGGAAAGTGGTGTGGGTACTATTGCTGCCGGAGTGGCAAAAGCAAAAGCCGATTTGATTCTTATCAGCGGAGCAGAAGGTGGCACAGGAGCAAGTCCAGCCAGTTCCATTAAACATGCCGGACTTCCACAGGAAATTGGTCTCGCAGAAGTTCAACAAACGTTGGTAATCAACAATTTACGTGGACAAATCCGACTGCAAACGGATGGCCAGTTAAAAACGGGACGGGATATTGTGATTTCTGCTTTGTTGGGAGCTGAAGAATATGGTTTTGCTACCAGCGCCCTCATTGTTTTGGGATGTGTCATGATGAGAAAATGTCATATAAATACCTGTCCTACAGGTGTGGCCACACAAAACGACGAACTTCGCAAACATTTCAACGGAAGATACGAATATCTGATAAATTTCTTTACCTTTTTGGCACAGGAAGTGAGAGAACATTTGGCTCAAATGGGCTATAGAAGTCTGGATGAAATTATCGGACATACCGAATTGTTGGTACGCAAAGAAATTAAAACGAGTTCAAAAATTGAAAAGGTCGATTTGTCTAAAATTCTTTTTAAACCGAAGCAGGCAGAAGAAAATGCCATTAGAAAAATAAAGAATCAAGAGCACAAAATTGATCAGGTGCTCGACAGAATATTAATATTCGAAGCCATGCCGGCCATTGAACAATGTATTCCTGTTAAAATTCGGCATAAAGTCAGAAATACCGATCGAACCATAGGAGCCATGCTTTCCGGAGAAATAGCCAAACGTTATGGACAGGTTGGACTGCCGGAAGATACCGTTCAAATTCAGATGGAAGGTTCTGCAGGACAAAGTTTTGGCGCTTTTCTTTCTAAAGGCATTACGCTGCGTCTCGAAGGCGATGCAAACGATTATCTCGGGAAAGGTCTTTCGGGCGGGAAAATCATTGTTGTTCCTCCGAAGGAAAGTACTTTTGCTCCCGAAAAAAATATTATTGCCGGTAATACGCTTCTTTATGGTGCTACTTCGGGTGAAGTATATATCAACGGTATTGTAGGCGAACGTTTCTGCGTAAGAAATTCCGGAGCGATTGCTGTTGTAGAAGGCGCCGGCGATCATTGCTGCGAATACATGACGGGAGGAAGAACCGTTGTGTTGGGAAAAACAGGTAGAAACTTTGCCGCAGGGATGAGCGGAGGAATTGCATATGTGCTGGATGAAGACGGCAAATTTGATATGTTTTGCAACATGGAAATGGTGGAACTTTCTCTTATCGAAGAAATAGCTGATAACAAGGAACTTCACGAGTTGATTTCCAAACATTTCAAATACACAGGAAGCCCTTTGGCAAAGCGTATTTTGGATAATTGGTCGGAATATTCCGAAAAATTCCTGAAAGTTACTCCCATTGAGTACAAGAAAGTGTTGCAGGAAGAAAAAATTCAGGCAATCAATAAAAAAATCGAGCAGGTTGAAAGAGATTATTGATGTAACCTGTTGTTCAATAAAAGTTTAAATTTCAAAATTATGGGAAACCCGAAAGCATTTTTATATATTCCGCGTAAAGAGGCCGGTTATCGGCCCGTTCAGGAAAGAATTTACGATTTTGGAGAAGTGGAGCAAACCCTGAATCGTGAAGACAGGAAACTTCAAGCTTCGAGATGCATGGATTGTGGAGTTCCATTTTGTCATTGGGCTTGTCCGCTCGGGAACAAAATGCCCGAATGGCAGGATTTGATTTACAAAGAGAAATGGCAGGAAGCCATTGATATTTTGCAGGAAACCAATAATTTCCCTGAATTTACAGGCAGAGTTTGTCCGGCTCCTTGTGAAAAATCGTGTGTGCTGTCTTTGCATGAGGCACCTTTAACGATTCGTGAAAATGAAGCTGCTATTACCGAATTAGCTTTTAATGAAGGCATGATTAAAGCCCGTCCTCCAAGAAAACGGATAGCGAAAAAAATTGCTGTTATTGGTTCTGGTCCGTCTGGTTTGGCTGCTGCCCAGCAATTGAACCGAAAGGGATACACGGTTACGGTTTTTGAAAAAGATGCTCATATTGGAGGCTTGTTGCGTTATGGCATTCCTAATTTTAAGTTGGCAAAAAATGTAATTGATAGGCGATTGAAATTGATGGAAGAGGAAGGAATCATATTTAGTCCCAATATGGAAGTTGGGAAAAATATTTCAGCTAAGGAACTATTGGACAGTTTTGATGCAATCTGCATAGCTGTTGGTGCAGGACAACCACGTGATATTCAGGCCGAAGGAAGAGAAATGAGAGGAATTTATTTTGCAATGGATTTTCTGAGTCAGCAAAACAAACAATTGCTTGGAGAAACAATGCAACAGGAAGAAATTATTTCGGCCAAAAACAAACATGTGTTGGTAATTGGTGGAGGAGATACCGGCTCAGACTGTGTTGGAACATCCATCAGACAAGGTGCCGTAAAAGTTACGCAGATAGAAATTTTACCACAACCACCGATTGGAAAAAATCCGGAAACGTCCTGGCCTTATTATCCGTTGATTTTAAAAACTTCCAGTTCACACGAAGAAGGCTGTACAAGGCGTTGGTGCCTGAACACGAAAGCTTTTATCGGGAAAAATGGACACGTTACGGAAGTCTTAATTGAAGAAGTAGAATGGCACAGAGAAGAAAACGGACGAATGACAATGGTTTCTACGGGGAAAACGGAAACCGTTAAGGCTGATTTGGTTTTACTGGCATTGGGATTTCTGCATCCGGTACACGAAGGCTTTCTTAACGAATTGGGTGTAAAATATGATGGCAGAGGAAATATTGAAGTTGACAAAAACGGGAAAACTTCGGTGGATAAAATTTTTGCTACCGGTGATTCGGTAATGGGAGCAAGTTTGGTAGTTAGAGCCATAGCTTCAGGACGAAAAGCAGCCGAAAATATACACCATTTTTTCCGCCAGGAGCAGAAAAACTGAATCAAAGAAAATGTTTTTTCATAAAAAATTAGAGAAATATGTGCGGAATAGTTTGCGCTTTTGATATAAAAAAGAATTCCCAAGAACTGCGTCCTCAAGTTTTGCAAATGTCGAAGAGAATAAGACATCGCGGACCTGACTGGTCGGGTATTTTTAGCAATGACAGGGCAATTTTGGCGCATGAGCGCCTGTCGATTGTAGATCCCGAATCCGGCAAGCAGCCCTTGTACAGTAAAGATGGAAAATTGGTACTTGCTGTAAATGGCGAAATTTACAATCATCAGGAAATACGGAAACAGTTCGATGGAAAATACGAATTTCTTACCAAATCGGATTGTGAAGTAATTTTGGCGCTTTATCGGGAAAAAGGCCCCGATTTCTTGGATGATTTGAATGGAATATTTGCTTTTGCACTTTATGATATTGAAAAAGATGCTTTTTTTATCGGACGTGATCACATTGGTATTGTTCCACTTTATCAGGGTTGGGACAAAGATGGAACTTATTTTGTTGCTTCGGAGTTGAAAGCTTTGGAAGGTTATTGCAACCGTATCGAAGAATTTCTTCCTGGACAGTACTTTTACAGTTTGGACGGGCAACCCAAACAATGGTACCATCGTGATTGGGAAGATTATGAAAATGTGAAAGACAACGAAAGCAATATTGAAGAATTGCGCAAAGCTCTTGAAGCAGCCGTCGAGCGTCAGCTTATGTCCGATGTTCCCTACGGCGTATTGCTTTCGGGAGGTTTAGATTCTTCCGTAATTTCGGCAATAGCAAAAAAATTTGCGCCCAAGCGTATCGAAAGTGGAAATACTCAGGATGCGTGGTGGCCGCAGCTGCATTCGTTTGCCATTGGACTTGAAGGTTCGCCCGATTTGGTTGCAGCACGTGAAGTGGCCGAACATATTGGCACCATTCATCACGAAATTCATTTTACCGTTCAGGAAGGATTGGATGCTTTACGAGATGTTATTTATCATATCGAAACTTATGACGTAACTACCGTGAGAGCCAGTACACCCATGTATTTGTTGGCACGTTTCATTAAATCGATGGGCGTTAAAATGGTACTATCCGGTGAAGGTTCAGATGAAATTTTTGGAGGTTATCTTTATTTTCATAAGGCTCCAAATCCCGAAGAATTTCACAAGGAAACCGTCAGAAAAATCAAGAATCTGCATTTGTACGATTGTTTGAGAGCCAATAAATCGTTGGCGTCGTGGGGTGTAGAAGGTCGTGTTCCTTTTTTGGACAAAGAATTTTTGGATGTAGCCATGCGTTTAAATCCAAAAGTTAAAATGGCCGGGAACGGAAAAATAGAAAAATGGATTTTGCGTAAAGCATTTGAGAATTATTTGCCGGAGAAAATCGTATGGCGGCAAAAGGAACAGTTTTCGGATGGTGTGGGTTACAACTGGATTGATTCATTAAAAGAAATGACCAACAAGTTGGTAAGCGACGAAGAAATGGAAAAGGCAGCCGAAAAATTTCCCATTCAGCCTCCCATGACTAAGGAAGAATATTATTACCGTTCCATTTACTCGGATTTGTTCCCGTCCGATTCAGCAGCGCTTTGTGTGCCTTCGGTTCCATCTATTGCATGCAGCACACCCATTGCTCTCGAGTGGGACGCTTCATTCAAAAATATGGCCGATCCTTCTGGACGCTCGGTAAAGAGTATTCACAAGGAAGGTTATTGACCGAAATTTTTGTTGATTTTGTCTTTATAAGTCTCTAAAGTCTATTTTTTTTGGTATGAAAGTTGTAACACTTTTTTTTATAAGGAATTAAATTTATTTGTCTGTGCGTTAAACTATTATTTTTTTATAAAATAAAGTAGACAATTCTTTATTTAAAATTTCTAATACCTTTTAATTATGGAAAAAGAAGAATGGAGCAAAAAGATAAAAAACATGGAATCTGTCATAAATGACAGAATTTCGGAGCTGAAACTCAAACTTGAAAGTTCCTTGAATGAGACGAGAGAAAAATATGCAGCTCAAATTGAGGAATTGAAACAAAAATCGGATGAGGCGGCTAAGGAATTTGCCAAACAAATTTTGGATTTGCAAACCAAACTCGAACAGGCTTCCGACGAATGGAAAGAAAAATATGCTTCCCAAATAGCCGATTTAAAGTCAAAAGCCGCTCAGACACAGTCGGATTTTGATTCCAAAATAGCAGAATTACAGGAAAAATTGAATCAAACTTCCGCTGATTTAAGAGAAAAATATAGAGTTCAAATTGAAAATTTGGAAGCCAAAAGAGCAGAACTTTTGAAAAATTGTAATGAGTGGAGCGAATCGGCAGAAGAAAAGTTTTCTATGATTCGTAAAGATGTGGAAGAAACATGGAAGCAAGTTTCGGATGTGATAAAAGAAGGTTTTTCAAAAATTAAAAACCATATGAAGTCTGAATAGACTTTTAGAGTTCCAAGCGTTTGCTTTTAGAAACCAAATGACCTTTTTCGCAAGTTAAAGTGAAAAAGGTCATTTGGTTTTTTCAAGATTGCACCAATTGAAGAATTTCCTCATGCAGCAATTTGGTACGTTGCAGTATCAGCGAATTTTTTACTTGCAATTTATGGTAACGAAATTTAACTTTAAGTTTTCTGAATTTTTTATGCCATAGAAAAGCACATTTTCCCAGATAATATTGCAAGGGTAAAAATACAGCCACTGCCCAAAGTGAATCCTTCACCTTTTTGTAGAACAATACCGATTGCAAAATGTAAAACAGAGGAAAGGTTACCATGCCTAATCCAAAACGCAAGGAGCCTTTTCCACCGGGAAAATTGATATGAAAAGCCTTCATGATAATGTCGGGAGAAAAAAATGGCAATGCATTCAAAACGAGACCAATGAGAAAAAATGGGAAAGTGATTACAAGCAATAAACTTTCGAGTAAAAGAGAAGAAACTTTCAAATTTTTATCCAGCAACCAGGATGGTACGTTCAACTTGCGCAAGTTTTCCCTGTATTCCTTGCAAATTACATTCAATTTGTCGATAGTCTCCGGTTTGTTCTTTTCCATTTCAAGCAATTGGCGAGCTGTTTTTTGGCGGGCAAGAAAACGATATTTTTCTGTATTGGGAAGTTTCATCTTTTCAACCATTGCTGCACTTGCTGCTATGGTGGCCGTTTCAAAGCATTCGTAGTTCTTTTCGGTGGCAATATCCAAAGTAACTTCACTCAAACCGTCACGCAGTCTGTCGCGAAGCTGATTAATGGCAACCGGTTGATCTTTTTCATATTCATTCATATATTCGCATACTTCTATCGGTTTGCCAACATTTATTATAATGTGTTCACCGTACTTGTCGATATTTCCCCAATCCAAACCAACGGGAACGATTTTAACTCCGGGTTGATTGCCATATTTTTGTTGTGCCATAAAGGCAATTCGGAAAATTCCTTTTGCCAGCGGACGCAATTTTCGTTTACTTCCCTGATTTCCCTCCGGCATGATGCCAATGGCCTGATTATGATTTAGAACATCAACGCAAACCTCAAAAACTTCATTATTTTTGTCGACGTTTTCTAAACCTTCGCGCATGCGGAATGCCGGTAAAATTTTACAAAAATGCAGAAATCTGGCAATCAGTTTGTTATTGAAATAATCGGAACGTGCCAAAAAGACTACCGGCATTTTATGAGGAACTACCGAAATAACGGCCAGCGCATCCATAAGTGCGTTTAAATGATTGGGCGCAAAAATCACCGGCCCGGTTTCAGGGATATTTTCTTTTCCCATAACAATGTATCGGCTGAAGAATTTTCTGAAAGCAAACATTACATAACTTTTGAATAAGCTATAAGATAATGTAAAATCATAAATTTTCGACATTGTATATCTTTTATATTATTTTGGTTGTTAATTTATTGCAGCTAAAATTTGCTCAAAAAATTTTTAAAATTGCCGTGTCAATCGAATTCCGGGAAAGAGGTTTAAAATTAGTCATCCATGTTTCATATAAAAAATTATTCGCTGTAAACCTCATTCAGAAAAATGAATTTGAGAACAAAATCTAAATTTTCCTACAAAAATTGTTCCTTTCTTCAAAAAGTTTTTTTGCTCACCTCAACAATCAGTTTTTGAATTAATTTCTCAATTCTTTTCAAAAAGATTGCATATCATACAACCTTTTGTAATAGCCGTTTAAAGCAATCAACTCATCATGTTTTCCGCGTTCCACAATTTTTCCTTCGGACATCACACAAATTTCGTCAGCCCGTTTAATGGTGGACAAGCGATGTGCAATGACCAGTGTTGTTCGGTTCATCATTAGTTTTTCTATCGCTTCCTGCACCATTTTTTCCGATTCGGTGTCGAGAGCAGAAGTTGCCTCGTCCAAAATCAGAATAGGAGGGTTTTTTAGAATAGCGCGTGCAATGCTGATGCGTTGGCGCTGACCCCCCGAAAGCTTGCTTCCGCGGTCGCCAATAGTTGTCTGGTAACCATTTTCGGTAGCCACTATGAAATCGTGAGCGTTGGCTATTTTTGCAGCTTCCATTACTTGTTCCAATGTGGCATTTTCAACCCCAAAAGCAATGTTGTTGAAAAAAGTATCGTTAAACAGGATGGCTTCCTGATTTACATTTCCCATCAATGAGCGGATGTCTTTTGTGTTCAGATCTTTGATATTGATGCCGTCGATCAGAATTTCTCCTTCCGTTACATCGTAAAAACGAGGCAACAGATCGACCAAAGTAGATTTTCCTGCACCGGACTGACCAACCAGTGCAACGGTTTTTCCTTTCGGTATGGTCAGATTGATGTCTTGCAACACCCAATCGCTTTGATAGCGAAAGTTCACGTTTTTGAATTCGATGCGATCGTTAAAAGAATTAATTTTTTTCGGTTCGGTAGGCTCGGGAAGTGTATTTTCGGCTTTCAGAATTTTATCGACGCGTTCAAGCGAAGCCAAACCTTTTTGAACGCTGTAACCTGCTTTAGACAAATCCTTTGCCGGGTTTATGATACTGTAAAAAATTACCAAATAGTAAATAAATTCGGCAGCATTGATGGAACTGTGGTTTTCCAAAATCAGTACACCTCCAAACCAAAGTAAAATGGCAATAACTACGGTTCCGAGCAGCTCACTGAGTGGATGTGCCAACGTGTAGCGCCGGTTGATTCGGTTGAGTGTACGGCGAAGTTTTTCGTTTAAAGCTGCAAATCTTTTTTCCAGTTTTTTTTCGGCATTGAAAGCTTTAATCACTCTCAGTCCGCTTAAAGTTTCTTCTATTTGCGAAAGCAATTCGCCGGTTTGCTGCTGACCCAATGTAGAGCGCTGTTTCAACGATTTGCCGATCATCCCGATCAACCAACCGCTGAGAGGCAAAAGTATCAATACAAAAAGTGTCAGTTTCCAGCTCATGGCAAACATTACGGCCAAGTATATCAGAATAATGATGGGATTTTTGAAAATCATTTCCAAAGAACTGATGATGGAGGCTTCAATTTCGGTAACATCGCTGGTCATGCGCGACATTATGTCGCCCTTGCGTTCTTCGGTAAAAAATCCGATGGGAAGGCTGAGAATTTTTTTATAAAGTTGATTTCTCAAATCGCGCAACACACCTGTACGAATTGGAATAATGTAATACGACGACAGATAGGAAGTGCCGGTTTTGAAAACTGTCATGACAATCAGAAAAAGGCCAAGATAAAGCAAAGTCATGGAAGGACCGGCAGTAGTCATCATTTGTTCAAGATAGTAAAAAATATTGTTTTTCAGCGCAGAAAAAATTTGATTCCATCCATCGCCCCAAGTCCATGCCTGATAACTCAGATTCGACTGCTGCAAACCAAAGAGAATCTGCAAAACAGGAATAATGGCAGCAAAAGAGAAAAGACTGAAAACTGTCGACAATAAATTGAACAACAGATTGAGGAAAACATATTTTTTGTAAGGAGGAATGAAACGCTTGAGCAGTTCAAAAAATTTAAACATTGAATGTAATATATCTTTTTGTAAAACAATACAATAATCAGATTCCCGTATAAGAGAAAGGGGAAATTTTTCTTAATTCGTTTTTCACTTCTTCACTGACTTGCAACGAATCGATAAAGTCATGGATAGTTTGCTCCGTAATAGTTTCGTTAGTACGAGTCAAGGCTTTTAAGGCTTCGTAGGGGGCGGGATAACCTTCACGTCGAAGAATAGTTTGAATTGCTTCGGCTACAACTGCCCAGTTGTTTTCAAGGTCGCGTCGAATGGCCGATTCGTTCAAAACCAGTTTATTCATCCCTTTCATCAAACTTTGCGTGGCTATCAGAATGTAAGAAAAAGGTAAACCAATATTTCTAATCACAGTGCTGTCGGTCAAATCTCTCTGCAAACGGGAAATAGGAAGTTTGGCCGATAGGAAATCGAGTACGGCATTGGCCATGCCCAAATTTCCTTCTGCATTTTCGAAATCGATAGGATTCACTTTGTGTGGCATGGCAGACGAGCCCACTTCTCCGGGTTTTATTTTCTGCTTGAAATATTCCATCGAAACATAAGTCCATACATCCCGACAAAAGTCGATTAAAATGGTGTCGATTCGTTTCAGACTATCCAACAAAGCTGCCAGATGATCGTAATTCGAAATTTGGGTAGTCCATTCTTCACGTTGAATGCCAAGTTTTTCGGTAAGAAATTTATCGGCAAAATTTTTCCATTCAATGGAAGGATACGCTACCGAATGTGCATTGAAATTGCCGGTGGCGCCTCCAAATTTTCCGGAAATAGGAACCGCACGAAGCAGTGAAAGCTGTTTATCGAGCCGATAGACAAAAACCATTATTTCTTTTCCCAATCGCGTGGGAGAAGCCGGCTGACCGTGAGTTCTGGCCAGCATGGGAATATCTTTCCATTCTTCGGCCAACTCGCGCATTTTTTTCAATAGATTTTCCATTTCGGGGTAGTAAACATCTTCCAGCGCTTTCTTTATCGAAACGGGAACTGCAGTGTTGTTTATATCCTGAGAAGTCAATCCGAAATGAATAAATTCCTTGTAATCGCTCAAACCAAGCAGGTCAAATTGCTGTTTCAAAAAATATTCCACAGCCTTGACATCATGATTGGTAGTTTGTTCGATTTCCTTGATTTTTTCGGCATCCGATTCCTGAAAATGAATATAAACTGCCCTCAGCTTATCGAAACAATCTTTCGGTACCGATTGAAGTTGTTTTAAAGGAATTTCGCAAAGTGAAATAAAATATTCTACTTCAACCATCACACGAAAACGAATTAAAGCAAATTCAGAAAAATATTCGGCATATTTTTCTGTTTTTGAACGATAACGCCCATCAACAGGCGATATGGCAGTAAGTGGTGAAAGATTCATAAAAATTTTAAAATAAGAATGAGCGGTTTGTCGGAAAATAAATTTGGTTTTTTGTGAAAAACCAGTGCAAATTTAATAATTTTCGGCATATTATTGAAAGTTTATATCGTACCTTGTAGCAACAAAGTATTTTAAGTAAATTTGCAAGCTGATTTTCTGTAGTTCAAAATATCCCGACAGGGTTACTTTCAGGCAGTTGTCAAGAATTGAATTTTTTAAACAAAAAGAGAAAAATTTTTTTTGTTGTACTATTTTGAATCGACCAGAGAAATCTCAAAAATTATTTTTAAACAAATGAAAAAACGTATCAGAATACATAAAGAAGGTTGGTTTATTTTGACAGGATTGTTGCTGTTGCTGTTTGCTGTCAATTTGATTATTTACATGGAATTTCCTGCTCCGGCAATGGCCATCAATACGGTTCTTTCTGCAATTATTCTCTGTTTTTTTGTTTTTTTCTTCCGCAATCCGAAAAGAATTGTGGAAATTGATGATCCGAGTTTTGTCATTGCACCGGCCGATGGGACAGTTGTAGTGGTTGAGAAAACTTTGGAACCCGAATATTTTGGCGACGAACGTATTCAGGTTTCCATTTTCATGTCGATATTTAATGTTCATGCCAACTGGTATCCTGTTTCGGGAACCGTTGTAAAAACCGAACACCATAACGGACGGCATTTGGCCGCTTATTTGCCCAAGTCGAGCAGAGAAAATGAGCGTTCTACTGTTGTGATAGAAACTCCCGGAAAAACGCAAATTCTGGTCAGACAAATTGCCGGTGCTTTGGCACAGCGCATTGTAACCTATGCTCATCCGGGAAAAGAATGTCATGTAAATGAACATCTGGGGTTTATCAAGTTTGGATCTCGGGTAGACTTGTTTCTGCCGTTGGACAGTGAAATTTTTGTTCAGGTGGGAGAAAAAACTACCGGCAACGAAACCATTATTGCACGACTTAACGAATAATTTCTGTTGTCATGACTCTGCAGGAAGCTCAGCAAATAGTTGATAATTGGATCAAGACTTACGGGGTACGTTATTTTGGTGAATTGACCAACATGGCCATTCTTACGGAGGAAGTGGGAGAATTGGCGCGAGTGATGGCACGAACTTATGGCGAACAGTCGTACAAGGCAGAAGACGAAAAGTATGATTTGGCTGACGAAATGGCTGATGTTCTTTGGGTTTTGCTTTGCTTGGCCAATCAAACAGGTGTTGATTTGACGGATGCTTTCAGCAAAAATATCGAAAAGAAAACCCTTCGCGATGCACAACGCCACATACAAAATAAAAAGCTGTATTAATCATTTTTTAAATTCACAACATTATGAAAGACAGATATGAAGAGTTGTTAGAACTTTACCAGTGCGAATCGGTTGACGACGAAGCCATAAAAATTGATATAGACGAAATTCTTGCTAAACATTTTGCTGAAAATGCAACAAAGGAAGTGTATGCCAAATGTTTGAATTTGATTGATTTAACTTCGCTCAATAGTACCGATACCGAAGGAGAAATCGTTTCAATGGTTGAAAAAGTCAATCATTTCAGAGGGACTTTTCCTCATTTGTCCAATGTAGCTGCCATTTGTGTTTATCCGGCCCTGATTCCGGCCGTAAAGTCGCATCTGACCGAAGAAAATGTCGGGATTGCTTCCGTAGCAGCCGGATTCCCTTCTTCTCAAACTTTTATTGAAGTTAAAATTGCCGAAACATCTATGGTGGTCAATGAAGGTGCATCGGAAGTAGATGTGGTTATTTCTGTTGGGAAATTTCTGGAAGGCAATTATGCCGAAGTTTACGACGAATTGTCGGAAATCAAGGCTGCCTGCCGCAATGCACATTTGAAAGTTATTCTTGAAACCGGCGCTTTGAAAAATAGTGTGAATATCAAGAAAGCTGCTATTCTGGCCATGTCGACTGGAGCCGATTTCGTTAAAACTTCTACCGGCAAAATTCAGGTTTCTGCCACCCTCGAAGCCACCTATATTATTTGCCATGCCATAAAGGAATGGTATGAAAAAACAGGACAAAAAATTGGATACAAACCTGCAGGTGGAATTTCTACCACAGAAGAAGCCGTGAAACATTATACGCTTGTGAAACACATTTTGGGCGAAGAATGGCTCAACAATCGGTTGTTCCGTTTTGGTGCCAGCCGATTGGCCAATCATCTGCTCAGTTCAATAGAAGGAAAAGAAATCAAATATTTCTAATGCTTTAATAATCGCGGTTCGACATAAATTCCGCAAAAAGAATCATGGACTGTTTCAGTTCACCATCAGCAAAGCCGTTGAGTTCTTCAATGGCTTTATTTTTATATTCTTCCATCTTTTGCAAGGTGTACTCCAAGCCGCCGTTTTCCTGAACAAATTGTACAATTTTTTCGATATGCAAGTCGGAAAAATCCCTCTTTTCAATCCATTGCTCAATTTCGTGCTTTTGATGGTTAGTGGCGTTTTTTAATGCGTAGATGAGTGGTAGTGTAATTTTACCGTCTTTTATGTCGTTTCGGGTTGGTTTGCCAATCTCATTGTTTTCCGAATAGTCGAAGAGGTCGTCTTTTATCTGGAAACATATTCCTGCATATTCACCAAAGTGATATAAATGCATCAAAGTGTTTTTGTCGGCTTTTACCGAAAGACCTCCGATAAGAGCACACGAAGAAAAAAGCAGGGCGGTTTTTTTTTGTATGATTTCAAAATAATCTTTCTCGGAAATTTTCGCATGTTGAACTTTGTCCAACTGGAGCAGTTCTCCGTCCGTCAGATTCATTCCTACGTTGGCAATAACTTCCAGAATTTTTATATTATTGGCTTTTATTCCACAACTCAATGATTTTGAAAGGATATGATCGCCGGCAAGTATAGCTACTTTGTTGTTCCACTGCGCGTTGATGGATGGTTGACCTCTTCGCTGGAAAGTATTGTCCACCACATCGTCGTGAATTAAGCTGGCTGTATGTATCAATTCTAATGAAATTGCTCCGTAAATGGTACTTTCGGTAACTTCGCCGCATAACTTTGCCGACAATATCACCAAAATAGGCCGAAGTTGCTTGCCTTTTCCCAACTGAAGATAATTGCTGATATTCTTTAACAGTGGATTTTCGGTTTGTAATTCCTCTGTCATCGATTTTTCAAACTGTTCAATTTCTTTCTCTATGGGCTTTCTAATCTTTTCTATCAGGTTCATAAGAACAGAAGTAAATGAAATAATCTGCAAAAGTAATCAAATTTAAACGTTCGTTGGTCATAAGCTATCCAATTATGCCTTTTTTTTAATTACTTTTACACTCAAATAAAAAACGATTTTTTTCTCCATTTGTTTGGAAAATCTTTCTTCTTTGCATTTTTTAATTTTCAGTTAGAGAAATTGCAATAAAGAATTTTTCATTTTTTCTAATTGACTACAACTCACTTTTTTGGGTGTAAAATTCAAAAACCTATGAAAAAACTTTTTTTAATCGATGCACACGGACTTATCTATCGTTCCTATTACGCATTTATTCGCAGCCCGCGCATCAATTCTAAAGGACTGAACACTTCCGCTATTTTTGGTTTTGTAAATACGCTGGAAGAAGTTTTAAAAAACGAACAGCCTACACATTTGGCCGTTGTTTTCGATCCTGAAGGAAAAACTTTTCGGCACGAAGCTTACGAACAGTACAAGGCACAGCGTGAAAAAACGCCCGAAGATATACGGAAAGCGTTACCCATCATAAAAGAGCTGGTTGCTGCTTATAATATTCCTGCCATAGAAGTTACCGGTTACGAAGCGGATGATGTGATTGGTACACTTGCCAAGCAAGCCGAAAAGAAAGGATTTGAAGTTTATTTGCTGACTTCCGACAAAGATTTGGGACAATTGGTTTCCGACCATATTTTTATGTTTCGTCCCCATCACAACGGTGGCTTTGAAGTACTGGGCCCTGATCAGATTAAGGAAAAATACCAACTCGAAAATCAACAGCAGGTGATTGATTTATTGGGATTGATGGGCGACAGTTCTGACAATATTCCCGGTTGTCCCGGCATAGGCGAGAAAACGGCCGTGAAATTGCTTCAGGAATTTGGCAGCATTGACAATTTGCTACAAAACACCGACAAATTGAAGGGCTCGCTTAAAACGAAAATTGAAGAAAACAAGGACTTGATTAATTTTTCCCGATTTCTGGCTACCATTAAAACCGATGTGCCGGTCGCTTTGGATGAGGAGGCACTCAAAGTTGGACCTGCCGACAGTGAAAAACTGCGCGCTCTGTTTCAGGAATTGGAATTTCGTACCTTATTGAACAACAAATTTGGTAATACGTTTTCTTCTTTTCCGCCCGATTATCCGCTACTTCAAACCCCTTCAGGGAATAAAAAATCTTCCAAAGCCGAGCAAATGAATCTTTTCGGAGAAGCCAATAGGCCTCAAAAAACTGAACCCGAAAAGGAAAAAATACAATCGAAACCTGAAGAAAATATTGAAGAAATTTCACCAGTTGCTTCCAACGGATTTCTGGCTTTGCAAAATATCCCGCATCGCTATCAGTTGATCGACGATAAAGTGAAGCGTTCCTATCTTGTTTCGCAACTTTTTCTACAAAAATCGGTTTGTTTCGATACCGAAACTACCGGACTTGACGTTTTTTCGGCCGATTTGGTTGGCCTTTCGTTCTGTTTCAGAGAAGGAGAAGCCTATTTTGTAACGTTACCCGACAACAGGGAAGAAGCAACAAAAATTCTGAACGAATTCAAAGCGTTTTTTCTGAGTGAACAAATCGAAAAAATTGGTCACAACATGAAGTTTGACCTTCTGATGCTCTCCAACTATGGCATTGATGTAAAGGGAAAACTTTTCGATACCATGATTGCCCATTATCTGTTGCAACCCGAATTGAGGCATGGCATGGATTATCTGGCCGAAATTTATCTCCACTACCATACCATTCATTACGAAGATCTGGTAGGAGCAAAAGGGAAAAATCAGTTGGATATTAGAAACGTGGAAATTTCCAAACTCACAGAATATGCTGCAGAAGATGCCGATGTTACGTTTCGCCTGAAACAGATATTGGAAAAGGAATTGGCGGCCAACGAGCTCGAAAAACTGTTTTATGAAATCGAAATGCCGCTCATGAAAGTATTGGTAGTAATGGAAAAAACAGGTGTACGCATCGACAGTGAAGCTTTGCGTCAGAGTTCGGAAATCCTTACGGAAAATATGTTGAAACTCGAAAAGGAAATTTATGAAATGGCGGGCGGTGAGTTCAATATCAATTCGCCGGTACAGGTGGGAGAAGTATTGTTTGATCGGTTGCATTTGGATGACAAAGCCAAGAAAACAAAGACCGGACAGTATTCTACTTCGGAAGATGTGCTGGAAAAACTTCGACACAAACATCCGATTGTAGATAAAATATTGGAATACAGAGGATTGAAAAAATTGTTGAGTACCTACATTGATGCGCTTCCTCAACTGATTCATCCGAAAACGGGGAAAATACATACATCTTACAACCAAACCAACACCGCCACCGGTCGATTGAGTTCGAGCAATCCCAATTTGCAAAATATTCCCATTCGCGACGAATTGGGAAAAGAAATCAGAAAAGCCTTTATCCCGGAGGAAAACAGCCTGTTTCTCAGTGCCGACTATTCGCAGATTGAACTTCGAGTGATGGCTCATTTGAGCAACGACCAAAATATGATAGAGGCTTTCAGAAACGGTTTGGATATACATGCCGCTACAGCAGCCAAAATTTACAAAGTTCCGCTGGAAAAAGTAACTCCCGAAATGCGTCGTCATGCCAAAACAGCCAATTTCGGAATTATTTACGGAATTTCGGCTTTTGGTCTGGCGGAACGGCTCGGCATTTCACGCACGGAAGCCAAAAATTTGATTGATGAGTATTTTCTAACCTATCCGCAGATAAAAACCTACATCGAAAGTGCCATCAAAAAAGCCAAAGAAAACGGTTATGTAGAAACACTGCTCGGAAGAAAACGCTTTTTGCCCGACATCAATTCACAAAACAGCGTGGTGAGAGGTTTTGCCGAACGAAATGCGGTTAATGCACCGATTCAGGGCTCGGCAGCCGATATTATAAAAATTGCGATGGTCAACATTCAGCGAAAATTGGAAAAAGAAAATTTGCAGGCAAAAATGATTTTGCAGGTGCACGACGAATTAAATTTTACCGTTCCTGTAAACGAATTGGAAACGGTGCGCAAACTTGTTGTTTACGAAATGGAACATGCTTTTCCTCTCAATGTTCCGTTAATTGTAGATTGCGGCGTTGGCAACAACTGGCTCGAGGCACATTAATTTTTTTTTGTGAGTTCATATAACGATTATATCTTTTAATAATATAAAAAGTTGATAATTAATAAGGTAATAAGGCTCCTTTTTTAGTTGATTATCGTTTATTTTTCTTGTCGATGGGATTTGTAATCCCATTGCATCATTCTATTCAGTAATTGCATTCCGGAAAGAATCATCATCTAAATAATTAACAATTTTGGATTACAAATCTTCGCTTTGAGGGGTCTTCTATAAAAATTAATTTTTTTTTGATTAGCGGATTCTGGAATAAAAATTCTTTGTACTTTTGGATGGGAGTGAACTGTAGCGAAGAATAGTATTTATCGTATTGAATTGGTTCATTGAATGCATAAACAATAAACATGGATGTGAATTAAGTTAAATTTTTTGCCAATTAATTGATGAATAGATAGATAATACAAACTGTAGAAAAATATGACAAGGGAAGAAGCCGAAATAATACTGCAACGAACATTTAGACTGAGCTGTTTTTATGATGAGCAATGGAATACGATTGAGAAAATTTTAAATGGAGAACGAGTGCTGCTTATTGAAAAAACCGGATTTGGAAAATCGCTGTGTTTTCAATTCCCTGCAATATTGTTTGAAGGAATAACCGTGATTTTTTCACCATTAATTGCCTTAATGCGTGATCAGGTAAAGAAACTTGATTCGCTTGGAATTTCAGCGAAATGCATCAATAGCGAACAAACATCGGAAGAAAATTGGCAAACAATAGCAGATGCAAAAGCAGGTAAAATTAAAATTCTTTACATTGCACCAGAGCGACAAGAAAACGCTGAATGGATTGAAGCTACACGACAAATGAACTTATCAATGGTGGTTGTCGATGAAGCGCACTGTATTTCGGTTTGGGGACATGACTTCCGACCTGCATTCAGACGCATCATAAATCTTGTGAACTTGCTTCCTAAAGGGTTACCGGTATTGGCAACAACGGCAACTGCAACAAAAAAGGTAGAAGGTGATATTGCTCAACAAATGGGCGGTAATTTGACTATCATTCGAGGCAACCTTATGAGAGAAAATTTCAGACTCTTTGTCATTAAGGTAACCTCCGAAGATGAAAAAATGATATGGCTGGGTCAAAAGCTTCAAAAATTGCCCGGTTCAGGAATATTATATACAGGAACAAGGGTGGATACTGAAATTTATTCCAAGTGGTTCGATTTTTTGAAAATACCTTCTATCGGTTATAATGCAGGATTAGATGCTGAATCGAGAGTTTCTATTGAAAACGGGTTGATGAAAAATCAATGGAAATGTGTCATTTCGACAAATGCGTTGGGAATGGGCATTGATAAACCGGATATTCGTTTTATCATACATACTCAAATGCCGCAATCCCCCATTCATTATTATCAGGAAATTGGGAGAGCCGGAAGAGACAACCAACCATCTTTCATTATACTTTTCTACAATCCTGAAGATAGAAAACTTCCCGAAGCATTTATTGAGGGAGGAAGACCGACTATTTCAAAGTATGAAAAGGTAATTGAAGCTGTTAAAAATGAAATGCTTGGTGAACGTGATTTGATGAAAAGGACAAATTTGAAACAGAATCAGATAAGAGTTATTAAAGCGGATTTGATCGAACAAAAAATTATTCGAGAAGTTACCATTGGAAAAAGCAAAAAGTTTGAATATATCTCTGATGCTCCGTCGTTGGATACTAAAGCATTTGAAGAATTGAGAGCCAGCAAAATGCGGGATTTAGAGAAAATGATTGAATACGCTGAAACAAGTCAATCGCGGATGAAATTTTTATGCGATTATTTGGGGGATGCTTCAAACCATGCATATACAAATTGCGATAATACAGGACTGAAAAAAATATTTGTAACTATAAATGATGAATGGAGACAAAAATTACAGGATTTCCGAGAGGGATATTTTCCCGTCCTTGAAGTAGAATCAAAAGGAACAAATTTAATCAACGGATTTGCAGCCTCCTATTATGGTTTTACAAATGTTGGCAGTGCTTTGCATCGCAGTAAATACGAAAATGGCGGTGATTTTCCCGATTTTCTTTTAAAGCTTTTTCTCAAAGCAATTCGAAAGAATTTTGGACAAGAGAAGTTTGATTTGATTTTGTATGTACCACCCACAAAGTCCGGTGAATTAGTGAAAAATTTTGCCGTAAAAGTATCGCAGGTTTTGAAAATACCGATCTCTCATCATTTAATGAAGCAGCGAGAAACAAGCGAGCAGAAAATTTTTGAGAACGCTTATTTGAAATCCGACAACGTTAAAGATGCGTTTGTGATTAAAACTCCTGAGGAAGTGAGCGGAAAAACCATTTTATTGATTGATGACATTTTTGATAGTGGTGCAACGATCAAAGAGATTGGAAAATATTTAAGTAATTTAGGGGCTATAAAAATTGTACCTTTCGTAATCGCAAAAACTGTAGGAGGAGATTTAGTATGAATAACGATGTAGCCTATTGGATAGCATTGGCACATTTACCCAGATGGGGCTATTTAAAGATAAATAAACTCATTGTAAAATTTTATCACGAGCAGAAACTCTCGATTGAGGAATTTTTTCAATTGTCCGAAAGTGACTGGAAAAATCAATATGCTCTTGAAGATAGCTATATTGATGATTTAAAAAAAGCAAAATCAGAACTGGCAAATAATGCTTTTTTAGCTGAAACACTTCAAAATGAAGGTTATGAATTAATTCCGATAACTTCGCCTGAATATTCCAAAACACTCAAAGAAAATTTGAAAGCATCACATGCCCCCGTGCTGTTGTATGTCAAAGGCAATAAACAAATTTTGCAGGAAAAATCGATTGCTATTGTTGGTTCTCGAAATGCAACCGACAAATCGTTGGAATTTACCGATAATATTGCAAAATTAGCGAGCAAGGAGTACAAAGTCGTCGTAAGCGGCTTTGCCAAAGGCGTCGATAAACAAGCATTGGATTCTGCCATTCATTACAACGGTCAAAGTATTATTGTCCTACCTCAAGGTATTCTAACTTTTGGCTCCGGCTATAAAAAGTATTATAAACAAATTGTTGATGGCGATGTCTTGGTTTTGAGCACATTCTTTCCGAAAGCACCCTGGCAGGTTGAACTGGCAATGGCAAGAAATCCCATTATTTACGGACTTGCAAACGAAATTTATGTTGCAGAATCGTCAGAGAAAGGTGGCACATGGTCCGGTGTTATTGATGGATTGAGAAAAAACAGAAAAATATATGTTCGAAAACCTGACTTAAATGAAAAGAATGCGAATAATTTGTTAATTCAAAAAGGAGCTATTGCCGTTGACTTTAACGGTAATCCATTGTTTGAGAATCAACTATCTTTTGCCAAAGTAAATCAATGTAGTTTAAACGAGCCAACTGAGAATTACGAAAATAAAATTGTGGACTTGTTACAAACGGGAGAATATACCGTAAAGGATATCATTACAAGGTTACAGCTGACTTGGTCGGAAAAGAAACTCAGAGATTTTTTAAAGAACCGCAAAGACGTTGAAACTATTGCTAAAAAGCCTTTGCGATTTACAATGAATCAGCAAAAATCATTATTTGACTGAGGGAAGTATTCGTGAGCATATCTGTCAGGCTTTCCCATCGCCCGCATGATATTATTGTGTGGGAGCTTTCATAAAAGCAGGATGATGTTTTACGAAAAATAGAATAATATT
>ENA-UOYA01001061-UOYA01001061.1-activated-sludge-metagenome-genome-assembly--contig:-NODE-1061-length-31230-cov-6.685710_pt1 | contig 31230 bp, 26 predicted proteins | sample MGYA00238163_ERZ764804 | MGnify/ENA primary metagenome ERZ764804 (study PRJEB28919, sample SAMN05720223) | activated sludge metagenome | isolation source: Anaerobic digester | place: Hong Kong... | reverse complement strand
GGATTTTGGCGAGCCGCCAGGCGCAGCTGCCAATTTGCGCCGGGAATGAGCTAGAATCCCTACGGATTTCAACCCCTAAGCCCATTTTCCTGCACGAATTTGCTGTATCGTCGTGCCGCTGGGCGTTTCGCTTTTGTCGCATAGTCCCGGAGTATCCCATGGCGCTGGAGCGCACCCTGTCCATCATCAAGCCCGATGCCGTCGCCAAGAACGTCATCGGCGAGATCTATTCCCGCTTCGAAAAGGCCGGCCTGAAGGTCGTGGCGGCCAAGATGAAGCACCTCTCGCGCAAGGAAGCCGAAGGCTTCTACGCCGTGCACCGCGAACGCCCGTTCTTCAACTCGCTGGTGGAGTTCATGATCTCCGGTCCGGTGATGGTGCAGGCGCTGGAGGGCGAGAACGCCGTGCTCAAGAACCGCGAGCTGATGGGCGCCACCGACCCGAAGAAGGCCGACAAGGGCACGATCCGCGCCGATTTCGCCGATTCGATCGACGCCAACGCCGTGCACGGTTCGGACTCTCTGGAGAATGCGGCGATTGAGATCGCCTATTTCTTCTCCACCACCGAACTGTGTCCGCGCTGAGGTTCCTGCCGCGGTGACGACAGCCAAGGTCAACCTGTTCGACTACGACCGCTCCGGGCTGCGCGACCTGTTCGCGCAGCTGGGCGAGAAGCCGTTCCGTGCCGATCAGGTGATGAAGTGGGTGTATCACCGCCATGTCACCGACTTCGCGGCAATGACCGACGTCGGCAAGGCGCTGCGCGACAAGCTCAGTGCCGCCATCGACATCCTGCCGCCCAAGATCCAATTCGAGAAGCAGGCCGCCGACGGCACGCACAAGTGGCTGCTCGGTATGGATGGCGGCAACGCCATCGAGACCGTGTTCATCCCCGAGACCTCGCGCGGCACCCTGTGCGTTTCCTCGCAGGTGGGCTGCGGCCTCAACTGCCAGTTCTGCTCAACCGCCACGCAGGGCTTCAACCGCAACCTCTCCACCGCCGAGATCATCGGCCAGGTCTGGGTGGCGGCGCGCCACCTGGGCAACGTGCCCCATCACCAGCGCAAGCTGACCAACGTCGTGATGATGGGTATGGGCGAGCCCCTGCTGAATTTCGACCACGTCGTGCGCGCCATGGCCATCATGCGTGACGACTTCGGCCTCGGCCTTGCCAACAAGCGCGTGACGCTTTCCACCGCCGGACTGGTGCCGATGATCGACCGTCTCGCCGAGGAGAGCGACGTCTCGCTGGCCGTCTCGCTGCATGCGCCCAACGACGAACTGCGCACCGAGCTCGTCCCGCTCAACAAGAAGTACCCGATTGCCGAGCTGCTGGCGGCGTGCCTGCGCTATACGCAGAAGAAGCCGCGCACGTCGATCACCTTCGAATACACCATGTTGCGCGGCGTGAACGACCGCCCCGAGCACGCGCGCCAGCTCATCAAGCTGATGCGCAAGTTGCCGAGCAAGGTGAACCTGATTCCCTTCAATCCCTTCCACGGCACGCGCTTCGAGCGGTCGGACGAAGCGGACATCCGCGCCTTCCAGAAGATCCTGCTCGACGCCGGGGTCTTGACCATGGTGCGTCGCACGCGCGGCGACGATATTGATGCGGCCTGCGGGCAGCTGAAGGGCCAGGTGCTTGATCGCACGCGGCGCCAGGCGGAGTTCCGCCGTCGGCTGGAGGAATCCGCACTCGCGGGGGACGACAAACATGCAGCGTGAACTCCTCTGCGGCCTGGCGCTGCTGCTCCTCGCCGGCTGCGCCAGCAATCCGGGCAACCTGCCCAAGACCTCCGCCACGGACAAGCGTGACGAGGCCGCGCGTGTGCACGTGGAACTGGGGCAGCGCTACCTGCAGCAGGGCAAGCTCGACATTGCCCTGGAGAAGCTGCAGCGGGCGTTGCAGTTCAATCCGAACTACGCCGACGCACACACCGTCATCGCCCTGCTGTACGAGCGCATCGGCGACCCCAAGAGCGCGGAAGAGCATTATCGCCGCGCGGTGGAACTGCAGCCCAAGGCGGGGGCGGCGAACAACAACTACGGACAGATCCTGTGCAGCGCAGGGCGACTGGACGAGGCCGATCGCTATTTCCAGCGCGCCGTGGCCGACCCCTTCTACAAGTACGCGGACGTGGCTTTGGCCAACGCGGGCGTCTGCCTGCTCAACGGTGGCCGCCTGGACCAGGCGGAAGCCGATTTCCGCAAGGCGGTGGAGCTGAACCCGAACAACGCCGCGGCGCTGCTGCAACTCGCCGGGGTGCTGTACCGCAAGAACGATTTCTTCAAGGCACGTGCCTTCATGCAGCGCTTCGAGACGCAGGGCCAGGACACGCCCGAATCCCTGCACCTCGGGCGCGACATCGAGCTCAAGCTCGGCAACGCCGAAGGGGCGCGTGAGTACGCCGCCCGCCTGCGCCAGAAGTTCCCCGACTCTCCGCAAGCCCAGTCGCTGGATTCGAGCAATCCGTCATGAAACGGCGCCGGAAGGGCAAGCAGGATAGGTTCGTTCCGACCGTGGTGCTTGGGGCGGCTCCGGCCGCGGACGCCGCGGCACCGACGCCACTGCGGCAGAAATCCCTGCCGTTCGCCAGTGACCCGCCAACGATGAATGCCAGCCAACCAGACTCCGACAGCATCGACGCCGGCACGCCCCCGCCCGCCGTGCAGGGCGTGGCTCATTTCGATCCGTGTGTCGAGGCCGACCGCGGTCGCGACCTGCTGGTGATGCCGCCCAGCGCCGGCAGCGATCGCCGCGTCGACCTGCCGGGGCGGCGCCTGCGCATCGCGCGCGAGGCCTCCGGCATGGACCTGGAGCAGGCTGCCGCACGGCTGCGCCTGCCGCAGCGCCTGCTGCAGGCGATCGAAGCCGACGACCATTCGCGCATCGAGCACGGCGTCTATCTGCGCGGTTACCTGAAGAACTATGCGCGTCTGCTCGGTCTGCCGGAGCAGGACTTCATCGCGTGCGACGCCGCTCCGCAGGTCGAACCGCCGCCGCTGGTGGCTACCGGGACGGTGTCGCACTCGCGTTACCTCTACCAGCGCTATTCGGTCCCGGCGGTATACGTGCTGCTGACCGGACTCATCCTGGGACCTTCCGTGTGGCTGGCCACGCACGGCGGGCTGGAGCGCAACCTGACGCATGTGGCGAGCCTGGACGTGACACCGGCCGCGACCACGGCCGCAGCGGGCGCGCCGACCGGATCGGCCGCATCCGCCGCGGCGCAGACGGATGCCGTGGATCCCGCGGCAGCCAAAGCGGCTGCCGGTGCGCCGGAAGAGTCCGCACCCGCGGCGGCGCATCCGGCCGACCAGCCGCTGATGGCCTCGCTGGCGCCTTTCCCGCCCATGCCCTCCGCCAGCGCGGCGCCGGCCGCGCTGCCCGCGGGTCCTGGCCACCGCCTGCAGCTCAAGCTGAGCGAGTCGAGCTGGGTGGAGGTGATCGGTGAGGACGGTCGCCGGCTTGAGTACAGCATCCTCGCCGCGGGCAGCGAGCGCGAGTACGCCAGCACTGGCGCCCTCACCGTGCGTCTGGGCAACGCCAGCGGGGCCGAAGTGCGCCTGGACGGGCGCAGCGTCGACCTTGCACCCTATCGTCGGGCCAACGTGGCGCTGTTCCGCGCGTTCGGCGCCAAGGGTGCGATCGCCAGCGCGGAAAACTGAGCGGCACGCAGCGCGTGCACCGCGGCTGAATCCGCCGGCGCCACCACTGCGGCGCCGGCAGCAATGGCGGCGCGATCCTGCTACCCTACGCCGCGCTCGCGGCGGCCCCTGCCGCTGCCCTTCGTCATTTCTGCGGCGCCTGCGGCGCCGCCATCACCACGAGCACATCATGGCTTTCGACGCCCTCGACGAACACGAACAAGGCGAACTCGTCCGCAAGTGGCTGCGCGACAACGGCTCCTCCATCATCATCGGAGTCGCCCTCGGCCTGCTGCTGATCTTCGGCTACCAGCAGTGGCGCTCGCACCAGGCCCGGCACCAGGCGGAGGCCGCCGTGCAGTACGACGCCCTGGGCAAGGCCGTGCAGGCCAAGGATGCGGCCGCCGTGGCCAAGGGCTACGAGCTGCTCAAGAGCGATTACTCCGACACCGCCTATGCGGTGTTCGGCGCCATGCGCCAGGCCGAGTCGGCACTGGGCAATGGCGACAAGTCCGGGGCGCTGGCCGCGGCCTCGTGGGCCTACGAGCACTCCGGCAGCGACGCGCTCAAGACCCTCGCGGGACTGCGTTTGGCGCGCCTCAAGCTCGGCGAGGGCGACGCCCAGGCCGCGCTCGACCTCGTGGGCAAACTGCCCACTGCGGGCTTCGGCGCCATGCTCGACGAACTGCGTGGCGATGCCCTGCGCAGCCAGGGCAAGGCGGCAGAGGCACGCAGCGCCTATCAGGCGGCGCTGCAGGCGCTCGATCCCGCGGCGCCGAATCGTTCGGCGCTGGAAATGAAGCTCAACGACATTGCCGCGGCTGCCGAGAAGAAGAATTCATGAAGCGCGTTCTGCCTCTCCTGCTGGCCAGTGCCGTCGTCGCCCTGGGCGGCTGCGGCTGGATGAAGAACAAGTCGTCCAAGCGCGAGAACATCGCGCCGCCCACGCCGCTGGCGCAGCTCAACGCCAGCCTGTCCGTGCAGCGCCTGTGGGAAGCCTCGGCCGGCGACGGCGCCCGCAGCAGCGGCGTGCGCATCGGCCCCGCGGTGGCGGGGGGCAAGCTGTACGCCGCCAGTGTCGATGGCGTGGTTGCGGCCTTCGATGCGGCCAGCGGCAAGAGCCTGTGGCGCAACAAGACCAAGTTCGCCTTCGCCGGCGGCCCGGCCGTGGACGGCGATCTGCTGGTGGCCGGCACCCTGAATGGCGAAGTGCTGGCCTACGACGCCGGCACTGGCGCGGAACGCTGGAACGTCAGTGTCAGCGCGGAAGTGATCAGCGCGGCAGGTGTGGCTCTGGATACCGTGGTGGTGCGCAGCAACGACGGGCACCTGTATGGTCTGGATGGGACCAGTGGCGCGCGCAAGTGGGTGTTCGACCGCAACGCCGTGCCGCTGCTGTCGCTGCGCGGCAATGCCGCCCCCCTGATCGATGGCAGCGTGGTCTACGCCGGCGCGGACAATGGCAAGATTTTCGCCCTGCGCCTGGACAACGGTGCCACGCTGTGGGAGCAACGCGTGGCGCTGGGCGAGGGCAAGACCGAGGTCGAGCGCCTCAACGACAGCGACGGCGAACTCGTCCTCGACGGTGGCGTGCTGTATGCCGCCGCCTACCGCGGCAGCGTCATGGCGCTGGCGGCGGGCAACGGGCGTCCGCAGTGGGCGCGTGAACTTTCCAGCTACACCGGCGTGGCCGTCTCCGCGAGCCAGGTCTACGCCGTCGACGCCGATTCCAACGTGTGGGCGCTGGATCGCACGAGCGGCAGCTCGATGTGGAAGCAGGACGCCTTTCTGCATCGCTGGCTGACCGCTCCGGCGGCCCAGGGCGACTACATCGTGGTGGGCGATATCGAAGGCTACGTGCATTGGCTGGCTGCCTCCGATGGCAAGGAAGTGGCGCGCGAGCGCCTGTCCAAGGATCCCATCCGCGCCCGTCCCGTCGTGGTCGGTGACACGGTCTACGTCGAAGACGAGCAGGGTCGCATCGGCGCCTATCGCGCCGCCCTGTAGGACGCTGTCGTCGCGATCTTCTCCGAACGCCGCCGCGCCCCGCGCGGCGGCGTTCGCGTCGTTGCAGTGTCCGGGCTATAGTCCGCGCACGTTTTCCGGTTCCCGCCCATGCTGCCCGTCGTCGCCCTGATCGGTCGCCCCAACGTGGGCAAATCGACGCTGTTCAACGTCCTCACGCGCACGCGCGACGCGCTGGTGCACGACATGCCGGGCGTGACGCGCGACCGCCATTACGGCGTCTGCCGGCTGGGCGAGCGGCCCTTCGTGCTGGTCGACACCGGCGGCCTTTCCGGCGAGGACGCCGGCATGGATGCGCTGACCGCGCGCCAGGTGCACCTGGCGGTGGAGGAGGCGCATGTGGTCGTCCTCGTCACCGATGGGCGCGCCGGCCTCACCGCGCTGGACCGCGATATCCTGGCCGACGTGCGCAAGCGCGGCAAGGCGCTGCTGGTCGCCGTGAACAAGACCGACGGCATCGATGCCGAGGCCGCGCTCACCGACTTCACCGCGCTCGGCGTCGGCACGCTGCTGCCCCTCGCGGCGGCCCATGCGCGCGGACTGGATCGGCTCGTCGCAGCCATCCTGCCGCTGCTGCCTGCGGCGGATGACACGCCCGATGCCGCAGCGGACGGCGGCATCCGCGTTGCCATCGTCGGCCGCCCCAACGTGGGCAAGTCCACCCTGGTCAACCGCTTGCTTGGCGAGGAGCGTGTGGTCGTGTCCGACGTGGCCGGCACCACGCGCGATGCCATCCGCGTGCCGCTGGAACGCGATGGCAAGCGCTACACGCTGATCGACACGGCCGGCGTGCGCCGGCGCGCACGCGTGGAAGAGGCGGTGGAGAAGTTTTCGGTCATCAAGACCTTGCAGACGCTGGAGGAAGCTCAGGTCGTGGTGCTGCTGCTGGACGCCCAGGAGGGCGTCACCGAGCAGGACGCCACCGTGCTGGGCCACGTGCTCGACGCCGGGCGCGCCTTCGTCATCGCCGTCAACAAGTGGGACGGATTGACCAAGTATCAGCGCGAGCAGTGCGAGTCCATGCTGGCGCGCAAGCTCGACTTCGTGCAGTACGCCGAACGGGTGTTCATTTCGGCGCTGCACGGCTCGGGCCTGCGCGAACTGATGCGTGCGGTGAATCGCGCCTACGCGGCGGCCACGCGCGAATTCGGCTCGTCCGAACTGACGCGCGCGCTGGAGGCCGCCTACGAGGGCTATCAGCCGCCGCTGGTGCGTGGGCACACGCCCAAGCTGCGTTATGCCCACCCGGGCGGTAGCGCGCCGCCGACCATCATCATCCACGGCAGCCGCACCGCGCATATCGCCGAGGGTTACCGCCGCTACCTGGAGAATTTCTTCCGCAAGCGCTTCCGCCTGGTCGGTACGCCGGTACGCATCGTGTTCAAGGACGGTGAGAATCCCTTCGCCGGCAAGAAGAACGAGCTGAGCGAGCGCCAGGTGCGCCGCCGCCGCCGCCTCATCCGCCACCACAAGAAGAGCTGATGCCCGCGCCGCTGACCTTCGCCATCCTCGCCGGTGGCGGCGGCACGCGACTGGGCGGGCGCGACAAGGGCCTGGTCGACGTGGGTGGGCGACCGCTCGTGGCCTGGGTATGCGACCTGGCGCCTGCCGGGGCCGAGGTGTTGATCGTGGCCAACCGGCACGCCCCGGACTACGCGCGCTTCGGGCGCGTCGTGACCGACCTGTGGCCGGGCCAGCGCGGCCCGCTGGCGGGCATCGCCACGGCCCTGGCCGAGGCGCGCTGCGAGTGGGTCCTGACGGTGCCGGTGGATTGCCCGCGCCCGCCCGCGGACCTGGTCCCGCGCCTGCGGGCCGCGCTCGATGCCGCGCCGCGCGCGCGCCTGGCCAGCGCTTGCGAGGCGCGCGGTCCGCAGCCGCTGTTCGCCCTGTACCGGCGTAGCCTGGCGCAGCGTGCGGCCCTGGCACTGCAACGCGATCTGCCGGTGTGGCGCTGGCAGGAAGAGGAGGGCGCGCTGCGCGTGGATTTCTCCGATGTCGCCGCGGCCTTTGCCAACCTCAACGCCGAGGCCGACCGCGCCTCGCTGCTGGAGCGCCTGGCGCATGGCTGAGGACTTTCCGATCGGACTGTCGCTGCACGAGGCCTGTGCCCGCATGGTGGCTCTGGGCGCGGCGCGGCGGCTCGGGCCCGAGAGTGTGCCGCTGGCGTCAGCGCTGGGGCGGGTCCTCGCGCAGGACGTCCACGCGCCGATCGATCTGCCGCCCTTCGCCAACTCGGCCATGGACGGGTTCGCCGTGCGCGCGGCCGACGTATCGGCGTCCGCCGAGGTCAGCCTGCGCATCGTCGGCACACGCCTGGCGGGTGACGGCCGGACCGCGGCCATCGGGCCCGGCGAGTGCCTGCGCATCACCACCGGCGCGCCGCTGCCGCAGGGCGCCGACGCAATCGCGATCAAGGAGAACGTGCGGGTGGCGGGCGACACGGCGCGTTTGTGCGGGCCGCTGGCGCCGGGCACGCATGTGCGCGCGGCGGGCGAGGACCTGGCGCGCGGTGCGCTGGCGCTGGCCGGGGGCACTGCGCTGGATGCCGGCGCGCTCTCGCTGCTGGCCGCCTGCGGTTTCCCGCATGCCCCGGTGGTGCGCGCGCCGACGGCCGTGCTGCTCACCACCGGCGACGAACTGGTGGAACCAGGCGGAGCGCTGGGCGCCGGGCAGATCTACGATTCCAATCGCAGCGGCCTGGCGGCGCTGCTCGGCCAGAGCGGCGCGCGCGTGCTGCGCCACGAGCGCGTGCGGGACGATCCGGCCGCCCTGCGCGCGGCCCTGCTGGCGGCGTGCGACGGGGACCTCGTGCTGACCTCCGGCGGTGTGTCCGCCGGCGAGGCCGACTTCCTGCCGCGCCTGCTGCAGGAGATCGGCCGCGTGCATCTGTGGAAGGTGCGCATGAAGCCCGGCATGCCGCTGCTGGTGGGCGAGGTCGGCGGCAGTCTGCTGTGCTGTCTGCCGGGCAATCCCGTGTCCGGCATGGCGACCTTTCTCGCCCTGGTCCGCCCCGCCATCGACGCCATGCTCGGACGTGCGGCGCGCCAGCTCCGCCGCGCGCGCCTGGCGATCCCCGTGCACAAGCGCCACGCGCGGGCCGAGTACCTGCGTGCGCAGTCGCGGTGGGACGCCGACGGCACGCTGTGGGTCACGCCCTTGCGCGGCCAGGGCTCGGGCATGCTGCATGCCCTGGCGCAGGCCGATTGCCTGGCGCTGATTCCGGAGGACGTCTCCGGGCTGGACCGCGGCGCCGTGGTCGAGGTGCTGCCCCTGCCGGGCCGCGACTGAGCCCGGTCGGGTGACGCCGATGGCATGATGCAGCGCATGAACGGCCCGATCGAACTGTCTCCGCAGGAAGCGGCCGAGCGCCTGGCGGCCGGCGCCGTGCTGCTGGATGTGCGTGAGCGGCATGAGCATGCCAGCGGCGTCCCCTCCGGTGCCCACCCCGTGCCGCGCGCGGAGCTGGCGCAGCGCATCGCCGACCTGGTGCCGCACCGCGACCACCCCGTGTTGGCCATCTGCGCCAGCGGCGCGCGCTCGCTGCTCGCCGCGCAGGCGCTGTGTGGGCTCGGCTACACCTGTGTCGCCTCGGTCCGCGGTGGTCTCGCGCACTGGCGCGCCGCGGGCCTGCCGGTGAGCGGAGCCGCGCTGGACGCCGACGCCAACGAACGCTATTCGCGCCATCTGCTGCTGCCTGAGGTGGGTCTCGCCGGGCAGATGCGACTGGCCCACGCGCGCGTGGCGCTCGTCGGAGCGGGCGGTCTGGGCGCGCCGGTGTCGCTCTATCTGGCCGCCGCCGGCGTCGGCCAGATCACCCTTATCGACGACGACCGTGTGGAGCGCTCCAACCTGCAACGCCAGGTGGTGCATGCGGAGGCTCGGGTGGGCATGCCCAAGGTCGAGTCGGCGCGCCTCACCCTCACGGCGCTCAATCCCAGCGTCCGCGTCGTCCCCCGCGCCGAACGGCTGGTTGCCGCCAACGTCGAGGCGCTGCTCGCCGATCACGACGTGGTCATCGACGGAGCGGACAACTTCAGCACGCGCTACTTGCTCAGTGCCGCCTGCCTGCGTCTGCGCCTGCCGCTGGTGTACGGTGCCGTGCACCGCTTCAGCGGCCAGGTCAGCGTCTTCGATGCGCGCTGTGACGACTCGCCCTGCTACCGCTGCCTGTTCCCGGAACCGCCAAGCGCCGCTGAGGCACCCAATTGCGCCGAAGCCGGTGTGCTCGGTGTCCTGCCCGGCACGATCGGACTGCTGCAGGCGACCGAGGCGATCAAGCTGCTGCTCGGCATCGGCCAGCCGCTGGTCGGGCGCCTGCTGTGCTACGACGCCCTGGCCGCCGGCTTCCGCGAGCTGCGGCTGCCGCGCGATCCGCAGTGCCCGGGTTGCGGCGCCGCCGCCGTATTCACCGGCTACGCGGACCTCGCCGCGCTCTGCGCCATCGCCTGATGCCGGCGGGGCGGGGCAGGGCGTGGCCCCGCGCCACCGCGGCCGGGCTCAGAAGCGCCGCCGTTCGCCGCGCCCCAGCCACGCAGCCATGGCGGCACCCGCCAGCAGCCAGCCGGGCAATTGCTCGAACAACGCGCCCAGGGTGAAGTCCAGCGGGAACTGGTACCAGTTCCAATAGGGCACGCTGAGCGCCAGCCAGGCGAACACGGACGCCGCACCGGCGAGGACCACGCGGCGCGCAAACCCGAAAGCCCCCAGGCTCATCAGCCAGGCCAGCAGCGCAGCGGCCAGTGTGTCCGAAGCGAGCTGCTTGCCGAGGTTCGGCCCCATGTCCTGCGCGGCAGTGTTGCCGCCGGGTGCGTACACCACGAAGGCGTACGCGCTGTGGCGATACTTGTCCTGGAACGCGGCCTTCTGCGCCGGGTCATTCCAGGCGTCCGGCGGCATGCCCGGCAGCGTGTACACGCCGGCGCCGCCACTCGCAGCCGCCTGCACGGCCGCCAACGCGACATCCTGCTGGCTTGCCGTGCGCATGCCCATCATGCCGATCGGCAGGGCCACGTGGGCCAGTGCGCCCCACACGAACATCACCATGCCGCCGATCACGGCGGCGACGATTCCACGCATGCCGATTCTCCCCACAGGCGGCCCCGCGCCGCGGCGCGCAGGATGCGCCGGCACGCGCTGGGCGTCAAAGGAATCAGCCGTCGCTGCGCCGGCGCTGCGCCGCCTCGAAGGCCGCGAGCTGCCCGGGCGTCGCTTCGCGGTAATGCCGGGCCTTCCACTGCGCAAAGGGCTCGCCGTAGATGTGCTCGCGCGCCGCCTCCTTGTCCAGGGCCACGCCCTCGGCCTGCGCCGCCTCGAGGTACCAGTCGGCGAGGCAATTGCGGCAGAAGCCCGCGGTGATCATGAGGTCGATGTTCTGCACCTCGGTGTGCGTGCGCAGGTGTTCGAGCAGGCGGCGGAAGGCCGCGGCTTCGAGGCGAGTGCTGGGATCGGTGGACATGACGTGCTCCTGAATCGACCGGCGGCGATGCTAGCGGAAGGTTTGAGGCGCGTCGCGCCGACGTGGATAATGCGCGCTTTCCCGCCCGCGCCCTCCCCATGACCGCCCGTATCCTGGACGGCAAACGCATTGCCGATGAACTGCTGGAGCGCGTCCGCGGGCGGGTGGCGGCGCGCCTGGTGGCGGGCAGGCGCGCGCCCGGCCTCGCCGTGGTGCTGGTGGGTGACGATCCCGCCTCGGGCGTGTACGTCAAGAACAAGCGCAAGGCCTGCCGCCAGGTCGGCTTCGAGTCCTACGATTACGACCTGCCTGCCAGCAGCGACGAGGCGACGCTCTACGCGCTCATCGACCGCCTCAATGCCGACCAGGCGGTGCACGGCATCCTGGTGCAGCTGCCGCTGCCGGCGCACATCGACGCCACGGCGCTGATCAACCGCATCGATCCGCGCAAGGACGTCGACGGCTTCCATGCGGCCAACGTCGGCGCTCTGGCCCTGCGCCAGCGCGGCCTGCGGCCGTGCACGCCCAAGGGCGTGATGACCCTGCTGGCGCACACCGACCGGCCGGTGCGCGGGGAGCACGCGGTCGTGGTGGGCGTGTCCAACCACGTCGGCCGACCCATGGCACTGGAGCTGCTGCTGGCCGGCTGCACCACCACGACCTGCCACAAGTTCACGCGCGACCTGCCGTCCTTCGTGCGCCAGGCCGACATCCTCGTGGTCGCGGTCGGTCGCGCCGGTCTGGTCAAGGGCGAGTGGATCAAGCCCGGCGCCGTGGTCATCGACGTCGGCATCAACCGCCTCGATGACGGCTCGCTGGTCGGCGACGTCGAGTTCGAGGCGGCTGCCGCGCGCGCCGCGTGGATCACGCCCGTGCCGGGCGGGGTCGGGCGTATGACCGTGGCCACGCTGATCGAGAACACCCTCGAGGCGGCCGAAACCTTTTTCGACTGAGGGCCCATGGTGACCTTTTCGACCCGGCTTGTGCTCCGCTTCGCCGCGCTGGTGCTCGCCGTGCTGGCCACGGGCTGCGCTAGTGCGCTGCACAAGGCGAGCCAACGCTTTGCCGACAATCTGTCCACGGCCATCCTGTCCGAGGACGATCCGGGCACGGTGCGCGACGGCGTGCCGGCCTATCTGCTGCTGATCGACGGCCTGATTCACGGGGATCCGCAGAACGCGGGCCTGCTGCTGGCCGGCGCCAACCTCTACGGCGCCTACGCCGGTGGATTCGTCGGCGAGACGGGGCGCGCGCAGCGCCTGGCCCAGCGGGCCTTCGACTATGCCCGTCGCGCGGCCTGCGCACGCGGCAGCACGCTGTGCGAGGCCCAGGCGCAGCCCTTCGAGCCCTTCGCCGCGGCCGTGGCCCAGGCAAGCCGCAAGGATCTTGACCTGCTGTTCGGCCTGGCCTCGGCCTGGGCCGGCTGCATCCAGCAGAACAGCGGCGACTGGGACGCCATTGCCGACATTCCCAAGGTGCAGGTCCTGCTCGAGCGCGTCATCGCGCTGGACGGCCAGTACCAGGACGGCACCCCCTACATGTACCTGGGCGTGCTGCAGTCCCTGCGTCCGGCCTCGCTCGGAGGCAAGCCGGAACTTGGCCGCGCCGCGTTCGAACACGCCATTGCCCTGTCCGGCGGGCGCAACCTCATGGCCAAGACCCTCTACGCGCAGTACTACGCCCGCCTGGTGTTCGACCAGGAGCTGCACGACCGTTTGCTGCGCGAGGTGCTGGCCGCGCCGACCGATGCCCCGCGCCTGACGCTGATCAACACGCTCGCGCAGCAGCGCGCCCAGGCCTTGCTCGATTCGGGCAAGGACTATTTCTGAACCGACCCGCCGCCGGCGGATGAGGATGCCCGCATGAGCCCGTTCCGTTCCGCCGCCGCGCGCCTGTTGTCCGCCGCGCTGTTCGCCGCCTTCGGCACCGTCGCCGCGGCCGACACCCTGAAGATCGCCACGGTGGCGCCCGACGGCACCGCCTGGATGCGCGAGATGCGCGCCGGCGCCGACGCCGTCAAGCAGCGCACCGAAGGCCGCGTGGAGCTGAAGTACTACCCCGGCGGCGTGATGGGCGATCCGGACACGGTGCTGCGCAAGATCAAGATCGGCCAGTTGCAGGGCGGCGCCTTCACCGGCGGGGAGATCTCCGGCGTGGCGCCGGATGCGCAGCTCTACAGCCTGCCGTTCCTGTTCCGCGACCAAGCCGAAGTGGACGCCGTGCGCGCCAAGCTGGACGATCGCGTGCGCGCCAACTTCGAGGCCGGCGGCTTTGTCGCCCTGGGCCTGTCCGGCGGCGGTTTTGCCTATCTGATGAGCACGCGCGACATCAGGACGCGGGACGATCTCAAGGCCGCCAAGGTGTGGGTGCCGCAGGGCGATCACATCGCCGATGTGGCCTTCAAGGCCGCCGGCGTCAGCCCCACGCCGCTGCCGTTGGCCGACGTCTACACCAGTCTGCAGACCGGTCTGGTCGATACCGCGGCGAACACGCCCGCGGGCGCCATCGCCTTCCAGTGGCACACCAAGATCAAGCACATCGTCGACCTGCCGGTGACCTACGTGATGGGCTTTCTCGTGGTGGACAAGAAGGCGGTGGACAAGCTGGCCGCCGCCGACCAGGCCGTGCTGCGCGAGGAGATGGCCAAGGCCTTCGCCAAGCTCGAGCAGATCAACCGCGACGACAACGCCAAGGCGCTGGAGACGCTCAAGGGCCAGGGCATCGCGCTGTACACGCCCAATGCCGACGAGCAGAAGCTGTGGCAGGGCGTGGGCGTGGAGGCGCGCAAGCAGCTCGATGCGGAGAAGGCGGTGACGCCGGAATCGCTGCAGCAGCTCGGCGCCGCGCTGGACGCCTTTCGCGCCGGCAAGAAGTGAGCGGGCAGGGCGCGCCGGTGAGCACGCAGTCCGCATCGGCGCCGCCGCACCGCGCCCCCGCGCCCTGGCTCGCCCGCCTGCATCGCCTGGAAGACTGGGTGCTGACCGTGCTCGTGGTCGGCCTGGTCGTGCTGGCCGGCGCGCAGATCCTGCTGCGCAACGTGTTCGAGGCTGGGCTGTCCTGGGCCGACCCACTGCTGCGCGCCATGGTGCTGTGGAGCGCCATGCTCGGCGCCCTGGTGGCCACGCGTGAACAGCAGCACATCGGCCTGGATTTCCTCGCCCGCTTCAGCCACGGCCTGCTGCGCCGCGGCGCCCATGCCTGCGCCAGCCTGTTCGCCACGGCGCTGTGCGGCGCAATGGCCTGGTACAGCGTGGGTCTGGTTCAGCTCGATCTCGGCGGCGGCGGCAAAGGGGCGGCCGGACTTCCCGCCTGGGCGCTGGAGTCCATCATGCCGCTCGGCTTCGGCCTGATGGCGCTGCGCTTCCTCCTGCGTGCCTTCACGCCAGCGGCGACCGACCCGGCTGCGGAGAGCGCGGCATGATCTGGCTTCTGGCGGGGCTGCTGGTGCTGTTGGCGGCGGCCGGCGCGCCGCTGTTCGCGGTGCTCGGCGCGCTGGCGCTGATCGGCTTCCACCAGGCCGGACAGGACGGGGTCGCCGTGGCGGTGGAGTTCTACCGCCTGTCCGACATGCCGGCGCTGATCGCCATTCCGCTGTTCACCCTGGCCGGCTATCTGCTCGCGGAGAGCGCCGCGCCGCGCCGTCTGGTGCGTCTCACCAACGCGCTGGTCGGCTGGCTGCCCGGTGGACTCGCCATCGTCGCCGTGCTGGCCTGCACCCTGTTCACCGCCTTCACCGGCGCCACCGGCGTTACCATCATCGCCCTGGGAGCCGTGCTGTATCCCGCCTTGCGCCAGGCGCATTACGGCGAGAGATTCGCCCTCGGCCTGCTCACGGCCTCGGGCAGCCTCGGGCTGCTGCTCGTGCCCTCCATGCCGCTCATCCTGTACGGCGTGGTGGCGCAGCAGTTCCACACCACGCCGCCGGTGAGCATCGACGCCCTGTTCAAGGCCGGCGTGCTGCCCTGCCTGCTGATGGTCGTGCTGCTCGGCCTCTACAGCGCCTGGCACCAGCGCGGCATCGCACGCCCGCCGCGCGCTTCGGCCGGCGAGCTGTGGGCCGCGTTCAAGGATGCCGCCTGGGAAATCCCGCTGCCGTTCCTGATCCTGATCGGCATCTACTCCGGTCGCCTGGCCGCCTCGGAGGCTGCCGCAGCCACCGCGCTGTACGTGCTGGTGGTCACCGTGCTGATCCGGCGTGAGATCGCGCTGGGCGAGCTGCCGCGGGTGATCCGCCAGGCCATGGTGCTGGTCGGCGGCATCCTGGTGATCCTGGGCTTTTCGCTGGCCATCACCAACTGGCTGGTGGATGCCGAGGTGCCTGAGAAGCTGTTCGGTCTGCTCAACACGCATATCCCGCCGGACAAGCCCTTCCTGTTCCTGCTGGCGCTTAACCTGTTCCTGCTGGTGTTCGGCATGCTGCTGGAGGGCTTCCCCGCGATCATCCTGCTGGTGCCGCTGGTGCTGCCGGTGGCGCTGAAGTACGGCGTGGATCCGGTGCACCTGGGCATCATCTTCCTTGCCAACCTGCAGCTCGGCATCTTCCTGCCACCGCTGGGTATCAATCTCTACCTCGCCAGCGCGCGCTTTGGCCGACCGGTGACCGTACTGGTGCGCGCGGCGGTGCCGTTCTTCCTGATCCTGCTGGCCGCCACGCTGATCGTGACCTACTGGCCCGCTCTGTCGCTCTGGCTGGCGCGGCCAGCGACGCCCTGAGGCCGGCGCCGCCGCCGAACGCCCCACGCACCGGGCAAAGCCGATGGCGAGCGGACGGCCGCCGCGCAACGGTCGCCAGCCCCGGTGCCGGCCGGTCATTTGGAGCGAAGCGAAGGCCTGCGTATAATCCCGTTTTTGGAGCGGTCCCAAAGCGCATGCGCATCCTCGCCGAAGCCCTGACGTTCGACGACGTCTCCCTGGTCCCCGCCTTCTCCAACGTCCTGCCCAAGGACGTCAAGCTTGCCACCCGCCTCACGCGCGGCATCCGCCTCAACATTCCCGTCGTGGCCGCGGCCATGGACACGGTCACCGAGGCACGGCTGGCCATCACCATGGCGCAGTGCGGCGGCATCGGCATCATCCACAAGAACATGCCGGTCGAGCGCCAGGCCGCAGAAGTGCGCCTGGTGAAGAAGTTCGAGGCCGGCGTCATCCGCGATCCGATCACGGTCACGCCCAACACCTCCATCCGCGACGTGATGCAGATCGTGCGCGCCGCCAACATCTCCGGCGTGCCGGTGGTGGAGGGCGAGCAGTTGGTCGGCATCGTCACCAATCGCGACCTGCGCTTCGAGCGCAAGCCGGAAGACCCGGTGCGTCACATCATGACGCGCAAGGAGCGCCTGGTGACGGTGAAGGAGGGAGCGCCCGAGGACGAGGTGCTGGCCCTGCTGCACAAGCACCGCATCGAAAAGGTGCTGGTGGTGGACGACGGCTTCCGCCTGAAGGGCCTCATCACGGTCAAGGACATCCAGAAGGCGCGCGACAATCCCAACGCCTGCAAGGACAGTCACGAACGCCTGCGCGTGGGCGCGGCGGTCGGCGTGGGCGGCGACACCGAGCAGCGCGTGGCGGCCCTGGTCGACGCCGGTGTGGACGTGATCGTGGTCGACACGGCGCACGGCCACTCCAGCGGCGTGATCGAGCGCGTGCGCTGGGTCAAGAACACCTTTCCGCACATGCAGGTGGTCGGCGGCAACATCGTCACCGGCGACGCTGCGCTCGCGCTGGTGGACGCCGGCGCCGACGCGGTCAAGGTGGGCATCGGTCCCGGCTCCATCTGCACCACGCGCATCGTCGCCGGCGTGGGCGTGCCGCAGATCACGGCAGTCGACATCGTTGCCACCGCGCTGCGCGACACGGGCGTGCCGCTGATTGCCGACGGTGGCATCCGCTACTCGGGTGACATCGCCAAGGCCCTGGTGGCCGGCGCGTCCTGCGTGATGATCGGCGGCATGTTCGCCGGCACCGAGGAAGCGCCGGGCGAAGTCGAGCTGTACCAGGGGCGCTCCTACAAGAGCTACCGCGGCATGGGCTCGCTGGGCGCCATGCAGAAGGGCTCCAAGGACCGCTACTTCCAGGAAGAGGCGGATGCGGACAAGCTGGTGCCCGAAGGCATCGAGGGCCGCGTGCCCTACCGCGGCCCCCTGCGCAGCATCGTGCATCAGCTCATCGGCGGCCTGCGAGCGGCCATGGGCTACGTCGGCTGCGCCACGGTGGAGGAGCTCAACACGCGCCCGCAGTTCGTGCGCGTGACCAGCGCCGGCATGCGTGAATCGCACGTGCACGACGTGACCATCACGAAGGAAGCGCCGAACTATCGCCTGGATTGAGCAACAGCCACTGGGGACCCGCGGGTCCCCAATTTTTTCCTGCCGACGCCGCCATGCAGAACATCCATACCGACAAGATCCTGATCCTCGATTTCGGCGCCCAGTACACCCAGCTGATTGCCCGCCGCATCCGCGAGATCGGCGTGTACTGCGAGATCTGGGCCTGGGACCACGACCCGGCCGAGATCGCCCGCTTCGCCCCGCGCGGCATCATCCTGTCCGGGGGGCCGGAGTCCACGCTGGAGGCCGGATCGCCGCGCGCCCCGCAGGCGGCGTTCGACGCCGGCGTGCCCATCCTCGGCATCTGCTACGGCATGCAGACGATGGCCATGCAGCTGGGCGGACGCGTCGAGGGCGGGCACGAGCGCGAATTCGGCTATGCGCGCGTGGCCCTGCAGGGCGCCTGCCGCCTGCTCGACGGCCTCGGTGCGGGCGACAGCCTGGCGCACTACGGCGAGGGCGAGTCCTGGATGGGCGCGCAGCAACAGGCGCGGCCAGTGATGGATGCAGGCGGCACGGTGCGCGGACTCGACGTGTGGATGTCCCATGGCGATCGTGTCACGGCCGTGCCGCCGGGCTTCAGCGTCGTGGGCGGTACCGATCACGTGCCCATTGCCGCCATGGCCGACGAGGCGCGGCGCTGGTACGGCGTGCAGTTCCATCCGGAGGTCACGCACACGCGCCAGGGTACCGAGCTGCTGCGCCGCTTCGCCACTCAGGTCTGCGGCTGCCGCACGCTGTGGACGGCGGCCAACATCATCGAGGACGCCGTGCAGCGCGTGCGCGCCCAGGTGGGCGCTGACAGGGTGCTGCTCGGCCTCTCCGGCGGCGTGGACTCCTCCGTCGTCGCCGCCCTGCTGGAGAGAGCCATCGGCGACCAGCTGGTGTGCGTCTTCGTCGACACCGGCCTGCTGCGCTGGAAGGAAGGCGACCAGGTCATGGCCACCATGGCCGAGCACATGGGCGTGCGCGTCATCCGCGTCGACGCGGCGCAGCGCTACTTCGATGCCCTGCGCGGGGTCGACGAGCCCGAGGCCAAGCGCAAGATCATCGGCCGCCTGTTCGTGGAGATCTTTGAGGAGGAGGCGGCCAAGCTCGAAGGCATCCGCTGGCTGGCGCAGGGCACCATCTACCCCGATGTGATCGAGTCCGCGGCCAGCAAGACCGGCAAGGCCCACGTCATCAAGAGCCACCACAACGTCGGCGGCCTGCCCGAGCGCATGAAGCTCGGTCTGGTGGAGCCGCTGCGCGAGTTGTTCAAGGACGAAGTGCGGCGCATCGGCGTGGAGCTCGGCCTGCCGCGCGAGATGGTCTACCGTCACCCCTTTCCGGGACCGGGCCTTGGCGTGCGCATCCTCGGCGAAGTGCGCGCCGAGTACGCCCATCTGCTGGCCCAGGCCGACCACATCTTCATCGACGAACTGCGCCGCGCCGGCCTGTACGACAAGGTCAGCCAGGCCTTCGCGGTGTTCCTGCCGGTGAAGTCGGTGGGCGTGGTCGGCGATGCCCGTGCCTATGAGTGGGTGATCGCCCTGCGCGCGGTGGAAACCGTCGACTTCATGACGGCGCACTGGGCGCATCTGCCCTACGATTTCCTCGACCGGGTGAGCCGGCGCATCGTCAACGAACTGCGCGGCGTATCGCGCGTGGTGTACGACATCAGCGGCAAGCCGCCTGCCACGATCGAGTGGGAGTAGGACGGTGCGGGCCGCGCGCCTGCGGCCCGTCCTGCCCCTGCGCCGCCCTGCCACGGACCCGCCGTGACCGACTCCGCGCTGCCGCCAGACCTCGCCGTCGACGACCTGCACTGGATGCGCCAGGCCCTGGCGCTCGCGCTGCGCGCGCGGGACGAGGGCGAGGTGCCGGTGGGCGCGGTGCTGGTGCAGGACGGCGTCGTGCTCGGCGAGGGCTGGAACCGCACGATCGGCGAGCACGACCCCAGCGCCCACGCGGAAATCGTCGCCCTGCGCGACGCCGGCCGGCGCGCGCGCAACTACCGCCTGCCCGGCAGCACCCTCTACGTGACCTTGGAGCCGTGCAGCATGTGCGCCATGGCCCTGGTGCACGCGCGCGTGCGGCGCGTGGTCTATGCCGCCAGCGATCCCAAGACCGGGGCGGCCGGCAGCGTGTTCGACGTCCTGGTGTCCGATCGTCACAACCACCGTGTGGCGGTGCAGGGCGGCGTGCTCGGGGACGAGGCCGGCGAACTGCTGCGCGCCTTCTTCCGCGCACGGCGCTGAGGCGTCGTGCGGGCAGGGCGCCGCTAGAATAGGCGCATGTCCGCGCTGCATCCGGCGAGTCCCGCCGACTTCGACCCCAAGGCTTTCGTGCGCACGCTGAGCACCTCGCCCGGCGTGTATCGCATGTTTGCGGCCGACGACGAGCTGCTCTACGTGGGCAAGGCGCACAACCTGCAGAAGCGCGTCGGCAGCTATTTCACCAAGGCGCTGGAGTCGCGCATTGCCGCCATGGTGGCGCAGATCGCGCGCATCGAGGTCACCCTGACGCGCACCGAGGCCGAAGCGCTGCTGCTCGAAGCGCAGCTGATCAAGTCGCTCAGGCCGCGCTACAACGTGCAGCTGCGCGACGACAAGAGCTATCCCTACATCCATCTTGCCACCGACACCGCCTTTCCGCGCATGGCTTTCCACCGCGGCGCGCGCAGCGGCAAGGGGCGCTATTTCGGACCGTTTCCCAGCGCCTTCGCCGTGCGCGAGTCGCTCGATGTGCTGCAGAAGCTCTTCCGGGTGCGCCAGTGCGAGGACAGCTACTTCAAGAACCGCACGCGGCCCTGCCTGCAGTACCAGATCCAGCGCTGCAGCGCGCCCTGCGTCGGCCTGATCGACGCCGCCGCCTACGCCGAGAGCGTGCGCCTGGCGTCGATGTTCCTGGAGGGGCGCAGCAGCGCGGTGGTCGACGAGCTGGCCGCGCAGATGGAGAAGGCCAGCGCCGCCCTGGAGTTCGAGCGTGCGGCGGGGCTGCGCGACCAGATCGCCACGCTCAAGCGCATCCAGGCGCGCCACTACGTGCAGGGCGCCAGCGTGGACATGGACGTGCTCGCCTGCCGCATGGCGCGCGGACTGGCGTGCGTCTCGGTGCTGTATTTCCGCAACGGCATCAGCCTGGGTTCGCGCGACTTCTTCCCGCGCGTGGCCCTGGACGCGGACGAGGGTGCCGTGCTCGGCCAGTTCATCGCCCAGTACTACCTCGACAAGCCGGTCCCGGCGGAAGTGATCCTGTCGCACGCGGTGCCGGACCAGGCCCTGCTGGCCGAGGCCCTGGGTGGGCAGGTCGGACACCGGGTGGAGCTCAAGTCCGCCGTGCGCGCCGAGCGCGCGCGCTTCCTCGAACTGGCCGCGCACAACGCCGAAGGCGCACTGGCCACGCGCCAGGCCAGCAACCAGACCCAGCGCGAGCGCTTCGAGGCGCTGCGCGATCTGCTCGAGCTCGGTCAGACACCGCAGCGCCTGGAGTGCTTCGACATCAGCCACACCCAGGGCGAGGCGACCGTTGCCTCCTGCGTGGTCTACGGTCCCGAAGGACCGCTGAAATCCCAGTACCGCCGCTTCAACATCAGCGGCATCACGCCGGGCGACGACTACGCCGCCATGCGCCAGGCGCTGGAACGCCGCTACCGCCGTCTGGCAGCGGGCGAGGCGCCGCTGCCCGACGTGCTGCTGATCGACGGCGGTGCGGGGCAGGTCAAGCAGGCGCGCGAGGTGCTGGCCGACCTCGGCCTCGACGGCGTGCTGATCGTGGGCGTGGCCAAGGGCGAGGAGCGGCGCGCAGGACACGAGACCCTCGTCCGCGGCGACGACGGCCGCAGCCGCTGGCCCGGGCCGGACTCGCCCGCGCTGCACCTGATCCAGAGCGTGCGCGACGAGGCCCACCGCTTCGCCATCACCGGTCATCGCGCGCGCCGCGAGAAGGCGCGCGAGACGAGCAAGCTGGAGGACATCGCCGGCATCGGCGGCAAACGCCGCGCCGCTCTGCTCAAGCACTTCGGCGGCCTCGCTGGCGTGGCCCGGGCCGGCGTCGAGGAACTCATGCAGGTCAAGGGGGTCCATCGCGGGTTGGCGGAACGCATCTACGCCAGCTTCCACGGGTGACCGCACGCCTTCCGCCAGCGGCCCGTGGCACACTCGCCCACTGCCGTCCCCCGCCCGAGGCCGTCCGCCGGACCATGCGTCTGAACCTGCCCACCGTCCTGACGCTTTTCCGCATTGCCCTGCTGCCGGTGATGGTGGTGGTGTTCTACCTGCCGTTCCGCGGCGCCAACATCGCCGCCTCGGTAGTGTTCATCGCCGCAGCCATCACCGACTGGCTGGACGGCTGGATCGCGCGCCGCTACGGCCTCACCAGCGCCTTCGGTGCCTTCCTCGATCCGGTCGCCGACAAGCTCATGGTCGCCGTGACCCTGTTCCTGCTGGTGCAGGACAACCCCACCGTGCCCATGGCCATCATCTCGGCGGTGATTGTCGGGCGCGAGATCACCATCTCGGCGCTGCGCGAATGGATGGCCCTGATCGGCGAGCGCGCCCGCGTGAAGGTGGCCGGCATTGGCAAGATCAAGACCATCATGCAGATGGTCGCCCTGATCGTGCTGCTCTACCAGAAGGACCTGGACGGCCTGCGCCTGTTCCACGTGGGGGAGGTGCTGCTGGGCATCGCGGCGGTGCTCACGATCTGGTCGGGTCTGGTCTACGCACGCGCGGCCCTGCCGGTCCTGCGCGCCAGCGAGGGCGTGCGTCACGCCGATTGAGGCGCCACGTCCGCCCGCGCCGCCGCTGCCGGAGTGTTGACAAGCGCGCGTCAATTCTTACAATGCGCGGTCTCCGATGCGGGAATAGCTCAGTTGGTAGAGCACGACCTTGCCAAGGTCGGGGTCGCGAGTTCGAGTCTCGTTTCCCGCTCCAGTTTCTCGACAAAACCTCGGCCTTCCGAGGTTTTGTTTTTTCGGCCAGGCAGCGTTACCGTCGCGGCCGCAATAGTGCGGAACATGGCCTGGTGGCAGAGTGGTCATGCAGCGGACTGCAAATCCGCGTACGCCGGTTCGATTCCGACCCAGGCCTCCATGTTCCGTTGATGCAGCACCACGCCCATTCCGCGGGAATAGCTCAGTTGGTAGAGCACGACCTTGCCAAGGTCGGGGTCGCGAGTTCGAGTCTCGTTTCCCGCTCCAGTGTCCACGCGAACCCCGGCTTGCCGGGGTTTCGCTTTTTGCGCGTCGGGCGCGCCGCGCCGTGCCGCCGCTGCCGCGTTCCCGGCCTCGCCCACTGATCCCGATGCCGACGTCCGCCCATCCGCCGCGCATGGCCCTGGTCGACACTGGCGCCATTCCCGGCGGCGGTCGCCTGCGCCTGTTCCGCGATGGCCCGCACTACGTCATCAAGCTGGACGACGGCACGGACCTCATGTCCACGCGGGCGCACGGCTCGGAAGAGGCGCTGGCGCAGCAGGCGGCGCTGCGCCTCGGCGCGCGTCCAGCCGCGCAGTGGCTGGTCGGCGGCCTTGGCATCGGCTACACGCTCGCCGCGGCCCTGCGCCAGGTCGGCGCCGATGCGCGCGTGACCGTGGCCGAACTGGTGCCCGCCGTCGTGGCCTGGAACCGCGACTGGCTTGGCGCGTTTGCCGGCCATCCGCTGGCCGACGCGCGCGCACAGTTGCACGAGGGCGACGTGGCCGAGCTGCTGCGCGGTGCGGGCAGACGCTGGGATGCGATCCTGCTCGACGTCGACAACGGTCCCGAAGGCATCACCCGCGCCGGCAACGACTGGCTGTACGCGCCGGCGGGACTGCGCGCCATTCGCGCCGCGCTGCGTGCGGGGGGCGTGCTGGCGGTGTGGTCGGCCCATTCCGCGCCGGCGTTCACGCGGCGCCTGGCGGAGGCCGGATTCGCAGTGGAGGAATTGCCGGCGCGCGCCCTCGGTCGCCGCGGCCAGCGCCACCGCCTGTGGCTGGCACAAGCGCGGCCTGCCTGAGTTGCGGGCCGGCACCGGCGCCCGGACCGCCATCAAGGCCGACGGCTTCGCGGCACCGCCCGGCCGGCACGCGCAGGCCACGCTGTCCGACGGGCGCAAGTGAAGCAGGGCGCCCAACGGCAGCCGACCCGAGCCCGGCCAGCGTGCCGGGCTTATCGTGGGTGCGAGCCGGCCGCCGAACTGGTACCCAACTGGCACCCGACTGACGCCGGGGACCTGGCAACCGCAGGGACTTTGCGGAAAATCGCCTAAGTCTATGTTTCTACTGGTGCCCCGAGCCGGACTCGAACCGGCATGACCTTGCGGCCGAGAGATTTTAAGTCTCTTGCGTCTACCGATTTCGCCACCGGGGCCCGGCCGCGCCGGGCGGCGGGAGCGGCCCGGCGTGGCGCGCAGTGTAGCGCGACGGGCGCAGCGTCCTGCGCTTACTCCGGGGCGGTACCCCAAAAGCCGGCCAGCGGGACGTCGCCACTCCCCGGGGGATCGAAGCCGTCGCGGAAGACCAGATCGCCGTCGAAGGACGTGGTGAGGTCCACCGGAGAGGCGTCGAGGTTGTACTTGAGCAGGAAGGTTCCCGTGGATGGGCGGTACACGCCGATGCCGCTGTAGCCGGCGTGCGTCCAGTCGCCGACCACCGGCAGGTCGCCGGCGTTGCCCAGGGCGTACACGCCGTCGTCGGCGACCGTGGCCGTGACATTGCGGTTGCTCACGTGGAAGCTGCGGTCGCTGCTGCGGTACATGCCGGCGCTGAAGACGCCGTCGAGATTCCAGTCGCCGGCCAGTGGGGTGTCGGCGGTCTGACCGTAGGTGACGCTGTAGTCGGGAGTACCGCCGGTCAGGGCATTGCGCAGATAGACCACGCCGGTCGAAGGGCGGTACACGCCGAGGCTGTCCTTGCCATCGCCGTCCCAGTCGCCCGCGATGGGGCGGTCTCCGACGGCACCAAAGGCCACGATGTAGGTGGCGTTGGCCATGTCGAGGTTGGACCAGCGATCCCACAGGTAGAAGGTCGAGGTGCTCGGCCGGTACAGCCCGGCCGTGTCGATGCCGTCACCGTTCCAGTCGCCGGTGAGCGGGACATCGCTGGCCAGGGCGCCCGTCACCGTGGCAACGATGCTGGGCGGACCGGCGGAATTGCTCGGGCGCAGCCGGAAGGTTCGCGTCGACGGGCGGTACAGGCCGATCAGGTCGGCCTTGGCGGTCACGGAGCCAAAGTGCGCGACGGTTCCCCCCGACGAGGCGCCGACGTACATCTGGGCATTGCGCGGGTTCAGGCCTACGGCGTTGGCGCTGGCCTGGGCGAAATTGGCCAGGTAGGTGCCGTTGTCGTTGTACTGCACCACGCGGTTGTTGCCGCGGTCGGCGGCGTAGAGGTTGCCGTGCTGGTCGGTGGTCAATCCGACCGGATTGGACAGAGCCCCCGTGCCGCTGGTCGAGTCCGACAACACCTTGATGAAATCGCCGAACACGCTGAACTGCTGGATGCGATTGCCGAAATACTCGGCCACATAGACCTGGTTGCGGGTGCGGTCGACGGCAATGCCCGCGGGGTTGCTGAACTGCCCGTTGCCCGAGCCGGCCGAGCCCCACTGGCGCACGTAGGATCCCGCCAAGGAGAACTTCTGCACGCGCTGGTTGCCCTCGTCGCTGACATAGATCCAGGATCCGTCGGTGGCCAGCCCGCCCGGTCCCGCGAACTGCCCGTTGGCCGAACCACTGCTGCCCCATTGCGTGACGTAGGTGCCGCTGCTGTCGAACTTCTGGATGCGGTTGTTGATGTTGTCGGCGACATAGACATTGTTGCTGTCGTCCACGCAGATGCCGTAGGGCCCGCTGAACTGGCCATTGCCGCTGCCCGCGCCGCCCCACTGCAGCAGGAAATTGCCGAACTTGTCGTATTTCCTCACGACGTTCGACGTGAGCGAGGTCACGTAGACGTTCTCCGCGCTGTCGAAGGCCACGCCGCCGATGAAGCCGCTGAGCCCGGCCAGGCTATCGATGGGCGGATGCGCGATCGCCTGCAGCGACCGGTTGAAGATCTGCACATTGGGCGAACCGGCGTCCGCGACGATGATCGCCGGCGTGCCGTTGTAGGGAGCAAAGGGCAGGGGGGCGGACATGCCGACACCGCGCGGATTGCTGAGGTAGCCCACGGCCGTGCCGCTGGCGAGCGCGCCGTAGTAGTAGCTGACGTAGTTGCCGCGGACGTCGTAGCTGTAACTGTCGCCGTTGGAGGCGGTCAGCGTGACGAGATCCTCCGCGCCGACTGCCAGCCCGAGGGGCGAGGTCACGCCCACGCCGATGTTGCGCAGGAAGACGCCGCTGGGATCGAACTTGACGCTGCGATTGTTGTTGCTGTCGGCCGCATAGATGTTGCCGCGCACGTCGATGCCGAGCACGAAGGGGTTGTTCAGCTGGCCATTGCCACTGCCCGGCGAGCCGAACTGAAACTGGTAGGTGCCGGAGGTGGTGAAGGTCGAAATGCGGTCGTTGCCCACTTCGCCCACGTACAGCAGGCCATTGCCCGGGTTGTAGACCAGGCCCGAGGGGCTGTTGAGCTGTCCCGCGCCGGAGCCCGTGACACCGAACTGGGAGACATAGGCGCCGGTGGACTTGTTGAAACGCTGGATGCGGTTGTTGCTGAAATCGGCCACGTACACGTCGTTGCCGACCACCGCGACCTGCTCCGGCCCGTTGAACTGGCCCGGGCCGGCGCCGCTGCCGCTGCCGAAGTCGCGCACAAAGCTCACGCCGCCGGCGACGATCTGGTACAGCTTGACCACGTTGGCGGTCGCGTCGGACACGAAGAACGTGTCGCCGTCCGCGGTGATCTGGAACGGAAACGAGAAGCCGGACACCGAGGTCACGTAGTGCATGCTGCGGTAGCCACTCGACAGGTAGGCCGCCGGCGCGCCGGGGGGCACGGCGGTGCCGGCTGGCGCGGGGTCGGCCCCACCGGCGGACGTCAGGGCGACGTCCGTGCTGCCTGCGGCCCATGCCCCGGTTGCTGTCAGCAACAGGCCCAGCGCGAACCCGGTCCGCGCACTCTTGCGAACTGACAACATACGACTCCCCTCGCTCCCGATGCGGAATTCAATGGCGGCGGCAGCCGACGCCTGCGACGCGGCGGCGCACCGCCGCCGCTCGCGCAGCCTAACAGCCCGGCACCGATTGGGCATCGGGCGTGCGGTGCGGCGTGCGCTGCGGCACGTCCGGTGCGTGCGCTGGGTCCGCTGTCGGCATCGATCCATTGGCATTTTCACCGCGGCCTCACACTGGTCGACGCCGTTCCTCGGCCCGGCGCGGCCCATTGACGCAGCGCGGCCGACATCGCCGCCCCCATGCGCCCGCGTACAGCGCCGCAGGCCGCCGGGGACGGCCGAGGCACTGCGTTAGAATCGCCATCTCCCAGCCGCAACGACGAGGCGCGCTCCATGAGCACCCCCGCCCAGAACCTTCCCGCCAGCGATCTTTCGGCCGAACGCAGCCCGCTGCGTTTCGTCACCGCCGCCAGCCTGTTCGACGGCCACGACGCGGCCATCAACATCATGCGCCGGCTGATCCAGTCGCAGGGCGCGGAAGTGATCCACCTGGGGCATAACCGCGCGGTGGAGGACGTGGTGCGCGCCGCGCTGCAGGAGGACGCCGACGCCATTGCCGTGTCGTCGTACCAGGGCGGCCATGTCGAGTACTTCAAGTACATGGTGGACATGCTGCGCGAACGCGGCGCCGGGCACATCCGCGTGTTCGGCGGCGGTGGCGGCACCATCACGCCGGAGGAGATCGCCGAGCTGCAGGCCTACGGTGTGGAGCGCATCTACCACCCCAACGACGGCATGCAGTTGGGCCTCGTCGCCATGATCGAGGACGTCATGCGCCGCGCCCGTGCCGCTCAGGCCGCGCGGCCCGCGGCGCGGCCGGACGAGGCGCCGCACGACGCGGCGGGGCAGGAGATCGCCATCGGCCATTACCTGTCGGCCATCGAGGAGGGGCGGTTCGAGGAGGCCGAGCTGGCGCGCCTGCGCAAGGCCTGGCAGCTCGCCGGCGGCAAGGTGCCGGTGGTGGGCCTGACCGGCACCGGCGGCGCGGGCAAGTCCAGCGTGGTGGACGAGATCCTGCTGCGCTTTCTGCACGCCTTCCCCGCCATGCGCATCGCCGTGCTGGCGGTCGATCCCACGCGCCGGCGCAGCGGCGGCGCCCTGCTGGGCGACCGCATCCGCATGAACTCGCTGCGCAACCCGCGCGTGTACATGCGCTCGATGGCAACGCGCCGCCAGCACGCGGCCACCAATACGGTGCTCAAGGACTGCATCGCGTATCTGAAATCGCTGGGCTTCGACCTGGTGCTGGTGGAAACCGCCGGCATCGGCCAGAGCGACTCGGAGATCGTCGACCTGGTGGACTTCCCGGTCTACGTGATGACCAGCGAATACGGTGCCGCCAGCCAGCTCGAGAAGATCGACATGCTGGATTTTGCCGAGCTCGTGGTGCTGAACAAGTTCGACAAGCGCGGCGCTGAGGATGCGCTGCGCGACGTGCGCAAGCAGTGGAAGCGCAACCGCACCGCCTTCACGCTGAAGGACGATGACATCCCCGTCTATCCGACCATCGCCAGCCAGTTCAACGATCCCGGCGTCAGCTGGATGTTCGCCAACCTGTGCCGCCTGCTGCGCGAGAAGCTCAAGCTCGCCGCCGAACGCTGGACGCCGACCCTCGACACCACGCTGAAGGAACCGCGCGCCACCGTGCTGATTCCCGGCGCGCGCGTGCGCTACCTCGCCGAGATCGCCGAGCAGGGCCGCGGCATCAACGCCGCCATCGTCGCGCAGGCCGAAGCGGCCAGCCGCGCGCAGAGTTACTACGAGTCGCTCCGCGACATCGGCGATCCGCGCCTGCCGCGCGAGCTGGACCTGTACGCGCCCGAGGACCTGGTGCCCGGCGGACGCGGCCACATGACCACCGATTCCGAAGGCGAGGCCAGCTACTGGGCGCCCGACAGCAACGGCGACCGCGCCATCCTGCTGCTGCGCCAGCGCTACAACGAGGCGGTGAAGGCGCTGTCGAGCGAGGCGGTGCACCTGCTGCGCGAATGGCCCTCGCGCTGCCAGTCGGTGACCGAGCCGGTCAACGAATACCGGGTGCGCGACAAGACCATCCGCGTGGAGAATTACGTGGAGAGCCTGTCGCACCAGAAGATCCCCAAGGTGGCCGCACCCCGCTACCGCGATTGGGGCGAACTGCTGGGCTTCCTCATGCGCGAGAACCTGCCGGGTCACTACCCCTACACCGGCGGCGTGTATCCGTATCGCCGCACGGGCGAGGACCCCACGCGCATGTTCGCGGGCGAGGGCACGCCCGAGCGCACCAACCGCCGCTTCCACTACCTCTCGCAGGGGCAGAAGGCGGCGCGCCTTTCCACCGCCTTCGACTCGGTCACGCTCTACGGCGAAGACCCGGCCGAGCGCCCGGACATCTACGGCAAGATCGGCAACTCCGGCGTGTCCATCGCCACGCTGGACGACATGAAGAAGCTGTATTCCGGCTTCGACCTGTGCGCACCCAGCACCTCGGTGTCCATGACCATCAACGGTCCCGCGCCGATCATCCTCGCCATGTTCATGAACACGGCGATCGACCAGCAGGTGGAGAAGTACCTGCGCGCCGACAGCCTGCGCTGGGATGCCGCCCACGCGCGCATCGAAGCCTTGTTCGCCGACATGCCGCGCCCGCGCTACGCCGGCCTGCTGCCCGACGGCAACGACGCCCTTGGCCTTGGCCTGCTCGGCATCACGGGTGACCAGGTGGTGGACGCCGAGACCTACGAGCGCATCAAGGCCGACACGCTCAAGACCGTGCGCGGCACCGTGCAGGCCGACATCCTCAAGGAAGACCAGGCGCAGAACACCTGCATCTTCAGCACCGAATTCGCCCTGCGCATGATGGGCGACATCCAGCAGTTCTTCGTCGACCGCGGCGTGCGCAACTTCTACTCGGTGTCGATTTCCGGCTACCACATCGCCGAGGCCGGCGCGAACCCGATCAGCCAGCTCGCCTTCACCCTGTCCAACGGCTTCACCATCGTCGAGTACTACCTCGCCCGCGGCATGAAGATCGACGACTTCGCGCCCAACCTGTCGTTCTTCTTCTCCAATGGCATGGATCCGGAGTACACGGTGATCGGCCGCGTGGCGCGGCGCATCTGGGCCCGTGCCATGCGCGAGCGCTACGGCGCCAGCGCGCGCAGCCAGATGCTGAAGTACCACATCCAGACCTCGGGCCGCTCCCTGCACGCGCAGGAAATCCAGTTCAACGACATCCGCACCACGCTGCAGGCGCTGTACGCCCTGTTCGACAACTGCAACAGCCTGCACACCAACGCCTACGACGAGGCCATCACCACGCCCACCGAGGAATCGGTGCGCCGCGCCGTGGCCATCCAGCTCATCATCAACCGCGAGCTGGGCCTCAACTTCAACGAAAACCCCTGGCAGGGCAGCTTCGCCGTCGAGGCCCTCACCGACCTGGTGGAAGAGGCGGTGTACAAGGAGTTCGAGGCCATCAGCGAGCGCGGCGGCGTGCTCGGCGCCATGGACACCATGTACCAGCGCAGCAAGATCCAGGAAGAAAGCCTGTACTACGAGCAGAAGAAACACGATGGCAGCCTGCCGCTGGTCGGCGTGAACACCTACCTGCCGCGCGAGCACGGCGGCGAGATCGCCACCACCATCGAGCTGATCCGCAGCACGCAGGCCGAGAAGGCGCAGCAGATCGCCAACGTGCAGGCCTACCAGCGCGCCCGCAACGGCCACGCCGCCGAGGGCTTGAAGCCGCTGCAGGCCACCGCACGCGAACGCCGCAACGTCTTCGCCAGCCTGATGGACGCGGTGAAGACCCACAGCCTGGGCCAGATCAGCCACGCCCTGTACGACGTGGGCGGGGAATACCGGCGGAACATGTAGGCGCGGGATCGGCCAGCCCGCGCCGGCGCAGGCGCGCGCGGGCGACAGGCCTGCGCGGCCTTCGCCGTCCTGCCAGTACGACCGGCCCAGCCGCCCCGCACGGGACTCCCCCGCGCCGCCGGGATGAAAGCTCGGCGGCGTTCGCCCGGTCCTGACGGGGCGGCACCCAGGCACCGCGCGACCTTCCACACGCCACAGGCCACCGATGACTGCCTTGCCCCTCCTTGCCTCCGCCCTGCTGGCTGCCACCGGCGCGGCACCGAACATTGACCCCAAGACCCTCGAGGCCATCCAGACCACCTGCTTCGACTACGTCGACGGCCAGCTCGAAGGCAATCCCGAACGCGCCGCCCGCGCCCTGCATCCCGACCTCGCCAAGCGCGCCGTCATCGGCGACACGCCCTACGAGCGCTTCGGCCTGCGCCGCATGAGCAAGGAGGAACTGGTCGAACTGACCAAGGAGGGCGTGCTGAAGACGCCGCGCGCGCAGTGGGACCGCCGCTGCACTGTGCTCGACGTGAGCGGCAACGTGGCGGCGGTGCGGCTGGAAACGCCCTGGTTCGTGGACCACTTCCACATGGGCCGCTTCGGCGAGCAGTGGCTCATCGTCAACGCGCTCTGGTACAGCAAGCCCAAGGCGAAGTAGCGCCCGCTCGGCGCAAGGACGCCCCACACGCGCCTTCCCGCGATAGGGCAGGGCGCGGCGGCCCCGATCAATGCGGCGGCCTTCTCCGCGAGTCGCTCGGTCTGGCCACGTACCGATGGCCCCTTGCATCGCCCGCGGCCTTGTTGCTTACTGCACAAATCGACGCCACAGGGGGCGACGGTGGACGCAG
>ENA-UOYA01001059-UOYA01001059.1-activated-sludge-metagenome-genome-assembly--contig:-NODE-1059-length-31264-cov-6.216348_pt1 | contig 31264 bp, 33 predicted proteins | sample MGYA00238163_ERZ764804 | MGnify/ENA primary metagenome ERZ764804 (study PRJEB28919, sample SAMN05720223) | activated sludge metagenome | isolation source: Anaerobic digester | place: Hong Kong... | reverse complement strand
ATCGATTATTGAGAAAGAAATCGAAATTGCAAAAGACCAATTACGTCAAGAAGGAAAACCAGAAGCTATGTTGGACAATATTGCTAAAGGTAAAATCCAACGTTTCTATAAAGACAATACTTTGGTAAATCAAGATTATATCAAAGATGGTTCAATGAGCGTTGCTGCTTATGTTAAATCTGTTGATGGTGGCTTAACTGTTACAGGTTTCAAAAGAGTTGCTTTAGGATAATTGAACTTTTTATCTATAAAAAAGCCCAAATCAGTGATTTGGGCTTTTTTAATTATTACTTGCTAACCGGGAAATTTCTTGATCTCATCAAAGCATCAGTACTTGGAGCTTTTCCTCTAAATTCTTTATAAGAAGTTTCGGGATCAACAGTATTCCCAACGCTAAAGACATGATCCAAAAGTTTTTTGGAAACTACTGGGTTGTATAATCCTTCTTTGGTTTCTGTGAAAGCCTCTGTTGCGTCTGCGCTAATAACATCTGCCCACAAATATCCATAATAGCCAGCTGCATAATCATCATTAGAAAAGATATGTCCAAACTGAGGTATTCTATGACGCATAACTATTTCACTTGGCATATTGAGTTCTTTCAAGGTTTTTGCCTCATACTCTTTAGGGTTAATATTTAAATCTTCTAGTTGATGAAGTTTCATATCGACTAGAGCACTTGAAATTGTTTCAACGGTTGAAAACCCTTCATTAAATGTAGATGCATTCTGTATTCTTTCAACCAAACTCATAGGCATTGGCTGATTTGTTTGATAATGAAGTGCAAATTGATTTAGAACTTGTGGTGTAGCTAACCATCTTTCAAGAATTTGTGATGGAAATTCTACATAATCTCGAGGTACATTTGTTCCTGAAAGTGTTGGATAGGTAACACTAGAACACAAGCCATGTAGCGCATGTCCAAACTCATGAAATAAAGTGCTTGCATCGTCCCAAGAAATCAAAACTGGTTCATTTTCTTTCCCTTTTATAAAATTGCAATTATTTGAAACAATTGTTATCACATTTCCATCCACTCTGCTTTGTTCTCTGTAGGCATTCATCCAAGCTCCTGATCGTTTTCCTTTTCGAGCATATGGATCAAAATACCAAAGACCAACTACGTTTCCAGTATCTTTATTTGAAACTTCGAAAACTCTAACATCAGGATGAAAAACTGGCACATTGTATATTTGTTTAAAAGACAATCGAAAGACTTCACCAGCTACCCAAAACATTCCTTCGCGAAGTTTTTCTAACTGTAAATAAGGTTTGATTAAATTGGCATCAACATCATATTTTTCTTTTCTAACTTTTTCAGCATAATAACGATAATCCCATGGTTCTATTTTGAAATTTCCACCTTCTTTATCAACTATTTTTTGCATTTGTTCTACATCTTGATGTACTTTTTCAACTGCTGGTTTCCACACAGACATCATTAAATTCATTGTATTTTCTGGAGTTTTTGCCATTGTATTAGACAAACTCCAATCGGCAAAAGTTTTAAAACCAAGTAGCTTAGCTTTTTCAAGTCTGAGTTTCAGGATTTGAATTAAAATAGCGTTGTTGTTATTAGCATTATCATTATCACCTCGACTGGTGAATATTTCAAACGCTTTTTGACGCAAATCTCTTCTATTAGAAAAGGTCAAAAATGGTTCAATAGAGGAACGCGTATTGGCAATTATTCCAAGAGCATTGCTTTTTCGTTCTTTCGCTTCTTCTATAGCAGCATTTTTAAGTTCTGCAGGTAATCCATCAAAATCTGCCTCAGATTTTAATTCAACATAATAATTGCTCTCATCTGCCAATTGATTTTGGCTGAATTTTGTAAAAAGAACTGCAAGTTCTTTATTTATTTCTGCAATTCTGGTCTTACTTTTTGCGTCTGCTTTCGCACCTTCTCGCACAAAATTTTTATAGTAAACTTCCACAAGTCTTTTTTGTTCACTATTAAGACTTGATTTTGGAAGAGATTTATATATAGAATTTATACGTTGAAAGATTTTGGTGTTTTGGTAGAACTTATTATTTAATTCGGAAAATTTTGGTGTCATTTCCTCTTCTACTTTAGCGAACTCATCATCATTGAGATTTGAACCATAAATACCAAAAACAGCATAAATTTGCGATAAATTTTTACCTGCTTTTTCTAATGCTACTATAGTGTTTTGAAAAGTTGCTGGCTTTGGGTTATTAGCAATTTTATCAATCTCAGATAATTTATTTTTTATAGCTACTTCTATCGCTGGTTTAAAATCTTGAATTTTGTATTTATCAAATGCTGGTATTCCTCCATACTGTCCATTCCAAAGATTTAACAGAGGATTTGTGTTCTGTGCATCGGCAATTAACCCTGAACTTGTCATAATTAGTGCAAATATTAATTTTTTCATTTTTTATCATTTTTATCAAAGATAATAATTCTGTAACTATATAAAATGAAATAAACAGTTAACAAAAAAGAATTTATTACTTTTGATAGCATATAAAACATACTGAATGTTTCACAATAAAAAAGACACTGTCTACGTAGTTTTAGCTGGCATATTTATAACTAATGCTCTAGTGGCTGAGCTCATTGGGGGAAAACTAATTGACGTAGGTTCAGCGGTTATGAGTATTGGTATACTTCCTTGGCCAATAGTTTTTGTTACAACCGATTTAATCAATGAATATTTTGGGGAAAAAGGCGTAAAAAAGCTATCTCTAATCACGGCTGGATTGATAGCCTATACCTTTTTTGTGTTATTTTTTGCCATAAAAATTCCTTCATCGGGAATTAGCTCTGTTAATTCAGAACAATTTAAAGCGGTTTTTGGTCAAAGTCAATTAATTATTATTGGTAGTATTGTGGCATTTCTAGCATCGCAATTGATAGACGTTACTATTTTTCATTTTGTAAAAAAAAGAACAGGAAATAAAATGATATGGCTAAGAAGCACTGGTTCCACTATTATTTCCCAACTCTTTGATAGTTTTATAGTACTAGGAATTGCTTTTTGGTTACCAGGAGTTATGGATTTTAAAACCTATTTAATTTCTGGTTTCACTGGTTATACAGTAAAACTTGTTATTGCAATTTTAATGACACCTATGATTTATCTTGGGCATTTTTTAATCCAAAAATACATTTCTAAAGATGGAAAATAAACTCCGATGCGCTTGGTGCGAAAAAGATGATTTATATAGAGATTATCATGATAACGAATGGGGAAAGCCAGTTTTTGATGAACAGTTATTATTTGAGTTTTTAATTCTTGAAACTTTTCAAGCTGGATTAAGTTGGTACACAATTTTAGCAAAAAGAGAAAATTTCAGAAAAGCATTTTCTAAATTTGATTACAAAAAAGTGGCAAATTTTAACGAAAATAAAATCCAAGAGTTATTACAAGATGCAGGAATCATAAGAAATCAGCTTAAGATAAGAGCTGCTGTGACTAATGCCATTGCATTTATAAAAGTTCAAGAAGAATTTGGAAGTTTCTCCAATTATATTTGGGATTTTGTAGATGGCAAGCCAATAGACAATAAACCCAAAACTTTGAAAGATGTTCCAGCTTCGACACCTTTGTCCGATAAAATTAGTAAAGATTTGAAAAAAAGAGGTTTCAAATTTGTTGGAACAACCGTTGTTTATGCACACATGCAAGCCACAGGAATGGTCAACGATCATATTGAAAGCTGTTGGACTAGAAAATGAATAAATGTTTCGTCATAAAGGAAATACAAGAACATTTGCACATAACTTGAAATTAGCATCAAGTCTTTCTTTTGTGGCTGGAATTGTCAACATAACAGGAGTTTTTGCTTTTGCCACACTTACCACAAATGTTACTGGACATTTTGCTTTTTTTGCAGATGAGTTAGTAAAAAAAGATGGAGCAGAAGCGTTTGTTTTTATTAATTTCATTCTATGTTTTCTTTTGGGTGCTTTTGTTTCAAGTTTTCTATCTGAAGTATCAATTAAAAAATCTCCCAAAACATCACACATCCTACCGCTAATATTAGAAACAATTGTTTTAATAATTGTTAGTTTCAGTGAAGACCTTTTTAAAAACAGTATAAATACATTTCATTTCGCTTCGTATGCGCTATTATTTGCCATGGGATTGCAAAACGCACTAGTCACAAAAGTTTCACAATCTGTAGTCAGAACAACCCACTTAACAGGATTATTTACCGATTTAGGGATAGAATTATCACAGTTGTTTTTTTACAGAAAAGAAGAAGAAAAAAGTCGCTTATCAAAAAGTATTTATTTAAAACTTTCGATTATTGCATTCTTTTTTCTAGGCTGTGTAATTGGTGGTTTTGTTTTTCAAATTATAAAATTAAAAACATTACTAATAGCCTCAAGTATTCTAGCGCTAACAATGTATATGGACTACTTTACAGTTCATTTTTTTTCTATTAAAAGGAGAATTCGTCAAAAACATTAAACTCTCAAAATTTTCAAAAAAACATCTCTTTCTATTTCAAAAGCGCCAAGTTTTTCCAAATGATCGTTGTGAACTTGACAATCAAGCAGTAAGTAATTGTTTTCTTTTAAATGTTTTATCAAAGTCACAAACGCAATTTTACTCGCATTGGATACTTTGGAAAACATACTTTCTCCACAAAAAACCTTACCTAAATCAACACCATATAATCCTCCAACGAGTTCATTGTCTTGCCATACTTCTATCGATTTTGCAAATCCCATTTCATGCAACTTCAAATAGGCATTAACCATATCATCTGTCAGCCAAGTTCCATTTTGACCTGGACGATTTATCTGTTGACAATTCATTATTACCTCCTTAAAATTAGTATTGAAAGTGACATTAAAGATGTTTCTATTAATTATGTTTCTAATACTTTTAGGCGTTTTATAAACCTTTGGAAAAACCACCATTCTTCTTGGTGGCGACCACCAAAGAATGGGTTCATTATCATCAAACCAAGGAAAAATTCCACTTTTGTAGGCTAGAATTAATCTTTCTGGAGATAAATCACCACCTATGGCTAAAATACCATCAAAAGATGCCTCTTCAGCTGGAGGAAAATAAAGTTCTTTGGTTAGGAAATACATTTTTCAATTTCAAAATTCAACTACAAAAATCAATAGTAATGAAAAAGCCAGAAATTCAAGTATTACTTAAACTTCTGACTTCCAACTTCTGACTTCCAACTTACTAGAAAGGCAAATCGTCGTGTTCTTCTTCGTTGAAGTTTGTAGCAGGTTCAAATGCTTCTGCAGCTGGCATTGGTGGCATTTGCTGAGCTGGTTGTTCTGCCATTAATTTTTCAATTCTCCAACCTTGAATTGAATTAAAATATTTTGTTTCTCCTTGTGGGTTTGTCCATTCTCTTCCTCTTAAATTTATTGAAACTTTTACTGCATCGCCAACATTGTAGCTATTCAGTAAATCACATTTATCTTGAGTGAATTCAACTAAAATGTGCTGAGGATATTGCTCTTCAGTCGTTACAACCAATTCTCTTTTTCTAAATGAAGCACTCACTTGTTGCTCTGCATTTATCACTTTTACTTTTCCTGAAATTTCCATAAAATTATAGTTTTGCTAATAATACTTTCCATGCAGAAAGTACTTCATTGTTATTCAAATATTCTTTTGCTTTGAGGTGAATTTTTTCAGTATCATCTGAACTTAAAACGCCTTTTACCGCAACATTGTTTTTTACAAATATATTAATTTCTTCTTCTGTAGGCAAGGTCTCAATATTACCTAATTTGCCTAAATCATTCCCATCGAAAACCTTACTTTCTTTGATGAAATCAGGAATTTGATCTACTCCAATTCCTAGTGTTATCAATGGTTTTTCTACCTCAAAAAGTCCTTCATTTACTCTTGTGTACCAATTTGACCCAAGTCTTGCCACCAAATCTATTTTTTGCTGGTCAATCATACCATTTTCATCTAAAATATTCTCTTTGATGTGAATTTTAACCACTTCACAAATGATTAGGTTTCCTGCACCACCTTGATTTCCTAGAGCGATTATTTCGTTCACTTTACATTCGAACTGCACTGGACTTTCAGCCACACGATAGGGCTTTATCATATCTGAAGGCAACATTGTTAATCCTGATTTTACAAACTCATTTACACCATCAGGATATTCTGTGCTGGATAAAGACATTTGTTGAACAATGCTGTAATCTACTATGTTGATAACAACTTGTTTTGTTGCTTCACAATTGATTAAGGTGTGTTTGACGGTATTGTTTCTAACACGTCTTGCTGGTGAAAAAACCAAAATTGGCGGATTGGAACTAAAAACATTAAAAAAACTAAATGGCGACAGATTAGGTTTTCCGTTAATGTCAATAGTACTAGCAAATGCTATTGGTCTTGGTGCTATGGCAGTTTGCAAATAACTCTGCAATTGCATAGGCGATAAAACATGAGGTTCGAAACTTTTCATTAAAATTGGAATGTTTTATACAAAAATATAAACTTAAAATTAGTTTCGCTAAACTTTAGTATTTTTACCGATAATATAACCAAATGCAGTTTTCAGAAAAAAGAAATATTACGCGATGGATCATCATTATGGCATCTTTTGTCATTGTGAGTTTAATTCTGTGGAATACTTATACTTTTTTTCAAATTTTTAAAAATGAAGAGCGATTGAAAATGGAAGTTTGGGCCAATGCTCAAAAATCATTGATCAATGCAAATGAGACAACTGATGTAGATTTACCCCTTCAAATTTTCAATAACAACACAACAATTCCGCTAATACTGATGGAAAACAACACCATCAGAAGTACTGCAAACATTGACGAAAAAATTGTAAATGATAAAAAACTTATCCAAGAATATCTTCTTCAATTAAAAAAAGAAAACGAGCCAATTGTAACTGAATATCTTCCAGGGAAATTTCAATATTTGTATTATGGAAATTCATCTTTAATCAATAAACTAAAATATTACCCAGTAGCACTTTTATTGATTATATTTCTTTTCGGAGCATTGGTTTACAACTTTTACCGAAGCACAAAAATGGCGACACAAAATAAGCTTTGGGCTGGGATGGCCAAGGAAACTGCACACCAAATCGGAACTCCTTTGTCATCGCTTATCGGTTGGTTGGAAATCATGAAAGCTGATAATGTTGACGAAACTACAGTATCTGAAATTGAAAAAGATATTAATAGGCTTCAAACCATTACCGATAGGTTTTCAAAAATTGGTTCTGAACCTATTTTAGAGGAAAAGAATGTTATAGAAGAAACTGAACAATCTTTTGATTATTTGAAATCAAGGTTTTCGCATCAAGTTGAATTTAGTTTCAAAGCTCCGAAATATCCTGTAATTATTGCTCTAAACCCTACTCTTCATAGTTGGACAATTGAAAATCTTGTAAAAAATGCAATTGATGCTATGAAAGGAAAAGGAAAATTATCAGTAGTTATAGAAGATGAACCTCATCAATTGAAAATTAGAGTTAGTGATACAGGAAAAGGGATTCAAAAAAATCAGTTCAAAAAAATATTTGAACCAGGATTTACCACAAAAAAACGTGGCTGGGGTTTAGGATTATCTTTGACGAAAAGGATTGTTGAAGATTATCACAAAGGGAAAATAAAAGTTCTTCATTCAGAAATTAATAAAGGAACCACAATACAAATCACATTTAAAAAACAATTTTAGTTATAACTCAAATCGTTTTTGAGAAACACTCCATTAAATTGTATCATTCGTCCTGCACGAACACTTTCGGGCTCAACAAATACTAAATCGTACCCATGTTTTTTTAGAAAATTACATATATACAAGTAATCTTCTTGATTATCATAGAGTTTTACTAATGACAATTCGATATAAAACCCAACAATTGAATAATTAACTTTTTCTAAACAAAACAGAACATAATGTTCAAATCCTTGAATATCCATCTTTACAAATACTCGATTAGAATTCATTAATAATTGTTCTTCATTTAAAGTTTCTAAAGTTATTTGCTTAACATTTTCTTTTGAAACGTAATGACTATTTTTAACATTGTATTGTGTTGACTTTATATCTAAAACAGAGCTATTTCCTGTTAAATTTGAAACATTTATATAATTTTCACCTTCTTGATCACCAATACAACATCTTTCATATACATGCCAATTAGAGAATTGTTTTGCATTTTTCTTTAACAATTCATAAACTATACTTACTGGTTCAAATGAAAGTAGTTTTTTTGAATATCCAGATGAAATAATTTTTTGCCCAAATTGACCTCTATTGGCACCAATATCCAATATTAAATCAACCTGTGTTTCATTTAATATTTCTACTAATCTTTTATCGAAGTTGTTTTGTGGAGGAAATTTTATAACGTCAAATCCAAAAAATCGAATTCCTTTTCGAAAAATTTTTTTTAGTTTCATTCAGTTTTTTTGAATTATAAATTATCCTTTATTTTTTTGGCTAGGCTTTCAAATTCATCTTTTTCTAAAGATACTTTTCTTTGAAAACGCATATCATCCATATCTTGAAGAGGAATTAAATGCACATGAACATGTGGAACTTCCAAACCAACAACTGCAACGCCTATTCTTTTGCATGGAACAGTTTTCTCAACAGCTTTTGCAACTTTTCTAGAGAATTTCATTAACCCAAGGTAATGCTCTTCTTCCATATCAAAAATCTTGTTGATTTCTTGTTTTGGAATACAAAGTGTGTGTCCTTTAGCATTTGGGTTTACATCTAGAAAAGCCAGATAATTTTCGTCCTCTGCAATTTTGTAGCAAGGGATTTCTCCGTTGACAATTTTTGTGAAAATTGAAGCCATATTAATCTCTAGATATTTCTAAAATTTCAAAGTTTATTTTACCATTAGGAACTGTAATTTCAGCAACTTCACCAACAGATTTACCTAGCAAACCTTTACCAATAGGCGATGTAACCGAAATTTTTCCAGTTTTCAAGTCAGCTTCACTTTCTGCTACAAGCGTGTAATTCATTTCCATCCCGTTGGCTTGATTTTTTATTTTTACCTTAGAAAGCACCAACACTTTTGAAGTATCGAGTTGCGATTCATCAATCAAACGAGCATTAGCATAAAGCTCTTCCATTTTAGCAATTTTCATCTCTAGTAATCCTTGAGCTTCTTTTGCTGCATCATATTCTGCATTTTCAGATAAATCTCCTTTATCGCGAGCTTCGGCAATAGCTTCAGAGGCTTTTGGTCGTTCAACGCTTTTTAGATAGTCCAATTCTTCTTTTAGCTTTTTTAATCCTTCAGCGGTATAATAAGATACTTTACTCATAATTTCATCGTTATATATAAACAGAAAAAATCCCATTCTGGACGGGATTTCTTTCTGCAAAGATAGTATTTTTAAAAATTTATTTCAAATTAAATCACTCAATAGAGCGTTTGCCAAAGTTAAATAATTTATTTTTGTTTAATGCTTATTAATTTCAAAAAAATGAAAAAGATTTTTCCAATAATTGCTTTGATACTTCTTTTGTCTTGTGATGGCGGAAGTTTTAACAACAATAATCCTTATCTTCCTAACTATCCTGTTGAGTTACAAATAAACATGAGTTTGCCTCAATATTCCAATTTACAGTATCCAAGTAATCATGTGGTTGATTACTCTCAAGGCGTTAGAGGAATTGTAATTTTTAACACAGGAAGTGGTTTTAATGCTTTTGACCTAGCTTGTCCAAATCAAACTTTGAGTTCTTGTTCTACAATGTCTATTGAGGGAATTAACGCAATATGTGATTGTGATTCTGCTGAATACAGTCTTTTTAGCGGCCAAAGTCCAGGTAAACAGTATAGAATGAAACAATATAGAGTTCAAATTAATGGGAATACACTATTAGTATATAATTAAGAAAGTCCCAGTTTTGGGACTTCTTTTTTTAAATTTTTAATGTTATTCCTGCTAGAAAATTTATGCCTGCTTGTGGATAATATCCTGTGCCTTCAATTGTTGTTACACTACCCGGATTACTAAAATCATCATCATAAGTGTAAAAATAACCATTTGACTCATATTGTAGATTGAACAAATTATTGACCAATGCAGAAAAGGTTATCGATTTAATGGTTTTGTTGATTTTCCAGTCATAGGAAAGGTTTAAATCATTAACAAAATATGATTTCAATACAGAATTTTCAGAGTCTATATTTCCCATGTATTGCTTTCCAACAAATTTTGATAGGAATGAAATATGAAAATCTTTGACAGGCAAAAATGTTATTCTATTCCCAACAACAACATTGGGCGAAAAAGCGATATTTGTATTACCTAAATTCTGTAAAACACCATCGCGCGAAAAATAGAAATCGAGGTTTTTGTTTTGGCTAATGGTCGCATTTGGACTAACAGTTAACTTTTCGGTTATTGTAATCGTAGATTCCAATTCTAGACCAAGTCTGAAGCTTTTTCCACTGTTTTCAAAAACTGGTGAACCTACATCGTTCAACGCACCAGTCAAAACCAATTGGTTCTTATAACTCATGTAGAAAGCATTGGCAGAAAATTTGATTTTTTTGGAGTTGTATTTCCAACCCAATTCGTAATCAAAAAGACGTTCAGGTTTTACAGCTCCATTTTCATAATCATCGCGTCGTGGTTCTTTGTTGGCAATGCCAAAATAACCATAAAATGAATTTTTCTCATTCAATTGATAATTCAAACCTGCTTTTGGATTGAAAAAACGAAAAGTATCATCAACATCACTAAAACGATAACTATCAGCCTGATAAAAGACCATTCTGTATTGTAAATCAGCAAAAAAACTGAGTTTTCCATATTGTTGAGATGCCTTGATGTAGAAATTTACATCGTCTTTATTCCCGAAATTATCATAATATCGATTAGCATCTGGAATGTAATATTGTGTCCAAACAACTTCACCAAAATGTTTTCCTAAATATCGATTGGCAGCACCGCCGAGTAAAATATCCGTTTGGTTAGTTTTATAATTCAATGAAAATGTAGTTCCAAAGAAATCATTGTCTAACCAACGTTTTCTCACCAAATCAGAAAGGGAATTTCCTAGAAAATCTGGTAGAAAGTAATCGGCTAGAGTTTCATCTTCGCGGTATTGTTCAAAGTAACCTTTTCCTTTTGTGTAGTGGAATGCAGTGTTTGAAACCCACTTATCTGACCATTTTTCTGACCAATGCAATTGAAAATGATTTTGCCAATAATTATCTGTTTCATTGTCATAAAACTTCATATTGCCATTTTCGTCAAAATACATTCCACTTGGATTGAATGTTCTATCGTTTTTTAATTTTTCTTGATCTTCTAGACCATTCCACGCTTGATATGTTTTTTCTTTTCCGCCAAAAGCAAGAAATTTTATCAAAGAGTTTTTGGTCACATAATTAGCATTGAAGAAATAGCCAAACATCTTAGAAAATGCTCTATCGATGAAGCCATCAGAAGCAATATTTGAAATTCGGGCATTCATTTCAAAATTATTATGCAAACCTGTACCAAATTGTAAAGTGTGTTTTCTAGTTCCAAAACTTCCTCCAGAATTGGACAACTCGGCATAGGCATTTTCTCTGTATGACTTGGTTTGCATGTTTAAACTTGCGCCAAAAGCACCAGCGCCATTTGTAGATGTTCCTACTCCTCGCTGTAATTGCAAACTTTCGACAGAAGAAGTAAAATCGGGTAGATTGACAAAAAAAGTTCCTTGACTTTCGCTGTCGTTAAAAGGTATTCCATCAAGAGTTACATTTATTCTTGAACCATCTGAACCACGAACTCTCATGTATGTGTAACCCACACCATTTCCAGCATCTGTGGTTGAGACAACCGATGGAAGATAATTGAGTAAAACAGGAACATCTTGACCTAGATTTCTTGGCGTTAATTCTTCTTTAGTAACGTTAGAAAACGTAATTGGGTTTTTCCCTTTTGCTCTTACTGAAGATACAACTACTTCGGTAAGTTGGTTAACTTTCGTTGTGTCTTGGGTTTTTTCTTGAGAAAAAGATACAAAACTTGATAATGAAAGTGCGATTACCAAACAAAACTTATTGGTCTTGAGTTTTTGTCTTTTTGTTTTAAAACTGAATAAAGTTTTCATTCGTAAAAAAATGTTACGAATAAAAGGGGTAATTATTCTTTGATAAAAAATTAATAAAATTGATTTTGTTCCTATGACTGCAAGCGTGCACTCTTGTCAATCATTTTTCCCTAAACAGCATTACCTGTTCTAGGTTCATTGGGTATAATCTCAGCCTTTTAGAAAAAGCACCCCTTTGAGACATGGCAAAGATAAGTCAATATTAACCATAATTGCAACATCAAAATTCACAAATTAGGTTTCTTTCTATTTTGTTTTATTTCTGAGTTGGTTTTTTTGTCTTTTATGCGTTTTTCAACAACCGATTTTGGAACAGAAGTTGGTTTTCTTTTTTTGGGGACAACCAATGCCTTTTTTAGTAAATCTATTAGACGTTTGGTTACAATTTCTTTATTTTTTAATTGACTTCTATCCTCATCGCAGGTTAAAATCAAGATGTTTTCTGAAGTAAATTTTGATGCTAATTTACTTAAAATCAATTCTTTTTGCTCAATAGAAAAAGCCTCAGACGCATTGAGGTCAAATGTTATAACTACTTTGGAAGAAACTTTGTTTACATTTTGACCACCAGAACCCGAACTTCTAACAGCTTTATACTGTAGCTCTGAGAGTAGTTTTTCTTTATTCATTTTGGGGTTGATGTGCAGGTTTCAGTAAATCATTGACTGTTTTTACTGGATTAAAAGTTATTAATGGAACTTCTACAAAAACCGTTATCCATTTAGCCATTGCACCGTTCCACAAACCAGGTAACTCATAACCTTTTAGTTCTTTTCCTTTGTTGTTTTTATGGACAATGAAACCTGTACTATGGTCAACAAACTGTTGTAAATCGAATTTTTCACCTTTGTAGTTTTTAATTCCACAAACCAGATCTACAGGATTAAAATGAGTTGACTCTGATAGAATCTTCACTTGTTCCTTGTTATCATGATCAACTTGCGAACTCTCTACAATTTGAAGAGAAAGAGTGCCTTTGTAACTTCTTACCCAAAATGGACCACCACCAGGTTCACCTTCATTTTTAACCATTCCACAAACTCTCAATGGTCTATTGAGTTTAGAGGTTATAAAATCTATTTTGTTTTCGAAAGTAAATTTTTCAAAGCCTTCAATGATATCAATATTTAATTCTTTTTGCATAAAACTAACTATTGAATCAATATTCTCAGGTTCAACCAAGTTATACTCTATCTTATATAAAATATCAAATATTTTTTCTTGAAGTTTTAGTAATACTCCTGCTAAACCTTTTTTGTAGAGCGTTATTTGGTTAATATGATTTTGAATAACATTATCAATGTTTTTGATAAAAATTACATCCGCATCAAGGTTTCCTAAATTGTTTATCAACGCACCATGTCCGCCTGGTCTAAACACCAGTTTTCCTTGTTCATCACGAAGAGGTCTATTATTAACATCAACTGCAATTGTATCTGTTGATTTGTCTTGAAAAGAATAGGAAACATGAACATGAGTTCCTGATTTTTCTTCAATTTTTGATTTTATATTCTTTATAATATCCTTAAACAGGTTCAAATGATTTTCTGAAACTGTAAAATGTAAATGTGAAACATTATTCGACTCGGCGTAATAGGCACATTCATTCAAATGTTCTTCAAGAGCTGTAGAAGTTTTGTCTCTATATTTATGAAAATCAAGGACACCTTTTGGTTTATTGGAAAAATCAAATTCATCTTTGGATAGCATCAATTTTATAAAATGATAGCTTTTTTCATGACCTTCAAGTGTGTAATACTCTGGTAAAATCTCTTTTAATCTATTTTTTACAGTTTCATAGAAAGGAAATTTTTCAATTCCAGCAAGGAAAACAGGCAAGTTCTTGTCTTTTTTTCTGTTGATATATGCGTTGATAGTTTCGTTTTCCAAGTTAAACTCATTCAAAAACTCATTCAAAAACTTAAACATTCTACTAGCTGCGCCAGATGCTGGAACAAATTTTTTGAGTTTTAAATTTTCTTTTTTTATGTCGAAAAATTTTGCAAACTCTTCAAAATCAGGATTTGAAATTTTTAGGATTCCATCGCCAATGGTTGCTGGTTTTTCGAGAAAAACTTTTGGTATTCCAGATTTGAATATCAACAGTTCGCTTTCTATTTTGTCCAAATCAATATTCATTTCTTTAATTTGTTCAAAATCAGAATCGGTAAAACCAAATTTAGTTATCAGAGTGTTTATTGTTGTAGTTTTTTCTTCCATTCTTGATAGCCATAAAAGGCAATAATTGTAAAAATTAAATATTGTATACTCGTGAAAGTATATCCTTTGACAAAATACATTGGTATAGAAATAATGTCACCAATTATCCAAAACAACCAATTTTCAATTTTTCGTCGAGCCATTAACCACATTCCGGCAAAAAATATCCCAGTTACAAATGTATCAACGTATGATGTCCAATGAGTAAATTTACCAAAAAATAAATAAACTCCAACAACAAGTAGTATCGTAGCTGTAAAAATATAAAATGAATAGAACCAATCTTTTTTTGATGCAATTGCTATTTCATATTGATTTTGTTCACCTTTTTTTCTTGACCAATGATACCAACCATATACACTCATGACCACATAATAAAAATTTATTATCATATCACCAAGTAAATCCCATTTCCACAACAAATAAACGTATATTCCTGTATTAATTATTCCTGTAGGGAAAACCAAAATATTATTTTTCTTGGCGAACCAAACGCTCAATAACCCAAAAAAAATGGCTATTAGTTCAAGAATAATTTCATGTGTTGGGTAATTTTTATATTGCGAAAAAAGAAATTCAAACATCAATCAAAAAAATTAAGATCATTTTCAAATGCAGTTCCAATTACGACAATGTTTGCTCCCGAATTGAAAGCATTTTCTATTTCATCTTTGGAACGAATTCCACCACCTACAATTAAGGGAACAGAAATTCTTTTTGAAACCATTGCAATCATTTCCATAGGAACTGTTTTTTTTGCTCCACTTCCCGCTTCTAGATAAATCAATTTGTTTCCAATAAATTCTCCTGCTTTTGCCGTTTGAGACACATAATCAACATTATTTCTATCCATTGGTTTGGTTTTACTAACTCTCTCAACGGCTGTTTCTCCACCGCTTTCGATTAAAATGTAACCTGTTGAAATAACTTCTAGATTAGTTTTTTCTATTGTTTCAACCGCTTGAACTTGATGCTCAATCAAATAATCGGGATTTCTTCCCGATAGCAATTGAAGAAACAAAATCCCATCAGCTTTTTCAGATATTTGCGATGGATTACCAGGAAAAAGAAGTATAGGTAAAGTTGTTTTTTCTTTTAAAATTGAAATAATTTCATCAAGATGATTGCCATCATAAGAACTTCCTCCAACAAAAATATGAGTTGCTGGTGATTGATTAATCTTTTTTATTAATGGCAAATAGTTAAAACGGTTTGTTTTCTCAGGATCTATTAGGATAGCGAGTAGTTTTTTCCTGCTTCTTTTTGCATCTAAAATATCTTCATAAATTCTATTCATTTCTTTCTTCAAAAACGCACACAAAGATATAATTTTCTATTTGGTCAAAATGGGCATTAAAAAACTCTTCTTTTCCATTAAATTGCAATATTCCGATGGCTTTTTTATCATTCAAATCAAATGGTTTTTCAAAAATATGCTCTGGAAAACTTATTCCTTTTTCATTTTTTATCTTAAAAATCGCTTCCTTAATTCCCCAAATAACTGTAGATTTTTTGAGTTTTTCCTCAAATGAAAGTCCTTCAAGATGATGAATTTGCATAAATCTTGGTGCAATCTTTAGTGTTTTTTCTTTAAGCTGTTCAATGTCTAATCCTAAAATTTCGTTACTAATAACAACTGCTGAAAAATCATTGGAATGTGAAATTGAGATGTGCTTTCCGTCCTGCAAGTGAGGTTTGCCGAAATCATCGTAAAATAAATCATAATCGCTATATCCTATTTCTTGCAACAACATTCTCACCGCTAAAAATCCTTTTCGGTGAGATTCCGATTTCATGCTTTCTAATCTTAAAAAAGAGATTTCTTTAAGCTTGACGTTCTCACAAAACCAATCATAGCTTTCGGTTATCTTCCAAAGATAGAGATTAGTATTTGGTTTAATTTTTATTGATTTAAAGAAAGGCATTTTTATATTTTACTGTTTTTCAAATTTTTACAATGACAAACAATTCACAAAATAAGCTAAATGTTTGAAAAAATAAAAGATATGAATTACTTTTGCAGTCATTTTTAAATAAACTAATATACTAAAATAATGAGTACACAAACAATTCCTTATGTACCATACAAAGTTAAAGATATTTCTTTAGCAGAATGGGGAAGAAAAGAAATCCAACTAGCTGAGGCTGAAATGCCAGGTTTAATGGCTATTAGAGCAGAATATGGTCCAAGTCAACCATTAAAAGGAGCAAGAATTGCAGGATGCCTTCACATGACAATTCAAACTGCTGTTTTAATTGAAACTTTGGTTGCGCTTGGTGCAGAGGTAACTTGGTCATCATGCAATATTTTCTCAACTCAAGATCATGCTGCTGCTGCAATTGCTGCTGCTGGAATTCCTGTTTATGCTTGGAAAGGTATGAATGCAGAAGAATTTGATTGGTGCATTGAACAAACTTTATTTTTTGGTGAAGAAAGAAAACCTTTGAACATGATTCTTGATGATGGTGGTGATTTAACAAACATGGTTTTTGATAAATATACTGAGTTGGTTGAAGGTATTAAAGGATTATCAGAAGAAACTACAACTGGAGTACACCGTTTATACGAAAGAATGAAAAATGGTACTTTGTACATGCCAGCCATTAACGTAAATGACTCTGTTACCAAATCTAAATTTGATAACAAATATGGATGTAAAGAGTCTGCTGTAGATGCTGTTCGTCGCGCGACTGATGTTATGTTAGCAGGAAAAAGAGTTGTAGTGTGTGGATATGGTGATGTAGGTAAAGGAACTGCAGCTTCATTCCGCGGTGCTGGTTCTATTGTAACAGTTACTGAAATTGACCCAATTTGTGCATTACAAGCTGCAATGGATGGTTTTGAAGTAAAAAAATTAGATACTGTTATTGGTAATGCTGACATCGTAATTACTACAACTGGAAATAAAGATATCGTTGTTGGTCGTCATTTTGAGGCTATGAAAGATAAAACTATCGTTTGTAACATTGGTCATTTCGATAACGAAATAGATATGGCTTGGTTGAATGAAAACTTTGGTTCGTCTAAAAAAGAAGTTAAACCACAAGTTGACATCTACAATGTGAACGGAAAAGAAGTAATCATTCTAGCTGAAGGTCGTTTAGTAAACTTAGGTTGTGCTACAGGTCATCCGAGTTTTGTAATGAGTAACTCTTTCTCTAACCAAACATTAGCTCAAATTGAATTATGGACAAATAGTGCTGCTTACAAAAATGAAGTGTATATGTTACCAAAACATCTTGATGAAAAAGTAGCCGCTTTACATTTAGCTAAACTAGGGGTTGAATTAGAGACTTTAAACGCTGAACAAGCTTCATACATTGGTGTTGAAGTTCAAGGTCCATTCAAACCAGAATATTACAGATATTAATTTTCATAAAATTATTAAAATAAAAAACCTTGCCAAAAGCAAGGTTTTTTTATGCTGTATTATATTACACTTAAATAGTAAAGATATTTAAAATCCAGTTAACCTAGATGGTTTGAGTTATCAATTTAATTATAAAATTTAAATCGCTATAGGTTTAGACAAACAAAAAGCCCACTTAATAAGTGGGCTTTTTATATGAATAAGAAAAATATTCTTATGCTTCAAAAGGAAGAACTGAAACAAATGATTTCCCTTCTGCTTTTTTCTGGAATTTCACAATTCCATCAACTTTTGCATGTAGCGTGTGATCTTTACCCATGTAAACATTTTCACCAGCATTATGCTTTGAACCTCTTTGTCTAACGATGATGTTACCAGCAACTGCTGCTTGACCACCAAAAATCTTAACGCCTAGACGTTTCGATTCTGATTCTCTACCGTTTTTAGAACTACCGACACCTTTCTTGTGAGCCATGATGTTTTGGTTTTATAAGTTAATACTAAAATTAAACAGCTTTACCACCGTTCAATTCGTCTTGTAATTTTTTTAATTCATCCATTTTCCCATCAGCAGCCAATTGAGCTTGTTGTGCCCAAGTTGTTGGATCTAAATGAGAAACCTTAGCTGTTGACGCTTCTAAAATTTCTTTCACTTTAGTTGCATCTGTTGAAGCTAATTTTGCAAAAGTATCTATTCCTGCAGCTACTAATACTTCAGCAGCTTTTGGACCAATACCTTCAATAATAACTAAATCATCACCTGCTTTTTTTGCTTTTGGAGCTTTTGCTTCTTTTACTTCAGCAACTTTTTCAGCTTTTGGAGCTGCTTTTTTTGCACCTGAAGAAACAATTCCTTCAATAATGATTTGAGTTAATGATTGTCTGTGACCGTTTTTCTTTTTGAAACCTTTTCTTCTTTTCTTTTTGAAAACGATTACTTTGTCTCCTTTTAAGTGTTGTAACACTTTGGCTTCTACCGAAGCTCCATCTATAGCTGGGGCGCCAAGAGTAATGTTTCCATTATCATCTAATAAAAGAACTTTTTCAAAAGAAACTTTTGAACCTTCTTCGTTAGATAATCTGTGAACAAATACTTTTTGGTCTTTGCTTACTTTAAATTGTTGCCCTGCTATCTCTACGATTGCGTACATAACAATGATTTTAAATTATTTTTTTGAGTTTGCAAATATACAATTAATAATTACACAAACAACTTCTTTAATCAAAAAAATAATCTGGGTTAAATTATTGAATATCTACCAAATAACTTTTATAAAATATTCTTTAAAAAAAACTAAATTTGTTGTAACAAAACACTGTTATTGTGTACAAATATTCCAATACAACAAAATTTCAATTATTTATGAAAAAATCTTTAATCGCTTTAAGTTCAATGCTTATGCTTGGAAGTACAGCTTTTGCTCAAAAAGTAGCTTTTGAAGAGTATGATTTACCTAATGGTTTACATGTCATTCTTCACAACGACCAATCTGCTCCTGTAGTAATAACTTCGGTTATGTATCATGTGGGATCAAAAGACGAAAATCCTGAAAGAACTGGATTTGCACATTTCTTTGAACACCTTCTTTTCGAGGGAACAAAAAACATCAAAAGAGGTGAATGGATGAAAACAGTTACCTCAAATGGTGGTACAAATAATGCAAACACTTCAGACGATAGAACTTACTATTTTGAAGTTTTCCCATCAAACAATACTGAACTTGGTTTGTGGATGGAGTCTGAAAGATTGATGCATCCTGTTATCAATCAAATTGGTGTTGACACTCAAAACGAAGTTGTAAAAGAAGAAAAAAGACTTCGCGTTGATAATCAACCTTATGGTCAGCTTATTGCTGAAGTGAAGAAAAATCTTTTCAAAGTTCATCCTTACAGATGGGCAACGATAGGTTCGATGGAACATCTTGATGCTGCTACATTAGAAGAATTTCAAGCGTTCAACAAAAAATTCTATTCGCCAAACAATGCTGTATTAGTAGTTGCTGGTCAAATCGATATCCCGCAAACAAAAGCTTGGATTGAAAAATACTTTGGTCCTATTCCTCGTGGAGAAAAAATAGAAAGAAAAACATTTGTAGAACAACCAATCACGGAAACTATTCATGCTACATATGAAGATCCAAACATCCAAAAACCTATGGTTGTTGCAGCATACAGAACTCCTTCTATGAAAACTCGCGATGCTAGAGTTTTAGATATGATTTCTACTATTTTGAGCGATGGAAAAAGCTCACGTTTTTACAAAAAAATTGTTGATGATAAAAAAATGGCATTACAAGTAGGAGCTTTCAACTACACTCAAGAAGACTATGGTTCTTACATTATTTATGGAATGCCACAAGGAGAATTTACTTCACAAGACATAATCAAAGAAGTAGATGAAGAAATTGTAAAACTTCAAAACGAATTGATTTCTGAAAAAGATTTTCAAAAATTGCAAAACATCTATGAAAATAATTATGTAGACAGCAACTCGAGTGTTGAAGGAATTGCTGAAAATTTAGCTTCATATTATCTATTGTATGGTGATGTTAACCTTATAAACACAGAAATGGACATCTATAGATCTATTACTCGTGAAGAAATCAGAGATGTTGCTCGTAAATATTTAAATCCAAACCAAAGATTGATTTTGGATTACGTTCCAGCAAAAGATAAAGCTCAAAACTAAGATCAAATTATCATGAAAAAATCAATTATAATACTTTCTAGCTTGTTTTTAACATTTATGACACAAGCACAAGACGATAGACAGCAACCTAAACCAGGACCAGCTCCAAGTATAAAAATAAAAAAACCTGAAACTTTTTCTTTACCAAATGGATTGAAAGTTCTGGTAGTTGAAGATCACAAATTACCTCGTGTTTCTTACAACCTAACATTGGATAACGCACCATATGCAGAAGGAGATAAAAAAGGTGTTGATGAATTAACAAGTTCATTGATTGGAAATGGTTCAACCAAAACTTCAAAAGATGCTTTTAATGAAGAAATAGATTTTCTTGGAGCTAACATCAACTTTTATTCCTCTGGTGCATCAGCAAGTGGCTTATCAAAACATTCTAAAAGAATTTTAGAGTTATTAGCTGAAGGATCTTTAATGCCAAATTTTACACAAGAAGAATTTGACAAGGAAAAAGATAAATTGATTGAAGGCTTAAAAACACAAGAAAAAAACGTTTCTGCTGTAGCAGGAAGAGTTGAGAATGTTTTAGCTTTTGGAAAAGCTAATCCAGCGGGTGAATACCTTTCTGAAGAAACCATCAAAAATGTCTCTTTGGCTGATGTAAAAGACAACTACAGAACATATTTTGTTCCTGAAAGAGCTTATCTTGTTGTTGTAGGTGATATTAAAACCAAAGATGTAAAGAAAAATGTAGAAAAACTTTTTGGAGGTTGGGTGAAAGCAACTGCTCCTAGAGTAAGTTATTCTACACCAAGCAACGTTCAATATACTCAGATTAATTTTGTTGACATGCCAAATGCTGTTCAATCAGAATTAACTTTATTGAATACTATAGACATGAAAATCTCTAATCCAGATTACTTCCCTTTGATTGTTGCCAATCAAATCTATGGTGGAGATTTCAATAGTTATCTAAACATGAACTTAAGAGAAAAACATGGTTGGACTTATGGTGCAAGATCATATGTTGGTCAAAGTAAATTTGGTTCAAGCAAATTCACAGGAAATGCTCAAGTTAGAAATGCCGTTACAGACAGTTCTGTTGTTGAAGCTCTTAATGAATTAAAAAGAATTAGAACAGAAAAAGTATCCGAAGAAACACTTAAAAACGTAAAAGCTGGATACATTGGACGTTTTGTTATGCAAGTTGAAAAACCAGCAACTGTTGCACGTTATGCACTTAATATCGAAACAGAAGGTTTACCGGCAGATTTTTATGAAAACTATATCAAAAACATCAATGCAGTAACTGCTGATGATGTAATGAGAGTAGCAAATAAATATATGCTTGCAGACAACATGAGAATTCTTATTGTTGGAAAAGGATCTGAAGTAATTCCAGCTTTAGAAAAGTTGAAAATCCCTATGTTCTATTTTGATAAATATGGAAATCCTACTGAAAAACCAGCAATGAAAAAACCTGCTCCAGCTGGTGTTACAGTAAAAACTGTTCTTGAAAATTATATCAATGCAATAGGTGGTCAAAAAGCTGTAGCTGCTGTAAAAACTATTTCAATGGTAGGAACAGCTACAATTCCTCAAGCACCAGCTCCATTAAAATTTACTATGAAAAAAGACGTTAAAGGGAAATCTCTAGTAAAAATTGAAATGGAAGGAATGGGAGAATTATCAAAACAAGTTGTTGACGAAAAAGGTGGATTTACTGTACAACAAGGTATGAGAAAAGAACTTTCTGCAGAAGAGTTTGCTGAGAAAAAAGAAACTGCTTCTACTTTTGACGAACTTGCTTTGATGAAAAAAACAGATTTAGTTCTCGATGGAATTGAACCATTCAATGGCAGTGATGCATATGTTATCAAAAACGGAAAAACTACTTTATACTACGATGTTAAGTCAGGTTTAAAAGTTGCTGAATCTAAAACTGTAGAAAGAGGTGATCAAAAAATGACTGTTACAACAAACTTTAGCGATTATAAAGATGTAAAAGGTGTTAAATTCCCTTATGCAATTACAATGAACCAAGGGTTTGAATTAAACTTTATTATGAACGATGTGAAGGTAAACGAAGGTGTTACTGACGCTGATTTTAAATAATATAGTTGAAGTTTTGTATATTTAGTAAAAGACCGCAGTTTGCGGTCTTTTATTTTTTATTTGCCAAATATATTCCCACCATAACTATAACTGCTCCAAAAACCTGAAACAAACTTAATCTCTCATTATCAAAAATCCCCCAACCCAATGCAACTATTGGTATCAAATATGTAACAGAAGAGGCAAAAACTGGCGATGAAATTTGAATTAATTTATAAAATGAAACATTCGCTATTCCTGTTCCAACAATACCCAAAATAGCCACAAAAATCATAGCATTTTGAGTTGAAGCAATATTAATTTTTGCTGAAAAATCAGTTAAAAACAAAATCATTACAGCAGGCAATAACATAACCATAAAATTACCGGTAGTTATGCTCAGAGGTTTTACATCAGATAAATATTTTTTTATCAAATTAACATTCGTGGCGTAACACATTGTAGCAACAATCACAAATAAAGTATAAAAATAATTCTCTGTTGTATTGTTTTCTACTCCTGCAAAAATTAAGATAGCAGTCCCAATAAGTCCTATAATTATTCCTAAAAATTGACTTCTTTTGAAATCTAAGCCAAAAAAAGTTGCTCCCAACAACAAAGTACTTAGCGGTGTCAATGAGTTTAGAATGGAGCAGATAGAACTACTTACTTTTGTTTCTGCAATAGCAAAAAGATATGCTGGAATAAATGTGCCAAACAATGAAGTAATTGCAACATATTTCCACTTATGCAAAGGAATTTCGGCTAAACTCTTAAATCCAATTACTAATAAAAATATTGCACAAAAAATTATTCTCAATGAACCCAACTCAAATGGAGATAATCCAACAAGCCCTTTTTTGATTAAAATAAATGAGCTTCCCCATATTAAAGCCAACAAAGCGAGTAAAATCCATTTTATTTGTAATGATTTCATAACTAAAAATTATTTGGCAAATTTTGTAATTATTTTAAGAATGACCATTTTAAAAATTAGTTATTTTTGTGGTGCATTTCAACTTGACAACAAACACTAAATATAATATCATGAATTTTTTCAAATCATTATTGACTGTTTCTTTTTGTTCTTTGGCATTAATTGGTTGTAAGGAAACTGCCTCTAAGGCCAATATTTCTCAAGAAGCTAAAGAACCTAAGAAAGAAAAAACCATAGCGGCAAAACCTGAAACGGCTTCATTCCATATAGAAGGCATGACTTGCGCTATTGGTTGTGCAAAAACAATTGAGGATAAACTTGCTGAAACAAATGGAATTCAAGAGGCAAAAGTAGATTTTGACAAAAAAGAAGCTACTGTTGTTTTTGATGCTGCAGTTTTAGACTCAAAAAAAATTACCAATTTAGTTGAATCATGTGCAGATGGTAAAACATACAAGGTTTCTGACATGAAAACGAAAATCTAGAAAAAACTAAAAAGGGAACTCAAAATTGAGTTCCTTTTTTTATTTCCAACGAAAAGTTTCCATTATTTTTCTCATGTCTTTTTTGATATAATCTGTTGCTGGCATTATAGAGTCGTAATTGGGCTTAGCATAAAAATAAACCGAACCTGTCACAAAATGCTTCACACTGTCAGTAACATAAAACTGCGCATTTGTTGCTGCGTTACCACTAACTCTGTAAAACATTCCGTATACTTTATCATTATCATTGATAAATGGTTGTTCTAGAATATCATCTGCTTTTATTACGTGCTCATAAGTCAATTTTTGAGCATCGCGCAATAGTTTATCAATATTATTTTGGACAGGCTTATAAGTTAAGTAAACCGTAGCTTTCATTTTTTTGTAGTGCAAACTATAACCACAGTCTTTGTCGGTTTCTACATTAGCCGTTTTGTTCATCTCAAATGTAAATGGACAAGGTGTTTCAAATGCTTTGTAGGTTGCTCCTGGATAATCCAATCGTAGTTGGCTTGCAGGTTTAGGTAACACATCATCTTTGCAACAAATTGTCAAACTTGTTAAAAAAATTAGAGCTATAAATGATTTGATCTTCATCTATTCTAGGGTAACTTTTATTTGTTTTATTCTTCTCTTGTCAACAACTTCAATAACGAAAAAAGTTGAAGAAAAGTGTATTTTTTGACCTTTTTTTGGAAAATGTCCTAAGTTTTCTAAAATGAAACCAGCCAAAGTTTCGGCTTCACCTTTTTTTGCTTCAAAAGGTTCTTCATCAAGACCAGTTATTTTATAGAAATCCTTAAGATTTATTTTCCCTTCAAAGATAAAATTCTTTTCATCGATTTGAGAAAAATTAATATTTTCATCATCAAACTCATCTGAAATATCTCCAACAATTTCCTCAATAATATCCTCAAGAGTAACAATACCAGATGTTCCTCCATATTCATCAACCACAACAGCTATATGACTTTTCATAGTCTGAAAATCTTTCAGCAGGTCATCTAATTTTTTGTTTTCAGGAACAAAAAATGGAGTTCTAATTAATTTATCCCATTCAAATTCTTTTTTGTGAATGTGTGGAATCAAATCTTTTACAAACAAAACCCCAACAATATGGTCAATATTATCTTTAAAAACAGGTATTCTTGAATATCCTTTATCGACAATCTTAGGATAAATTTCTGAAAAAGTTTCATCAATATCCAATGCAAAAACATCTATTCTAGGACTCATTACTTGTTTAGTATCAGTGTTTCCAAAGGAAACAATTCCTTCCAATATTTTATGTTCATCAGTAGTTGTGTCCTCAGGTGAAGTTAACTCAAGTGCTTGAGATAATTGATTGACTGAAATATTGCTTTTTTGATTACCTAATTTGTTGTGCAAAATATTAGAAATGTTTCGCATAGGAATGCTCACTGGTGATAGTAGCTTATCTAAAAAACTAAGCGGAACAATTATAAATGCTGAAAATTTTAAACTATTTCTACTTGCATAAATCTTTGGTAAAACTTCACCAAAAAGCAAAATCAAAAAAGTTACCAATACAACCTCAAAAACAAACTTTATTACAGGTGATTGAATATTCTCAAAAAGTGAACTCCCTACGATAGAAAAAATTATTACAACTCCAATGTTTAAAAAATTATTAGCCAATAATAATGTTGCTAATAGTTTTTTGGGTTTTTGAAGTATTTTATCCAATAATTTCCCTTTTTTTGGATTTTCATTCGACAACTTTGCAACATCATTTGGGGACAATGAAAAAAGAGCAACCTCAGCGGCAGATATCAATGCAGATAAAAACAAAAGCAGGAAAATAGTAATCCAACCAAGAGTAGCTTGAGTGTCTAAAATTCCAAAAAAAGAGTAACTGGGATCAGGATCCAAACGAAAGAGTATTAATTAGACAATTTTAATTTAATAAGACATATCCATCTCGTCAGATATAGCATTATTATCTTTATTTTCTCCAGATTGCACTTGTTTTACATTGTCAGAGTCTTTTTTAATATTTAAAAACACAAATTCTGTTACTTGAATTTCTGTAGTATATTTTGTAGACCCATCTTCAGCCTGCCATTGACGTGATTTTATTCTGCCTTCAACATATATTTTATCGCCTTTAGACAAATATTTTTCACAAATTTCAGCAGCTTTATTTCTGACAACTAAATTATGCCACTCAGTAGAAGTTATTTTTTCGTTTGTTTGTTTATTTATGTACACTTCGTTTGTGGCTAATGGAAACCGAGCAATACAATTACCTCCATCAAAATAATGCATTTTCACATCATCTCCAAGGTGACCAATTAGAATTACTTTATTTACAGTTCCGTTCATATTGCTAGAAGTATAAATCAATCAAATTTACTACTTTTTTTTAATTTTTAACAATTCTTTCTCTATAAAATTAAAAATAACAACAGGAAAAGGTAATTTTGATAGATTTTTTATCGATAATCCATTTTCAAAATTACCAGAAATTGATGCTTTCCAAAATTTAATTTGCAAATTTTGATGTGAAAGCTTGTGCACTATTTGGTGATGGTGAAATGGTTTTAAATTTGATATTTTATATCCAAAAATGAATTTCTCTTGAATAGATTGAACAAGCTTTTCATAGTCATCAGCAAGTTCGATTTCAATTAGTGGAAACTCATAGAGATTTTTCCAAATATCTTTTTCCGTTCTCTTGTTCACCAAAACATTTTCAAACTCATCAAAAACAACCAAATAATTAAAAAATCTATTTTTAACCTTTGCTTTTTTAGTTTTAATTGGCAATGATTCAATACAATTGTTAGCATATGCAAAACAACTATTATTAAAAACGCAATTCATACAATCAGCTTTTTTGGGGACACATTGCAAAGCCCCAAATTCCATAATAGCTTGATTGAACAAATGACTTTTCCCTTTTGGAATTAATTCTTTTGCAATCTCAACAAAAACTTTTTTTGTTGCTGTATTCGAAATATCTTCCTTAACACCAAAATATCTTGATAAAACCCTGTAAACATTCCCATCTACAACTGGCACTTCTTCTTCGTGACAAAAAGAAGCAATAGCAGCTGCCGTGTAATCTCCTACTCCTTTCAGTTTTTTGAGCTCTGAATACGTTTTTGGAAAAACTCCATTAAGTTCATTTGCAACATATTGAGCTGTTTTGTGCATGTTTCGTGCTCGAGAATAATATCCTAATCCTTGCCAAAGAACTAATACATCATTTTCGGAAGCTCTTGCTAAATCAAAAACAGTGGGAAAAGTTTCTATAAACCTCAAATAATAAGGCAATCCTTGTGCTACTCTAGTTTGTTGAAGTATAATTTCTGACAACCAAATACAATAAGAATCTGTTGTGTTTCGCCAAGGCAAATCACGTTTATTTTTTAAATACCATTTAATTAATAAGTTAGAAAAATCCATCGTCAAAAAAGGTAGTGCAAAAATAAATCATTATGTGATTAAATTTTAAGAGATTATAGTTGAAAAATTGTTTTTTTAATTCATATATTTGCACTCGCAAAAAATCACACTTAATATTAAAATTAGAAATAAAATGACGAAAGCAGATATCGTAGCGAAGATTTCAGAAAAATTAGGCTTAGAAAAAGGAGATGTTCAGGCAACAGTTGAATCTTTTATGGAAGAAGTAAAAACTTCATTAGAAACAGGTGACAACGTTTATTTAAGAGGTTTTGGTAGTTTTATCATCAAAACAAGAGCAGAAAAAACTGGTAGAAACATTTCAAAAAACACTACTATCAAAATTCCTGCACACAATATCCCAGCATTCAAACCAGCTAAAGTTTTTGTTGAGTCAGTAAAAACAAACACTGAAGTTGTTGCTTAAAATATTTATTAATCACAAAAAACTAAAGTATGCCAAGTGGTAAAAAAAGAAAAAGACATAAGGTAGCTACTCACAAACGTAAAAAAAGAGCGAGAGCTAACCGTCACAAAAAGAAAAAGTAGTTCTATAACTACTTTTTTCTTTTTAAACGTTCATTGAAAATGAATTCTAGTAATCAGTGATTTTTTATTTTTAGCCAATTGCTAATTAAAAAATTCTATTGTAAACTATAATTCTTCGGGTAAATACTACCTGTTATTAATATGTTTAATCCATCCTTACAATTAGCTGTAAGCCATAAGCTATAAGCTGTAAGCACTTCTGCCTATTGCCTATTGCCTATTGCCTATTGCCAAAAAGTTGGGATAAAAATTTACAACATGAATAAAGAATTAATCATCCGTAGTGGTGAAAATGCTGTAGATTTTGCCTTATTAAAAGATGGAAAACTAATTGAATTACACAAAGAAGAGGAAAAAGGCAACCAGTTCCAAGTAGGCGACATTTTTATTGCCAAAATCAGGAAACCTGTTGCAGGGCTAAATGCCGCTTTTGTTAATGTTGGCTTCGAAAAAGATGCCTTTTTACATTATCACGACCTTGGTCCAAATTTACTTTCTTATTTGAAATTCATAAAACTTGTAAGCGCAGGTAAAATAAAAGATTTCACCTTAAAAAATTTTCCTTTTGAAAAAGAAATAGATAAAGATGGCTCCATCATGGATGTTTTGAGCGCCAATCAGTCTGTTCTTGTTCAAGTTGTAAAAGAACCAATTTCTACCAAAGGTCCAAGAATTAGCTCTGAGCTTTCATTGGCTGGTAGATTTTTAGTCTTAGTACCTTTTTCAGATCGTGTTTCAGTTTCACAAAAAATTGATTCTAGAGAAGAAAAAGATAGATTAAAAAAAATGGTCCAAGCAGTTAAACCAAAAGGATTTGGGGTTATTGTGCGAACAGTAGCCGAAGGCAAAAATACAGCCGAAATCGAAAAAGATTTGCAGAACCTGATTAATCGTTGGACTGCAATGTGTAAAAGATTAGCAACTGCTCATCATCCTTCTAAAGTATTAGGAGAATTGAATAAAGCTTCCTCTATACTTAGAGACGTTTTTAACGATACCTTTACTGGTATACAAGTTGATGATGAAGAGTTGTATCAAGAAACAAAGGACTATTTAGCCGAAATAGCTCCTGAGAAACAAAAAATAGTTAAGTTTTATCAATCGAAAGATGTGCCTTTATTTGAAAAATATCATATCGAAAGGCAAATAAAAACCTCTTTCGGGAAAACTGTTTCGATGAGTAAAGGTGCTTATCTAATTATTGAGCACACCGAAGCTCTTCACGTTATTGACGTTAATAGCGGAAACAGATCAAACAAAGCTTCTAGTCAAGAAGATACTGCTCTTGAGGTAAACTTAATTGCTGCAGCAGAAATTGCCAGACAATTAAGACTAAGAGATATGGGAGGAATTATTGTTATTGATTTTATTGATATGCAAAATCCTGACAATAGAAAAGTACTTTATGACTTCTTGAAAGAAGAAATGAGTGACGATAAAGCTAAACACAAAATTTTACCTCCAAGTAAATTTGGATTAGTTCAAATTACAAGACAAAGAGTTCGTCCGGAGGTAAATATTAAAACCAAAGAAGAAAATCCAAATGGTGATGGTGAAATTGAAGCACCAATTCTAATCATTGATAAAATTTCTTCTGAAGTTGAAAGATTAATTAATGACCATAAAAAAATTGTGCTCAATGCACATCCTTTTGTGGTCGCTTACCTTAAAAAAGGTTTTCCATCAATACGTTCAAAATGGCTTTTTGAACATAAAAAATGGGTGAAAATAGTACCTCGTGACGCTTACACGTATTTAGAATATCATTTCTTTGACGAAAACGGAAAAGAAATTAATTAAAAAAACCGTCTCGTTATTAAAAACGAGACGGTTTTTTTTGTTTTATATCGAACTAAAAACTAGTCTAACTCATATTCTAATCTTACTGTAATTCTGGCTGTTTTATTCTTGCTGTAAGTATCATTAATTCCGCCATAGCTATCATCTTCTGTAGAACCTTGACCCGTGATTTGAAAAACACCCATGCTGGCTTTTTTCAATTTTCCTATACTTCCGTCTGCGGTTTTTACAATTTTAGTTGCTCTTTCGTTGGCATCTTTTGTAGCATTTTCTATCAAACTTTGTTTTAAACTTGGTAAGTCAGAATAAGTGTATTGTATACTATTCGAAGTCAATTCAATGCCCGAATTAACCAATTCTGATGTCTTGCTTGAAACCTCTTCAATTCGCTTCATCAAATCAGGATTTTTTTTCGCAGAAAAGGTAATAGTTTGTGTGGCTTCATATCCGTCAAATACTTGTTCATATCTAGTTTGATAATTATTTTCGTTATTTTCACTTCGTATTTCCCGAAATTTCTTCTGAAAATTCACAGCTCCAAAACTAAATTCAGTAGGCTTAAATCCTTTCGAAACAAAAAAATCACGAACAATCTTTTGATCAGAAACTATCTTGTTATAAGCAGTTTTAATGTCCATACTTTGCGCGTTGAAACTACCAGACCAAAGTATTTCATCTGAAACAAAATCTTTTGTTCCAAGACCAATTACTGATATCGAGTCTAAATTCTGATTTCGATTTTGAAAAGATTTCCCCAAAATCCAAGCTGTTATAATTATGGCAACACCAATAATTATTGAAGATTTAATTTTTTCCATTTATTAATTGAATTTGTTTATTTAAAACGTAAATCCTTGATTTATATTGTTTAACTAAAATTTATTCTTTCTTCTCATCTCAAAAAAACGAATCATTAACTCTGACGATTCTTTTGCCATAACGCCAAATTTCACTTCCGTTTTTGGATGTAATTGAGTTCCTAGCGTCATAAAACCACGTTGTTCATCGCGTGCGCCAAAAACAATTTTCGAAATTTTGCTCCAATACAAAGCTCCAGCACACATTTGGCATGGTTCAAGCGTAACATACAACGTACAACCTTTTAAATACTTCCCACCGATGTAATTTGCTGCAGAAGTTATGGCTTGCATTTCGGCATGTGCCGTAACATCATTGAGCATTTCGGTTAAATTATGACTTCTCGCAATAACTTTATTATCGATAACGATGACAGCACCAACAGGAATTTCGCCACGCTCAAAAGCCATTTCGGCTTCTTGCAACGCTTTTTTCATAAAATATTCGTCGGTAAAAGGATTTTCCATGAAAACAAAAATACGATTTCAATTTGTACATTTGCCTTATGTCAAAAAATTTGCTCGAACATATCAACAATCCAACTGATTTACGAAAATTATCCCTTTCGGAATTAGCCGATTTGGCTTCAGAATTGCGTGAATTCATCATTGATATTGTTTCGGTAAAAGAAGGTCATCTTGGCGCAAGTCTTGGTGTTATTGAACTAACTATTGCATTACACTATGTTTTTGACACACCAAATGACTTATTGGTTTGGGATGTTGGTCATCAAGCGTATGGGCATAAAATTTTAACCGAACGAAGAACTAAATTTGATACCAACCGTCAGCTTGGCGGCATTT
>ENA-UOYA01001056-UOYA01001056.1-activated-sludge-metagenome-genome-assembly--contig:-NODE-1056-length-31282-cov-35.006373_pt1 | contig 31282 bp, 25 predicted proteins | sample MGYA00238163_ERZ764804 | MGnify/ENA primary metagenome ERZ764804 (study PRJEB28919, sample SAMN05720223) | activated sludge metagenome | isolation source: Anaerobic digester | place: Hong Kong... | reverse complement strand
CTCAACGATGCGTGCGCATTGCCACCAACACCCGGAACGGTTCGATCACCCCCACAGTGTTGGAAAACAATTGCAACCACTGTGCCATCAGCAACCTCGCAACGTTTCATCCGTCAACGTAGGGTCCTTTTTGAGGATTGTCTCAAACGCATGCACGACCGCCGGGTCCAGGTGCGTGCCAGACAACGAGCGGATATAGGCCAACGTTTCTTCAACCGACCAGGCACTGCGGTAGGGGCGATCAGAGCGCAACGCATCCCAAATATCAGCCAAAGCAAAAATGCGCGCTGATAAGGGAATGTCCGTTCCGCTGATTTGACGCGGGTAACCAGTTCCATCCCACTTTTCGTGATGGCAATAGGGAATCTCCAATGCCGGACGCAAATACTCAATCTCGTGTAACATCTGATAGGCAAACGTGGGATGTTGACGCATCACCGACCATTCTTCCGGCGTCAACGGGCCAGGCTTGAACAAAATTGCATCCGGCACGCCCAGTTTGCCAATATCGTGCAACAAGGCCCCACGTCGAATGTGAATCAATTGCTCTTCAGTCACCCCCATTTCCAGCGCCAGGCGCTCGGTCATGTGCGTCACCCGCAGAGAATGACCTTCCGTCTCCTTATCGCGCAAATCCAGCGCCCGTGACCAGCCCGCAATCGTCTCATCATAAGCCTTCAACAGCTCCTGATTGACCCGCTGAAGTTGCTCAAACAAATGAAGATGCTCCACCACCACAGCCGATTGTCCCGCCAGCGTTTCCAAAAAGCGCATCCAGCTCTGATCCGGCACCAACGGCGTGCGCCGAAACACTTCCAACACGCCAATGACACGATTCTCAACAACCAACGGAGCCCCAACATAGGCACGAAACTCTTCCAACGCCCAGCCCTGACACTGCAACAACAAATCATCCTCCTCGTCCAAATCCAGGCGATAGAGGATATCCTTGTCGCGAATCGCCCGCCCTGCCAGGCCCTCGCCCAAGTTCAAACATACCTGCTGAGCTTTCAGCGTCCAAAAGCCCCGTCCTGCAGCAAATTTTAGCGTTTGCGTTTGCGGGTCAAACAGCAAAATATCGGCTGCATCCGCGTCAAGCTGCGCCATAACGCTCGATAGCAACACCTCCAAGGTTTCCGTCTGTCCGCGGTGCGCCAAAACTGCCATGTCAATCTCATGCAAGGCGGCCAGCTCTGCCACTCGGCCTTGCAACAGCGAGAATAACCGCGCATTTTGAATGGCCAGGCCAATTTGATTGGCAACGACCTGCATCCAACGCACATCTTCTTGCGAATAGGCATTGGCAGCATAGCTTTGCAATTCCAACAACCCAACCACTTGCCCATCAACAACCATCGGCAAATAAATGGCGCTATCCGGCAGGTGAGAATCGCCGACCAACATGCCTCCCTGCTGTAGAAATTTTCGCGCCAGATCCGTGACAATTACCGGCTGTTGACTCGCAATCGCCAGTGCACGCCCTCCCGTTGCATGTTGTGGATCGAACTTCAACGCCGGCAACAAAGTCACATCAATCCGTGTGCCATCGGCATTGATATACGTCGGTCGCAGCAAGTTTTGCTTGGCATCATACAGCGAAACCGCCACATTCGGGCAATCCGCAAGCTGATGCAAATATTGTTCAGAAATGCGGTAAACCGCTTGCAAATCCAGCGTAGCCGCCAGGGCGCGTCCAAGCTCAGTCACCTGCTCCAACCGCTGCAAATAGCCTTGCAATGCCTCCTCAGCCTGCCTGCGCTGCTCAACCTCATTGCGGCTTTGCTGATAAAGATGCGCATTGTTGATTGCAATGGCCAATTGTGCAGCAAGCAATTCAATAAATTGCTGATCTTCTTCGTCATATGCATTGTCCTCAGCCGACTGAATCCAAATTGTGCCAATGGCCTGATTACAAAGCAAAACAGGAACGATGAGCACAGATCGAGCCCGTGGCAGCATGGGGCATACCTGTAAGTTGACCAAACGGCCATCTTCGCCCACAATCCGCTGCGACATGCCGCTGCGAATGGCCGCTTCTTGCCATTTACACTCGTCTGAATCCAAACGCAAGACTGGAAAAAGGCCCACATCCTTTCGTTGGCCATCAATCATCGCAAACTGTACCCTCAGCGTCTGCGTGTACAGATCGAATTCAGTCAAACAAAGTGCATTACACCGCATCACCCCCAACACACAACGATAAAACGCATCGTAAATCTTGAACAAATCCAGGCTCTGACCGAACTCTTTCCCGACCTCATACAACAACCGCAAGCGGTTTTGCTGCCGCATTTGTTGTTGCTCATGCTGTTTCCGTTCAGAAATATCGCGCGCCACCCAAACGACACAATCTGCCGACATGGGCGTAAGGGTCGCCTCAAACCACACCATTTGTCCGCGAATGGACAAAGCATATTCGACGCGTTTTGTCTCGCCGGTTTGCAGCACATCGCGCAGCAGAGCAAGATATTCATGCGCCTGTTCAGGCGCAAACACATCCTTCAGCCCCTTGCCAAGCAACTCCGCCGCCGGGCGGATGAGGAAATCGGGGTGTGTCGGAGCAATTTTACGATAGATGCCGTCTTGATCTACCACAATCACAACATCCCGCATGGCAGCAAACAAAGCGCGCAACTCCGCTTCCGAGGCCGACAATGTCTCAATGGCTTGCTGCCGTTCGCGGCGCACCCGCCGTTGCAGCATGGCGTTACACACCGCCTGCCCCAAACGGCCAATGCGGTCTTTTAACAAATAATCATTGGCGCCCTGCTGCAAAGCTGCAACCGCAGCATCTTCACCAATGCTACCCGAGACAATGATAAAAGGAATATCTTCTCCCCGCTTCCGCAACAAGGCCAGTGCCCGCAATCCGCTAAAGCCAGGCAACGACCAATCGGATAGGATCACATCGGGCTGTGTATCCAAGGCTGCTTGATAGTCAGCTTCTGTTTGAACGCGTTGCCAAACGACTTTTAAACCCTGTTGCTCCAATGCCAACAGCATCAGCTCCGCATCTGCGGCAGAATCTTCAACAATTAAAACGCGCAAAGCCTCTGCTGCTGACATGGCAATTTTCTCAACCATCACACAAAGGGCACTGATTCATCAATAACCAATACAACCCCAAGCGTTGCACCGCATCCACAAATTGATGAAACTCAACCGGCTTGCGCACGTAACTATTGGCGCCCAGCTCATAGCTGCGCACAATATCCTCCTCCTCACTTGACGAGGTTAGAACCACCACCGGTAGCAAGCGCGTGCGATGATCGGCGCGCAATTGTCGCAAAACATCCAACCCGCTTAAACGCGGCAGCTTTAAGTCCAACAAAATCACCTGCGGCTGCATTGAAAGATCGCGCCCGGCATACGGTCCACGGCCAAACAAATAATCCAGCGCCTCCACACCATCATGCACAACAACAATTTCATTGAGCAACTTGCTTTCCTGCAAAGCAAGAATAGTCAGCTCTTCGTCATCCGGGTTGTCCTCAACCAACAAGATTTTCTTCTGCTCCATAAGAGCCTCCAAGGGTGAAATAAAATGTTGCTCCACGCCCAGGTGCTGCATCTGGCCAAATTCGGCCACCATGACGATGGACAATGCGCTGTACCGTCACCAGCCCAATCCCCGTCCCCGGGAATTGGCTCTCAGCGTGCAGGCGTTGAAAGGGTGCAAATAGCTTGTCGGCATATTGCATATCAAAGCCCGCCCCATTGTCGCGCACATAATAGACCAATTCACCGGCTTGTTTTTCACCGCCAACCACAATCTTCGCCTGCGGTTGTTGGCTGGTGAATTTAAACGCATTGGCAAGCAAATTTTGCAGGGCAATTTTCAGCAGATGTGCATCTCCGCTGGCCATCAAGTGCGGCTGAATCTCAAACGTCACGCAGCGCTGCGGCTCTTGCATCATCAACTCAGCGGCTATTTCTTGCGCCAGGGCGCTCAAATCAATGCGCTGACGGTTAAAATCAAGCCGACTGATGCGCGAAAGGTTTAACAAGTCTTCAATCAATTGTCCCATCCGCATGGCAGCCTCGCGAATGCGCTGCAAGTAGTGTTGGCCTTGCGGATCCAACACATCGGCATAGCGATTGAGCAACACCGCGCTGAACCCATCCATTGCACGCAGCGGGGCGCGCAAATCATGCGAGATGGAATATGCGAACGCTTCCAGTTCCTTATTTGCCGCCACCAGCTGAGCGGTGCGATCTTGCACACGTTGCTCCAATTCGGCATTCAGGGCCTGAATTTGTTGATGAGCACGCCGCTGTTCTTCAAGCGCCTTTTCCAAAGCCTGCTGAGCAGCACGCCGCTCCCGAATATCGCGCACAATCGCCGACATCGCCTCAGGCTGACCATCCGCATCTCGAAAGAGAATGGTGCGCAATTCCACTGGAAAGATAGTGCCATCCTTTCGGCGATATTCCTTCTCATACAGTTCAGAATAACCGCGCGGCAGCACTTGGTTTTCAACAATCTGCTGCTCGAACTCGTGCCATTGCGGTGGTGTCAGATCCCTATACGTCAGCTGACACAACTCTTCGGGGGTGTAGCCTACCATGCGGCAATACGGCTCGTTAAAGGTGAGAATGCGCCCCTGCATATTGACCACCACGAACCCATCGAACATAGTCTCATACAGTTGGCGGTAGCGCTTCTGACTCTCCAACACAGCTTCCTCGGCGCGCTTGCGTTCAACAATCTCGCCAATCAACAACGCCGAAGCCTGCAAACGCCGCTTGGCAAGCTCAATGATGTAAGGCGGGCGCGATTCATAGCGCTTGGCCTGAGCTTGCAATTCTTCGATGCTGATCTGATATTTTTCAGACAATTTTTGCAAGGTCTCAAGATCACGCGGCGGATCGCCATACCCAAAATTGATCGCTCCAATGATCTCTCCATGCACCCAAATCGGCACCGCATAGAGGCGAATGCCGCCCGCACAAGGCACATCCACCGGCTCCCCCTGCTCGATCGCGCACAACGAAGCCTGCTTCCAGCACGATTCATGGCAAAGCCAGCGCCCACTCGCCAAAGCCGTCGGCACATCCTGCGTTTCACACAAGCGAAACGAGGCAGCATCCATACACCGACACCAACCCGACGAAAAAATGCCAAACGCATACTCGCCAGTCCGTTCATAAATCGCTGAAGAAGTGCCCAATAAGTCAATATATTCTCTTGCAATGCGCTGCAGCATCTTCTTGCCAACCGCGTACAGAATACCATGCTGCGTATTGAAAATTGTCAGATCGCCATAAGGCTGCGTCGGTTGTGCATCCAGGCAAGCCAATTGTGGCGAAAGCATCCACTCAATTCGCCGCAACGCAACCTCCGCCTGGACGCGCGGGGTAATATCAGAAATAAACCCTTCCAAAGCCACAATCTGACCCTCGTCATCCAACACAGCCTGACCACTCTCCCAAACCCATTTTTCCTGCCCATCCGCAGTCAAAATGCGATACGTCAACCGATAAGATTTGTCAACAGCCAACTGCTCCTGAACTGAATCCCACACGAGTTGACGGTCTTCGGGGTGAATCACCTCCGCATAAGACAATCCATTCGGCGGCAAAAACCGCTCTGCCGGATAGCCGGTCAGCTTAAGACTGCCTTCGCTGACAAATTCAATCGTCCATTGTGGATTGTTCTTGCAACGATATGCCATACCGGGCAAATGGTTCAACAGCAAAAACAACTGTCGCTGACTTTCATTCAGCTTATCCGTCATTGTGCGAAACTGCTCTTCACTGTCGCGCAATTTTCGCAACCATTCCATCGTTGTCGTCACGTCGCGCACGTATCCGCCCACGCCGGTACTGCCATCCGGCAAGGGAACAGGAAATTTCTGCGTTTCATAGGCCCGTCCATTCACATATTCTGTACTCAGCAGCGGCGTGCCCAAGCGCAGCACAGCCTCATCCGTCGTCCGGCACCCTTGCGCTGCTTCCGCAGACATCAGCTCAAAATCATCTCGCCCAATCACCTCTTCAACAGAGCGCCCAAAGAAGCGCGCGTTGGCCTCATTGACAAACAGATAGCGGAATTGGTGATCCTTGAGAAACACCAGGTCTTGTGTTGCGTTGATCAAAGTTGTGTATAAGTGCGCAAATTGATCCAAGGCCCTATTGACGCCCCGATTATCGAACCCCTCCTGCCCACGCTCCCTGGACATACTGAGCACTCCTTTTGATCAACCCATTACACCTTGCAAAATGATTGTAGCAAGGCTCAAACCAAGCGTTGATACAACCATTATATACACAAATTTTATCAATTCAACCTACAATGCCAAACATCCGAAATCGGTTCTGAACCCCAAAATAACCCATTTGTTCCCTTTTCGCATATAATGGGAGTCATAATGCGTCCCAAACGCCCTTCCACTGCACAGCTCATTCTGGCCTATCTGGCACTGATTGGCCTGGTCTGCCTGGCCGTTTTGCTATGGCAGGCCCCCTTATGGATTGGCCTGGCACTGATTGCCCCACTGCTGTTCGGCGCGCTGGAATTTCCACGCCGTGCCTACCTGCCACTCTTATTCCTCATCACCGCCATCATGCTGTGGCTCAACACCCGTCTGCCCGCAGTGCAAACCACCCCTCCAGCCAGCATCCTCATGGGTAGCCTGGTGACCTTGCTGGCAACCGAAATCATCCGCCGCAAAGCACTGGCCTGGCAAGCTACACAACACGCCCTTCAGCAAAGCGAAGAAAAATACGCTTCCATTTTTCAAATCGGCCCCGACGCCATGGTCGTCAGCCGGTTAGACGATGGCTGTTTGCTGGCTGTCAATCAGGCCTTCACCCGCCTCTCCGGCTACAGCGCTGAAGAAGTGATTGGCAAAACTTCTACCGAATTAGGCAGCTGGCTCTATCCGCATGATCGCAACATCCTTGTGATGATGTTGCGCCAAAACGGTGAAGTGCAAGACATGGAAACCGCCCTGATTGTCAAAAACGGACGGCCCATCACCGGGCTCATCTCGGCGCGTCTCATCCATTGGGGCGGGCAGCGTTGCATTCTGATGACGATACGCGACATCAGCGAGCGCAAGCGCATGGAAGAAGCCCTGCGCACCAGCGAACAAAAGACTCAAGCCATACTGAGTGCCATGCCCGACCGCATCTTTGTCCTCGATGGCCGCGGCAATTACATCAGCGTCCACACCCCCAACACCCCCGAGACCAACATCATCGGCAAAAATTTACGCGACCGCCTGCCCGCAGAAGTTGCCCGCAGCGGACTAACCGCCATTCGCGCCGCCCTGCAAACCGGAAAACTGCAAGTCTTTGAATACAGTCTGGAAGAACAACAAGACCTGCGCTTTTATGAAGCGCGCGTCGTTCCCAATGGAACGCGTCAGGTGCTGGCCATTGTGCGCGACATCACCGAGCAAAAACAAGCTCAATTACGCCTGAATCAGACCGAGCAACGCTACCGCAACCTGGTCGAACAACTTTCCGCCGTCATCTACATTGACCTTCGCAACGCCGAAAGCACCTGCATCTATGTCAGTCGGCAAGTTGAAAAAATCTTTGGCTACACGCCCAAAGAATGGCTCAGCACCCCGCTGTGCTGGCTGAACAGCATCCACCCTGAGGATCGCGAGCGCGTCAAAGCACTGCACCTGGACTGCAATCAAACCGGGGCTGACTTCCTGGCTGAATATCGCATCATCACAAAAACCGGTCAGGTAATCTGGGTGGAAGATCGCGCCGCGTTAACACCCAATCAAGATGGGGAAATGACCTTTTGGCAAGGGCTCATCACCGACATTACCCCACGGAAACGGTCCGAGGCCATCCAATCCGCCTTATACCGCATTGCTCAGGCAGTCCTCTCAGCCCCCACCCCACAAGCCCTCTATGCCTCCATTCACCAAACCCTCAATGAATTGTTGCCCGCCAACAATTTTTACATCGCCCTGTTTGACACCGAAACCAAGCGCTTTTCTTACCCCTATTGGAGCCATGAACGACGCCCTGCCCCACCCGACAACATCGAAGACCAACAAGACGATGGATTGGCACACCTGGTTTTGAAACTAGGCGAGGCGTTGCTGCTCGATTCCAACCGCATTGCCGAGCTCATCCAAAACGCCGAAATCTCCCCCGACCAGGCTGACCCCGACATCTGCGTCTGGTTGGGGTGCCCCCTGCAAATTGAAGGCCGTTCCATCGGCGTCCTTGCCATTCAAACCTATCAACCCGACACCCACTTGGGCGAAGAGGAAAAAGAAATCTTGCGCTTTGTCTCCGGGCAAATTGCCATGGCCATTGACCGCAAACAAGCAGAAGCCAATTTGCGCGAGAGCGAAGAACGCTATGCCCTGGCGACCGAAGGTGCCAACGATGGCTTGTGGGACTGGAATTTGCGCAGCAACGTCATCTACTTTTCCAACCGTTGGCACGAGATCCTCGGCTTTGCCAATGGCGCCCTTGGCACAAGCCCCGAAGCCTGGTTCAGCCGCATCCATTCGCAAGACCTGGAGTGCGTCATGGCAGAGCTTTCAATGCACCTGCGCGGCGAGACCCCACACTTTGAAAGTGAATACCGCATCGCCGCCAATGACGGCCATTTTTGCTGGGTGCTGACGCGCGGCCTGGCCGTGCGCGATGCCAGTGGCCAGGTCTATCGCATGGCCGGCTCCATGAGCGACATTTCGGCCCGCAAAGCCGACTTGGAACGGCTGGCACACGACGCCATGCACGACCCGCTCACCAACCTGCCCAACCGTGCCTACTTCCTCGACCAGGTTCAACATGCCCTGGAACGCGTCCGCCGCCGCAGCGACTATCGCGCCGCCGTATTGTTCCTGGATCTGGATCGTTTCAAAATCGTCAACGAAAGCCTTGGCCATGCCATCGGCGACCAATTGATTATTGACGTTGCCCAACGCCTGAAAGCCAGCCTGCGCCCGGGCGACACCCTGGCGCGCACCGGCGGTGATGAATTTGCCATTCTGGTGGAAGATCTGAACAACCTCAGCGAAGCCAGTCAGATTGCCAACCAATTGCAACAAAAGCTATCTGCCCCGTTTGAATTCCAGGGCTACGAAATCTACACCTCTGTCACCATTGGCATTGTGCAAGTCGAGGAACGCTACAGCAGCCCACAAGACTTAATGCGTGACGCCGATGCAGCTACCTATCGTGCCAAAGCCAACGGGCGCGGTGGCATCGAGATTTTTGACATCCAAATGCACACTGCATCAATGCAGCTGCTGAAACTAGAGAGCGAATTACGGCGCGCCATCGAACGGCATGAACTGCGTGTCTACTTTCAGCCCATTTTCTCGCTGAAACAGCGCAAAATCACCGGCTTTGAAGCCCTGCTGCGCTGGCAACACCCCATCCGCGGCACACTGCTACCGGCACAATTCATCGGCCTGGCCGAAGAAACCGGCCTCATCCTGCCAATCGGTCGCTGGGTGCTGCACACCGCCTGCACACAGGCAAAGCAATGGATCAAAAGCGGTTACCCTGATATTCAAATTGCCGTCAACATCTCTGCCGGCCAGTTTCGCGCCGCAGGCATCCTCAACCTGGTGCAAGAAACGCTGCGCGAAACAGGCCTTCCGGGGCACCTGCTCAAGGTCGAAATCACCGAGAACATCGCCATGCAAGATGTTGAAGCGACAAGCAAAGCGCTCGACGATTTAACCGCCATGCGCGTTCAGGTATTAATTGACGATTTTGGCACCGGCTATTCTTCGCTCAACTACCTCAAACGCTTTCCCGTGGCCGCACTGAAGATTGACCAAAGCTTCATTCGCGGCATCCCCAACAACAGTGACGATGTTGCCATCACCTCTGCCATTCTGGCAATGGCCAAAGCGCTTAAGATTCAAGTCATTGCCGAAGGCGTTGAAAACCGCGAACAGGTGCATTTCCTGCTGCAAAACGATTGTGATCAAATTCAGGGCTTTTGGGTCAGCCCCGCTGTGCCCGGCGTCGCAACCCTGCGCCTGCTACAACATGGTTTGGATGAACGTCATCTCCGCCAATTGGGCTGAAACGATGAAACCTTCAGGGCCAAAAGCCCTTCAACTCTCCAATTGGAAAAGTCAACAAGATGGTATTCCCTGACCGTCTTCTAATTGTTGGTGGAACGACCTCTCTGCCAGGGCATCACAAGGCTTTCAAACCATTGCAAGCCAGCAGTCAGAATGACACCCAAAAGCATCACCAACACCAACCCGGCATACATCTTTTCGGGTACCATCACTTCCCAGTAATATAGCGTAAGGAAGCCAATCCCCTTGCGCGCTCTAACAAATTCAATGGCAACCACCACAATCAGGGCTGTCCCCAATGCCAAACGCAACCCCGAAAAGATCACCGGCAAAGCACCTGGAATAATCACATGCCGAAACATTTGCCAGGGATTGGCACCATAATTACGCCCCGCCTCAAGATAAACAGGATCAACCCCCGCCACGCCCGCCATTGTATTAATTGTGACCAGGAAAAAGGCCGAGATGGCGATAACAGCAATTTTGGGCCCCTCACCAAACGGATCAGCAAACACCAGCATCATGATCGGAAAAATGGCAATCTTAGGAAGCACATAGACAGCTGAAAGGATCGAGTCGAGCATTGCGCGCACCGCTCGGCTCATCCCCATCACCACGCCCAGCAAAATGCCCGGCACAGAGCCAATGATAAACCCCACAAAAACCCGATACAACGTGGCCCACAAATGGCTTTCCTCGAACAACGCCTTTACCCCTTCAAACCCTTTGTTGGCGTATACTTCAGGAATCAGCCACGGTCGCCCCAATAGACTGGTTTTGTTAAACTTGTCGTAGCTGATCGTAATATCCCACAAAGCGGACAAAATCTTGCTTGGCGGAGGGAACCAACGCGGGTTGAGAATGCCAGCATTGACCGTCGCTTCCCAGCCCAACAAGAGTAGAACAGGGAACAACACGGCCAATGCCCGTTCATAAGTATGCCTGCGATGGGTTGGGACGAGCTTTGCCCCTTGATCAGCGAGGATCACAATCAAAATGAAGTTTACAAGAACACCAATCAGAAAATAGGCAAACCACAACCGAAATGCCAGGTAAATGACATTGAACACAATCAACCCACCTGCCCAAGCCAACACCTGCTGTGTACAATTTAACTTATTCTTCATGATTGCGCCTCCATTGCAGCGACCACTTCACTCCGCAGCGATTCCCAAATTGCATAGGATAGAGCTGCAAACTCTGGTGTACCGGTAGTTTTCAAATCTCTTGGCCTGGGAATCGTAATATCAAAGCTTGTCTTATATGTTCCAGGGTGCGCTGTCATCAATATCACCTGGTCACTGAGCAAAACCGCTTCTTCAATGCTGTGCGTAATATAAATGACCGTCTTACGGGTTTCTTCCCATATTTTCAGGAGCTGCTCTTGTAAAATATTGCGCGTTTGTGCATCCAAAGCCCCTAAGGGTTCATCCATCAGCAACACTTCCGGGTCATTGGCCAATGCACGTGCAATGCTCACGCGCTGTTTCATTCCACCCGAAATCTGATGGGGATAGTAATTGGCAAACTTGGCCAACCCCACTCGCTCAATCCAATCCAACGCAATCGCTTTTCGTTCTTTAAGAGGCACGCCCCGCATCTGCAAACCAAACGCGACATTATCAAGGACTGTTTTCCACGGGAATATCGCATATTCCTGAAAAACGACATTATTCAACGGTTTATGGGGGTCTGCACCAGGGGTAATCACAATTTTTCCAGAAGAGGGACGAATCAAACCCGCCAACATGCGTAAGAAAGTAGATTTTCCACAACCCGAAGGCCCAACAATTGAAACAAACCTGCCCTCATCCACGGTAAGGTTAAAATCTTTTACAGCATAAATCGGCCCATTCGTCGAGGTGAACATCTTGCAAACATTTTCAGCCACAATCTTTTTCGTCATGCCGACCTCCAGGTTAGGGTAGCTCACAACAAGCTTGCGGAGGCGTCAGGAACAGACCCAGGCTGAGTCTGTTCCTGAGCGCCAGTCGAATTCTAATACTTACCCAAAACTGACAAAGCCCATTCGACAAATCTCAGGTCAACCACCTTGTTGATGTCAAGCGGGTTTTGATATTCCAACCGTCCATTTTCACGATGAACGCGTTCCACATCCGCCAACCCTTCCAATTCAATTTTTTGGTCGGGATCGTAAATGACCGGAACGCCCTTTTGCAACGCCTCGGGCGTTGTGTTGACATATGCCAGATAGGCCTGAACATTTTCCTCAGACAAGTAATCATCCCCTTGCATGGCGCGCGCAGCCTGCATCAGTGCCAGGACAAAGCGTTTTGCCACTTCGGGACGCTCATTGATGAACTTGCCAGAGCCAACAAAAGCAACCGTCATCAGGCCCGGGGTCAAATCTTCCGCCATTGGCACGGCAAACCCAGCACTGATCACTTGATCTGCATAGGGGGAGCCAAGCAACCCGGCTGCAATTGAACCATTTTCAAACGCCATGGGCATATCCGCATTCCCGATATCCATGAGCTGCACATCAAAAATCGTCAGGCCACCTCGTTCGAGCGCTTTTGCAGCCAGATATTCTCCACCACTGCCGGGGCCACCAGCGGTTGCAACCACCATGCCCTTCAAATCAGCAATGGTCTTGACGGTGCCATTGTCAACCAGTTCTTTGCGCACCAAAAACTTGGTTGGGCTATTCTTGAACGGCTCCAAGCCACCAGGAGCAATGATCTTGATATCCATTCCCTGATTCCAGCCATTCCATAATGAAACGACAATGGCAACACCGCCGACTTCTACATTGCCTTCATTGAGGAACGCAATCGCCTCCGTGCCAGACTTGACAGGGATCATCTCCACATCCAGGCCTAGCTTCTCGAAATAGCCGCGCTCTTTGGCCACATACAATGGGGCAAACTTCATAATCGGCACAAAGGCAACGCGCACTTTTTCCGGCGGTGAAAGTGGTGCCAAGGGATCTTGCGTTGGTGTAGGAGGAACTTCTGTTGGCGCTTCCACTTTTTCAGCGGTGGGCGAGGCAACAACAACCGGTTGCGTAGTCGCAACAGAGGCTACCGTCGGCGTGGCCTGCTTGCACGATGCCAGCAGCAACGAGAGCAGCAAAATCACAACAACAAACTGAAACCCGTTCTTGCTTTTCATTTCACTTCTCCTTACCTTTCTCCTTAGGTCTTGAATAGATACCAATGATTAATACAGCCATTTGTTGAAATGTCATTTCTTGGCAAACGATCCATCCTGCCTCCTTTTGGGGTTAAAATTAGCACCTGTCTTCCACTGTTTGCAACGCAGAACGAATCCAGTCTTGCCGTTCCTGCTCAATAATTTCATGATTGTGTTCTCCCGGAGCAGGCGGCTGCAAACGAATGGTTGACTTAGCACCATCCAGGGTAATTGGAAGATTCGGCAATAGGGCCATCTCTCCTCCAGGCAAACAGGTAGGCAACAAACTGCCAAACTGCATGTGCGGGTCTGTAAACAACGCTTCCGGGCTCAATACGGGCGCAAATGCAATGCCGGCTTGCTCACACAACTGCAAAATGCTCGCAAGGCTCAACGTGCTCAGTTTGGCTTGTAGTATCGGAAGAAGCCAGCTTCGGGCTGATATTCGCTCCTCATTGCTCTTCAGCTGCCCATTCGCCAATAACTCTTGAAAATCGAAGGCTTGGCAAAACCGCATCCATTGGCTATCACTGGTAATGCCAATGAACACATCTTCACCATCTTTTGATTTGAACAAATCGTACACACCCCAGGCACTCGTGCGTACTGACATCGGCACCAACGCACTTTTTTGCAAAGCTGCTTGTGCCATGTGCTGCCCCATCAAATACGCCGCGGTCTCAAAAAGGCCGACCTCCACCCGTTTGCCTTTGCCACTAACCTCGCGCTCACGCAGTGCAGTCAATATGCCAACAACGCCAAACACCCCCCCCAACACATCCAGAACAGACGCACCAACCCGCATAGGCTTCCCCGGCAACCCATTCATAAAGGCCAGGCCAGACATCATCTCAATCATTTCATCCAGCCCAAGGCGGTTCTGATAAGGCCCCTCCAAAAATCCCTTCAGCGAACAAAAAATGATTCTGGGGTTGCGTATTTGGATTGCTTCATAGCCAAAACCCAGCTTTTCCAACGTACCCGGGGCATAATTTTCAATCACAACATCGGCTTGATCAATCAAGCGGTAACACACCGCCTTGCCTTCTGAAGACTTCAAATCAATCATCAAGCTGCGCTTGTTGGTGTTATAGAAGGTAAAATACCCACCTCCCTGACCTTTCAGACGACGCGCAGTCTCCCCTTCTGGAGGAGGTTCCACCTTGATGACATCGGCGCCCAAATGTCCCAAGATCTGACCACACACCGGGCCCATGACAACATGTGAAAACTCTATCACCTTGATGTCAGATAAAGCACAGAATGTTTGGCGTATCTCTTGAGGACTACCAGCTGCCGTCTCCATTTTTTACCTTTTCCTCAAAGGCGTCTCAATTTGATTGTGTCCACCAGGCACCATCTTGCAGATGAGCAATCAAACCTTCCAGCCCAAGGGCATAGCTGCGCCAACCAAAGCCAGCAATTACCCCCACACAAACCGGGGCAATGACCGATTTGTGTCGAAACTCTTCGCGAGCATGAACATTGGAAAGATGCACCTCAATCACCGGCAGTTTTACCGCTGCAATCGCATCTCGGATGGCAATCGAATAGTGAGTATAAGCCCCCGCATTGATAACAATCCCATTTGCCCAACCACCCGCATCTTGAATGGCATCAACCAATCCTCCTTCGCTATTGGAGTGGAACGTTTGCAATGTTACCCCGCGCGCTTTTGCCAAGGCTTGCATCCTTGTGTTAATTTCTTCCATGGTGACACTGCCATAAACACCAGGCTCACGCTTGCCCAGCATGTTTAAGTTCGGGCCATGAATCAATAAAATTTTGATTTCCATGTGAAATTTTCCTTTTTTCTCAGTCTTCGACTTCAAAATGTGCGCCCAGAGCTTTGATATCTTCCAAGAATCCGGGGTAAGAGACAGCCGCCGCGCCTGGATCTGTAATCCGACAAGATTCACTTGCAGCCAAACCAGCGACCGCAAAACTCATTAACACACGGTGATCATGGAATGAATCTACGACTGCTCCTCCATGTAGCTTTTTCACGCCTTTAAAGGCCAGCCCATCTTGCGTTTCGGTCACCTGAGCGCCCATCTTGTTCAATTGCGTCATTGCAGCAAGCCGATCGCACTCTTTAAAACGCAGTTGCTCGGCATGGATAATTTGACTTTCACCCTCACCATGGGCCAACAACACACTCAAAATGGGTACCATATCGGGCGCATCGTTGCAATCAATCACAATGCCACGCAGCGGTCGTCCGCCATATACTTCAACCGTCTTTTCCGGCACCGAAACACGCACATCGGCACCCATTTCTTGCAGGGCCTCAATGATCTTAGCTTCCGGATGGTAAACGCTCAGATCAATTCCGGTATATTTGATGTGCGAGCCAGTAATGGCAGCCAAAACCAACCCAAAAGATGCCAATGCAATATCACCCGGCACCAATGCCTCAGCAGGTTGATATTGTTGCCCTCCAGGAATAAAGAACGAGGATCGGTCGGGGGCAGCCATCACCTTAACGCCAAACTGCTCCATCATCTTGATCATCAGAATCGTGTAACTGCCTTCATTGAGCTTACCGTTTTCAATGTGTACGGTCACGTCATGCCCCGTAAAAGGCGCCAGTAAAATGAGCCCCGTTGCCCAGGGCGAGATCAACCCATTCACTGTGATCTGATCGGGTAAGCTGCTCACATCTTTTTCACGGATTACGATCGGCAATAATCCATTGTTGCGAGTAGACCATACATCAATGCCCCATGCACGCAAAGCATTGATATAGGGCCCCAACGGACGAGAGCGCAAAGAAGCATCGCCGGTAAACACGCTTGTGCCCGGTGCGGTCGCAGCCAGCCCCAGCAAGAAATGAATCGTTGATCCCGAATTTCCACAATCCAGAATATCTTCGGGCGTATGGAACGGATGCCCGGTTATTTGATAGCCGTTTTCAATCGGTTCAAATTCAGCACCTAAGAGCGATAGGCATCGAATGGTTGACATGTTGTCTAAAGACTTACTCACCCCTTCAACTTTCGAGGTGCCCCGTGCCAAAGCGCCTAATATCAAACCGCGATGTGTGTGATATTTAGAAGGAGGGGCTTTCAGCGACCCCTCCAACGCTTTTTTAAGTGGATGAACAACAAGGGTGCTCATACTGAAATCCGTTTTTCTTGAATCCATTGCTTGGTGATCTGAATGTGCCCAAGGTGCAAGGCGGTATGTTCGATCACGTGATAAACAATCCAGCGAACAGTGTATATTTTGCCTTTGACCAACCGGGTTTCCGTCAAATTTTCTGGCCGCAAACCAGCTAAGATCTCACGGGTAAGCTGCCGGGTTTCATCAAAGGCTGCCCGCAAATCAGCAGCTGTTTGGCCCTGAGCCTTAAACTCCGCCTCGCGGTCCCGGACAATTTTCTGCCCGGCCAGGTTCTCGCAGATCCACCATTTTTGTGAAGCAGCAGCATGCGTAGCGATCGCAAAAACTGAGTTCGTTTGTGCTACAGGCGGAATCCAGTTTAACTCCTCAGCGGTAAGGCCCTCCACTTCCGCCAAGATCTCATTCTGGAGCGTCTCCATAATGCTCAAAGCGGTTTCAAGTTCAGCTAACATCATCATCCCAATCTTTTTTCTTGGCATAGATCGGGTCGGCGACATATGCACCAATTTGCTCACCGTGCTCAATATCTGGCGAAATGGATTTATAAGCATTCCACATCATCAGATAATCAACCAGCGTGATCGCCGTCATCGCCTCTGCGACCGGCACCACGCGTGGGACAATGGCGGGATCGCGACGAGTTTCCGCTGCAAGCCGTTCATTTGTCTTTTTGATGACATTAATGGTATCCTGGTCAATGCTGATGGTTGAGGTCGGTTTAACCGCCAGGCGAAAGACAATCGGCTCGCCAGTCGAAATGCCGCCCAACATACCACCCGCATGGTTCGTGCGGAACCGAACCTTGCCGTTTTCATCGTAATAAGGAATATCATTGTTCTGGCTACCCAGCTTGCGCGCCTCAGCAAAGCCATCGCCAAATTCAATTCCCCGCACCGCCCCAATGCTCATGATAGCATGTGCCAGTGCAGCGTTCAATTTATCGAAAACTGGTTCCCCTAAACCTGGCGGCACGTTGAGCGCAATCACCTCAATGATCCCGCCGACCGTATCCCCTTGCCTTGCAGCTGTCAACGTCGCTTCGATCATCTTTTCAGCTGCTGCCTGGTCAGGGCAGCGCGCAATATTGGACTCGGTTTTGGTAACGATATCCTCCCAGGTAATCTCTGGCGAAGCTTGAATCCCTGCCATCTCCTTGACATACGCCCGCACATCAATCCCTTGGGTCTGCAAGATCTTTTTCGCAATCACACCCGCGGCAACCCGGCAAGCTGTTTCACGTCCACTTGAGCGCCCGGCACCGCGCCAATCGCGAAAACGTCCATACTTGATGTGGAAGGTGTAATCTGCATGCCCTGGGCGAACGCGCTCCATCACCCTTGCATACTGATGAACGTGAAAAGGCTTGGTATCAACATTATAGATGATCAACCCAACCGGTGCTCCGGTCGTGTAACCATCAAACACCCCAGCGACGATCTTAACTTTATCAATTTCCTTGCGAGGCGAGGTAATCGCACTCTGACCAGGGCGGCGACGATCCAGGTCGGCCTGTATTTCCGCCTCGGTAATGGCGATACCCGGCGGCACGCCATCAACCAACGCCAACATAGCCGGGCCATACGATTCACCCGCTGCAGTCACCCGAAAAATTCTGCCAAAAGTATTGCCTTCCATGTTTTTTACTCCTTCTAATAAACTTCAGTATTGTAAAAATCACCAAACAATTCTTGCTCCGTAGGACGGTCCGGGGCAATTGGGAAACTTACCCACGTAACGTTCATGTAATGCTTCAGGTGAATGTTTTCAGAGGTGATGTTCCCACCCCATGTTCCGCAGCCCATACTCGATGTCATCGGCATTCCATTCTCAAATGAACCAGCATTCGCCTTGGATTGCGGCTGACGCACCATAATTCGCCCCACCGGTGCGGTGAGTGCCAGCTGATGGATGTGGTCTTCATCGAACGAATAGATGCCACACGAATGACCTTTGCCACCCACTTCAAAAATTGCTTTGACCATTCTCAAAGCATTTTCGAATCCCTTATATTTGAAAATGGACAGCACCACACACAATTTTTCGCTTGAGAAAGGATATTCCTTGCCAATGTTCTCTTCCTCCACAATCAAAAACTTTGTTCCCTCTGGGATCTCAAACCCAGCAATTTGGGCAATCTTTTGCGCAGGGATAGCCACTGTATCAGAGCGACGGTGATTTTGTTCATCCCACAATGCGGCCTGCAACAATGCTTTTTCGTGTGGCTTAACCAAATACCCACCTTCAACCTGCAATTGCCGCAAGAATTCGGCGTAAATGCTTTCCTCCACCAACAGGTTACCATCCGCAGAACAGCCAGAGCCATAATCAGATGTCTTGCTAATACGGGTGTTGCGGGCAGCCTCAACAATATCGGCTGTTTCATCAATCACCATAGTGGAATTACCAGCCCCCACCCCAAAGGCGGGTTTTCCGGAGCTGTAAGCGGCTCTTACCATCTGCTGCCCACCGGTCGCCTGCGTCAGATCGCAGATTGCCATCAACTCCTGCGTTAATGGAATACTCGGGGTCGTGACACACTGGAACAAATCAGCAGGAGCTCCTTCACGTTCCAGCACCTTGCGCATGACCGTCACCATTTCATAGGTCGTCTGTTTGCTGCGCGGGTGAGGGCAAAAGATGACCGCGTCTTTGCACTTCATTGCAAACAAACCTACCCCAGGTGGGGTAAGCTCCGGGTTGGTCGTTGGAATAATCGAAGCAATCACCCCCACTGGTTTGGCATATTTGCGAATACCTTTTTCTGGAATTTCTTCGATCAGCCCAACGCTTTTCTGACGCAACACATCCCGCAAAATGCCGTGGATTTTGAAGCGCTTGGCAGGTCGTCCTTCTCGGTCACCAATCCCGCTTTCATCTACCCCCATTTGAGCAATGCGGGTGAACGTCACCTCATTCGAAGTTGCCCAACCAAGTGCCTGACACAGTCGGTCTACCCGCTCCTGATCATAGTCCTCAATTGCTTGCAAGGCCTGCCTTGCCCTGCCCAACAATTCCGCTGCGTATGCACGTTCTTGCTCTGTGATTTCTCTCATACAATCACCTCTCGCGCGTTCCGATTTAACCTCTGCCCAGGTATTGCAGGCAGGTGCTACGCATTGTTTCTCTCGGTGCCTGCATTCCAGTCCAAATTTCGAAAGAGCTTGCGCCCTGATGCACCAACATGCTCAAACCCGACGCCGTCTTCAAGCCCGCTGCCTTTGCCTGCTGCAAAAACAGAGTCTCAAGAGGATTGTACACCATATCAAAACAAATGATATGGCTGGAATGGGGGAAAGGCACACCCTCTGGCCAGGGCGATTGGTTGACATTCGGGCTCATCCCAACCGGGGAAGCATTTACCAACAAGTCAACCTGTGTTCGCAACTCGGAGAATACTTCGTTGGTGTATGGTGCAAAAGACAACCTGTCACCAGAAAAACATCCAGACAGATCATGCACAAGCCGTTCAGCCTGTTCATTGATCACATCTACCACTGTAATGGACGTGCCCTCAAAACGAGACAGACCATATACAGCAGCACGAGCAGCGCCCCCTGCACCAATCACCAAGACTCGCAGATTGTTCAGCTCACAGCCCGTCTCCTGCAAGGCGCGAATGAAACCATCCGGATCTGTATTGGTACCATACAATTTTCCATCCCGAACGCTGATGGTATTCGTAGCACCCATTGCCTGACAGACCGGACTCACCTCATCCAACCACTGCATTGCCGAAACCTTGTGTGGAACAGAAATGTTACATCCCTTGAACCCCAACGCCGCCAACCCTTTCAGGGCTGCTTGCAAGCTATCCGCTTGCACCGGCAAGGGCAAATAGGCCCAATCCAGCTTGAGCTCTGCAAAAGCCGCGTTGTGCATCGCTGGGCTCAGGCTGTGTCCAATCGGCCAGGCAATCAGCCCCACCAAAGAGGTTCGCGAAGTGATCATTGTTCTGTCAGGCATATCGTGTGCTCCGTTTATGTTTTTGGCAACTCACCCGGCGGGGTGTAGAACCATATCAACCAAACCGGCTCATCACCAATGTTGATATGTTGATGGAAAACCCCTTTGCCAATCGTCATAAAGTCATTGGCTTCCATCTCAGCCGAATGTGTCGCCTCACTCTCTGTGCCCCAAACCGCCTTCACCTGACCTTTGACAATGAAATCCACTTCTTCTGAATTGGGATGATTGTGATACGAACTGGCTTCACCCGGGTCAAAAATCGTCAAACCAGCTACAATATACTCCGACCCGACCAGTTTGGCATCCACCAACCGAAACACCTTGCGCCGGTAACCTGGTGTGTCAAGCCCTAGCCAAATCTGCTCACCATCTCGAAAAGGTTTTAGAATCTTGGTTTCCATATTTTTCTCCTGTCAATTGGTTTCACATCAACCTACGATCCTTTACGGTAAATATCGTTAATATTCCAGTGCCCTGGGGTCGGAGTGGGCACGTTTTCCATCGGCACATGGATCAGGCAAGGTTCATCAGATGCAATTGCTTGCGTCAGAGCTGGCAACAATTGGGCAGCTTCTTCGATTTTGATGCCGTTAATCCCACACGCTTGAGCAATCTTAGCATACTCCACCGCATAGGGCTGACCATTGCGCTTGAAGACAGTGCCATAAAACGTGTCATAATGATGCTTTTCAAGCAAAGCAATTGTCCCAAACGCCATATTATCCATCACCACCCAGGTGACAGGAATACCCGCTTCTGCCGCTGTCGCCATGACCGACATATTGCTGCTAAACGCCCCATCCCCCACCAAGGCGACCACTTTGCGATCAGGAGCAGCTAGCTTGACCCCCAGTGCAGCCGCCGGGCCAAAGCCCATGGTGGCCAACCCGCCCGGAGTGATAAACGTGCCCGGCACGCTGATGGGGAACTGTTGACCAACCCCATTTTTGTTCCAACCCACATCGGTAACGATCAAACCATCTTCTGGTAGCGCTTTGCGAACATCCGCCAGAATACGATCCGGTTTCAGCGGATATTGCTCAGAGATGCGACGTTCCGCCCACTGACTTGAAAACTGACTACGGCCCTCCCGAATTCTTTCTCGCAAGCCGGGGGTGTGTCGGGGTTGTGGCACAAGCTCTTTGACTGCCGCCAAAATGCGCACCAGAGCAAACTTGATATCGCTCACCGCTGCGATCTCGGTCGGGAAGTTACGTCCTAATTCCGCCGGGTCAATATCAATATGAATCAACCGTGTCGGTGGAATTGCAAACGTAAAGCGCTCATCCCACGAGCTTGAATCCGCTTCGGCAAACCGCGTGCCTGCACCCAAGATCAAGTCCGCAGTTCTGGTCAAATCATTGGCAACCGGTACGCCCCAAAAACCGGTCATGCCTGCATTCAGCGGGTGAGTATCTGGCAATGCGCCTTTGCCCATCAATGTGTGAGTAACCGGAATATCCAACCACTCGGCCAAAGCCGACAGTTCGGATGAGGCTTGCGCAAGCAAAACCCCGCCACCGACATGAATCACCGGGCGGGTTGCCTGAACCAGCTCTCTGGCAATTGCAGCAGCGGTTTGCTCATCCAATACGGGTTTCCCAACCCCAAGCGGTGGCTTACGGGTAAAAGAGCCTTCCGGCAAATCTGCCGAAAAGACATCCATCGGCACATCCACCAATACCGTGCCCGGGCGCCCCGATTGAGCCGTATGAAAAGCCCGTTCGATCACCCGAGGCAGCTCAGCCGGCCGTTCCACGCGCCAAATGCGTTTACAAAACGGGCGATAGATTTCATATTGATCAGCATCCAGGTGTAGATTAACCTCCTGATGCGGATGGCGACCAAAATAATGCGCTGGCACATCTCCAGCAATGACCACCATCGGGATCGAGTCCAGCGCCGCATTGGCCACGCCCGTAGCGGCATTGGTAAGCCCTGGGCCAAGATGCGTCAGCAAAACCGATGGCTTGCGAGTGACCCTGGCATAGCCATCCGCCATATGAGCCGCTACCTGCTCGTGACGGGCGGTAATGAAGCGGATTTTGCTTTGCTCCAGCGCATCCAAAAAGGCGATATTGGTATGGCCACATAGCCCAAATACAACTTCAACCCCCAAGTCTCGGAGAAAATCTGCTAGCTGATACGCTACAATACGATCGGTCATAACACCTCACTCTATTTGTAAATATCGGGCAGCGATCTGTTCTCGGGGCCACAGTAACTATAATTGAAGGGGTCAATCCGACGCATACGGGGCATTTGGGTAATTTCCTCATGCGTATGCGCCAGGATTCCGGTTAACCGGGCCACCAAAAATGGCGCATTGCCCAAACTGGGTGGAAACTTCAGCTCGCACAACACCGCGGCTACAACACCATCAATATTAATCGGCACAGGTTTGCCAACCACACCTTCCAAAACAACGGCAAGCATTCGGGCAGCTTTCATGTAGCTTCCTTCCACATCGGCCTGCTCAGCAAGTTCAAACAATTTATCCACCCGCTTGTCATAAAGATGCTGACGGTGACCAAAGCCGGGGATCTTCGTCTTTGCCTGACGAGATTCTCGCACAACCTCTTCTGCTGCTTGCCGCAATGCATCATCACCCGAATAGTTTTTAGAAAGCGTCAGCACTCTCTCCAAAACATTCATACAGTCTTCTACTGCGGCGCCATGAAAACGATCCAAACTTAAGAATCCAGCCGCAGCAGCGGTCTTCAGCGGAGCACCTCCAGAAGCAGCTGTACGAGCCGTCAGGGACGAAGGCGTGACCGGGCCATGGTCAATCGAAGCAACCAGGATAGCATCAATCAACCTTCCAACCGCTGGGGTGGGCAGTTCGCCAGTAAAGATCAGGTACAAGGCGTGTGAAAAAGGCACCCGCCCGATCATTTCCAATAGATCATATCCGCGGATGCGAATATCATCTTCCGTAGTATATGAAATAGCCGTTTGCCAAGAAGGATCCATTATAGTTTCTCGTGAATCGTGTTTGTATCTGAAAAATCGCTCATCACCTGCGACAACTCCCGACAAGCCTGAATGACTTTGTCTTTGTATAGCTCGAGCTGTTGCACATTCAAACGAGTAAGCGGGCCAGAAATACTAATGGAAGCAACAACCTCCCCCCTTGTATTGAATACCGGCGCAGCGACCGATGCAGTATCACGAACTCTTTCACCAATGCTGATGGCATATCCCTGCTGACGTATTTTACGCAGTTCCTCCTCCAACTTTTGTCGGTCTGTGATCGTGTTGTCTGTAAAAGATGGCAACCCCGTATCCGATAAGATCTCTTCTCGCTGCTTCTGATCCATGAACGCCAGAAAGATCTTTCCACTTGCGCCACTGTGCAGCGGCAAAATGTCGCCCGGATTGATAACATAGCGCATGGCATACGGGCTTTCAACCCGCTCCAAAACAAGCCGGTTTTTGCCTTGCAAGATGGATAAGGTGGCGGTTTCTCCTGTAGATTGATTGAGCGCCTGCAAAATAGACAGACTCATTTGCCGCAAGCTGTTTAATTGTTGCGAAGCACGCGCCCAACGTAGGACGCGCGCGCTCAAACTATAGCGTTGAGTCTGTGGGTTTTGCACCACAACCTGAGCTTTGCTCAATTCAACCAGGATTCTACCAACTGTACTTGGAGCAAGCTGAAGTCGCCGGGCAATTTCCCTCACCCCCAATTCCGGTTGCTCAGGCGTAAAAGTATCTAGCACCTGGAAAACCTTGCCGATCATAGTATGTCGACCTTTCGATTGCTCCAACGACAGATGAACGATCAGTTTGTTTGTCCCGTATAACGGGACGATGTCTCAAATACTGCATATTATTATAGGAAATTTAAAATTGGTTGTCAAGAGGTCTTTTAATAATTTACTTAAATTTTAAGGTTGCGCTTGCCCCAAAAAGCTAATCCCCCTCGCTCGCACCATCCTGTCTTGAGGCAACGTCTCCAAGCTGCCGCACGCGCAGCAAAATCTCTTCCAAAATCTTGCGGTTGAAGCCCACCAAATCGGCCAGCAAGCCAATCAACATCGTCTGAAAGCCAATGATGAGCAACACCGCCCCCAACAACAAAGACTGAACTTTGCCCACTGCCGGCGTAACGAAAAAATAGAAATACAAAAAGCGCAACAGCGGAATCAACCCCAAAACAATCAGCACCCCACCGATAAAAAAGAACACCCGAATGGACCGATACATGGCATAGGCACGCAGAATTGTGATCGAAGAATGCGCCAGGTAGTCCACCGTGCCACGCATCAGGCGCGAAGGGCGACGCGGCGGATTGGTGCGCACCGGCACCGAAACAACCCGCAAATGGCGCTGCCCGGCCTGAATCAACGTCTCGAGCGTATACGAATACTCACTCAGGATAATCGTGCGCAAGGCTGCCTGACGTGTGAAGGCGCGAAACCCGCTCGTTGCATCGGGAATTTGTAGCCCAGCTGCGCTCGAGACCACTCGACTGCCCCAGGTTTGCAATCGCCGTTTGAGCGGCTTGAAATAAGGCTGAGTCGCCACCCCACGATCGCCCACCACCAGGTCAGCCTCGCCGCGCAACAGCGGCTCAAGCAGCTTGGGAATGTCCGCTGCTTCATATTGATTATCCGCATCCGTGTTGACGATCAAATCGGCGCCCGCTTCCAAACTGGCATTCAACCCGGCCGCAAACGCAAATGCCAACCCGGCATGAGCTCGCAACCGCAGCACATGTTGCACCCCCGCCGCCCGCGCCACCTCGGCGGTACCATCCTGACTGCCATCGTCTATCACCAAAACCTCAATTTCATCCACCCCTTCGATAGCGCGCGGCAACAACTGTAACGTATGAGGCAATGTCTCTGCTTCATTATAGCAAGGGATTTGAATGATCAGCTTCATGCGTTTAGTATACCATGCCGTCCAAAAAATCAGCAAACGGTTGCTTCTACCCACTCTGCCCCAGAACGAGTACAATCAAGATGCAACTTTGCACCCCAACGTGCGTATATTGGATAGCAACGTTGAAGAGGAGTTTGCGTGAACCCTTCCGAAAGTCTCTGGTTAAAACAAGCCCTGCAAGGCGATGACGATGCCTTTGCCGCCCTGGTTGAGGCCTACCAACGCCCGGTGTATAACCTATGCTACCGCATGTTGGGCAACAGCGAACAGGAAGCCGAAGATGCCGCCCAGGAAACCTTCTGGCGCGCCTATCAGGCCCTGCGGCGCTATGACCCGCAACGCTCGTTTGTTACTTGGTTACTGTCCATTGCTGCACACTACTGCATTGATCAACAACGTCGCCGGCGCATCCCGCTCACCTCGATTGATGACCTGCTCGAAGAAACGCTACCCTGCCCCGCATCCAATCCCGAGACACTGACCGGTCAGGCCCAAGAAGCCGAGGCTCTGCGCAACCTGCTACAAGACCTCAGCCCAACCGATCGGGCCGCCGTCATCCTGCGTTATTGGTACGACTTTTCGGAAGAAGAAATAGCCCGCACACTCTCCCTCTCCGTCAGCGCCGTCAAAAGTCGGCTACACCGTGCTCGCCTGACCCTTGCCCAACGTTGGCAAGCCACCCATTCCCAAACTCCGCTTGTCGGAAGGAGGCAACATGAATCACCAGCCTTTTGAAACCTGGCTGTTTGAAGAAAGCCCGCAAGACAACCCTGCCCTGCAAGAACATTTGCAAACCTGCCCCACCTGCCAACAAACGCAACAGAACTGGCAAGCCGTTCGGCAACAGATGCAAAACGCTGGTCAGGTTGCCCCGCGGCCAGGCTTCAGCGCCCGCTGGAAAGCTGGCCTGGAACAACGCCGCCTGCAAGCCCGGCAACGTCGGCAAGTGCTGATTGCCAGCCTGGTGATGACGACCCTGCTCATCACCAGCCTGGCTGCCTTTGGCCTCTGGGCTGCCTTCAGTGCCCCCGCCGGTGTCCTGGTCTTCCTCACCCGCAGCCTGACAACCCTGCTCACCCTCAACCCACGCGACACCTTACAGTGGTTCAACACCTTACCGCCAGCTGTGCCACTCCTCTTCAGCCTGGGCCTGGTTAGCTGGCTCATCTTACTCGGTTTGCTCGGTTTCAACACCCTGCGCCGAATCACTCGTCAAGGAGACGAACGACTATGAAAAATAAACCCTTTCTTTCCCTCTGCCTCTTGCTGCTGACACTCATCCTCAGCATGGCCCTGCCAGGCAATGCCCTGGCACAAGGCCCAACCCCCCCAGACATTGAGGGCGACCAACTGGTCATTGGCAACACCTTCACCTTGCTTGCAGGACAGCGCCTCAATGGCCAGCTTGCCATCCTGGGCGGCAATGCCACACTGGAACGCGACTCGGTCGTGAACGGCAACATTGCCGTCATCGGCGGCAGCGTCGAAGTTTCCGGGCGCGTCAACGGTGACATCAGCTCCATTGGCGGGCAGGTGTACCTGACCGAATCCGCCATCGTCACCGGTGATGTCATTGTCCCAGCCGGCATGTTACGCCGCGACCCAGGCGCCCGCGTGGATGGGGAAATCATCACCCAACAAGAAGCGCCCTGGCGCAATACGCCCATCAACCCGCAAATGCCCTACCGTCCACACTCCTGGTTCCAACATGGCATCAATATCGTCAGCGACATCCTGGTTGGGGTGTTCAGCGCCATCGCCCTGGCTGCTTTGGCACTGGTGTTGGCGCTCTTGTTTGTGCGCCCCCTGCAAAACGTAGCCGAAGCCATTGCAACCGAGCCGGTGCTATCGGGCGGTGCGGGTCTGTTGGCCGTGTTGCTCACCCCGCTCATCCTGGCACTGCTTGCGATCACCATCATCCTCTCGCCGGTTGCGCTCATTGGCTTGCTGGTGCTCGGCATTGCGCTCATCCTTGGCTGGGTTGGCCTGGGCCTGGAGCTGGGCAACCGCATCGCCAGCCTGTTCAAGAGCCGCTGGACCGAGCCACTAGCCGCTGCGATTGGCACCCTGGTGCTGACGCTGTTGGCCTATGCCTTGAACTACTTGCCCTGCTGCGGTTGGGTGATCAACCTGCTGCTCAGCGCCATCGGCCTGGGTGCAGTCATCCTTTCCCGCTTTGGCAGCACCTCCTACCCGGTCAGCCTGCGCACCCCTGCTCGCCCTAGCCCGGCTGCCGCACCCGTGATTGTTGCCGATGAACAACCCGCCCCCGGAGAAGAAAACCATGCTTCGTAAACCCTTGCTCCTGCTTGCTTTGCTGCTCCTGTCGTTCAGCAGCCTGGCCTGCTCCGTCACCGTGCGCGCCCCGCGCACCGAAGTGATTGAAAAACGCACCTTCACCATCTCCGAACCCATGCCCGAAGGTGACACCCCTGCTCATATTGTGATCGAAATGGGCGCCGGTGAATTGGAGTTGAACGGCGGCAGCACACAGATGGTTGAAGGCACCATCAAATACAACGTGCTCAATTGGGAACCAAGCGTCACCCGCACCGATAACCGCATCGAAATCCTGCAAAACCGCACGCAGTCGCTCAGTTTCAACAGCAAACAGACCATCAATGAATGGGACCTCAAACTAGGCAACCACCCCTTTGACCTGACAATCAATGCGGGCGCTTACCGCAGCCGGTTAAACCTGGGCGGATTGCCAATAACCGAATTGCGCATCAACGATGGTGCCAGCGAATCGCGCGTCAGTTTTGATGCCGCCAACCCGCTAACGATGGAAAAACTCAGCTACAAAACGGGCGCTTCAACCGTAACCTTAGAAAAATTGGGCAACGCCAACTTCAGCAAGTTTGACTTCGAAGGCGGCACCGGCTCCTACATGCTCGATTTTTCTGGCGACCTGCGCCAAAACGCCACCGTCAACATCAAAGTTGGGTTGAGCAACGTTGAGCTACGCGTGCCCTCTGGAAGCAATTGCCGGGTGACAGTCAGCGGTGGAATGAGCAGCATCAACCCGCGCGGCACCTGGACAATCAACAACACCACCTACAGCACCCAAGGGCAAGGGCCACTGCTGGAAATCAACATTGAAATGGGCCTTGGCAGCCTGGATTTGGTTGCCGAGTAACCCGCAACCTTGCATCCCAACAGGGCGCAGATCACAAGATCCTGCGCCCTGTTTTGTTTACCGTTCTGGCAAGAAGCGCGCCAACACCGCCCCGGCCAATGCCAGCGCAGCGCTAAAGATGTAAGCCGCCCCAAAGCCCCAACCATCCGCCAGCCAACCCGTCAGCGATGTGCCGATTGCGCCACTCGAGAAAGCAAACCCCAACACCAACCCCGAAGCCAACGCCCCACCCCCCGGTGCAAAACGCTGCCCAAACACCACCAAAATGCTATAGGCTGAGCCAACCAACATTCCCCCCAAGAAGAGCAAAGCCGCCCACAATAGCGAAAAGTCCAACCAGGCCATGGCAAACAACGGCAAAGCCCCTAGCCCCATGCCCCACATAATCACCCAACGCTTGCCAACGTGATCAGCCAAATTTCCCCCTATCAGATTACCGACCACCGTCCCGGCAATGAACAACGAAGCCAAGAGACCATAGACATTGGGGGCCTTGCCAAGCTCAGCCATGTGACGCGGCATGAAAGCAGAAATATTCTGCTGCGACCAAGACTGAAACGCCATCGCCAGCGCCCAGGCCACAACCACAAACGCGCGTGGGCGCGCCGGTGATGCCGTGGGCATGGCAGCTGAGGCAGCCCGCTGAAGCTGACCCACCGCAACCGTTTGCTGCTGCCCCAGCGAGCGCCAGACGAAGATGATTGCCGGGATGAGCAAAGCCAGCATCCCCAACAACCCCACATCGCCCCAGCGCTGCAAAATGATTCCGCCCAACAACGGGCCCAACAAGAAACCAAGCTGCCCAAACAAAAAGAAATAAGAAGAAGCCGTTGCCTCGCGCCCGGCCATCTGCGTCCGCCCAATCAGGGTCGCCTGATTGACCCCCGCCGGATGATACATGCCAGCGCCCAACGAGGCCAGCACAAAAAACCAGGCCGACCAAATGGGCGGCATCAACACCGAAAGCCCAAATGTCACCCCAATCCAGGCCATCGCGCCGATAATCATTCGTCGCGACCCCACCCGATCAGCCAGGTAGCCAAACAGCGGTTGCGAAAGGCCAGCGGTCATCACAGCCGCGGTTGTCACAGCCCCCAACCAGGCATTGCTCATATTCAGCTGCTTGCTGATATAAGCCAGATAAACCGACCGCTGCCCGACGTATAAATCCGTCATCAAATGGCTAAAAACCACCGCAAAAAATGCGGGGGCAAAAATATAGGATACAGCTGCTCGAATTCGTTGCCACATTGTTACCTCCGATACCAATCGTTGGCTTGCACCAAAGCTGCCACTGCTGCCGGCAAATAATAGCGATAGGCGGCCCCGCTTGCAATGCGCTGTCGCAGGTCACGCGCCGAAATTTCAATCAACGGTGTTTCAATCCAATGCAAACGCTGCTGCAACCCCGGCAACTGCGCTTCCAAGGCCGTCAAGTCGGTCTGCACACCAGGGCGACGCATCACCCCCAAACCGGCGCAAGCCGCCAACAAGCCCTGTGGGTCATGCCAGGTAGGCAGGTCACGCAGCGAATCCTGGCCAATCAGATAAAAAAGCTCCGCTGTGGGGTAGCGCCCCTGTAAAATCTGTAGTGTATCGCGGGCGTAATGCGGCCCGGGGCGCTCCAGCTCCACCGTGCAAAGCTCAAAGGCCGGGTCTGCATCCGTCACAGCCCGCACCAGCGCAACTCGTTGCGCCACCGGGCTAATCGGTTGCCCCTGTTTATGGGGCGGGTCGGGCGTCACAATCCACAGCACGCGCTCCAGCGACAGCTGCTGTTGCGCCTCAGCCGCTAAAATCTGATGTCCAATGTGAGGTGGGTCAAATGTCCCGCCAAACAGACCAATGCGCACAGGCCCTCATCAGTCTTGCCACTCCAGCTCAAAATCGCCAACGAAGACGGTGTCACCGGGCTGAACGCCCGCCTTGCGCAAGGCCTCGTCTACACCCAGGGCTTCCATCAGCCGTTGGAAACGGCGCACCGAACCTTCATATTCCCAATACGTCATTTGGGCGGCGCGTTCGATCGCCTTGCCGCTCACCCGCCAATCCTGCCCTTCGCGCTGCACGGTGAAATCGCGCGGGTCTTCCGCCGGACGATAGACCGGCAAGGTACTCGCCACCTGCGGCTCAGGCGCTTGCTGACGCAGCTGATAGGCCTTCCACAACACAGGCATCAGATCGGTGCGTGCCAACGCCGAAACCGGCATCGCCTCCACCCCACGCGCTCGCAACGCCGCCTGCACCTCTGGCCAACGTTGCTGCACCTGCGGGTCGTCCATCTTGTTGAACAAAACGATTTGTGGCTTTTCGGCCAAGCGCGCATCAAACAAAGCCATTTCGCTGTTGGTTTGCGCGTAATCCGCCACCGGATCTTCCGACATGCCATCCAGGACATGGATGAGCACGCTTGTGCGCTGCACATGACGCAGGAAGGTGAAACCCAAACCCGCGCCCAAATGTGCGCCCTCAATCAACCCGGGGATATCCGCCAACACCAATTCGTGTTCCTCATCCAGCCGCGCCACCCCCAAATTGGGCTCCAGGGTGGTAAAGGCATAGTTGGCAATCTTCGGCTGCGCATTGGTCACCGCAGCCAGAAAACTGGACTTGCCAGCGTTGGGCACACCCACAATGCCAATATCGGCAATCAATTTCAGCTCCAGGCGCAGGCGGCGTTCCTGTGCCGGCTCGCCGCGCTCCGCAGTGCGCGGGGCCTGATTGCGTGACGAGGCAAAATGCTGATTGCCGCGCCCCCCGCGCCCGCCCTTACACACCAACAGCTGCTGCCCCGGCTCCGTCAGGTCGCCAATCAGCTCACCGCTTTCCTCATCATAAATGACCGTGCCAGGCGGAACCGGAACGATCAGGTTGGGCGCCGACTTGCCACTCTGATTCTTTGGGCCGCCGCGCCCCCCCTCCTGCGCAATAAAGCGCATCTTGAAACGAAAATTCGCCAGTGTGTTCAGGTGCGGGTTGA
>ENA-UOYA01001053-UOYA01001053.1-activated-sludge-metagenome-genome-assembly--contig:-NODE-1053-length-31345-cov-8.125567_pt1 | contig 31345 bp, 25 predicted proteins | sample MGYA00238163_ERZ764804 | MGnify/ENA primary metagenome ERZ764804 (study PRJEB28919, sample SAMN05720223) | activated sludge metagenome | isolation source: Anaerobic digester | place: Hong Kong... | reverse complement strand
CTACACGACGCTCTTCCGATCTAGGGCGACGCGGTGGCGTCCGCGGCACTGGCCCGCGCGGCCAGGGCGCTGGGCATCGCCGTAGCCAACACCGTCCAACTTCTGAACCCCTCGTTGGACGTGCTGTGCGGGCAGTTGGCGTTGTTGGCAGGGCCTGAAATCCTGGAACCGGTGCGGCTTGCGGTGCGGTCTCACTGCGTCGAAACCGCGGCGCGGCGCGTGGAAATACGGCTTGCCCGTCCCAAGAAAGACGTTTCGGCCATTGGATGCGCTCTGCTCGCCGCCGAGGCCGAAGCCGAGCGCATCCTGCGGGCCAAATTTACCGAAGATTGAGGCGGCGGCGCTGCCGTGCGCCAGCGTCTCAAAGGCTAGGGGCGCGATTCAGGCTCAACGCCGCGCACCATCCGGGCTACCTTCTCAACGATGGTCTCTTCCACCGCTGTCGAATACGACCCTCCGGGGCCGCCGCGGGTTTCGTAGCCGCCCTCCAGAACCACCCGCTTCGAAGGAATGTAGCCGGGCATTTCGTTGGAATAGCCTGCCACCCAGGTGTCGTCCCATCCGTGTGCCGCTTTCAGGCGTAGCGAGTAGTCCACCACGACTTCGCCGCTCAGCGCGATGATGTTCAGTCCGCTCCCGAAGTGCAGGATCTGTATGGCGTAGGGCGTCCGTTCGGGGATCTTCGTGCCGGCATCGAGCGCCTTTAACGTGCGTTGAGCCTGGTCCCTGCGGTTGATGTCGGGGTCCTTGAGCCGGGCCTCTAGTTCGCTCCGGCTGGGCAGAGGCTCGAAGGGGATCTCCACCGAATCGAACACCGTTGTAAGCGGGCCCGCGACGGGTGCCATCTTGCCGCGCAACACAAGGTCCACGGCGTCGGCCAGCGTTTTGCCATACCGTATGCAGAGCGCAAGCGAGCGTTGAACAAGGGCGGGATCGTCGGAGTGGAACCTCGGAAGCGGGTTCGAATCGGCCCCGCAACCCTGTACAAACATGGCGACTACACCCGGATAGAGCCTCTCCAATTCTGTCTGGGCGTAACCCGGATAGTCGGCGTTGATCTGGTAGGCCGACATCGTCGTGGCGTGGCAGGCATAGCCGAACAGGATCGCGCGCAATTTCCCATCCGGCGCACGCACCGCCAGCACCGGGACGTCGTGATCCACTGGGCCGGGGAACTGCCGGGTGTTCGGACGGCTGCGCCGCCTGTTGACGGCAAATCCGGCTAAGCCTTGGTCAAACTGCAACTTAGCGGGCGCAAGGTCCGTGACCGCGCGGCCCACCAGGTCCACGATCTTGTCCAGCAGATCCTTCGTGTAATCGGCGATCACCTGTTTTTCGTGAGGAGTGCGCTTCGAACTGGGGCCGCCGCCATCCAGGCTGAGCACCGGCCCGCTATGCGTGTGCGAGGCGTTCAGCATAAGCCGGTCGCGCGTGAGGCCGTATTGCTCCTGGCAGCGTTTCGCGATGATGTCCGACAGATTCTTGTTGAAGCCGATCAGGTCGGCGGTGACGATGACGGTCGTTTTTCCGCTCTGATCCTGCAAGGCCAGGGCCTTTACTCGCAGATCGGCTGTGATGCCGTCGGAGGGCCTGTCGCGGCTGGCGAAGCCCATGAGGAAGATGGGCTCTTTGGGGGTGACCACCACGGAGGCCACGCCTGCCTTCCACTGCGCTGGCTCCTGGGCGGGAGCGATGGCCGCGGATATGGCCATCGAGGCGGCGAGAATGAATCCGCCGGTGAGACGACAACTGAACATAGAAAACTCCTTCTTGGCGTGCGGCCGGAATCCGGGCGCACACTCCCTAACCTGCTTACGGAGCGCACGCGCTGTCAAGCCCCCGCGATATTTTTTGTTTACAGATTGAAAGCAACCTTGCCGCGGACCGGTGTCAAACGGCCAGGATTCGGCGCTTCGGAAGACGGTCGAAGCTCTTCTTCAACGCCATCCCGTTCAGCCCCGAATCCGGCTCGCTCGACGCCGCGAAAGCCCCGTTCAGTTTCAAGCCGTTGAAAAGGGCGCACTTCTATGCGGTGATGTATCATGGATTGTAAGTCTCCCGGTAGCGTCTAATGGGCATCAATATTGGTCTGGACATCGGCGCGATCAGCTTGAAGCTGGCCGCCATCGGAGCACCTGAGGATCGCGCGCTGCTCGAGTCGCTCGTGCGCGAGAAGCCGCACTTCCGGCTGACGGAGTGGAACAACCGTGGGAAGCGGCTGCCCATGGTGCTCTCCGAGTACCGGCGGATTCAGGGCAGTCCTATACAGTCGACTTTCGACCTGTTGCAGGAGCTTCACGAGACGATCGAGGAATCGCGCGTCGAGGGATTGCGCGTGACCGGCTCGGGAAGCCGCACCATCGCCCGGATCCTCGGCATCTATTTCGAGAACGAATTCAAGGCCATCGCGCGCATGATGGGCGAGTTCTACCCGCAGGTGCGCACGGTGTTCGAAGTAGGCGGCGAGAGTTCCAAGTACATCCGCCTGGAGATGGACGCCGATACGGGTAAGTTCGGCATCGTCGACTATGACCGCAGCGGCGAGTGCGCGGCGGGCACCGGGTCCTTTATCGACCAGCAGGCCCTGCGCATGGGCTACTCGGTAGAGGAAGTGGGCGGCATCACTTGCCAGGCGGGTTGCGCGGCGCGGATCGCGGGCCGCTGCTCGGTGTTCGCCAAAAGCGACATGATCCACGCCCAGCAGAAGGGTTACACACCGCCGGAAATCCTGCGCGGGTTGTGTGACGCCGTGGCGCGCAATTTCAAGAGCAGCATCGTCAAGGGACGGCCCGTGGTGGCGCCGGTGGCCCTTCTCGGAGCGGTTTCTCAGAACGAGGGTGTGACCCGCGCCATCCGCGAGGCGTTCTCGCTCAACGACGGCGAGTTGGTTGTGCCGGATTTGTACGCGTGGTGCGGGGCTATCGGCACCGCGATTCTGGAGTGCGAGGAGCGGCGCAAGCGCTCGCTGCGCGACATACACCGGCTATGCCAGCATGAAACCGCCACCCACCCGCAGGATGCGCAACCGCTGAGCATGGATCGAGTCGTGCTCTTGCGCGACCGCGTGGCCCCCTACAAGGCCCCCGGCGACGGAGCAAAGATTCCCGCCTACCTCGGCATCGACATCGGTTCGGTATCCACGAACCTGGTAGCGATCGATGCCGGCGGCAATGTCATCCACGACATCTACCTGCGCACCGCGGGGCGTCCCGTGGAAGCCGTGCAGCAGGGCCTGACCGAAATGAACGAGAAGTGGGGCCAGCGGTTGGAGATTCGCGGTGTGGGCACCACCGGCTCAGGGCGCGAACTGATCGCCGAATTCGTCGGAGCCGATGTGGTCAACGACGAGATCACGGCGCACAAGACCGGCGCCGTGCACATCTCGGAAACGCTCGGCGGCGAACCTGTCGACACGATCTTCGAAATCGGCGGCCAGGACTCGAAGTTCATTTCGATCGAGAACGGCGTGGTGGTCGATTTCGCCATGAACGAAGCCTGCGCCGCGGGTACGGGCAGCTTCCTCGAGGAACAGGCCGAGAAACTCGGCATCAACATCAAGGGCGAGTTCGCCAACTTGGCTCTTTCCGCCCCCGCGCCCACGCGCCTCGGCGAACGCTGCACCGTATTCATGGAGCGCGACGTTACCGGCTGGCTGCACAAGGGCGAAGTGGTGCCCAACGTGCTCGCCGGATTGGCTTATTCGATTGCGCTCAATTACGTGAACCGTGTCGTGCGAGGGCGGCGCATCGGAGACGTCATCTACTTCCAGGGCGGGACGGCTTATAACGACGCCGTCGCGGCAGCCTTCAGCGGACTGCTGGGCAAGAAAATCACCGTGCCTCCGTACAACGGCGTGATGGGCGCCATCGGCATGGCGCTGATCGCGCGCGAGTGGCACCGCGCAACCAAAGCGGCCAGCCGCTTCCGCGGTTACGACCTTTACAGCCTCCAGGTGTCTACGCGCGATTTCACCTGCAAGGCTTGCACTAACCAGTGCGACATCAAGGAATTCACCATCGAAGGCCAGAAGAGCTTCTGGGGCGACAAGTGTTCGGACCGCTACCGCAAGCCTTCGAAGACCGGGCGCAAGGCCGTCATCGAGGATCTGTTCCAGTTCCACGACAAAACTATCGAAAAGGTGACCGGGTGCCCGCTCAGCGCGGCGAAATTCGAGCGCAAGCCCGGCAAGATCCACATCGGCATCCCGCGCACCATGTCGATGTACGACAAGTATCCGTTTTGGCACCGCTACTTCACCGAGCTTGGTTTCGAGGTGGTACTGTCGCGGCAGACTGATCCGAAGATCTCCGCCGACGGTATCGAAATGGCGCTCGCCCAGCCTTGTTACCCGGTGCAGGTAGCGCACGGGCACGCGCTGTCGTTGATCGATTTGGGCGTCGATTACATTTTCGTTCCGAATGTTCTGGATTCGGAGACCAGCGAGGACGCTGCCGGTTCGGCGCACTACTGCCCGTGGAATCAGACGCTGCCGTTCGTGCTGCAGTCGGCGCCGAGGCTTGAAGAGTATGCCTACAAGTTCCTGGTGCCGACCTTGCACTTCCAGATGGGGCGCGAGGTGGTGAAAAGGTCTCTGGCCGAGACCATGCGCAAGCTGGGTGTAAGCCGTCGCGCGAGCGACAAGGCCGTCGACGCGGCGTATGCGGCGCAGCGCGAGTTTCAGGAAGCGCTCATCGAGGCCGGCAAGAGGGCACTGGCCAAGCTGGACGAAACCGGAGAGCCTGGTCTGATTCTGGTCGGCCGCAGCTACAATCTCTACGACCGTAGCATCAACTGCGACATCCCGCGCAAGCTCCGGCATTATTACGGCGCGAACGTTATCCCGCTGGATTTCCTGGTTACGGGACAGGAGTCCATCCGCGACTTGCACCCGAACATGTATTGGATTTCGGGCCAGAAAATCCTGGCGGCCGCGCGCCTGGCGGCCGAACGTCCGAACCTGCACGTGATCTACATCTCAAATTTCAAGTGCGGGCCGGACTCTTACATCAAGCACTTCGCGCGCCAGACCGTGGGCGCGCCGCTGTTGGTGCTGCAGTTCGATGGACACGGCAACGACGCCGGATACATGACGCGTTGCGAGGCGTATCTGGACAGTAAGGGAATTCTGCGATGCTACAATTCAACCGAGGAAGTGAGCAAGAAGGCCTCGGCAGCCATCCACTAGCCGGCAAGAAAATCTATATTCCGCCCATGGCATACGGCAGCGGACGTGCCTTCGCCGCCGGCTTCCGCGCTTTGGGCGTGGACGCGGATATCACGCCGCCTTCCGATCATCGCACCAAGGAACTGGGTGCGCGCTATACATCCGGCGACGAGTGCTATCCCGCCAAGGTCACTGTCGGTGATTTCATGCGCGTCCTCCAGACGCCGGGCGTGGATCCTTCCAAAGTGGTGCTCTTCATGCCCACCGCCGACGGCCCCTGCCGCTTCGGCCAGTACGCGCCGTATCTCCAGGGCATTCTCGAAGCCAACGGCTACGGTTCCACGCAAGTGTTTTCACCCACGTCGAGCAATGGCTATGCGGGGCTGGGTAGCCTGGCGACGCCATTTCTGCGGACCGGTTGGCGCATGCTGGTGGCGGCCGACATCCTGCAGAAGATGCTGCTCAAGTATCGTCCACACGAGCGCAACAAGGGCGACACAGACGCCGTGTTCGAGGAGTGCCTCGACGATCTCTGTTCGACGATCGAAAAGACGACCTACAAGCCGGCGCCGCAATTGCAGGCTGTGCGCGCAGTCATGGAACGCTGCCTCGCGCGCTTCCGCTCGATTCCGGCGCAGCGCGACCGCTCGGTCCCGCTCATCGGCGTGGTGGGTGAGATTTTCTGCCGGCTGCATACTTTTTCGAACGAGAACCTCGTGCGGCGCCTGGAGGAGTACGGCGGCGAAGCCTGGATCTCTGATCTTACCGAGTGGATCTGGTACACCAACGCCGAGCAGTTCCGGAAACTCAGGTTGAAGCGTAATCTGTTCTCCCTGGAAGGTGTGGGCGCCTGGGTGCGCAACAAGGTGCAGAAGCGCGATGAGCACGTGATCCTTGAGCCGTTCAAGGATGAGATTGTGGGTTACGAAGAGCCCTCGACGAGGGAAGTACTGGATGCGGCGCGGCCTTACTTGCCGCAGGACGGCGCCCTCGGTGAAATGGTGCTGAACGTGGGCAAGGCGATCTGCCTGGCGCGCCGGGGCGTGGACGGCATCATCGACATCAGCCCGTTCACTTGCATGAACGGCATCATCTGCGAAGCCATCTACCCGAAAGTGAGCCGCGAGCTGGGCGGTCTGCCTATCCGAACCTTCTACTTCGACGGCACCCAAACGGACCTGGACCGCGACTTGGGCGTCTACATGGAACTCGCGCGCACTTATATGCGCCGCAAGAGACACCCGCGGGTCTATCCGAAGTATCCGGCGTAGGCCTCCGGCTCCGTCGGGCCTTTAGACGATTGTTCCGAACAGCGCGCCCACGCCGGCCGTCGATAACATGGCCAGCGCGCCCCAGAAGGTGACGCGCAGAGCGCCTGTTCTGACGGCCGCGCCGCCTGCGTGCGCCGCCACTCCTCCCAGTGCCGCCAGGGACACGAGCGAAGTTGCAGAGACCATGGGAATCAATCCGGCGGATGGAGCAAAGGCCGTGACCAGGAGTGGCAGTAGGGCGCCAACGGCGAAGCTGCCAGCGGAGGCGAGCGCCGCTTGTATGGGGCGTGCGCTCAGCGTCTCCGATATGCCGAGTTCATCGCGCGCATGTGCGCCAAGCGCATCGTGCGCCATCAACTGCTCGGCGACCTGGAGGGCGAGAGACGGTTCGAGTCCGCGATCGGTATAGATCTTAGTCAGTTCCTTGACTTCGCTTTCGTAATCGGTGCGAAGTTCCTCGCGCTCGCGTTCGAAATCGGCCGCTTCCGTATCGGCCTGCGAGTGGACCGATACATATTCGCCGGCCGCCATCGACATGGCTCCCGCTACCAGTCCGGCGACTCCCGCGACGAGAATGTTGCCGCGGGTCGCGTGGGACGCGGCGACGCCTACCACCAGACTCGCGGTCGATACGATGCCGTCGTCGGCGCCCAGCACGGCCGCTCTCAGCCAGCCTATACGGCCGGTGCGATGCCGCTCTATATGGCGTCTGTGCACTCTGATGTCTCCTTAAAGTTCCATCGTAGAGGAATCGCCGCCTGTGTAGGTGGATGTAGAGCTGGGTTTGGTGAATCACCATATTATAGATCAACATTGGTAACTTTTTCTTGACAAGGCAGCCTTGCACCCATAGAATAGAGATAGATGGGGCTCATATATCCGAATACAGATCTAGATATTGAAGTATGCGCATCCCCTCGCTCTCGCCGTCTCATACGTACCAAAACTCAATGTAGCTGCTGATGGCTGTCGCCCCCACTGTGAGCCAGCTTCACACAGGCCCGGTGGTGGTGCCGGCGACGATCTCGTTCGGTAGATCTGATTCCCGGCGTACCCTTTGATGCACGGGGGATCTTTTTCTGATGCCGCGCGCTTCGTGTCCCGACCGGAGTCGCAGTTCAACATCCATTTCGGCGCGGCCCAGGCAGTGGGGAGGACACTGCCGGGCGTGCGGCCGAAGGCGTGCCACCAATTCGCCCTGGGCATTTCCTATGGCATCTGACCCACTCGATTGGGAATCGAATTAGGAGAACATCGTAATGACCGACTTTCCCAGAAAACCCGGGATCGGCACCCTGGCGTTGCACGCCGGCCAAGAACCCGACCCGACAACCACGGCTTGCGCGGTCCCCATCTATGCGACGTCGAGTTACGTATTTCACGACGCAGCCCATGCAGCGGACTTGTTTGGATTGCGCGAATTCGGCAATATTTACTCGCGGCTTACCAACCCGACTAACGACGTGCTGGAAAAGCGCCTGGCAGCGCTCGACGGCGGCGTGGGTGCGCTCGCGTTCGCCTCAGGAGCGGCGGCCATCACGGCGGCGGTCCTTACGATCACGCACGCCGGACAGAATCTCATTTCCGCCACCAGCCTGTATGGAGGCACGTGGGCGCTGTTCACTCAAACCTTGAAGAAATTGGGGATCGGGGTGCGGTTCTTCAATCCCGGCCATCCGGAGGAAATCGACAAGCTTGCCGACGAGAACACGCGCTTGGTATACCTGGAGTCGGTCGGCAACCCGAAAAACGACGTGCCGGATTTCCGCAAGATTGCGGACATCGCGCACAAGCACGGCCTGCCGGTTATCGTCGATAACACGGTGCTGACGCCCGCGCTGTTCCGGCCGTTTGAACACGGCGTGGACATCGCGGTGTATTCGACTACGAAGTTCCTGGGTGGGCACGGCGTACACGTCGGCGGCGCCATCGTCGACAGTGGGAACTTCCAATGGGCCGAGAACCCTGCAAAATGGCCCGAGTTCACCGCGCCTTCGGACTCCTATCACGGTCTCGTCTTCACGGAGGCCCTGAAGCCGCTGGGCAACCTGGCCTACATCGTGCACGTTCGCGCGCACTGGCTCCGGGACACAGGTGCGTCACAGAGTCCCTTTGCATCGTTCCTGTTCCTGCTCGGCCTGGAGACGCTGCACCTGCGGATGGAACGGCACGTACAGAACGCGCAGGCTCTGGCCGGATGGCTGGAAAAGCACCCGGCGGTGGATTGGGTCAACTACCCCGGCTTGCCCAGCCACCCGTACCACAACCTGGCACAGCGGTACCTGCCCGACGGCGCGGGCGCGATTCTGGGGTTCGGCATCCGGGGTGGCAAGGCGGCGGGCGTGAAGTTCATCAACAACGTGAAGCTGGCGAGCCACCTTGCTAACGTCGGCGACGCCAGGACGCTCGTCATCCACCCCGCCTCCACCACACACTCGCAGTTGACCGCAGAAGAACAGGCCTCAACCGGAGTGACACCGGAGTACGTGCGGGTGTCGGTGGGTATCGAGTCGATCGACGACATCAAGGCCGATTTCGATCAGGCCTTGCGGATTTCACAGGAGTAAGTCACATGAGAGTTTACGAGGACAACAGTCTCAGCATAGGAAGAACCCCGCTGGTGAAGCTCAACAAGCTCACCGCCGGCGCGGGTGCGACGGTGCTCGCAAAAATCGAGGGGCGCAATCCGGCGTATTCGGTGAAGTGCCGGATCGGCGCCTCCATGGTCTGGGATGCCGAAAAACGCGGCGTCCTCAAACCCGGCCGCGAACTGGTGGAACCTACCAGCGGCAACACCGGCATCGCACTGGCCTTCGTGGCCGCCGCGCGCGGTTACCCGATCACCCTCACCATGCCGGAAACCATGTCGCTCGAGCGGCGCAAGGTCTTGAAGGCGTTCGGCGCGAACCTGATTCTCACCGAAGGCGCCCTGGGGATGAAAGGCGCGATCGCCAAGGCCGAGGAGATTGCGGCTTCCGATCCGAATCGCTACGTGCTGCTGCAGCAGTTCAAGAATCCGGCTAATCCCGACATCCATTTCAAGACTACAGGGCCCGAAATATGGGAGGACACCGACGGGCAGGTGGACGTCCTGGTGAGCGGAGTCGGCACGGGCGGGACGATTACCGGGGCTACGCGCTACATCAAGAGCGTGTGCGGCAAGAAGATCGTGTCGGTGGCGGTGGAGCCGGAGGCCAGTCCCGTGATCACGCAGACCCTCGCCCGGGAACCGCTCAAGCCGGCGCCGCACAAGATCCAGGGCATTGGGGCGGGGTTCATACCGGACACGCTGGATCTCTCGGTGGTGGATCGCGTAGAACAGGTCTCGAACGAGGAGGCTATCGAAACCGGACAGCGGCTGGCTCGCGAAGAGGGCATCCTGAGCGGCATCTCCTGCGGCGCGGCGGCGGCCGTGGCAGTGCGGTTGGCGCGGCAGCCCGAATTCGCTGGCAAGAGAATTGTGGTGATACTGCCGGACTCAGGCGAGCGCTACCTGAGTACGACCCTGTTTGACGGCATCGTCTAGCGCGCGGCGGCGCAGCGGAACGACTCGTAGAGCGCGGGCAGCGCCTCTCGCAACGCCCGCGCGTTCTCTTCGAAATCGCCGCGATCGTAGATCTCGAAGTTGCTGGGGCCCTTGCTCCATTCCCAGGTGAACAGCCCGTTGTCGCGCACCGAGATCCGGCACGGTTTCAGCTCGTTGGGCAGGACGCGGTCGCCTGAACGCACCTCGCCCGCCGGCAGGATTCGATACCCCAGGCCTGGCCGGTGCACCAACCGGCGGTTGGCCACCCGAATCCAGACGGCGGTCTCCCACACGTGGTGCGCACGCGCCGCAATGCGATCGATCGCGTCAGCCGGCCAGTCGTGATCGAGGATCTCCAGGAAGTCCGGCCGCATGCTCCGTTTGAAGGCGTAGCAGAGATAACGCTGTAACCTCGGATCCATCCTCTTCACAAAGGCGAGATCCGGCAGCTTCCAGTAGCAGTTGTGCGAATCCATGCCGAACGGGCCCTTGTCCGAGGCGCATGGATAGATGGCCACCTGCAAGTCGGACCTGAGCAGGCAGACCATGGCGTGAGGGTCGAGTTCGACGTTCCACTCGAGGTAGCGTGGCGTCGTGGAACCCGCGCAGAGGTGAATCCTCGCGATCTTCGCCCTCAGCAGGCGCGGCTCACGGTTGAAGGCGGCGGCAAGCGGACGGGCGGATCCGAAACTGACGATGTCGACTTTCTCCCGCGAGTTACCCAGAACATCGAGAAGCAGCCGGACGCCGGACTGCTGGAACTCCGGAGCGTCCAGGAGCTTGTCATTGGGAGAACGCAGCGGCTCAAAGGGCCCGATCCCGTAAGGCACGTTGCGGTCGAAGAGGTAATTGAGTTGCATCACGGGAATGACACCCGGGTCGCGCGGGCCGTCCTTGTCGACGACCTTGCCGCTCGCGCTGGTGGCCACCGCGCGCCGGAACTTTGCGGTCGCGTCCAGGATGACCGCCTTGAGATCGACCTCCGGGAGCGCGTAAGCGGCGATCAGGTCCACGTTGTCGCCGATGTCCTGGTGGGGATGATAGAGGTCCGTGACGTCGATGACCGGAACGCGCGCTCGCTCGTGTGGCGCCGCCCATAGCCCCGCCGTGCCCAATATCGTCTGACGCCTGGAAAGAAGCTGTCCGCCTGGCAAATTCACTTGGTACCGTTGGATCCTACACCGCATGGGGGACGGATTCAAGTCCGTCCAGCCGCGCCCGGATACTTACACGGTTGTGACATTGAACTGAGCACGCGGTATTCAGCGCCGGGACACCCCGGTCCATCATGAGGATTGACGGGGAGCGCCGACGGCGTGAGCACCGGCTTGGAACGGTTCCGCGCTCGCCCCATCCGTTGTACGCTTCCAAGCGACGAACCGTTTTAGCTTCTTCCAGTACAGGCGCAAGATTGTTGCCCCCGCCAGGAGGCCGGATATGGCGGCCTGATAGGCAATGCTGCCCGAAGCGGGATCGAGATATGCGAGGACCGGATCGATCATGGTTCTTTACCTCCAGTAGTATTGAATGTCGATGGCGTGCAACGCATGCTGGCTGTCGGCCATGTAGACTTTGTCGGCGCGCTCGAGGCCATCCTGCGGTTCTTTTCCGAACATTTCCCGGGACAGGAACGTCAGAAGGCTGTGTTTCTCTTGGCGGATCAGGGGTGCTGTGGCGCCAGCCCTCTTAATGGCCAGCAGGGTGGAGAACCGGTCCATCAGGTCTCTCCTGTCTGGTTCGCCTGAATAATCAAGGATTTCGGCCCAGACCGCCTCGTCGCGCCCGCGCAACTCCGGTTCAACCGAGTTGGGCAGACGGCGCAGGATCCGCGGGCCGTGGTCGCCATGGATCACGATGTTCATGCCTTCCAGCACACCGCTCTGCTTTAAACGGTGCAGAAAACGGTCCAGTCGCACAGCGGCATACTCCGTTTGTTCGCAATAGCGGCAGTACATCTCGCGGTAGTCACGCTCGCTGAAGCGGCGGCCCGCGCGGTCGCCGGCCCACTCCTGCTTGGGCCGGAGCCGCCCGTCGCGGTGGTAAATGTACGGTGAATGCGGAATAAGAAGGTGCGCAGCCAGCAAAGTCCTCTGCGGTGCCGCTTGCACCTGAGCGGCGAGCCCATCGGGCCAGAGTTCCTCGACCGCCAATGGCAACGCCAGCTTGATTCCGAAGCGGAACGGGAAGAACCCTTTGGTTCGCGACGTCCATGGATCACTTGCCTGATAACTGCCCACCAACCATCGGAAACGTTCCACCCAGCCGCCCGGTATGCGATGAAGCCAGGAGAGTCTTTCTCTGTATTCGAAGCACTCCACGCCGTGGTTTTGTCCGGGGCAGATCTTGACGGCGCCGAACTGCCAGGCGGCCACCGAATATCCCTTCGCGGCGAATTCTGAAAACAGGCGATTCTCCCGGATCTCGTAATGCCTCTGTTCACTCGCCCCGACCCTCGGCATCAACTCTTCCGGCCACCGGACCAGCCTGCCATTCAAGACACTGGGTACCGAGTCCACCGTAGTCGGGTAGTTGCTATAGGCGTTTGGGAACAGCGTGAAATTGTAGCGCTCGAGCGTGTGTTGGAGCCTCAGCTTTGCCACGCTGCATTCAGGCAGGTCGAGCGGATATCCGGCCAGGCCGACCTGCTCGTCGAAGATCAGCCACAGGGCGTGGCCCTGCGCCTTAGCTGTGGAGGGCAGGGTGGCGGCGCGCGTCCATTTGGGCTGCATCACTGCTTCGACCGGCAGGCCGGACCATGCGAACACAGCCAGTGCAATGAGGAAACCCTCACCCATCCATCTCAGTGCGAGCCAGGAGACGGCGAGGATGGCGAGCCCTACCGTCCACGGGGGAATCGCAGAGGGGGAGTTGGCCATGTGGAGGAGCGGATAAGTTGCCGTCACCGCAATCAGCAGTGCGATGAGGATATGAAAGCCACCACCGCGTACCGCCAGACCCAGGAGCCCGCAGACGGCCGCCAACAGCAACACAGCCGTTAGCGCCTCGAAATAGAAGAAACCGTAATCGTTGCGGATCAGGAACTTTAGAAAAGGGACCAGGATCAGGCAGCTTACATAGAAAGCCCGAGCTCGCCAGTCGCTCAAGCTGCGCATGGGCGCCTCTCGAACAGGTAGAGCGTCCGCCTGGTTCCCGTTACGGGTTTGCTGGCCCTCAAACAGTAACGTTTAGTGAAGCTCTCCAGAAAGCCAGGAAGAGTATAATCCGCAAAGTCTCCCATGCGGCTGGTCAAAGTCCTTATTGCGGGATCGGTCAATGGGACAAACTCGATAATGAGCCAGCGGCCCAGCCTCGCAAGGAACTGAACTATCCGCGCAAGCGGGATATTCCCGCTCACCCGCAGGTGATGTATCAGCGCGAGGCACAGCACTAAGTCGGCTTGGGGCCGCTCGAACAGGCTCATGGTAGAGTGCAGTTCGAATCCCAGCGGCGGGCTGGGGTTGGCAAGGTCCATCACCAGGGGCAGGATATTGGATCGTGCTTTCGCGCGCTCTTCCAGGTACATACGGTTAACGCACCCGGAATCGCTCTCAAACGCAACACACAAGGCGCCCAGGCTTGCGACCTCCCTGGCATACAAGCCGGTGTTGGCTCCCAGATCGAAAACCATGCGCGGGGAAACCCGGCCCGCCATATCACGCACCGCTTCCCGCTTGGCATCCTGAGCGCCCGGCGGATAGAAGCGGCTTTCGGCGTAGTAGCCCGTCCAGCCTACGTCGTATTGGGGCGTCCGGATCTTTTCCACTGCACGGCGGAGAGAAGCGGTGAGCTCTTGCAGGTTCACCGGTTCTTTGATCTCGGGGCTGAAGGCTCTGGACGATTGCCGCCGCACAGCCCTGGCGTGGAGGTGTATGTGCAGCAGAGGACCGCTTCTGAGATAAGACCGTTTGGGCAACGACCTGGAAACGCGATCCAGTTGAAAGCCGTCCAACTCCTCCTTCAGGAAGCGCGCCGCATCGGGGGCACCGTAATGCATCAATAACAGCGGCCCCAAGAATTGACGGCAAAACTGTTCGTAGGCAACCCACGCACCACCGTGATACCGTGTGAACGACAACGTGTCAATGAAGACCGGTTTCGCGCCTTGAAACTGCACGTTGTATGCGGAGGCATCCTTTAGGACCAACCCGTGTGCGAGAGCCCGTTGTTGAATATCCAACGTGAGCAGCGCGGCATCTTTCAGTTCGTCGAAGGACCACTCGAAGGGATAGGAAACGAATGGAATTTGTTCTGGAATCAACAGCCGCGAGCCTTGCGATTCCAATTCCGGTGAAGATTCAATCTTGTGACTGACCAACAAACCGGCCGCAACTAACTCATCATTCAAACCCGAGCTGATTAACTGTTCGTAATCTGCGACACCGCGTGGTGTAACCACTCGCTTGTATACGCCGTCTTCCTCAACCACGAAACCTGCCGGATCTCGATATGAGGAAGGGATCGCATTCATTTGTTTATCGCAGATGCCTAACTGGGTAACCCAAGAGGCCGAAAAAGTGTTAATACAGTTAACACCCTTAACCTTGGGTTAACAATAAGGCGGCCTTGACGCCAGCGTACAGAGATACACGCAGTAGGCGGACCCCACCTTTCTCATTTACATGGCAATAACGAACCGGTTTGTCTACCGATCCTGTTAAGACGTAAGGACACTGGTGTCGGTTACCGGCGAATAGAAGTGACGAAAGCTTAGGGCAGGACAACTCTGGGAAGAGATCCGAACGCGTACTCAAGAACCAATCTGTCAGTTTCGGGACCGCCAAGACGATAGGCCTTACATCTTGTCGTTCCGTTTTTCCGTGACTTGCCGGAAGACGCGCAGCAGGTTGCCGCCCAGGAACTTCTTGATGCGCGTTTCGGGCCAGCCACGGCGCACCATCGCATCGGTGATCAGCGGCAGATCACGGATATCGCTCATGCCGCGCGGCAGCGTGGGGCCGCCGTCGATATCGGTGCCGAGAGCGACGTGATCTTCGCCCACCAGCGCGATGGCGCGCTCCACCACCTGTACCCAGCCGTCGGGCGTCAGTTTGATGTCGTCCGGAGCGTCGCATCCCATCATGGGAAATTGCGGTGCCACGATGCGATCGATCTGCTCGATCGACAGCCGCCCCTCCTTCTTGCCAATGGCGGAGCGGTCCCAAAACGTCTTGCCTGTGGCCTTCTTGCGGTATTCGTACACGCGTACGTTGTGGAACTCGTTACCGATCTGGAAGCCGATGACGCCGCCCTTGGCCGCCAATTTCTTCGCCAGCGCATCCGGCAGATTACGCGGGATGTTGTTGAAGCTTCGTAGACCGTGGTGCGTGGCGACGATGGGATCCTTGCTCGCGTCGATGGCCTGTTCGATGGTTACATCCGAGGCGTGGCTCACGTTGATGAGCATGCCGAGGCGATTCATCTCCGCCATCACGGCGCGGCCGCGGGCGTTCAAGCCGTTCCACTTGGGCGGTGCGCAGCAGGAGTCGGCGAAATTGTTCGTCCAATTGTGCGCCGGTAACATGGCGACGCGCACGCCAAGCCGGTACAGGTTGCGCAGCACGCCAAGATCGCCGTCGAGGTCCCAGCCGCCTTCGATGTCGAGCACGGCAGCCATCTTGCCGCGCGCGGTGATGCGCTCGATCTCGGTAGCGTTCCTTGCCAGTTCGATGGTCGCGCGGTTGAGTTCGATCTGTTCGAGCGCCGCGTCGATCAATCGCAGGACCTGCTTGGTTTCGTAGCGAGGCGGGTAGTACTCTTCGGTGACGAACACCGTGTAGAACATGGCCTTGACGCCACCCTCACGCGCGCGGGGCAGATCGAACTGGCCCCCATCGAGGCGGTTGCCCATGTTGCCGCCATGGTAGAACTGGCGGTTGGCCACGTGGACGTGGCCATCGAGCACCAGCGATCCGAAGTGAATGCGGCGGGCCTCGGCGGAAATATCGGCGGCGGCGAGGGGCAGCGCCAACACCGCACCCAATAGAACAGCGCGCCGGAAGAACCGCGCGATCGTCATGAACTACATTCTAGCCATGATCGCGTCCGGTTTTTCAAACAATACGACGTCAACATCGCCGAACGGGCCGAGGCTGCGGGCGGTCCAGCCGGGAAGGTGCGCGGCGAACCAATGACGCCAGTCACGCGCGCTATTCGCGCTTCCGTAAATAGCGAAGCGCTGGGCGTGTCCAATGGGGCCTCCGACCAACTCCGACGCATATCGTTCCGCTTCGGGACATGGTTCGAACGGGAACAACAGCGCGCGGCCCGGGACCGGGTACACACTGAGGTGGGCATACAAGAATCCCGGCCGCGCATAGACGGGGCTCCAGACGGGTGGTTTGGCCTCAATGAAGGGGCTGGGGCAAATCACGGGGACACACGAATCGCCCAGCGCGGCCAGTGAGGCCGCTGCGCCGCGCCAATCGGATTGATGAACGAGTGGGCAGGCCACCTTCCAGTCCGCATGGAACAAAAGGAGGCCTACACCTAGCGCCAGAGTCATGGACTTCCAATGGCGCTCTGGAACATATCGGGAGAGTAAGAATGTAGTTCCCAACACAGCGCCAGGCAATAACAAGGACAAGTAGCGCGAAACGAAGACGCTGTTGCCCGATAAACGCGAGTAGATAAACAACGCCACCGGATGGACGAACCACCATCCGAGAAGTAACATCGCTGAAGAAGCCGGCAAGCGAGTGCGCGGCCACTTGCACGCCCGGGAGAGCAGCCACACCACAGGCAGGCAGGCGCCCAAGAGTCCAAACTTGAGCGCGTAAATCAGGTTGCGCAGTGTGGGCGGCGGCACGATGACATGCGCCGCGGCGCCGCGCATCAACTCGAAAGCCCGGAGGCCGACGGGGATGAGCGTGAGGCCCAGCACCAAGAAAACGATGACCGCATCACGCCTCCCCGCCGGAGTCTCTTTCTTAAGCAGCCGAGTTCCCGCGTACAACGGGAACACCAGATAGAACGGCCAGTAGACCAGGTGTGTTCGCCACAACAGGGCCGCGAAGAGTATGAATAGCGCGGCATCGACCGTTCGCGTCCGGTCCAGCCAGCGAATCAGGAGCACGACGCTCAACGCCGCGACGAGCATGCCCAACGCGTAGGGCCGCGCATCCACGGCCTCGGCGTTTATCCCGCCCATTGCGAAACAGCCCAACGCGGCGAACCAGCCGGCCTGCGGATGAATCAACCGCCTGGCGATCCAGGACATGGCAAGCGCGGCACCGGCCGCGGCAATGAGGGATGGTACCCTGTACCATACTTCCGAGAAACCGAACCAGCTATCCATCAAATAAGGCAGGACATAATAAATGGACTGGGGAACTTGCGGTGCGACGCTCAAAGAAGCGTGTCCGGCACCGAATCGCACCACGAACGCCGTGACGGTCTCATCCACCCAGAAACTGGAAGCGAGCGGCGTAACCCAGAAGCGATACGCGCAAAGGCCGAACAATCCTAGCCATAGAGCAGCGCCTGCATGCGTGTAAAAGTTCGTTAACTTTCTTAATAAGTCCTTGCCGGCACCACTTGCACTCGCAACATCATCGTGTGGAAAGTCGCAGGCAGAGATTGGATCACGGCCATTCACGAAAGATATCACCCTTGGCGTGCTTACGCTGCACTACCAGGGACGTATCAGCTACTGAGGCCCGTTGATAAATGTGTGTTAAAAGCTTGTGATACGCACCGGGGTTAAGAGAGAAGGATGAGAGTCATGCACTCACACCGAAGACTTTCTCGGCGTAAAGGCGGCTGAGGCGCAAGTTCTCTTCGATGCTCCGCGTCACTTTGGTCTCCTTGGCGTAGTAGAGTTCCACAACAAGGTAACCCGTGAAGCCATTCTTCTTAAGATAGGTGGCGACGGCCGGATAATCGACCTGGCCCGCTTCCAGGGATTCGAGCCAGACGTTGTCGCGCGAATTGCGCAAGTGCATGCTCCCCAGGCGGCCCTGGCATTCCTTCAGCAAGGCGAGGACGTCCTGGCCTCCGCGCAGCACCCAGTCCGTATCCATACAGACCCACATCAACTTGGGGTCGGTATTGCGCAGCAGGTGCCGCCACTCGCGCGCGTCCTCTTTCATTTCCGGGTCGTGGTGGTGCACGAAGAGCTTCATACCGCGCCCGCGCAACTGCTCCCCCAGCCGATTGACGTTGCCCGCCTGTATGGCGAGTTCGTCGTCCGTCTTCCGCGCGCCCTTCGGCTTGGGACTAGGGTTGAAGCTGATGATCTCCCCTCCCACGCTCTGCAGTGCTTCGGCCACCGCCATCGTTGCGGCTATGGTGTTATCGGCGGCATCCTGTTCGTGCATCACGCCGCCGTTGTAAGCGATTGGGCAAGAGATCTTGTACCGCCTGGCGAGATCGCGCGTTTTGGTGAGCACCTCGCCTTGAAGCCACGTATTCATTAACTCAATGCGATGGTAGCCGGCCCTGTGGATGGAGGCGAACGCCTCCTCCAGGCCATCCACGGTTGCGATCTTGCGCTGGCCGAACTGCTGCGCCCAGATAACAGTCTGCGTGGCCAGCTTCGGATTGTAGGGCGCCCTGGCCAGGGCCAGCGGCGAGGCAGCGAGTCCCGCGATCAGTTCCCTGCGTGTGTAGTTCATATCGGTTGTCCGCGTTAGTATCCTAGCGCATATTCCGGCGTTGTATCATGGCTGGCACCATGAAGATGATACTGCTGGCCCTTGGCATATCGGTACTGGCGGCTGCCCAGCCATCCCCCGTGAAACAGCTTAAGCCCGACGCGATGCGTATTCTGATCGTGACCGGCGGGCATCCGCATCAAACGAGCTTCTACTCTGTATTTGAAGGCTACGACGATTGGTTGGTGATGACCGACGCCCAGCCCGCCGCCCTCGCCGGCTCCCTCCAACGTTACGACGTCCTCGTGTTTTACGATTTGCAGGAGCAGATCTCGGAACCCGCCCGGAAGAACCTGAAGGAATTCGTGGAAAGCGGCAAAGGCGTCGTGTCGCTGCATCATGCCATCGTTGACTTCACCGACTGGCCCTGGTGGTACCAGGAAGTGATCGGGGGCAAATTCTACATCAAGGCCGAGCCTGGCCATCCGGCTTCCGCCGCCAAGGGCAACATCCAGATAGACGTGCGGCCCAAATCCAACCACCCCATCGTCCGCGGCATCCCCGATCTGCACGTGCTGGATGAGCCGTATAGGGGCATGTGGGTGCGGCCGGATGTCCAGGTGATTCTGGAAACCGGCAATCCTCTCGCTAACCGCCAGGTGGGCTGGGTGAGCCCGTATGAGAAATCGCGCGTGGTTTACATCCAACTCGGCCACGACCGCCACACGCATCTCGACCCCGGCTACCGCAGCCTGATCCGCAGTACCGTCCAGTGGGCGGGTGGAAGGTTGAAGTAAGACGCAGCCTGTACGGCGCGTGTGTTATCCCTGTTACTGATGCGCGCCCGGCTATGTGGTCTCCTTCTCGCGGCCGCAATCTGCCGGTCCCAGGAAGTGAAGCCTCCGGACGAACCCACCTACGGATTCGGCATAACGGCTGTGGGGTCCGCAGGCTTCAAGGGTGACATCTACCTGATCGAGGAGGGCACGGAGTTCCTGCCGAATTTCAAGAAGCTGAAACCGGTCGGCTCTGTTTACACTCCGGCCCTGTTCGTCACTACCCGCCATTTCCGCGAGGGCTTTCCCGGCGTCACGGGCCGTTTCGAGTGGTTCGCCATCGACTATAACGCCCGTTTCTGGGTCTCCGTGCCCGGCAAGTACGGTTTCGCACTCACCTCCGACGACGGCTCGAAACTTTACATCGACGGCAAGACCATCATCGATAACGACGGCACGCACCCGCCGGTGCGCATCACCGGGGAAGTAAAGCTCAAAGAAGGTGTGCACCGCATTCGCGTCTCGTATTATCAGGGCCCCCGCGACCAAGTGGCCCTGATCCTCGCGGTCAGCAAACCCGGCCGGGATGGTTGGTACGTTTTCAACACCAACCACTACCGCCCACCTGCCGAGAAATTCCTGGACGGAAGCCTGGAGGCGGCGGATCCCAGCAAGAAAGCGAGGAAGTAGACATTCAAAGAGCTCTCGCACCCTGGCGTCCGTGGCGCGAAATCAAGCTCACCCAAGCCGGTTTTGCAGGTAGTACAGCGTCGGTTCAGCGATGTGCTGGTTGTTCAGGAACGGCTCGGTGTACTGGATGTCCCCGTACTTCGCGCCGCCGATGTGGTGCTTCTCCCCGACGTGGTTGTTCCAGTCCACGCCTTCGGTGAGAAATCCGTGCGGGCCGTGGTGATGTTTGGCGATGGCGCGTAGAATAGTCAGTGCGTCGCGCAGATGCTCCGGCTGCTTGCGATCGCTGTAAGCCTCCAGGTACGCCAGTGACGCTTCGGCGCACTCCCATAGATACGCCGTGTCCCAACTGCGGGCCATGAACAGGAGCCCCCTGGTGGCCACGCCGTTACGGTCTTCCCGCATCTTGAACTGGTCCAAACCAGCCAGGCACTTCGAGTAGGCGAACTCGCGGATCTCACGGCTCTTGAGCAAGCGCGCCGCCTGGCGCAAGACCCGGAACGCGACGGCGTAGGCGACGTCCTCATGGTTGTCGTACACGTCCTGGTTGATGCTGCCGAAAATGCCCCCGCGATCAATGAAGGCGGTGACAGCCCGCTTGATCGCCGGCCGGTGGTTGGCTGTTCCGCGCTCGCTAAGTGCCGCAAGCAGCTGGATTATGTGGAGCCCATCGGCGCTTGAATCGAACTGCGGATCTTCCTTCTTTCCGCTCTCGGCTCTCCAGCGGTAAGGCTCGCCCTCTGGCGCTGCGCGGCGCGGGTACCAACCGCTGGCCGTGGCTTTGACGCGCGCGTCCAGCCAGGCGCCCATGCGCCCGGCGATGCGACGCATCCTCGCGCGGCGCGCGCCAGCCGGCAGCAGGTCTGAGAACACCAGCAGTTGGTAGCCGATCTTAGCCATGGCGCCGGGAGCGAACCAGTCGTTGTTGTGCGTGAAATTCAGGATGAAAACGTCTTTGACGGTGTGCCGGTAACCGCGAATGAAGCCGGAGGCCTCGTCCACAAAGCCGTTCTCGAGCACATGATCCAGAATGCCGAGCGCGACGTGCTGGTAGCGGGCGTTGCGGAAGCGGCGGCCGTAGCGGTAGATCTCGTACGCCGCGCCCACGGCGTTCGACGCCCAGCCAGGGCCTTCCAGCGGCCCGAATCCATGCCACATCATGGGAGTGCCATCGGGATCAACGAAACTGGAACGCGAGCACGGCTTGCCCTTGTAAGTGGTCAGCGTCCGTTCGACGGTGAACCGCAGCGAATCCCCCATGCTGCGGACGATGGTGTAATCGGGATTCTCCGGCAGGTAGAACTCGTCCTGCGCCGCCATCACGCCGCCGGCTGCGGCCAGAAAAGTCCTCCGGTTCATTCCCGTGTTCACTGCTTCACTTCTTCGAACAGCAGCAACTCGCTGCGGATGCCGCCGGCCAGCCGGATGCGGATGCCTTCCTGACGGAGGTCGTAGCCGGACTTCGTGATGGTCTCTCCGGAATTGTCGAAGGTCACCCGATACCGCGCGCCCGCCCGCAGCCCTCGGGGACGAAGGACGTATTCAGGCGCGCCCTCACCCGAAAGGCGGAACACGCCGGCGTAAGCTCGGGCGCGGTCGCGCGCGGCGTACTCAAGCGCCAGCCAGTCGCCCGCGGTTTCGAGCGGCAGCTCTGGTGTGTGATGGTAGACGCGCGACGTAGAGAGCATCGGTCGAATGAAGGTCTTGTAAAGTTCGAAGGCATGGCGCACGCGCCGGGCGTTGGCGGGGTTGAGATCGGCAAGCGAGGGTGCGATGCCAATGCCCGTGGGATGTGCGAATAGCGGCACGCGCAGTTGCGTGTCCAAGTCTCCGTACTGCCGCTGGGGATCCCACTGCGTGCCGTAGGTACGGTTGCAGATCTCCGGCGGCAGCAGCAGCGTCATGCCGTTCAGGATCTTGATCGATTTCGGCAGCGTACTGATATCGGATATCCACGTCGTGTTCATGTAGCGCAGGATTCCCAGGTCGGTGCGCCCACCGCCTCCGGCGCAGTTTTCGAAAATCATCTTCGGGAATCTCTTCCGCAGCCGTTCGAGTATGGAATAGAAGGCCTCGTAGTAGCGCCACGTCGTGTTTTCAAGGTATCCGTCGCGAACGCGGTTGCCGCCGCCGTGCGCGTCACTGACGTTGTAGTCCAGCCGGAACAGGTCCACCCCGTATTCTGTGAATACTCGCGTGAGTTCGGCTTCCAGCCACCTCGCCACTTCCGGTTTGGTCAGGTCTAGCGAGCGGCCGCCGAAAGCCGGCTGGCCGTTGCGGAGCAGCAGGAACTCGGGGTGTTCCTGGCGTAGTTTTGTACCGTGGCCGATGGACTCGGCCTCCAGCCACAAACCGAACAGCATTCCCTTGCTGTGCACATAATCCGAGATCGGCTTCAGGCCGTTCGGCAGCCAGGAGCCTGGACGCCAGTCGCCGGTCTGGTTGGGCCAGTCGTTCCGCTTGTTGCCGTACCAGCCCGCGTCGAAAATGAACAGTTCGACTCCCACCGCGGCCGCGGCATCCACCACGGCCTTGATGCCCTCCTCGGTCTCGATGCCGGACTGGTAGCCCCAGTGGTTGTCCTGCACCAACTGCGCGCGTCCGGCAGGTTGCGGCGGTAGCACCGAGCGCCGGATGTGATCGTGCATGGCCTGCACTACATCGTCGAGTTCGCCCGTCAGATTGCCGATATGTACCACCGGCGACGTGATGGTCTCACCCGGCGCAATGACGCGCATGACGGGATCAGTCGAGATAACGCGGCTCCGGAAATAGAGCGACTCGTTGTTCTCGGCGGCCCTTTGCTGGTGCAGGAATTCCATCCTCCACTCGCCCGACCACCCCAGCGCGCAGACGAAGTACTCCCCGCTTACTTCGTTGCGTGCGATGAAATACGGGTTGCCCCAGCCAGATTTTCCCGTATTGCCGTTGTCGAATGAGAATTCGCCTTCGGCGAGCGCGCTCCAGCCGAAATCGCCCTCGTCGCCCCAACCGGAGTGGCGGAACCGCGCCAGTCGGAACGTTGGATCGGGATGTTTGCGAGCCCATTGCGACATCCACTGGATCCGCCACAACTGGCCGCTGAAGGGAGCCAGTCCGGACAGCGGCAGCGGCTTGTCCGAGGTGTTGATGATCTCGAGCCACCGCATCAGCACCGGTGTGCCGTCCAGCTTCGTATGCACGCGAACGCGGAGCGGTTCGCTCGCGTGCTTAAGGTCGACGACGGCCTCGCTGCCCTGTACCTTTGCGCTGATCCAATCCCATCGCTGGGGCACCGCGTTTCCACCGATCTCGATGAGGAACGCATCGGTCCACGGGGACGCGAATTCCTTGGCAGCGATTTCCTTCTCGGCCCGTATGCGGCCGATTGGCGACCAATAGCGGCCGACAAGGCGTCCATCGAGCATCCCTTCGTCGTAAATGGTCAACTCACTGGAGAAGCGCGCGCCGGCGTTCGGAGCCGGGCGGGTTCGCACATCCACGTAAGGCTGCGCGAACGCGGTCAGTGTTGCGAGTAGCAGTCCAAGGATTCGCATTGGGGACGATTATATAGCGAATGCCGGTTCGCTGCGCTGCCTGTTTAACCCGACACGCGCGGCTTGCACTGACAGCATGAAGCGCGAAGCCTGAGATTGACGCGCGATCACGGCGGAGCGCACTTGAGTTGCGCGGCATGCTTTAACATCGCGGATGCTTTGCTGCAGCTTCCCCTCACGATCAGGATGGTGTTTTGTCACGGCTCAAGCGGCCTACGGGAGGGACATCTCCGGGATTTCACCGGGTTCGGCGGGTAGAGGCGGTTCAATAGAATCAACAGATTGCGGGTTGGTTTCGGGTTCGTTCGCGGCCGGGATTTCAGAGTCAACCGGTTCGGATTCAACGGATTGCGGGGGAGGAGCGGGGAGGAGCCAGTCCCGGCGAAGCTGGCAGAGCTGGTTGAGGACGGCCTGGCGCTGGAAAGTGAGCGGACTTTCGCGCACGGCAAGGAACTGCAGGAGCTTGGAGCGGTCCACCAGCGACTGGAGGAGGGCGTGGAAGGCGTTCTTGGCTTCGGGAGTCCTCAGGCCGCGAGATCGAGCACCGTCGCGCCGGGCGGCTTCGAACTGTCTGTGGGTGAGTAGGATGGGAGGCATGGTCTGGGCTCGGGGGGATTGTAGCAGGCGAGGTGATGAAACCACATGACGCGGGCGGCCTATTTCGTTGATAATCCGCGAAATAGGAAGTCTGCGTTCGACGTGAACGCGATGTTCCGAGGCTGAAACTCGACTTGGACAGGGGCACCTGTGGGAAGTCGTCGAGTGCCGGACCTCGGCGGGAATGCGAGTGAGGACCATCCATAGAGCTTTCTCGCCACGGACGCTATGGTTACGCGATGGACGCCATGAAACACCAAGAACTGGCTAGTCTTCTGGGAGGCGGTTAGCCAGGTGGGTGATTCCTTCCTTCAGGCGGGGCACATTGAAGTTGATCAGAAGGCCCAGACGGGTATTGGACAGGTGGAGGTAGGTGAAGAGCTGGTTCTTGTGAGCCGGGCAACGAGGGCAGGAAGCTGTGGAAGTAATAGTCGGGGCGCTCACGAAATCTGCAGGTTTGCGGAAATAGCCGCTTACGTCTGACGCCGGACGCTGTCAGAGCATACTTGACCAATGGGGATAGTGTTTTGAATTTTGTGTGAGCAGCGTTCCCGCTGTCTCGTTCGTTTGCCAGCAAGCCGCTGGCGAGCATTCCCTACGATAGCAGGAGCCGGCCCGGAGCGCCTGGGTTTGGCGCGTAGGGGCGGCTCCTGTTATCGTGCCGGCCGCTGCCACGCCGCCTCGACGCGGTCGCCGTACAGCAGCATGAAGTGGTTCAGAGAGGTGCGCCAACTCGGAGCCGCCGTCCACCGCCGGGCCACGTTCTTCAGCGCCAGATACAGCAGCTTCAGCGCCGATTCTTCGGTAGGAAACGACCCTCGTGTTTTGATCACCTTGCGTAGCGTCATGTGGAGCGACTCCACGATGTTGGTGGTGTAGATTGCTTTCCGGATCTCCTCGGGATACGCGAATAACGGCATGATGCCCGCCCAATGCCGCCGCCACAGCTTGCCGATCGAGGCGTACTGCGCATCCCACCGCGCTTCGAACTCGCCGAGCCGCCGCTCGGCTTCTTCCACCGTCGCGGCGCGGTAAATCGTGCGCAGATCCGCGGCCATCCTCTTGCGTTCTTTCCAGTTCACGTACGCCAAACTGTTGCGCACCATATGCACGATGCACAGTTGCACCGTGGTTTTCGGGAAGGCCGCCTCAATCGCTTCCGGAAACCCTTTCAGCCCGTCGACACAGGCGATGAGGATATCCTTGATGCCTCGCTGCCGTAGTTCGGTCAGAATCTGCAGCCACAGCTTCGCGCCTTCCGTCGCACTGCTCCACAACCCCAGCACTTCTTTCGTCCCCTCCTGGGTAACCCCGATCGCCACGAACACGGCCCGGTTTTCCACGCGCCCTTCGTGCCGCATTTTGACGAACAGCGCGTCCAGGTACACGATCAGATAGATTGGCTCCAGCGGCCGGTTTTGCCAAGCGGTGACCTCCTCCATGACCGCATCGGTCACCTGGCTGATCAGCGCCGGGCTCACCTCGACCCCGTAGATCTCTTCCAGGTGCGCTTGAATGTCGCGCGTGCTCATGCCGCGCGCGTACATCGACAGGATCTTGCTGTCGAAGCCAGCGAAACGCCGCTCGTGCTTCGGGATGATCCTGGGCTTGAAGGTGCCATTGCGGTCGCGGGCCACATCGATCTCCACCGCGCCGAAGTCGCCCTGGACCTTCTTGCGGCTCCTGCCGTTGCGGTTGTTGCCGCTGCTGCGGCCTTTCGGGGGCGTGTTTCTCGTATCCCAGGTGATGGGTAAGCTCGGCACCCATTGCCCGCTCAATCAGGGCCTTTGCCAACTGCTTCAGCACGCCGTTGGGGCCGGTAATCTCCTCAACCGTCTTCCCCGCTAGCAACTCATCCAATGCAGATTCCAGCTTCGTCTTCTGTTGTTTCACGCGTTCTCCTATCTTCGCGGAGAACGTCGCTTACACAAAATGTTCTACACCCTCCCAATAGGATGCCCTGCCTGCCTGTTGTCCTCTCTCGACAACACACTGCGCGGTGATTGTGGGTAATACGGACAAAGTACTCACCCCGCTGATGGACGACAGAATCTCCGTCGCCTTCAACCTCTATTGTCTCCCTCGTCTTCAGGTGGATGTCCGTTCGGTTCCCGGATTGCCCAACGAGGGACCCGTCAAGAACCAAATCACGAGCGCTGCTATCATGTGCATCGAGCCTGCCAATGCAAAAACGCTGACATAGGAGAAGTGGTCGACAAGAAAGCCAACTAGCGCAGTGAAAAGGATGCCTCCACCGCTACCAGCCGTACCCATCAATCCCTGCACCGAACCGACGGTGTCATCTCGACAGACATCCGAGGCCATGGCAGCTGTGTTGATGAACCAGCATTGGCACACGAAAGCGACGACGCAGATCAGGGCGATCGCGATCCCCGCTGAACCCGCAACCCCAGTTAGTATGCCGAGGGGCGCGATCAATGCGGATCCAATCAGAACTCGCCGGCGTGCGAGTGCGCTCGGCACGCCAGCGCGACTGAGCCTGTCTGATGCGAGCCCCCCCAGAATTCCTCCTAGGTCCGCAGCGACGAATGGAATCCAAGCGCAGGCTCCGATTTCCGCCAGACTCATTCCCCGTTCGCGTTTCAGGTACTCCGGGATCCAGAACAGGTAGAAGTACCAGACAGGATCGGCAATCAAGCGTGCTAACACGATGGCAAGAACATTACGGTTCCTCAACAAATGAACCCATCGTTGCGGCTGTGCATCGCGGGGTGTGGGCGTGGCTTTTGGCAGACGATAGACCATCAGCCATACGATCACCCACAATAGGCCAATCGAGCCCGGTAACAGGAACGCGATTCGCCAACCGTACGAGAGTGTCAACCAAATGATCAATGGGGGAGCGGCAATCGCGCCAACTACGCTCCCCGAGGAGTAGATCGCGATGGGGAGGCCCCGTTCGGATTTTGAAAACCATCGTGCAGTCGCACGCAAAGCAGCTGGATAGTTACCCGGTTCGCCAATGCCAAGCACGAATCGAAAGATCCCCAAACTCAAAACACCCTGGGCCAAGCTGTGCATCATCGTTGCCAGCGACCACCAGATGATCGAGATGGCCATCCCGGTGCGTTCGCCTACCCAATCGACCACGCGCCCACTCACTGTGTACATCACTGTATAAGAAACAAGGAAGGCTGTAACGATGTGTGAGTAATCTTGATTGCTGAGATGAAACTCATCCCGGAGTAAAGGCGCCAAGATTGAGAGAGTCTGTCGGTCGACGTAGTTGAGGATCGTCGATAAGGTTATCCAACCGATGATGAACCAGCGAAGCCGGTTCCGCTCGCCACCGTGAGGCGCACATTCCGTAACGCTGGTCACTTTTCTTTGTATCCTTTCAATTCAAAGCACCTCATGAACTGCCCGTAAAGTAGTGCCCGAGAGGCGCCTTGAAGAATCCAACTCCGTCCCAACGTAAGCTTTCGGAACGTTTTCTAACGAGAAAGTCTCTGGGCTGACCCATCCCAGCATGGCCACATCGCACAGGCAGATCTCCGGATCCTGTATGACCGGCAGGAGCCTTGCGGAATGCAAGGCTGCGATCCGTTTCAATAACGGCCGCGCGCTGCGTCGCCGGCCACGATCACCTCTAAAACTGGATGATCGCCGCCTTCTGTCCATTCCAGCGCAAGTCTTGCCAGGAAGGCGACTCCCTGCAACATAGGGCCGCCAAAAGGTCCTGAGCCGAGTGGTCGGAATGCTGGCAAGCCTTTCAGCGCAGCCGACAAGGACAGGCCCGCCAACCGGCAGCAGCGGAACCTTGCCGGCATTGAGCGTCGCCTTTTCGGCGCGGGTTACGAGAGAGTGTGTTGGGGAGCCGGGAGATCTCTGTCTGCCCAGTACCTCGAGACAGTCCGCAGGCCGCTGTTCCACGAAACCAGAGGCGGGGCACGGAAGCGGATAGGCGGCCGCGGTGATCGCCAAAGACTTGCCATTTCGTGAGTATGGTGCGTCCTTGCATGAACTAGTGCCGAGACCCAAAGCGGGCGCAAGTTCCGAGTGTGTTCGCACGCCCACGTCCCCGACTATACGCGAAATGCGAGCCCTGAGGCAGTGAATTGTTTTCCACGGGACTTCGCTCGTGGTTAACGCCCCAAGCCGTAGTTTGTGTGGCGTCGACTGGAGGTAAATGCCAATTCAAAAGAATTCGATTGTAGTCACAGCGGTTTCTCGACTAGGATCGAGACTTGAGGTTTGAGAACTGAATGAAAATCGTCGACATGCGGGTACGTTGCGTTGCCATACCGCTTACTTGCCAGTTGCGTGGAAACAACGGTGTACATCCAGGATACTTTTTGAGGACCATTCTCGAACTGATCACCGACGAGGGAATCGTGGGGCTCGGGGAAGTCGGGGGAGGCGACCAACGTGCCGCGCTGTCCAGGTTGAGGTCGCGCATAGTCGGTCTGGATCCTTTCCACCTGGAAATGATCAAACTGAGAGTGCTTCGTAGTATCTACTACATCTCGAATGCACGACTGTACGGTGCCATCGAGATGGCTTGCCTCGATATTCAGGGTAAGGTGTTGAACCGGCCAGTGTCGGATCTGCTCGGAGGAAAGCTGCGTGATCGCATTCCGATGATCGCCTACCTTTTCTGGCGCTATGATCGCCCGGGTGGTGGGGATGACCAGTGTGCCGAAGATATGGCGGACCTCTGTGAGCAGCTCCACGAAGAGCTGGGCGTGAAGTCCATGAAGATGAAGGCAGGCGTCCTTGATCCCTTCGAAGAAGCGCGTGTTCTGGAACTGTGTCGCAAGCGCTTTGGGGAGGGTTTCGGCCTGCGAATCGATCCAAACGGAGTGTGGTCAGTACCGACCGCGGTTCGAGTCGGTCATAGATTGGAGTCTCTGAATCTGGAGTATTTCGAAGATCCTGCCTGGGGATTGGAAGGCAACGCGGCAGTACGTCAACAAGTCCGCATACCTGTAGCGAGCAACATGTTTCCCAACAAGTTTGATGACCTCGGTCCCGCCGTAAAATTGGGCGCCGTAGATATCGTCCTGACAGATCTTCATTACTGGGAAGGACCACGGGGAGTCAAGGACCTTTCTGCCGTGTGTCGCACTTTCAACTTGGGCGTTGCGATGCACAGCGGCGCAGAATTTGGGATAGAACTGGCAGCTATGCTCCATACGGCCTCAACAATTCCGGAAATGACCTTTGCCGGCGATGCCCACTACCATTACCTGACAGACGACATCATCGCGGGCGGTCTTATGAAGTATGAAGACGGGTCGCTTCGCGTGCCAGAGGGCCCTGGACTCGGGGTGGAACTCGACGAGGAAAAGATGAGGCGTTACGAGCTGTACTACGAAGAGAAGGGCGACTATTACGCACGCTTCTTCCAGGATCCCCGGCGCAGCGATTGGAATATGGTGATCGGTGGGATCTAGACATGGCTGATTGCTTCTCTCTGGCAGGTAGGACGGCCTTAGTGACGGGCTCCAGCCGAGGTATCGGCAAAGCTATCGTGCTGACTTTGGCTGAACATGGCGCCAGCGTTGCCGTGCACTACACGAGTCGGGAAGATGCGGCACGAAATACTGCAGCTCTCGCGGTTCGCCACGGTGGTTCTGTGGGAGTCTTCTGTGCGAACCTCGCTGAGCCGGGTGCATCGCAGCACCTCTTCGAGGAGGTGAAATCGTATTTCGGTCGCGTTGACATTTTGGTTCTAAACGCTTCGATACAGATCCGCAGCCATTTGTTAGAGGTTTCGAGGCAGGACTTCGATCAGCAGCTGAGCGTGAATCTGTGGGCCTCCATGGAACTTGTCCAACTTGCGCTGCCCGCGATGATCGAACAGGGTTGGGGGAGAATTCTGACTATCGGTAGCGTGCAACAATGCCATCCGCACCCGGAAATGCTTGTGTACGCGGCGTCAAAGGCCGCGCAGTTCAACATGGTGGTGAACCTTGCGCGGCAGGTTGCGCATCATGGAGTGACCGTCAACAACCTGTCACCCGGGACGATCGAGACGGATCGCAACACCGAGGCACTGGCTAATCCACACTATCGCGCCCAAGTGCTTTCTAAGATACCGAGCCAGCGTTTTGGCCGGCCAGAGGACTGTGCGGGCGCTGCATTATTGCTGTGTTCTGATGCTGGATGTTACATCACCGGGATCGACCTAACCGTCGACGGCGGACTTCACTTGGAATGAGGACAAATGTTACAGACTGGACAAATAAGCCGTGAGTACCCCGTACGCACCTTGACCGTACATTACGATGTCGAGGACGTCCGCAAGCGTTATTTAAGACTGTACACCGGCCTGATTTATGATGCCCTGGACCATTTAGGATTTCGTGGACAGGCGATGGAGAGCGGCGTCTATCCACTCGTACACACGATGAAAGTGGCTGGTCCGGCGTTCACAGTACGCTGCATCTCCACCTCCAGTCGTGACGAATGGACTCACAATATCCGTCTCGGCATGCTTAAGAGCATGATACCGGGCTGCATTCAGGTGAGAGACACCCAAAGGGATACTAGCTGCGGCCAGTTCGGTGAGATAACAGCGACCGCGGCACAGGCTGCTGGTTGCGTGGGAGCAGTTATCGACGGATCCACGCGCGATTCCAACTATCTCATTGAGATGGGATTCCCTACCTTTTGCCGGTTCAGAAATCCAGTGGAAGGTTTTGGACGGTTCATGGCGGTGGATTATGGCATCCCGATCTACGTCCGCGGCATTGACGGCAAGTTGCTGGTCAACCCGGGTGATTACATCTTCGGTGATAACGATGGGGTGGTTGTAGTTCCGCGTGATTTGACCTTGAAGGCGCTTGAACAGGCCGAGCAGTGGTTCAGTAGTGAGGCGAAAAGTCGAAAAGCGATGGCCGCTGGCGAAGATCCCTTTGAAGTGTACAACACCTATGGCCGCTTCTAGTCTAGGACGGCAATTAGGGTGCTGATGATCCCGGGCAGATTGTTCGCACGTCTCTTGCCGGTGTTAAGCCACTTCACGGCCAGGAAGAGTGTGACAAGGCATCGACTTGAATATCTGGGACTTTGACGGCACAACACCCTCAGGATTTTGCGCTAGCTCGATATATCGCCAAACCATCCCAGGAGCTTGGCCCATTCGTACCGGGTGCTCGGGTCTGTGGCTTCCAGGAGGACAATTCCATGGCAGACAGGCAGCAGACACTGCAGGCGCTCAAGGATACC
>ENA-UOYA01001051-UOYA01001051.1-activated-sludge-metagenome-genome-assembly--contig:-NODE-1051-length-31398-cov-15.259292_pt1 | contig 31398 bp, 21 predicted proteins | sample MGYA00238163_ERZ764804 | MGnify/ENA primary metagenome ERZ764804 (study PRJEB28919, sample SAMN05720223) | activated sludge metagenome | isolation source: Anaerobic digester | place: Hong Kong... | reverse complement strand
TCAAAGAGAATTACCAAAACTTTGATATTCAGGCAATTCAGTTTAGAGATATAGACAAGGAGTTTAGAGAAGCTGCTAAAACATTAGGGATTACTTACAAAGGTTATACGCAAATGAAAGATGGTTTATATATAATGACTGAAGAAAGAGGAATATTAAAAGCTGAGGATGTAATGAATATTTTACCCAATGATGCAGGTATTTTAGCACAAGCTAAAGTTAATGCTTGGGCTTCAATGGGAAATGTAACAAAAGAAGATTTGTTGCAGGGTCAGCTAAAAATAAATCAAACAAAAATAAAGGAAACCAAAGATGTAATTGCTTTGACAGGAGATGAATTAAAAGCCATAGATAAAAATATCAAACTTTTAAATTCTAATGACCCTTCCGCACAATCTACTTTTAAAACATTATTTGGTGATAAGCTTCCAAATTTAGATATAAAAAATGAAGAGCATAAAAAAGTCATTTTGCAATATTTGGAAAAGCAAAAAGATGTGTATACGAAATCATTAGTTGAAAATCAAAAACAACTTGACAATAATTTTGAAGAGGAAAATCAATTAAAAGCTTATTTTAACTCTGATTTTACAGAAAGACAGTTATTAGATTTAAAAACTCAATTTTATCTTCAATCTAAAAAAATGGATTACGGGCAAGCTTTTTCTAAAGATGAGCGTTCCATTAAGATTGATGTAGATAAAGAAGCAGAAATGAAATTAAAATATGATTACGATGTTGGTTTAGAAAATGTAAAAACTCAAAACGAGATAAGAAAAGATTATTTTGAATCTCTTTATGGAGGAAATGGGAGTTCATCAAATAATGGTGGAACATCAACAACAAAAGTTACAAATGATATTACCCCATTATCTCCAGCAGAATCTCAAGATTCTGAAGAAAAGAAAGCTATGTCTAGAAGCAGCATGATTTCTCAACAGTTAGATATTCAATCTCAAATTGGAGGGGAACTTAAAACAGAAAATGGTAAAAAAGTTTTTTATTTCTCCAAGTATGGAGAAGGTACTAAAATGTATAATGATGTGTTAAAAAATAGAGTGCCTAATAGTTATGTAAATAACATATCTTCTTATTCTGGATTACAAGAAGTCCAAAAAGAATTTCAAAAACAAATTGATACATATGAAAACATTTTGTCAAAAAGAGAAAAAGATGATAAAAACAATGGTTTATATACTCCAAACCAAACATACGAACAAGCGTTAGAAACCATACCCGAAGATGTAAAAGCATACGTTGAGCAAAGAAGTTTATTAAAATCAACCTTGCAACAAAATATAGCTTTACTTAATAAAGCTACAAAAGTTGCAAAATCTGATATATTATCAAAGAAATCACTTATTGACGTAAGTATTCCTCTTCAATCTTATGAGTTAGAGAAGTCTTTTTTGCTCTCAAATGGATTACCTTTAAAAACAGAAAATAATTATAGAACGTCTCAATCATTACCATTAAACTTCAAGCTTAAAATAAACCCAGTTTATATAAATAAAAATGGTGTAAGTAAACAAGATGTAGCAAAAATATTAGAAGATAACGGTTTTAAAAACATAACAGAATTTACAATAAATAAATTTTTCAGCAAAATAAATTCTGATTTAAACATAAGAGGGGAAACATTGCAAATAAATAACGATTTAGAAGAAAAGACAAATGATATTCTTAAAGAATACACAATGACTAAAAAGGATACCCCTTATTATGCAACTAATTTGAAAGAAGGTACTCCTCAATATAAGTTTGTTGAAGATGCCAAAGGTTTTGTAATGGCTTCTGATGCATCATTAAGTGGAAAAAATATTGAAATAAAATCATTTAAACCTTCAGATAATGGTTGGAAAGTTGTATATTCGTATAATGCTAAAAACGCTGCTGGTACAGAAAAACCTGTTATTACAGAAAAACCATTGAATTCACAATTTGTTCAAAGATGGTCATCTTTTTTAAAATCCGCACCAACTGTAGAATTATATAACATAATGCAATCACAACATATTTATAACAAGTCTGGAAAGACATACTCTAATTCAAACGAGGTTATAAATTCTCAACCTTTTGTGTACAACGGTGAAAAATACAAATTCGTTATAAATTCAGATACTCCAGAAGGAAAAGTTCTTTTATTTAAACGAAATATGAATGCTCCAATTTCAGAAGGATTGGAAGTAACTTTAAATGAAGCTTTAGCCATAATGGAAGGAAAAGATTTAGGAGGCAGTTACTCACAAAAATTGACCCCAGAGCAATTAGAATTATTATTACAAAAAACATTTCAAAAATAAAGAAATATGAGTAATCTTATAAAAGATTTAAATTTTACAAGAACAAATATAGATATTAATATACCTAAATCTGTAGATATGCCAAAACCTACGGATTTAGCTTCATTAAATAATGATTTGGGTTCTAAAAAAGAACCAGAAGAAAGACCTACTCCAAAACAAGAAATGTTATCATTTTTGGCTAAAAATCAAAAATATATTTCCAATGTTCAACCTTCTTATTATAATACAAAACAATACGAAAAGTATCACTCTGCTCTATTTGGGAATAGCGAATTTAAAGATCCATCATATTATGATAATGAAGAACTTTTTGCACAAAAACAAGGTTTCTTTGGTAGCTTAATAAGTGGAACTATAAAAATGATTCCTTCATTTGCTTCATCATTTGTAAGTACTTTTAATCCAGTTGGTTACGATAATAAATTATCTAATGCAATGATGGATTTTTCTGAGAAGATGGAGAATTGGTTTCCAAATTATTATTCTCAAGATGAGAGAGAAAACCCATTAGCTTTTAGAAACATCATGTCTGGAAACTTCATAGGTGATAAACTTGTAAAGAATTTAGGTTTCATGGGTGGAGCAATGGGTGCAGCCATATTGCAAGACGCAATCATAGGAGCAGTTACAGGTGGGACAGGATTAGCTCCTGCGTTAACATTACAAACAGGTAGAGCAGCTAATTGGTTACAAAAAGCATTTAAAGCTGAAACAATTGCTTCCAAATTAGTTACTACTGGAAAAACTGGAGAGTTCTTAACTAACACTGTCTTAAAAGGCAACAAAGCATTAGAGTATTTTAATGCTATGTCTAAAGGACAAAAAGTTCTCACAGGTGTAAAAACTACTGCATTTTTAGCTGCTGCATCGCACGGAGAAGCAGCAATAGAAGCATTAGAAGGTTATAGAACAATAAAGAATGATTTGATAAAACAACATATTGCTAAATTTGGGGAAACTCCAAATGCTTTAGAATTAGAAGAAATAGAAAAATTAGCAACTGAATCAGCAAATATTAGATATGGTTTAAACTTTGCAACTATATTCTTATCAGATGCTATTCAATTTTCATCACTTTTCAAACCACTTGCAGGTTATACTGTAGGAAATACATTATTAGAAGGCATAGGAGGAAATGCTGAAAGATTAGCTTTAAATGAAGCAGGTCAACTAGCAAGAAGAGAATTAACCCGTTCTCAAAAAGTAATTAGTGGATTGACAGGGGAATTAATGAGAGACAATATTTCTGAGGCTGCTCAAGAAGGTTTACAATATTCTTTTGAAAAAGCTGCTGACTCTTATGCTAAAAAGAAATGGAATCATGAAATAAGAGGAGGATTTGGAGATTATTTAAAAGAGCAAGGAGAAGGTCTTAAAAGAATGGTTGGTGATACAGAGGGACAAGAAAGTATGTTGCTTGGTTTCCTTACTGGTTTTGTTGCTCATGGGTTTAAGAAAGGTATAGAGTCAGTTAAAGGAATAGATAAAAAAGTTGAAGAAAGAGAAAATTTAATAATTGACGAATTCAACAATATCGATTTCAATAAATTATTTGATGTAAATGCATTTAATGAAATGGTTGCAAGAGATTCTGAACTCTTTAATGGAAGAACAACTCAAGAAATAATTCTGCACCAAATGAGAGATGCTATTGCAAATAATGATACTCTTGCATTCAAATCTCTTAAACATGAACAATTATTCAATGCAATAAGAACTACAAACGCTTTAGGTAAGTTTGATGCATTCATGGAAAAATTAGACACGTTGAAAGAACTTCCAGATGAAGAATTCAAAGATTTATTTGGCGTTCCTAAAACAGAATCTAAAACAGTTGATGAATATGTAGATAAGTTAAAAGATGAAGCCAACAAAATAAAAGAATTAGTAGACCAAATAGACTCTACTATGGAAAACCCATTTGATAAAAATTCAATGGAGTTTGTAGCTTTCAATGACATGAAAGATACGATGGCTTTTCACTTATCTTATATAAATAACATAAACAATAGAGTTGATGCAATTACTGACAAACTATTGACTGATAATCCATCACTTACAGAGGATTTAATTTACAACATGGCAGATTTAGAGAATTTCCAAACTAAATTCTTACAACCTCTTAATCAAGAAAGACAAGAATTATATGAATCATATAAGTTAATGTCTGAAATGAAAGAAGGTAGAGATGAAGTTCTATATAAAGAAACACAAGACAAATTAAAAACTCTTGATAAACACATTGATTTATTAAATAATCATTTAAAAGATTTTAGTGAAGCGGGAGAGAAAGAACTAGATAAAGCTCAAATAGGGGCTTATAAAAACATTGTATTGGAAGTATTGAGATATAATCATGAAAAATATACAGGTCAACCATTTGCATTTACTCAAAATCAGATAGAAGATACACTTCACGCTTTGATAGATTTTCAAAAACTCAAAACAACATTAGGTTCTATAGTTGATTCATCTAATAAGTTTCAAACCCCAGAAGGTAGACAGAAATTCATGAATGAGCATATGAAGTTTCTTAATGTTTACTCTCAAGGTTTTTTAAAATCTATCAAAGAGGCTAACTTTGAAAATCTGAAAAAATATAAAGAAGATCATTTATCTGGCATAAAAAATGAAATAAGTTCTAATTTATCGGAAATTGAAAAAATAAATGAACAACTTCAATCTCTTAATGAACAATTAAAAGATGTGGAAGACAAAACAGAAATCAAAAAACAAATTGATGAGTTAAAAGAACAAAAAGATAAAATTCTAAAAGAAAATCAAGAACTTGAAAAAGTTGCAGATGCTTTAGAAAATGATAAAGAATTAGACGAAGATACAAATTTAGAAAAGCGTAAAAAAGAAATCGAATATTCTATTGACCAACTTGAAAAAGATATTAAAGATAGAAAAAAAGAATTGATTAAAAATGGTGCATCTGAAAAAGATGCTGAAAAAATAGCAAGAAAAGAATTTAATGAATCTGATGGGGGTAAAAATAAAATTGCTCTTGAAAAACTCTATGGTGAATTAGATAAAATAAATAATCAATTAGAACAAAAAGATGAAGATGTTGAAAAAGAAGAAAAACAAACAGAGACTTCTTCTAAAGAAGTAAGTGTAAAAAACCAAGATATTCTTCCAGAAGAAGTTAAATTAAAAAAAGAGATAGATAAATTAGAAAAGAAAGTCTTTTTAGAAAAGAACAATAACAAAATTATTTCGATTAATGGTAAAAAAGGGTTATTGAAAATAATAAATGAAAATAGAGTAGAGTTAGAATCAGATAACAAAATTTATGAATTTAATATTAATGATATCAATATTTATTCCGAAATACAGAATCCTGATCCAAAATATATAATAAGTAAAATAACAGAAGATAAAGTAAATGTAAATAATACAGAATATCAAATAAATATAGATGATAAAGGTAATATTGAAAGTATATCTCCTTTAAATAATTTGGAACAAAAAATTAAAAATGATGCCTTAATAATTGCAGTTGAAATTGAAAGGAATAAATTAGAAGTAAACTCTCAAATATTACCAAAATCCACTATTTCTGATTTATTAAAAGAAAATAATTATGAAAATATAGATAATTTATTAAATACTATTTACAATATAAACTTTACAGATATAGTTAATTCAGGATTAGAAAAATTATATGACTCAAAACCATTAAATGAAAATGAAAAACTTCAAGTAGGGCTTTGGTTACAAGACTCTTTTGATAGAATAGTTAAACTATTTAATGAAAATAATACTGAAGAAGAAAATGAAATATTGCTAAATGCTCATGATAACTTAGATATTATTTTATCATTATTGTATAATAAACCTTTAAAAGAAACTACTAAAAAAATAAAAAATGAAATCGAAGAAAATGTTAGAAAAACTAAAGTTGCAAACTCTGCCAAAGAGGCTAAAAAACAAACTGATAAGCAAACAACAAAAACAAAATTAGAAGTAGAGTTAGAAGAAAAAAAGAAGCAACTTGAAAATCTGAAAAAAGAGGAAATTATTCAAATTGATAATTTAGAAATTGAAACAACTACTCCTAAAAAATCAATAGATTTAGAATTAGAATCTAAAGAAGATGGTTTTATATCCGAATTAGACAAACAAGAATTTAATGGAAGAGTTCATTTCCTTAGAACTACAGATGTAGAAATATATGATAAACCTGAAAAAGATGGAAAAGGTGGAAGAACAAGAAGGTTTCAATTATTCTTAGAACAGTTTTTAACTTCAAATGGGTTATCTCAAGTTGAGAATCTAAATAATTGGTTATCAAATAACAATCTGAAGTTTGTTATTATGAGACCAACTGATGAAATGTATGATGATAGAACATTTGATGAAAAATATAAAACTCTTGATAATCAATCTAAATCAGCAGTTTTAGTTTTAGTAGATAAAGATAATAAACCTGTAAAATTAAAAGATGGGAAAATAGATGATTCAGGAGATTTTGTAGCAGAAGTATTACCTACTAAAAAAGAAAAATCTAAATGGAATGACCAGTTACAGTATATACATGATTCTGAATATAAACAATTACATAATGCTGTAAATTCTATAAAATCTTCAGAAAACCCTTCGCCAATTACTGTAAATATTACAGGGGTTGCAAATGGGCTATATAGATTCATGACTGATGTTAATGGAAAGGTTGATAAAAATCCTTCACCTCTCACTAAATCTATTTTAGATAATCCTGCTTCTGAATTGTTTGTAAATACATCAAGTGAAGATATTAAATTTGGGGGATTTAATTTACAGCGAGGAAAACTTTATCTTAAAGTTTCTAATGAAGATAAAACTTATTTCTATTTCCCTATCCAATTAGGTAAGATTTCAGAAACAAAATTAGGAAATTCAATTCATTCCATATTAGAGTATGTTTTTAAGAATCATAAAACATTAAAAGAAGAAAATGATACTCTTCTTAAAGATATTGATTTGTTTTTAGAAACTGTTTTGTATAATGGTGTAAAAATCAATAACTTAGGTTTAGAAATAAATTTTCACTTAAACTCTGAAAATCCATATTTTAAAATAGAAAGAGTAGATAAAGAAAATAAAACACAAACGCTTCTTTATGATTTAGATTCTTTAACGAGTGACAAAAAATTATTCTTGAATTTCTTAAAAGGTCTTGATATTAATTCGAAAACTTTTGATAAAAGTGAACAAATAGAAGTACCTATCTTAGATAAAAATGGTTTAAGAATAGAAAAACAGCCCTATAAAGATTTCCTTTTAGAAAATACAACCCCTACAATTCCTTTTAAAATTGATTTATCCAAAGGATTTGATAGAGTTAAACAAGCTTTATTCTTTAATATTGAAGATACTCAAAATTCTTTATTGGAAGATACCCAATCAGGTATAAAACCAGATACAGGTATATCTGAACTGGTACAATCTGAAATAGATGCTAAAAAAGCTGATATAGAAAGAAGAAGGCAAGAAGAACTAAATATATTTAGTGTTGGAAATAAAATCAATAGATACGATAGTTCAGGTAAGTTTCAAGATATAGTTGAAGTAGTAGAAAATAGACCTACTCAAATTAGATTTAAACAAGATGATGGTTCTTTTATAAATAAAAATAAAAATCAACTTAATTTTGATGCTAAAATCAATACTCAAGCTTCTTATAGAGTTTTAGATTTTGATGAAATCAATGCTAAATATGATGCAGAATATGTAGATGCTGTTAAAAAAGGGGAAATGACTAAGGAGCAAGCTATGCAAGCTCTTGAACAAGCAGGTAGAAAAGGTAGTGATGCTTATGCAGAATTAGCTGCTTTAGAAAATTCAAGTAATACAATTACAAAAATTCAAAAAAGTCAGCATGAAGCTATTAATATTATAAAAAAAGATAATTATGAAAATTTTATCAAACTACTTGATACTAAAGGAATTATAGAAGTAATTAATTGTTAAATTACATAAAAAATGATATATTTTATACAACATACAAATTTTATAAAAATTGGATATACTGATAATATTGAGCAAAGATTATCTGCACTACAAACCTCTTGCCCTATCAAATTAAAAGTTCTAGCTATTATAGAAGGTTCTTTAAATGAAGAAAAAGAATACCATATTCGTTTTAGTAAATTTTCTAGTTCTGGAGAATGGTTTAAGATAAATGATGAATTATTAGAACATATTTATCACTTACCACAAGATTTAATGTGGAAATATGGATTTGTAGAATATGATAAAAATCAAATTGGAGAAATAAAAAAAATTAGACTTGAACAAGGTTTATCTTTGGAATATTTAGGTAGTTTATTAAATTGTACTAAACAATCTGTTTCCGATATGGAAAAAAGAGAAATTGAAGGTAGGATTACTTTGGGTTGTCTTTCTAAAGCAGCAGATGTATTAGGATATAAATTTGAATATAAATTCTTTAAAAATAATAATAAATGATTTGTGAAATAATATATAAAAATAATAGTTATTCTAAAGAAGAATTCATAAAATATCTTAATGATAATATTCAAAGTTTTATTATCGAAAATAATATATCAATAGATGAAATAGAAAATCTTACTAAATCTATAACTGAACCAAAAGAAGTTGAAATAAAAGATGGTAAGAAATCAAATTTATATATAATTCAACCAGATGGAGGAGTTTTTACAAAAGAAGGAGAACAAGTTGTAAATAACGAACTCATAAATAAAGTACATCTTAAATCAGGATTTGTAAAGTATGAAAAAATATCAATTGTAAAGAATAAAAAACAGGTTGAAAAAGGAGCAACTCCTGTAATTAATAACTATGCATTAGTTGAAGATGGTAGAGTTATTTCTTTAAATCAATCTTCTTTAGGAAAAGAATTAGATACAGAAACATCTTCTATAGCTAAAGATGTATTATCTAAAGGTAAAATACATTTAAAAGAAGAAATAAAATCTGACAATCCTTCTATTTCTACAGACGGTAATACATTAACTCAAGATATAGAAGAAGATTCAAATAATCTTAATTTTGAACAATTTATAACTAAATCCTCTAAACCTTTCTTAGAGTCTTCTAAATTTGTATTGCCTATTCAATCTTCAAATGTTACTGAAACAGATATAGAAAAAGTAAGTGGTTTATTTCCTTATGAAGTAAATATTAAAAATTTATTTGATATAGCTAATTCTGATGCGTGGGCTACATGGTCACAATCTGCAATTACTTTATTTAAAGGAGCAACCAGAGCAGATTTATATCACGAAGCATGGCATCATTTTTCTCAATTATACTTAACTAAAGATGAAAAAGTAAGATTATATTCAGAAACAAGAGGAAGAGTTAAAGAACTTATTGGAAAATCTGATTTAGAAGTAGAAGAATATATAGCAAGAGAGTTTGCTAAATTTACTGAAACAGGTAAAATTGAAGGAAACTACCCTGAAAGAAAATCTATTTTCCAAAAAATAATGGATTTTCTAAAATCTATTTTTTCAAATGAAACAGACTTATCTTTAGATTCTCTTTTCAACAATTTATATAAAGGACAGGTAAATCCTTTGAACTATTCTACTGACAATATAATGTTTGGTAAACTAAATAGTTCTATAAATGATAATTTCTCAGCTTCAGAAACTGATGTTCTATTTCCTGCTTTAGATGCTTTGACTTCAATGTTATTTAAAGTTAATAATCTATCAGAAATTGAATTGTATAAAGCTAAAAATAGAGATAAAACAATTAATAATCTATATGATGAATTAAAGTCTACATTAGCCAAAATAGGAGCAGCATCTCAAAATGCTACTCAGAGAGTTAGACTTTTTAAAGTTTTACAGAATTGGGAAGATGTAAAAAAATCTCACTTAGAGTATGTAGCTAAACAAAGAGGAATCAAATCTGAAGTAGAGATTGATGAGAATGGTCAACTGTCTTTTAAAAATGAAAATGAAGACGAAAAACAAGGTAGAAATAGTGCAGATTTTTCTGAAGGAAGTGAGAAAACTATCTATGATTTGATGGATGAAGATGTTAAATCGTTAATCAGAGGGTTAGTAGATAAAGATTCAAAAGGGAATGAAATTGTAGACCCTATTTTTGGACTCCCTAGATTAGTTGATTTTTCAAAATATGTTGAGTTATTAAAAGATTCATTCGATGATTCTCAGGATTTAAATCAAATGTTGGAGAAAATGACAGAACTTTCTAAAAAATATCCAGCTATTAAAGATTTAATAGATAGACTTTTTGTAAATGAATCAAATGATGTAAAAAATCTTAGAATAAAATTTGTCTCATCTTTAGGATTAGTAAAAAATCCAATTATTCAAGGACTGGTAAATGAAAATAAAGTAATTACTGCTGTTCAAGCATCTACTTCTAAAAAAAGAGAAGCTGAGTATGACACCAAATCTTATTTCTATCAAGCAAAACCTACTTCTTTAATTGAATCTATAGATGGGGAGAATGTAATTAAATCTACAAAGTTAGAAGCAATAAAAAATTACAACATCGCTGAACAAAAAGACCAAATTAATTTTTTAAAGGATATAGGTATTGAAATAGATAACCTTTTACCTAATTTAGAAAATAGAGATAAAAAACTTTTATTCAACTTAAATACATTCCAATATCTAAAAGACCATATTGTTAAATATCTTTCTGAAAAAGGAGATATAAAAAATATAGTTGATGCCTTGCAAACTACTTTAAAAGATGGTAAAAAAGAAGACAAAGTATATAAGCTTTTAGTTAACCTAAAACAAAAACGACTTCCACAATATATTTCTGGAGCTTATCTAAATGCATCTAATAAATTAGAACAGGAGAAAACTCAATGGTCTACAATGGATAAAGTTTTAGTTAGTTTATCTAAATCTAACTCAATTCAGGATTTAATATCTAATCCAAATTTAGCTCATTTAAAAGGGTTTTTAGATGGCTCTTATTTAGACATGCAATCCTCTAAACTACTATCTTATTTGTTTAATGAAGATGGAACAAGAACTTCCAATAAACTGACAAAAAATAACTATAATGGTATAGCTTCTACAGATGAAAATAAGGATGGATTGAAAACAAAAACAATGTACATCAAAGACAAAGTTTTGATGGATATTGCTCTTTTTGCAAATTCAAATCATCTTACTACAATGCAGCTTTCTAATAAAGCAAGTCATTTTACATTTGGTTTTGATAAAGTCCTTATAGACAATGAAACAGAGTTTGTTAATGCAATGTATGGATATCTTTTAGACGAACTAAAAATCATAAAAGAATTTGATAATGGGAATGAAGAATTAACTAAACTTAAAAAATTAAAAGGTAATATTTTAAAAGATGGAAAATACCAATTTGCTATATTTAAAGATATTATAACTGCTACAGAGAATAATCCTGATTTTGCACAAGATGTTATAAATCAATATCTTAAAAATGGAGAACTAAAAGAGGATGTCAGAGCAGCCGTTGTAAAACAAATAAAAGACTTTTTAAATAAAGAAGTAAGCTCCACGGTTAACTTTATTGGTGCGGACTTTTTATCAGAATTAAAAGTGGATGAAAATAATAGAAGATACAAAGGACTATACAATAGGACAATACTTAAAGACTATATTCAAAATCAATTAGTATTTAATATAGAAATGTCCAAGTTAGTTTTTGGTAATCCTTATATGCACACAGACCCTTTTAAACGTATAGCGGGTGCTTCTTCTACAGGTAGAAGTATTCTATCAGATGATACATCTATAGAATATTATAAACAAATGACTACTTCTACTCAAAGAAGTAAAGTATTAGATATATTGCATTCAAAGGTTGGAGGAGAATACAAATTACAAACAAGAAAATCTGAAAAAGAAATTAGATATTTTGTAGCTAAAGATAGAGAAGTTCAATCTGATTATTATAATTCTATATTGAAATTAATTGATGAGCAAATTGCTAAAAATCCTGATAATTTAGAACTAAAAGAAAAAAGAAAGGCTATAGAAAGTGCATATAATAAAGTGAATGGTTCTGATGCAATGGGTGCTTGTACTTTAGATTTTTGGAGAAAGTCATCCGTTTTATCAGGAAGATGGGATTTTAAATCATTAGAACCTTTTTATCAAAAAATGATAAATTGGGATTATTATAATCGTTTGATGAAATCTACAGAAGATTCTGAAAAAAAACTTGAATATTTTACAGAACGTCAAAAAAATGAATTAACCGATGATGAAATAATTAATGTTGCTGTTTTAAAATATCAATACAATGGTACAGTTGAAAATAATTCTATAGCAGAAAAAGCATTCCATAAGTTTCAATTAATGCCACTTATTCCTCAAGTGATTGAAGGTAAAAACTGGTCTAATCATTTAGATAGAATGATTTATGAAGATGTTGACTACATGATGTTTGAAAGTGCGTCTAAGTTGGAAAGAGACGACAAGTTAGATGATTTCTATATAGAGAATTCTAACAAGAGTGCTAATTTTGATTCAAACATTTCTAAATATAGAAACGGAACAAATTCCTATAATATAAAAACAGGTTTTTTAGATAATCTAAAAGAACAAGTTTTTATGGAAAATGGTGTTGATGATTCATTATTATTTGGTAGTCAAGTAAGAAAATTATTGTTTAATACAAATGATTTTTCAGACTTGTATGATGAATTTAGAAATACAATTCAATCTCTTACAGACATAGAAAAAGATAATCTTAAAAAATTATCTGGTTTAGACGATGAAGGAAAAGTTACTGACAATCAAAAATTTGTCAAGTTTCTTTTAGATGAAATAGATAAAAAAACTGTCAATAAAAATGTTAAGGAATATCTAAGATTAACAAATGAAGGTAATTTTGCTTATTCATTAGACACTAACATTCAAAGACAACCTATAGAATCCATTATTAATAGTGTGATTAATTCAAGACTAATAAAGCAAAAAATGCATGGAGAAATGCTTGTTCAGGTTTCCAATGTAGGTTTTGAAAGTTTGGAAGATGGTAAAGGATTAAAATCCTATAGTTTAGAAAATGGTAAATTTAGAAAAATGCAGGTTAAAATTCCTTTAACAGGTAAATTTAAAAATCTCCTAAACTTAGTTATAGATGGTCAAAAAGTTGGAACAAGAGAAAGATTAAATCAATTAATAAAAGAAGGTAAAATAGACACTCGTGCTATTACAATGGTTGGTTATAGAATTCCTACTCAGGAACATAACTCTATAGAAATTATGGAAGTAGAAGAGTTTTTACACCCTTCTTTAAATGCTATTGTTGTTCCTTATGAAATTACAGCAAAGGCTGGTTCTGACTTTGACATTGACAAATTGAATATTTTTAAACCTCATATTGATTCTGATGGTAATTATATAGATGAGAATTTTGTTACAGAGGAGAAAGCTAATAAAGTTCGTGTATTTTTAGAGGATAAAATTCTAAAAAAAGAGGGCTTAAAAAATAGTGCCGATATATTTACCACAATTGCTTCTGAGAAATTAATAAACGATATATTTGGAACTACATCTCAAGAATTAGAAGAAGAAATTCAACAAATTTTTAAAGAAAATAAAGTACCTTCTATTGAAGAAATACAACAAAGGTTTAAAAAGAAATTTTATCAAAATAAAATAATTGAAATATTTGAAAAAGTACTTTTAGATCCTTCAAACTATCTAAATTTAATTACTCCAAACAGTACATTTATGTTTGATGAAGCTATGGATAATATATTTATAGCTCGTTATTCAGCAGATGAAATTCAAACTAAAAAAGGTAAGAAGTTACCTAAAGATTTGAATATGACTTACTCGTTAACACCAAGAAGTTCATGGATTACATCAAAAATATTATTTGAAGCAGCATCAGCATTAGGTATAGCTGCTGTAGGAAATACCTTTACACAATTAATTCAAAAATCAAATGTAGAATTTACAGAATCATATCTTTCAAAATTCAATCTTTTATTTAAACCAGAATCAATCTCTAAAAGAACACTTTCTAACGGTTTGTCTAAAGCTACTGCTTACTCACAATTAATAAACATTTATGTGGATATTGCAAATGACCCAAGAGCAGGTTATTTAAACATGGGAGATAGAGTAACACCTATCATTAATACAATGATTAACATGGGTTTACCTATTGATACTATTTTATACTTTATTAATCAACCTATCATTAGAGACTTTGTAGAATATGAAGGAATGATTAAAAATAGTTTATTTAAAGGTAAAGAAAAAGTTAATGTTTATAAAGAATTTATTAAAACTGTATCAGAATCAAGCAAATATGATTTTGGTTCTGTAGTCAAGTTAACAAAAAATTTAGAAGAGGGGTATGTAAACTATTCAAGATTTATAGAAAGTAAACAAACTTATGCAGATGTAAGTTATTTATTACAAAAAGAAGGAGTAGAACATGATTTTTCCAATGAAAATCTTAAATCTACATTAAGAGAAAAACCAAATGGAATCAATAGAGAAGATTACTCTAAACAGCAATTATTATTATTATCACAATACTTACAACTATCTGAAATATCTTCTGATTATAGACAGTTACAATCTTCTATGAATTTTGATACTACTTTAGCAAAAGATGGATTTGATTCAGAAGAAAGGGAAAGATTATTTAATGAAGTTGTAAAAAAAGATATATTTACTAATTTAGGAGACTTGAAAAATAAAACTGTTATTGCTCCTTTAAATATATCTAACTATCTGACAAATGTTAACAAAACATTATTACCTTTAACAAACTCAACTATTTTTTATAATTTCCTTTCTGATAGATTATCTAAGAATTATCAGTATTCTACAACAAAAGTAAAATCAAGATTTGTAAGAACCTTTAAAAATGACTTAATATCTTATATTTTTCAAAATTTTGTCACTCGTTCTGATAAAGCATCCTTACTTTTCAATGAAACTTTTGCACCAGTTTTAGGAGAATATGAAAATAAACCTAATGAATTTGGATTATATCTTGTAAAAAACCTCTACAAGGATTTGATAAAGCTGAGAAATGAAAATCCAGAATTGAAAAATCAATACTCTATTTTAGATAAGCTATTCATCATATCTGAAAATGAATTTAAAAATATAGGTTTGTCTTATTTCAATAAAAACTCACAACTTCAAAATTCTTACATTAAACAATTCAAAGAATTATTAAACCATCAAAACTTGGAAGTTAGAAATTTTATGCTTAAATTTGCATATATGTCATTCTTTCAATCAGGTTTAAATAAGTCATTCATATCATCTTCTGATATCATACCTGCTTATATATTTGCTCCTATTTTAGATGCTGCAAGGGAACAATACTTCAAAGAAGTAAATACTCCTGCAAAAGAAAATGCTGTTTTAGAAGATTTCTTTAATAAATTCCTTCAAAATAATGACAGATTCCGAGCAAATGATGATAACAGAGGAAAATCTGACAAAAATATTTTAAAAGAAAAATCCGATAGAGGTAAATGGTATGTATCTAATATTGATAATGTTCTTCAAAAATCTGAAACACCTACACAAGAAGCAGTAAGAGAAGATATTAGAGGGGAGAATATTACATCTAAAGGCTCTGAATTTGCTAAAAAATTAACAAATGTTGGGAATACAGTAGGTTTAACTTATAAAGGAAAAGAATATGTGAATTCTGAACATGCTTACCAAACTTGGAAATCAGGTGAATTTAATCAAGCAGGGTATAATTTAAAAGGTGGTAAAGTTAGAGGTGGTAAAATAGGAGATACTTTTTCTATAATGACAGATATACTTACTGAAAAACTAAAACAACATCCAGAATTAGTACAAGGTATTAATGAAAGAGGAGGTTTAGTATATTTACAAAAATCTACACACAATGTTATAGGTGATAAGTTTTGGGAATCTACAGGACAAAACAAATTTATAGAGTCTTTAATTCAAGCGTATAAAAACATCTCACAAGTAGTAGATAGTGGAATAGATGCAAAAACTTTAAAGAGAGGTGATATTATAGAATTTCAACAACAAAATTTTCAAATTGAAAGAGTTACAGAAGAAGGTTTTGATGTTAGAGATGTAAATACTGGAGAAGTTGATTTTATTACAAAAGAAGATTATGAATCTGAGAATAAAAAAGAACTTAAACCTAATGTAGATAATAATAAAGAAATAACAAAAGAAGATACAGATAAATTACCACCTTGTATAGGATAATAAAAACAATAATATGTCGAAACTTTGTATAATAAACACTATAAAAACAAAAATAAGAGGAAATGCAACTTCCTATATAGAGAGGGAAAATGAAATATTTATTCCTAAAAGTGATAGGTTTACTTTAGAGCAAACTTATAAAATAGCTGTAAAGAAAGTTGATAAAATAAATCAGGAATATTTATCTGAAAAATTCGGAAAAGTAGTAAGTTTAAATACTTCTGCTTCCAATGGAACAGGTATTAAAATCCATCCCTCACAACTCCTTATAGACGCTTATGAAGTAAAAGAGGGTAATAAAAGTATTGAAGAACTTAATCCAAGAAATTTAGATTATTTTAATGGAGATGAAGCTCTTTTAGAACAAGAACAAAATGACAAATTAAAACCCTTTATAGATGAATCTAAAAAGATTGCTGATGAAATAAAAGATGTTGAGCAACAAGTTCAAGAAAAAACAATTAAACCAGGAGTAGAAGAACTATTTGAATCTAATCCTGAATTAGCTAATGCTGTATATGAAGCTTTAGGATATAATACTTCAAATATAGATTTAAAAATTAATAGAGTAGGTAATAGAATAAATGTAGTAACGAGTTCATCTAATAATAAAGCCCAAATTGATATTGATATAGAAGGTAAAAGTGCTTATATAACTAACACATTTGTAGAAAAAGAACAACAAGGATTTGGTACTTTATCTTATATAAAATTAGGTAATGAATTAATTAAACAAGGGCTTACATTAACTTCTGATTTAAATGGAGTAGATTTACAAGAAAGTGGTAAAGCACTTTGGGAATCTTTAGCCTCTAAAAATTTAGCATTTTATAATCCTAATATAGGAAGATATGTATTTTCAGGACAACAAGCTCAACAACTTTATTCTCAATATCTTGATACTATAAAGTCAAATGTAATATTACCAACAGATAGAATAGTATTTGGACATCCTACTATTGGTAAAAGTTATTTAAAGCAAAAAGGAAATAATAATTTTATTACTTTAGACGATGATTACGCAAATGAAGTAAATACGTTTATAGATGCTAACAGAGGTTCTGAAACCAGGCAGGAATATAAAGGAAGAAAGCCTCAAGAGTATAATGAATTTATGCTTAATCTATTTGATAGATTAAAAGTACAAGCAAAAAAAGAAGGGAAGAAATTATTTGTTTCAAATACTAATATTCTTAAAGAAAGAATGTCTGAATTTGATAAAGTAATTACTATTCCAAAAGATGAGTTTAAAAAAAGATTTGATGCAAGAGGTGCTACTTATGGTTTTGAAGATTGGAAATCTGATATAGACACTACTATATCTAAAGTAGATAAATCAAAAGTGATTAGCACAACAGGCTATTTATCTGATTTATTAGAAGGTTCTAAACAAGATATAGAAAATTTTGCTAAATTTGTAAAAAATAATGAATCAGGTAATACAAAAGATATGGAAAATTATATGAGTTCTAAATCTGTAGATTACATAATGGATAAATTAATTCAATCTGGAAAAATAGAAAAAAGATGTTAAGAAAAGAGATGTATCAAAAATATAAAAACCAATGTGGAATTTATAAACTTACTATTAATAATAAAATTTATATTGGTAGTGCTAAGAATATAGGTATAAGATTATCTAAACATTTATTAGATTTAGAAAGAAATAAACATCACTCTATTTATTTACAAAGAGCTTGGAATAAATATCAAAATATTGATGTTGAAATTATTGAGATTTGTAATAATATAATAGAAAGAGAGCAATATTATATAGATACATTAAAGCCCCATTTTAATTTATGTATGAACGCTTCTAATTGTGAAGGTATTAAAAGAAGTACAAATCATAAAAATAAAATATCAGAACATCACAAAAACAATAAAGAATATTGGGCTGAAATCTATAAAAATAGAGTTATTTCTCATACTGATGAGACAAGACAAAAAATAAAAGAAAAATCTTTAGGTAGAATATTTTCTGAAGAAACAAGAAAAAAATTATCAGAAGCTAAGTCTTTGCCATTAGATATAATAAAACAAATTATAGAATTAAGAAGTAATAAAATAAGTATAACCAAAGTTGCTACAATATTAAATATTTCAACAACTTCTGTTAAAAGATACCAAAAATATGAGCTGTAAAATAATATATAATAATCAAAATTACACTATAGAATCATTTAAAGATTATTTAGTTAAAAATAAAAACTTGTTTTTGCAAGATTTTATATCACAAGATATAGAAGGATTTAAAGAGTTTGCAAAACAACAATTAGGAGAGGCTAACGAAACAGAATTTCTAAATTTATCAAGAAAACAACAATTAGAAAATCTTCCAAACAATAAATGGTTTAGAAAAGTAGTACAACCTATTATAAATAGGTTCTCTAAGATGTTTCCTAACATTAGAGTAAATATTATTTCCGTAAATGAAATACCTACAGAAGTTCGGTCTAAAGTTGATGCGTTAGATAAACAGATAAATTCATTTTATCACAAAGGACAAGTATATATTATTAAAGAAAGAGTATCAAAAGACATTACAATTGAAGAATTTTTACACCCTTTTATAAATGCTCTTGAAAAAGATAATCCCGAATTGTTTAAATCTCTTTTAAAGGAAGCTAAGGAATTATTTCCAGAGTTGAAAGATAAAGTATTTTTAGAGTATGACAAAGTATATGATTCTATTTTTGATAAGAATAGAGAATTTTTAACACAGGCTCTTACCCAAAAAGTATCTGACTTATTACCTGAACAGCAAACTTGGTTTGATAAGTTCAAAAATTGGTTAAAATCCATTTTAGATAAAATGTTTGGTAGTGATTTTGTCGAAAGAGATATTTCTCAATTAGATGAGAATATGTCGCTTACTGAATTAGCATCTGTTTTAGCAGAAAATAATACTTCTTTTGATATTAAGGGTGATGAAATGACTTATTATTCTCTTTCTAATGAAGAGGTGGATGGTTATCTAAATACTCCTAATATTTCCCCTTTGCAGAAACAATCTCTTACAAAAGTATTAGAAAATAATAAAATAATAGAATTTCAGGAAGATACTCATCAGTACTTTATCAACCCAGATGGAGAAAAAATAGAATTGTTCCCTGTATCTTCATTTGTTTATACTAAGAAATTTACATCAGATTTTTCAGAATATAGCAATTTAGGAAATTTAATACACGATTTAGTAAAACAAGTTAATACATCATCCTCTACATTAACAGACATATTGAATAGATTTAAACAATCTGAATTAGCTGAATTTTATAAAGCTAAGGGGTATCCTGATATTTTCTTAGACCAGATGTTTACATCTATTTATGATTATATAAAAGCCTTAAAATTAAATGGAAGTGTAATAGTAAGCGAAGTTTCTATAGGTAATCAAGAAAATAAGATTGCTGGAACAATAGACCTGTTAGAAATAAAAAAAGATGGTTCTATCACCATTCACGATTTTAAATCTAAGTTATTAGGTAAAAATTCAGTAACTACTTATGGAAAAAAACAAACTCTTGAAAGTAAATTTAAAAGTGAAGAAAATAATCATTCTAAACAATTGACTTTATATGCTAAAATGTTAAAAGAAATTTTAGGATATGATTCAAACATAGAGTTACAAATAGTTCCAATAGGGTATGTAGGAGAAGGTAGTGTTGTAGAAGGAGTAGGAAAATTTGAATTACCTACATCTTATGATTTGAATAACTTGTTTTATAGTCCTATTAATGATAACACTTTAAGCAATTACAAAGTTAAATATCTTACTGATTTTGGAAATAAAATAATTCCTTCTTTTATAGAATCAAAGACTACAAAAGTAAAATCACAAGAGCAAATAGATAGGGAAAAAATACTTTCAACTCTTACTGAAAAATTACAAAATGAAAATAGCGTTGAATTTGAAAAACAATTAGAAAATATTTTTAAATCTATTGTAGATATCTATAAAAAATACGGAAGTTCGAAGGATGAATTAAATAAAAAACTTTATCAAGTGTTTGATAAAGATGGTTTATTTACAAAAACTAAAATTCAATGGGGGGAAATTTATGACAGGTTGTCTGAAGTTGGTAAAGATGACCCAGAACAGATAAAATATTATTTAGCTACAGTTGTGCAATATATAAATTATATTGAAGAAATGTCAATAGGTATAAAAAATATAAGGAATAATTTTGTCAAAATAGTAAATAATGAAGAAAAGTTATCAAATCAAGAAGTTTTATCTTTAATGAAAAAAAGTTTTGATTTGGCACAAGTAAACAAAACTGCTATATCTAACACTCTATATGAATTAAAAGATGAAGATGATAATAATTTATTTGTAAAATATCTTAAAAATGCTCTCTCGGATATAGAAGGTATTGAAAATGAATATTTCAGAAGAACTCTACCTCTTATATCAGAAACCATAAATAAATATTTTTCTGAAGAAGATAAACAGAGAATGATTGACGAATATTCACAAAGACTTGCTAAAGCAAAATATGATGCTGATAATTCTACAGGTTCTGCAAGAGATGGGTATTTGGCAGAAGTAGAAAAATGGCAAAAAATGATTGATTTACTTCCTTCTCCAAATATTATTGCTAAAGTTATACAAGGTGAATTTGGAGATTCAGATTGGTTTTTTAGTAACCTATTTGCTAATATTAATAACGATGATTATGTAATTGCAGGAACTGAAAAGTATATGCAGGATATAATGAGAGATTTGTCTAAAATAGCTAAAATCAATGAAGAAAAAATGGGCAAAGCTCACGATGATTTAGTAAAAGCATTAGGAGTAAGTAAAGATACTCCAAAAGCTCTTAACGAAGATTTAGTATATGAAGTAAAACAATTACATAGAAAGGCAGACGGTTCTACAGAAACTACTATTAGATTAACGTATGTTACAGATGTTGACCAAAATGTTTATTATAAAGAAGATATTTTAAAACATAAAGTAGATACAACAGAAGGAGATGAAAAGATAAAAGCAAAAAAAGAGCTATCTGACTTCAGAAAAAAATACTATGAAAGTAAATATAGTCCAAATTATCAAAAAGTATTAGATAGTATTGACGTTGTTGTTAGTGATGGTAGAAATGGTAGAAATGTAAAAGATGTTTATAATGAAGTAATGCAAACTATTAATGATATTCATCTTCGCAATAACATAAAAGATTTTAATGAGGGAAACTGGGAAGATGGAGAATACGTTGCACTTAGAGAAGCATGGAGAAAGTATAATAACTTATATTCTACTTTTGATAGAAATGGAAATAAAAAAACTGGAGCAGATTTAGAAATCTCTGAAATTCTTAGAGAAAGAAGAAATAAATTAAATGATTTCAGAGTTAAGGTATTTAATGAGACAGCGTGGGAATCAGCAAAAGCTAAAAAAATATCTCAACTTTTAACTAAATATGGTTCAACTGAAGAAGTTCTTAAATCTGAAGAATATAAAGAGTGGCAATCTTTAAATACTGTTATTTCTCCTACTTCTGAATTTTATGAAAAAAGAAAAGAGTTATTGGAAAAAATAAATGAGCTATTAGATAAAAGAGAATATAAGGATGAAAAATTAGCTATAGGATTAAAAGAAAGTTTAAATAGTTATTGGGAACAAATGTTAGCAATAACTAAAGAATATAGAGATTTTGAAAGAGAAATACAAGCAAATGACCTACCAGAATCTGTAAAAAATCAATTAATTGATTTAGAAAGAGCAATTGATATAGCTAATAATCAAATAAAATCTTTGAGAGAAAAAATGTCAATTTCAGATTCAAAAAAACTTGGTGATTTATATGAGCAATATAATTCTATGGTTGAATACAAAACTACTAAATATTATGAAGATGATTTTGAAAGAGCATTATCAGAATTTGCAATTCTAAAAGATTTGTCTATAGCAGAGGTAAAATCTGATAATGAATTATTGAATGAATTCAAGACTACAAATGAATGGTTTATTAATAACCACATTCAAAAATCAAGGTATGATTCAACTATGGGGGAATCAGTATTAACTATAGAACCAGTTTACTATTATAAAGTAATTGTACCTACTAATCCTGATTACATAAAAGAACAACCTGCTGCTCAATATTCTTCTTATGAATTAAAACCTGAAGCTCTTAACCCTAATTATTTAGACCAATTTGGAAGACCTAATGTAAGAAGAGATTCAAAATTTGTAACAGAAAACTTTAGATATCTGAAATTAAAAAATGCTACAGATGCGAAGGGTAAAGCTAAATATCAAGCTATAAAACACTTACAGTCATTTTTAGAAGAAAGACAGAAAGGATTAGATTCTAATAACTATATTTATTATTCAGTGCCTTCTAAACAAAAAACTGTATCTGAACGAGTATTAGATGATAAAGGAACAGGTATTTATACAAACCTGAAAAATAAATTTGTTAGGAATGAGCAAGATGAAAAAGAGCTTGGTACTCGTTCTACTTTTACAAATATGGTAGGAGAAGAAGCTAAATTCATTCCAGTAGAAGGAAAATCTAAAATTGATATAAAAGACCAATCTTATGATATTTGGTCTGCTGCATTAGATTATGGACTAAGTGCTGAAAAATCTAAATTATTTACAAAACACATGCCTGTAATGGAGGTCTTAATAGACCAATTAGAAAAATCTGAAAATCAACCAAATGAAAAAGGTTTAATAGATGTTTTAGGAAAATCATTAAAGGATAAGGGTTTATTAAATGTGTCTACTTCTGTAAAAGGTAAAACTAATACAAGACTTAGAAATGTGCAAAACATTATTGATAGATATTTTTACGATGAATGGCAAAAAGAATTAAAGACTGTTTTTGGAGTAAGTGATGTAAAATTAACAAATACTCTTTTAGGTGCAGCAGGAGCTAATATGATGATGGGTAATATACCTAACTGGTTTGTAAACTTTGCTTCTGGTAATATTCAAATAATGATAGAATCAGTAGGTGAAAGGTACTTCACTAAAAAGGATGTTGCAAGTGCTAAAAGTGAACTTTATACAAAATTGAAAAGAGATATGCTTTCTGATATTTCTAAGACTCACGATAAATCTCTTATTGGGCAGTTGACTGATTATTATGACCCTATGAAAGGAGAGTATTTAAATCGATATGGAGAAAAGTTTACTTGGTCTAAAAGAACTAATCTTAGAGAAGTATTATTCTTTGGTAAAACTTTAGGAGAATGGGAAATGCAAATGACTGTTTTTATAGCAATGCTTAAAGCTAAAAAAGTAGAGCAAATACTACCAGATGGGTCTAAAAAGATTATTTCTCTTTATGAAGCTTATGAAAAAGGAGATAATGGTTTACCTAAGTTAAAAGAAGGTGTTCAATTTACAGAAGAACAAGAGAGAAACTACATGAATAAAATTCATGCAATAAATAAAAAACTAAATGGAGCATATGCAAAAATGGATCAAACCTATGTAGAAAATTATTCAATTTTTAGATTATTATTTTTCATGAAAAAATTCTTTTTACCTCTTTGGATGGATAGGTATGGTAAAACAAGAGGGGATTGGGAATTAGGAGATGTTAGAGAAGGGCATTATATTGCATTTTATAACACAGTTCTAAAAGATTTATACAGATTGAAAGGAAATATCCCTGAAATATTAGCTAAATGGAACAAAACCCCAGAACAAGGTGGGTATACAGAATTACAAAAACAAGCCATTAAAAAAACCTTTACAGAATTAGCAATTATAGCAGGAATGTTTATTGCATTAGGGTTATTAGGCTATGATGATGGTGAAGATGATACAGATACTCAAAAATACTCTCAATATTTTTTCCTGAGATTAAGAAAAGAGATAGCCACATTCACTCCTGTATTAGCTCCCCAGGAATTTATAGGGATATTTTCTAGACCTATTGCTGCTGCTTCGTACATTGGAAATACTGCAAATTTAGTAGAAACTGGTATAAAAACAGCAATATATTACCCTACTGGGCTTTTCGAGGATGATGTTTTATATCAAAAAAAGACAGCGTTGTTTGAAAAAGGTGATTCAAAATTCCTTGCATTAGCTTACAAATTTGCAGGTTTAAAAGTAAATGTATCAGAGCCTCAACAATTGTTACAAGGATACAATTATTCTATCAGATACTAATAAAAAAAAGAGGGAGGTCAAAAATAACCTCCCTCTTACAAACAAACTTTTAAACAAACTAAATTTTAAACAATTCCTTCCAGCGTTGAATAGCATCTACATCTTCAACAATATGAGCAGAGTTTTCTTCTCTTCGTACTAATTTTGTTTCTACTTTTGTAACCTTATTGTCTTTTCCAAATGTAGGGATTTGTTTAGGTACATCTTTATCTTCCTTATTCTTTAAACGTATAATAAGTTGTTCTTTTTCATCATTAGGTAATTTACCTAATGCGAAATCCACTACTTCTTCTAAAAAGAAACCTTCTAATGTTTCTACTTCTTGTTGTCCTGATTCTAAATTAAATGTTCTTTTTCCTTTGTAATAAAATGGTGTCATATTTTAACTAATTTACGTGATGTTACTGTTCCTACTTGTTCTGATGTAATTTCTTCTTGAATTTTAACTCCTGGTACAAATGTAACTGCTTCTGCAATATTATTTCCTTGTTGAGTAGTTACTTGAACTACACAGCCTACAGCTTCTATTTCCATAGCTTTTGTACTTTTCATCCAACCTTCTGCTACTGAACTTGCTTTTGAGATTAATTTAAAAGTGTCTCCGTTACCCCAAAAGACAATATCTTTTACATTTTTTGATGCTCCGTTTGCATCTGTGTTTACTAATGTTTTTTCCATAATTAGTTTTTATTTAGTTACTGCTTTTACAGCCCACATTGCTGCATCTTCTATTTTTGTTTGTGCTGTGGCAATTGCTCTAAATGTTTCAGCATATTTTTCATTAAATTCTTTAGGATTTAGTATTTGATTTTCAGGTAAAACCGAGATACTATTTTTATATCCTTGTAGATAGTCAATTAAGAAAGCACATGTTTCTTTTACTTTCACTACTTCTTCTTTTTGAGAAGGATTAAAATTAACTCCTACTCTTTGTTGACCTAATGTCAATTCTTGTTTTTCTTCCATTTTTTTAATAATTGTTTAAGTGTTCTTTTAATTTGTTATAAATATCTGAGTCAAATTTACAGTTGTATTCCCTATCATTTAATAAAATAATCATCATGGGATTTTCTTTATATTGTAAAGGAGATAAATATAATCCCTTTACACTCTCAATCCTAAAAAAGAATTCTGTCTCTTTATAAAGTTTAGTTGTGTCAATAAAAAGAGTTGTAGGTAAATCATTTTGTTCATCATCTCCTGAAATAATTCTTCTTAATTCTCTCTCCTCTTCCTCCTCTTTAGAGGGCAACATTCCTTTAATTTCTTGCTTTATATCTTCTTCGATATTATCAAGTGTCAATAAAATTACTTTCATCTATAGTCTAATTTTAATTCAGTAGAATATTCTCTACCTTGTTCATAATACAAAAATAAAGAACTTTGTCTTGCTAAATTTAAATACGGCATTAACTTACTGTTATCAATATTATATTTATACTTAGCCCAGTAAACAAATAGACTTTTAGCTAAAGTTATTTTATTTCTTCTATTTAGTTGTTCTTTATTTTTAGGTTTACGACCTGTTATTTTAGTCTCAAGAACCTCTTTACAATTAGTTCCTAATGCATTACATATTGAGTCTAATAAATCAACTAATTTGTATTCTATACTCATAAAAACTTTATTTTAACCTGTTCTATAGCTTTTTTATGTTTTTCAGTTGGAAACCCATTTGTTTTCTTAGAATGACAATTGTAACAACAAAGAAATATATTTTCTTCCATTAAAGCAAATTGTTCATACTTAGATTTTTCGAGCAAATGATCAAAGAATATACTTAAAGGTTCATTTCCTAACCATAATCCACAAGATTCACAATAATGTCTTCTTTTTGCCCAAATATCATAAAACATGCTAAACTGCTTAGAAGTATATTCTTTCTTTTCAATGTCTTTAATTTTTTGTTTAGCTGATTTATAAGAAATCTTTTTAGGAGGATTTAAAATAGAAGAGCAGGACTTACACAGTCCTGCTTTCCATATAAATTGCTCAACATTACAATTCTTGCAAACTTTTTTCTTTTTAATCATTTTTCTTTTAGTAAATATTTATTGTTAATTACTTTAAAACTAAAATTGTCTTCTATACAACGCCATACTAAACCTTCCACTGGCACTTTTGGATTTAAAATATCAGGTATATCTGAAATTTTTAATATTTCTTCTAAAGAATAGTTTAAAATAATTTTTTTGTACAAAGGACATACTGGTATATTCCACTGTTTACAAACATCTAAAATTTCGTTTTGTTTTAATTTTATTCCATTTACATAAATATTAAAAATTCTGATATCATCTCTTTGTAGATTGTGATAATTTCCATTAAATTTACCTATTGCTTCTCCTTGAATTATAATGTCATTTGTTTTATAATAATTTACAAGTTTTACAATATGGTTTTCAAAATTAGTTTCTTTAAACACCTTATACCAATCATTTTTAGTATCGTGTAGTTCAAATCTTCTACTACATATTCTATATCTAGACTTTCCTAAAACTTTATTATGAATAATAGTAATTGAGCTTCCATCCAATTTATAACTAACTATAAATTCTTTTCCTTGATATTTTTTTAAAATTTCAGGAATATTTTGTATTCTCTCTTCATCTGTAATAGATACTAAGTTTGTGGGGAAAGGGCTTCTTGTTTTAGGTCTTAGATATGGGAAAGCCTTGTAAAGAATATTATATTTAAGTAGATAAATCCATTTTTTATACCAAATTTTAGGCATTTTTGACTTTTCATATTTAATAGGATTATTATCAGGCTTTTCATATTTTTTAATTTCTAAAATAGTTGTTACGTCCTTACCTTCTTTAAATTTACCATAATCTATAGTGTGCAACACTTCTTCTATTTTAAATAAAATCCCTTGACTTAATTCTTTTTTTAGTTTGATGGTTCTAATTCTAAAATTTCTTTCTTTTAAAAATTGAAATTCAGGTTTATCTGGAACTACAGTATCTATTTGAATATAAACACACAAATCTCCAATTTGAAATTGATTTTTTTTAGTTACTACTTGCCAACCTAGAACTCCTACAAGTTCTATATTATCAGCACCTCTTATTTCTTTTTTCCATAATATTTTTTGTATGCTAGCTAAATTACTCATTTAATTCTTTTTAATTTATTTGTGTATTTTTTTATACTCTTTTCCATAACATTTTTTACATAAATGTTTTATTACTTTATCAATTCTTTTGCATTTTATACATTCTCTATTAAAGTTACTAATTTTAATTAATTGAAATTTATCATATTTTCTTTGTAAATAAACAGTAGCGTCTTTATACAACCAATTTTTAATTTTAATTAAATTTTTACTACTTTTCCATGCAATTGAAATTATATTTAATGGAGAGGTCTTAGAATGTATAACTTTATTTTTCTTTATATTACATTTTTCTACTAATATTTCTTGAATTTTTGTAATTAATGCGGTATTACCCACTATCGAAAATATAGGTTGCTTACCTAAACTATAATATATGCAACCATCTCCATCAAACACACCTCTTATAAAATGACTATGAAATTCTTCTGGAATATCGGGAAAATATGTTTTGTGTGTTTTAGCAGGAATTATTCCATATTTTGAAAGGTCATCAACTAATTTATTACTTGTAAAAGTAATAGAATACGTTTTAGATCTATTTGGATAATTTTTAGTATGAATATTACCTGAAAAATCTATAAATTTTTTTAATTTTATAATAATATCTAAATCAATAAGTTCTATTTGTAATTTGTTTTTATAAACGTTTCCATCAGCCATTAATAATCCAAGAAAATAAGCTTTATCTTCAGTATCTATTTTTTCAAAATAATCTTCATTAAAATTAAATTTATTAGGTTTAATAATAATATTTTCTTTTCTCAAAATATTAATAATTGTTTGACTACTTCTCCCATCTATTTTAGAAATTTTAATAGAACTGATATTATTTTTATAATAATTTACTATTTCTAAATTTGTGAGCATTATTTTAATAAATGTTTTTTATTAGTCATTAAAAAATAAGTGTTCCAAAATAATAACCTAACTTCTTTACTTAGACCTAAATTAGCTAATGTTCTTTTCATTGCAATTTTCCTACCTTTGTCTTTACAAAATCTATCTCCTGTAGCCAAAGTTGCTACTCCAATTCCAACTAAATTCTTTTCATTATTGTTTTCAATAATGCACTTTGTGTAAGGTGATTTATCATTTTTAACATGATGAAAAAAACTCACCCAATATTCTACTCCACTATTTAATTTTACTTTCATATTGTATTTCTATTTTATCTTGTTTTAAAGGACATTTTTCTAATGATTCTAAATAATTCATTTCAAACCATTTTTCATAATCAAAGTATCTATAAGTATGGTAATCCATTCTTTCCAATTTTAAAAATTTTAACAGATTACAACTTATACATACTTCTTTTCCTGTAGAATCATAATCTATATCTTCTACTACAAATGGACAATTCATGCAATTAGTTACTTCAATTTTCATTTTGTTTATTTAATTGTACAAATAACATATCTGCGTTAGTAGCTACTTTAGCTAAGTGATTGCATCCATCATCATCTATTAAAGAAGTACCATATTGCAAATGTTCTTTAACTGCTAATAGATGTCTCTCCATAGATTCAAACAATTCAATAGGGTCAATATCTTTATATTTATTACCTCTTGGATATTTTGATTTATTGACAGTCATCACTTTTAACATTTCTTTAGTAAATCTACTATCTAATTCTGTAGTCATTAATTTACCCTCTGATTCTTTTATTCCTTCGTTCATTTTCTTTTAAATTTTTTAAAAAACCTATCATTTTTATTAGCTATGGATTTCCAATCGCAAACATCATATTGATTAGTTAATTCTTCAGATTCCTTCAACTCTTTCTCTTCTTTTAGAAGAATTTTATTAACTCTTCTAAATTTCCTGTTAGCTGATTGTTTCTTATTTTTAGTAACATCTTTTACAATAGCATTCTTTTTAATACTCCTGCTCATAATCATCTTGTGTTAAATCAATTACAATACTTTTTCTCAATTCTTTTATTACTTTGTAGATACAAAATACACTTACTAAAATAAGTAATCCTATTATTTTTATCATATCTCAAGTAATTTACAAATGTATCGAAAAGTATTTATATCTTTACACTCCCCAAAATAAATACAATTTACACCTTTATAAGGACGATCTGCTTTACCATAATTTATAATATATGATTCTATGGAAAGCCTTTTATTTTCAAACCTATAAAATAAATTATATTCTATGCCTGTCATATCATCATTTAGATCATAAATGCCCGTATTTTTTACACCTTTAATAATGTTGTAGGGAAAATTTTCGACTTTCCATCCTTCAGCTTCTATTTGTTCTTTAGTTAGATATGGAACTCTAATTTTACCTTCTTCTATATCTCTCATTAAAGCATAATGAGGATTATCGTCATAATCGTAGTCATTTGAAAATTCATTAACTTTGTCCCATTTACCATTTCTTTCTCTTTCATATTGATAACCGCTATAAATATCTTCTATTTTAGGTATAAAATATTTTTGTTCTTCCATAATTATAAAATTAAAAACCTACCACAAATATAAAACTATTCATGGTAGGCTTGTATTAAATGTTTGTTATTATCCACACTTCGATAAATTTTCTGTTACCGATTTACACAATTCTATAAAGTATTCTTCAGAAAATGCATTTTTCATTTTATTAATATCTTTGTGAACCCATTGAACGTTTTCTTCTATATAACCTTTATTATTATCAATTCTATCTATTGAACCTGTTTGTTCTCCATCTACAAGATAACCTAATTTTAAAGGTATGTCACTGAGGCTACATTTTTTATTTTGTTTTAAATATAACTCCCACGCATATTCTATTGTTATAGAAAATTCATAATTTCTATCTTTAGCTCCTGTTTTTAATGCAGACCAATAACTTCCTGATATATCTTTGTAACCTTTTCTACAATGAATTGATTTTACACCTTTATATTTTTCTATTCTGCATTTATTACAATTTTTAGAATGGTAAAAATTAGATATTTTCTTTTCGTGTATTGATCCACAAATACATTTACCTTTGCCATAAGTCTTATTATCTTTTTTAAAAGTTTCAATTATCTCCCACCCATTTATCCTATCTCCTACTTTTAACATATTTTTTCTTCTATTTTCTATAGATGTTTTTCTACTGCAATTAAAACACTCTTTAGATAAACCTTTTTGGAGGTTATAACTACATACAGATTTTGATATTCCGCATTTACATATAACCTCACAAAAAAGTTTTCTATTTTTCAAATTTCTTGAAATGTTTTTAACTGTCCAATTTCCAAATTTATTTCCTATTTGTATTTCCATGATTAATATTTTTTCTTTATTTTCAATAAAATATAAGAAATAAATTTTGTAATTGCATTATTTAACAATTAATTAACATTTAGAATATCCGCAAGAGGTGCATTTTGTACATCCTTCTTCTCTCATCATAGTTTCCTGTCCGCACTCTGGGCAAGATTCTTTTAATTTTTTTGGTTTTACATATTTAGATAATACTCTTGCTAAAATTTTAGTATAAGAAGTAATATCCCCATGTGATTTTTTTAATTGTTCTACAATGAAATCTATTGAACTTCCGTGTCTGAGTGCTGTACTTATTAATCTAGTTATTATTGCTTCACTATCGCTCATATTACCAGTAACATCTGTATGGATTGTTGATTTTTCATCAAGAGA